>Ga0209346_1000013_pt1 | contig 353590 bp, 346 predicted proteins | sample AutmiccommunBRH9_FD_187381 | JGI IMG/M metagenome (GOLD analysis project Ga0209346, IMG submission 187381) | Deep subsurface microbial communities from Mt. Terri, Switzerland - Autotrophic microbial communities BRH/9 (SPAdes) (version 2) | ecosystem: Environmental > Aquatic > Deep subsurface >...
TGACAACTCCGCCGTCGAGACGTTCTTCAAATCCTTGAAGGCTGAACTCATCTGGCGGCAGAAATGGCCAACAAGGCGTCAGGCTGAGGCTGCCATCTTCCAATACATCAACGGGTTCTACAACACCCGCAGGCGCCATTCATATCTGGGCGGCATCAGCCCGCTCGCATTCGAAGCCAAGGTGGCATAGTGAGATAGGTGACCGGCGCAAAACCGTTACAAGTCCACCTCGCTTTTCCAGCCCGCCGCGTTCTCCGAATGGTACAGGAGCGCCGCCTCCCTGAAGGTCACTTTGGCTGCGGCCTCGTCCCTCTTTTCGGCGAGCACATCGCGCTTTTCGACCTTCACGGCCTTGCGCAGCTGGTCGGCCTTCTCGCGTGCTTCCGCAAGCGTCAGGAGCTTCGCACTTCCGATCCCGATGTCCCGTCGCTTGCCGTCCTGCTGGACTCGGAGCAGCCATGATGCCGCACCGCTCTTCCCCACTTTCAGGAAAAGACCGTCACCGTCCTGATAGGTTCCGGGATTCTTCAGAGCGGCCTTGACCGCTACCGCCGTAAGCTTGCCCATTTCCTTCCCCACATTCCTGCGAGCCGTTCCGGAAAACACAAGTGTGGGGAAGTGACCTTTTCTCCCCACACCTTCCCCACACTGGGCATCGGATGCAGGTGAATCGCGATGGCTGTGTGGGGACGGAATGGAAGCAATATACCTTAGATATCCAAGGTTTTCCAAGGATTTCTGGGGATGCCACTAGATAGGAAAGTGGTGGACAGGGCTGGATTCGAACCAGCGTACGCTTGCGCGGGCAGATTTACAGTCTGCTGCCTTTAACCACTCGGCCACCTGTCCACACAGTCCCCTGTTTCGGGGGGGCGTTCCTGAGCGCGTTACGCTCTGAAAATGCACAAGCCCGAACCGAGCTCAATGCCGAGAGGCGCCCCTTTGGCGAAGCGGTGCTTGCCTGTCAATGGCCCTGCTGGCAGGGGAGCGCACGCAACATCGCGAGCAAGGAACAAAGATGCCCAAGGAAGAACGCAAACGCGCCCTGAGAGGCCGTGCAGGCCGGATGAAGGGCGGGCGCGGTTCGGGCCGGGCCGGAACCGGGCAGGTGCGCCTGTGGGGCCGCCACGCGGTAGAGGCCGCTTTGAAAAACCCCGAACGCCAGCACCGCAAGCTGTGGGCGACTCGTGAGGGGATCGACAGCCTTGATGGGGAGTTGCCCGAAGGCTTCCCTGTTGAATATGCCGATGTCGCTGATCTGGGGCGGTTGGTGGCGAAGGATGCTCCGCATCAGGGGCTGGTGCTCGAATGCGCTCCGCTCGAAGACCGGTTCCTTGATGAAGTCGCATTGGGAGAGGCTGATCGGCCAATCGTGGTGCTCGATCAGGTGACCGATCCGCACAATGTCGGTGCGATTTTGCGCTCAGCCGCCGCGTTTAGCGCTGCCGCGATCGTCACACAGGATCGTCATGCCCCGCCCGAAGGCGGCGTGCTGGCCAAGTCCGCCTCGGGCGCGCTGGAGACCGTACCGTGGATCAGAGTGGTCAACCTCGCCCGCGCGCTCGATGAGTTGGCCGAAGCTGGGTATTGGCGCATCGGGTTGGCCGGGGAAGCCGAGGCGGTGCTCGCCGAGGTAATGCCAACGGGGCCGCTCGTCATCGTGCTGGGCGCGGAAGGCGAAGGGATGCGGCCCAATATCGCCGGCCATTGCGATGTGCTGGCAAAACTGCCGATCTCGTCAGCCATCGAAAGCCTCAATGTGTCGAACGCTGCGGCGATTGCGCTTTATGCGGTCGCCACCCGCAGTTAAAAGGCGCGCAAGGGGACTGCGCTGAACGCCAATGAGGGGACGACTGCAATGACCATATTTTCAAACATCCGATTCCGCACTGCGGCCGTGCTGGCGGGGTTTGCGCTTGCCTTGTCGGGCTGTTTCATGACGCCGGGCAAATTTACATCCGAACTGGCACTGACCGGGCCGGACAGTTTCACCTTCAGCTATGATGGCGAGATTTTCTTCCTCACCCTGTCGAAGCTTGCGCAGATGGACGCAGCATCCGGCGGTTCCTTCGTCGCCAACTGTTATGACGATGAAACCTACGAAATCCGCGATTGCTCCCCTGAAGAAGAAGCCGTGCAGCGTGAGGAATGGGATGCCGCAGCGCAGGAACGCGCCGAGCGACAGAAGAATGAGGCCAAACAGATGGCCGCGATGATGGGCGGTATCGATCCATCCGATCCCAAGGCGGCAGAAGAACTGGTCGCTCTGTTAAAGCGCCAGAAGGGCTGGGATCGCGTGGTGCACAAGGGCGACGGTCTGTTCGACATCAGCTACCGCGTGTCAGGCACGCTGGGGCATGATTTCCTGTTCCCGATGATTGAGGGCTTTCCCCCGACCAATCCCTTCGTCCAGTTGATCCAGCGCAGGGGCGGCCAGGTGCGTATCGATGCACCCGGCTTTGCCGCACAGAATGCAGATGCCGGGATGGGCGCGATGATGGGTATGGGTTCACTCGCCGGGCTGGCTGCGATGGGCGCGAATGAAGGCGCGAAAGGCGCCAGCGAGGGCGCTGGAACAATGCCAGGGTTCCCGGTGATCGACGGCACCTTGACCGTGCGCACCGCGCCGGGAATGCGCATTCTGGCCAACAATACCGATGAAGGCCCCGATGCAGCAACCGACGGCGGCGAAGTGCTGACCTGGCGCATCACCGCGCGCACCACTCAGGCACCCACCGCGCTGATCGCCGCCGCACGCTGATCCGGCAAACCGCCAACACAAAACCCCGCCAGCCTTGTCGGCTGACGGGGTTTCCTTTGTCCCTGCTAGCAATGCAATTAGTAAGCTGGCGCGATCAGTTGACCGCGTCTTTCAGCCCCTTGCCAGCCTTGAACTTGGGCTGCGTCGAAGCCTTGATCGGCATTGGCTCGCCCGTGCGCGGATTGCGGCCCATCGATGCTTTGCGCTTGGCCACTGAAAAAGTGCCAAAGCCGACCAACCGAACTTCATCGCCGCCCGCCAGCGCTTTGGTGATCGCGCCGAATACGCTTTCGACCGCGTGAGATGCATCGTTTTTAGACAGACCGCTTGCGTCAGCAACAGCGCCGATAAGGTCGTTCTTGTTCATATGGGAGCCCCCTTGTTTTAGGATAATCTGGGATAGCTGGGAATCGCTAATTTCAAAGCGCGCAAATTGAGACTGTTTTGCATAGCCTGTCAAAGGCAAATAGGTCGCGAATCACGGCTGTGAGGGAGTTCTAGCGGCTCAATGCGCGGTTGGCACGTCTGAAGCAGACAGATTTGTTCCTGCGTTGGCAGCGCCCGGCTGGCTCGCAAGGTCATCTGCCTCGGTCCACTCGATCGCCACCGGGGCCTCCACCAGCGCGCGCGCCAGAACCTCGTCAACGTGGCTAACGGGAATGATTTCCAGACCCGCTTTTACGTTGGCCGGGATTTCCGCGAGATCCTTGACGTTCTCTTCCGGAATAAGAACGGTCTTGATCCCCCCACGCAGCGCAGCGAGCAGCTTTTCCTTCAATCCGCCAATCGCTAGAACCCGCCCGCGCAGCGTCACCTCGCCGGTCATCGCGACATCGGGGCGCACCGCGATGCCGGTCAGCGTTGACACGATCGAGGTGACCATGCCGACCCCAGCGCTCGGCCCATCCTTGGGCACAGCGCCTTCGGGAAGGTGGATATGCACGTTCTTGCGCTGAAACAGGCTGGGTTTGATGCCATAGGCCGGCGCGCGCGCCTTGACGAAGCTGAAGGCCGCCGAAACGCTTTCATTCATCACCTGCCCGAGTTTGCCGGTGGTTTTGACCTCACCCTTGCCCGGAGTGGTGACGCTTTCGATGGTCAGCAATTCGCCGCCCACCGATGTCCACGCCAGCCCCGTCACTGCGCCAACCTGCGCTTCGTCTTCGCTTACACCGTGCTTGAACTTGCGCACGCCAGAAAACTCACCAAGGTTTTCGGACGTAATGGTGACGCTGGCAGCCTTCTTTTCAAGGATGCGGCGCAGGCTTTTGCGGCACAGCTTGGCAATTTCGCGTTCCAAAGTGCGCACGCCCGCCTCGCGGGTGTAGTAGCGGATGAGGTCGCGCAGGCCTTCTTCGGTGAGGATGAATTCGCCCTTTTTCAGCCCATGGGCTTCGACCTGCTTGGCGATCAGATGGCGCTGCGCAATCTCCACCTTCTCGTCCTCGGTATAGCCTTCCAACCGGATGATCTCCATCCGGTCGAGAAGTGGCTGCGGAAGATCGAGACTGTTGGCGGTGCAGACGAACATAATATCCGAAAGATCGAGATCGAGTTCGAGGTAGTGATCCTGGAACTTGCCGTTTTGTTCGGGATCGAGCACTTCGAGCAGCGCCGAGGCCGGATCGCCGCGGAAATCCTGACCCAGCTTGTCAATTTCATCGAGCAGGAAAAGCGGATTGCTCGTCCCGGCCTTCTTGAGGTTGGCAACGATCTTGCCCGGCATCGAACCAATGTAAGTGCGCCGGTGGCCGCGGATTTCCGCCTCGTCACGCACCCCGCCCAGCGACTGGCGCACGAATTCGCGGCCCGTTGCCCGCGCGATAGATTTGCCCAGCGACGTCTTGCCCACCCCCGGCGGGCCGACGAGGCACAGGATCGGCCCCTTCAGCTTGTTGGTGCGCGCCTGCACGGCGAGGTATTCGACGATGCGATCCTTGACCTTTTCCAGCGCATAGTGATCGGCATCAAGAACGTCCTGCGCCTTGGCGATGTCTTTCTTCAGCTTGGATTTCTTGCCCCATGGCAGGCCCAGCAGCACGTCGAGATAGTTGCGGATAACGGTCGCCTCGGCGCTCATCGGCTGCATTGCACGCAGCTTTTTCAGCTCGGCATGGGCCTTGGCCTTGGCTTCCTTGGATAGCTTGGTCTTTGCAATCTTTTCGGTCAGTTCGGCGATTTCATTGCCGTCCTCGCCGTCCCCGCCGCCAAGTTCGCTCTGGATCGCCTTCAACTGTTCGTTGAGGTAATATTCGCGCTGAGTCTTTTCCATTTGGCGCTTCACGCGCCCGCGAATGCGGCGCTCAACCTGCAAGACTGACAATTCGCCTTCCATGAAGGCCATCACTAGTTCGAGCCGCTTCAACGGGCTGGTTTCGGTCAGCAGCGATTGCTTGTCGGAAACCTTGGCGCTGATTGCCGCGGCGATGGTATCGGCCAACTGGCCCGCGTCATCAACATCGGACAGGTCTACTCCGGCGTCCTCACCCAGCTTCTTGTTGAGCTTCACATATTCGCCGAACTGTTCGACCACCTGCCGCATCAGCGCGGTGACTTCGCTGCCCGAAACTGTGTCGGGATCGATAAGATCGACTTCGGCGACGACGTGTGAACCTTCATCGACCAGTGCCGAGAGCTTTGCACGGGTCTTGCCTTCGACCAGCACACGCACGGTACCATCAGGCAGTTTCAGCAGCTGAAGCACCTGCGCAATCACGCCGACATCATAAAGGTCATCGCCCTCAGGATCATCACAACCCGGATCAAGCTGAGCAATCAGGACGATGTCCTTGGACGCCGCCATCGCCGCTTCGAGCGCCGCAACCGATTTGTCGCGCCCGACGAATAGCGGCACCACCATGCCGGGAAAAACGACAATGTCGCGCAAGGGAAGGAGAGGGAAAGTCTGCGTCATGTTTTTGTATCCGCGGCGGCCGTTTGGGCCTGCCTTTGCAGTGAATATGGGTAGCAGGCGCGTGGCCCGCAATGGTGCACGCAGGCTAAACTGTGGACTCTGGCTGGCACGTTACCCCATGCTGGGCAGGTCGAACCCCCGCGAAGCTCTGGTTTCGGGCCGCCAGAAGCCGTTGCGCTTTGCCAACCGTTGCGTTTGCTCGCTGATCTTAACCCATGCCGGGCAGGGAGAACCCCGGCGGCAGGCCCATCGACCCTTGTATTTCGCGCATCTGTTCGTTCGATACCCGGTCGGCCCGGTCACGCGCGTCGTTAAAGGCGGCGGCAACCAGGTCTTCGAGGATCTGCTTGTCATCCGGTTTCATCAGGCTGTCGTCGATACTGACCCCCAGAATGCGGCCCTTGGCGCTGGCGCGAACTTTCACCAATCCGCCGCCAGCGGTGCCCTCAACCTCGATGCTGTCGAGCTTGACCTGCATTTCGCTCATTTGCTTCTGGATCGTTTCTGCGGCTTGCTGCGCAGCCTGCATCATTTCTTCCATCGATTTCATTGTGAAAGTCTCCTTAATTCCAAGGGGGGCTTGCCGAAGCTGCCGCAAGGTTGCCTTCTACGCCAAGCAATTCAGCCTCAGGGAAGGCTTCGAAAGCGGCCTTGACCAGCGGGTCGGATAGGACGCGCTCCTGCGCGGCGCGCGCATCTGCTTCGATGGTCTCACGCAAACTGGGCTGTGCCGTGCCAGAACCGCGCTCGACCAGCCAACGCTTGCCCGTCACCTTGAACAATGCATCGCGGATTTCGGGCGCGGGATCATCGGGAAAATTGTCAGCCTGTTCGAACATCACCCGTTCAGGCGCCAACTCAATCACCCGCACCCGGCTGCGCATGACTTCGGCAACGTGCAGCATCCCGGCGCGATCAACTTCGCCGACCAGTGCGGCCCAATCGAGCGTCGATACAGCGGCGTGCGGTGCAGCAGGCGTATCATCTTGTGCGGCTGAAACAGCAGGTGCAGCAATCGCATTTGCCGCCAATTCCTCGATCCGCTTCGCCAGCTTGCCCGGATCGGGCATCTGGCCTGCGTGGAGAATCCGCAGCAAGGCCATTTGTAGCGATACCAGCGGATCGGGCGCGGTGCGCACTTCGTCATGGCCTTTGAGCAGCAATTGCCACAATCGGTGCAGTTCGGCCGCGCCCAATCGCGCGGCAAATTCACCCAGCGCCGCGCGCTCTTCCTCAGCCGGAGCATCAGGCTCTCCGCCAGACACCTGCGCCAGTGTGACCCGATGTGTCAGGTCCATCAAGGCACGGATCAGCGCCAGCGGCTCCACCCCTAGCGCGTATTGTTCGTCCACAGCGGCGAGCAGCGCTTTGGCGTCACCTTCGAGCAGGTGGCCGAGCAAGCGGCGCTGCGCGCCCTTGTCCGCCAGCCCCAGCATATCGCGCACCCGCGCGGCAGTGACCTTGCCCTCCCCATCCAGATCAGCATGGGCAATCGCCTGATCGAGGATCGAAAGCCCATCGCGCACCGATCCCTCGGCGGCAGCGGCGATAATCCGCAGGCCCTCATCCTCGGCCGCGATCCCTTCCAGCCTGCACACTTTGGCAAAATGCTCTGCCAACATCGGCGCGGGGATACGGCGCAGGTCAAACCGCTGCGTGCGGCTGAGCACCGTGACCGGCAGCTTGTCGACCTCAGTCGTGGCAAACAGGAACTTCACATGCGGCGGCGGTTCTTCAAGTGTCTTCAGCAAGGCATTGAATGCATTGCGCGACAGCATGTGAACTTCGTCGATAATGTAGATTTTGTAGCGCGCCGAAACCGCGGCGTAGCGCACCTGTTCGATGATCTCGCGCACGTCATCGACCCCGGTGTTCGATGCCGCGTCCATCTCGATCACGTCGATATGGCGGCCTTCGGCAATCGCAACGCAGGCCTCACACACACCGCAAGGATCAATCGTCGGCCCGCCCTTCCCATCCGGCCCAACGCAGTTCAGCGCCTTGGCGATCAGCCGCGCAGTCGAGGTTTTGCCCACGCCGCGCACCCCGGTCATCAAAAAGGCGTGGGCCAACCTGTCGCGCGCGATAGCGTTGGCAAGGGTGCGCACCATCGCTTCCTGTCCGATCAGTTCGGAAAAGGTTTGCGGGCGATATTTGCGCGCCAGCACCCGATAGGGCTGATTGTTTGCGGCAGGGGCTGGTTTGGCTGCCTGAGTTGCAGGAGCGGCCTCGGGCGTGGGCGCGGGTTCGCCGAACAGCGCATTCTGCCCCGCTGCCTCCAGCTCTGCCGCAGTCGGGCCAGTGGTATCTTCAGGCAGATCTGGATCGGAATCGCTCATGACACAAAGCTAGGCGCTTGGGCCGCGTTTGTCATGCTGCACATGGCAGTGATAATGGTGGAAAAGGAGCCGAGCGACCCGCCGCAATTCACCTGGGCTGCTTCCTTCCGGACCTGACCCGGTGAGCGAACGCAAACGTCCACCCGACTCCCGGATGCGCATATGGCGGCGCTTTGGGGAAAAATCAACTCAGCGAAAATTATCCGCGTAGGCTTGCAGCTTAAGCCGCTTGGGCGGGGTTGCGTGGATGCGCGCAGTGATGCCGTATTTCTCGGCATAGGCCTTGGCCGCATCCTTGCTGGGAAAGGTCATTCGCACCTGCGATTGGGTATCGCTACTGCCCGTCCAGCCCATCAGCGGATCGGCAAAGCGCGCTTCGGACGGGGCGAATTCGATCACCCATTCATCAGTATGGGCCTTGCCCGATTGCATCGCGTGCTTGGGCTGCTGGTAAATACGTGCGGTCATGGATGCCCCTTAGATCACGAATCGGTTCGATTAAATGCATTTTTGGTCTTGAGGCTCGGCTTTTCCAGCCAGGGTTGATCGGGCCAGCGATGCCGGGGATAGCGGCCTTTCATGTCCTTGGCGACATCAGCCCAGCTACCGCGCCAGAAACCGGGCAGATCACGGGTCGACTGGATCGGGCGGCCTGCCGGGCTGGTGAGTTTGAGCAGCAGCGGCGTGGCGCCAATCATCGGCTGCGCATCCAGCCCGAAAAGCGCCTGCACCCGCACTTCGACACTCGGCGCATCGTCACCTGCGTAGTCGATCGCGTGGCGCGTATCGGCAGGCGTGGTGAAATGGGTGGGAGCGGCACGGTCAAGCGCCTGACGCTGGTTCCAGTCGAGCAGGCCCAGCGCTGCCTCACCAAAGCGGTGCGACGCAAGGTCGAGATCGCGCCTTCCGGCGAGCAGCGGCGCGAGCCACTCCTGCGCCCGTTCACCCAGCGCCTCGGCCGAAAGCGCCTCCACCCCCGCAAATCGTGCGCGGGCCAGAAAACCAGCGGGGAGAATATCCCCCAGCCGCTCAACAGCTTTCTCCACAAGGATGTCCACACACAGCGCAGTGTCAGGCGCAGGTTCGGGCACGCTGACGAGCACAATCGCGCCGAGCCGTCGTTCACGCCGGGCCTCAACCCGACCCTTGTCATTATTCCAGCGGGTTATGATGCGTTCCTGCATTGATTTGGCAAACAGCACCGGAACGCGTTCGGGTGCAATCTGCGCCCCGGCGGTGATGCGCGCACCCTTGGCCTCACCCTGCGCATCGCCAATCACGATCCATTCGGCGCGTGCCAGCGGCGATACGGGATCGAGCCGGTATCCACGTCCACCTGCGCTCAGCCAGAATTCGCCCGAGGCATCGCGCCGCCGGGCGACGAAATCGGGGCGGGCAAGCGCGAGGCATTCCGCAGCATCAATGGCAAGCGTGTGCTCCATTGCCCCTGCAAGTTTGAGTGCCTGCCCGGCCCACCCCTGCGCAATGCGCTGCGCCGAAACAGCGCGCGGTGCGCGGTCGCCGCGCCAGCGCGCAAGCCGCTGCATCAGGTCTTCGCCGCGCCCGCCCAACCCGCGTTCCTGCAACAACATCACCAGTCGCGCCGCATCCTCGCCGTGGCCTGCACACGCGCCTCGCAGCACAGCTGCCGCCTGATCCGGAGCCATCGGCAGCGCGGCCAGCGCTTCACCCATAGGCGTAATCCGCCCTGCCCCATCAAGCGCGCCCAGCGCCTCAAGCGCCGCACGAGCAGCGCTTACCGAGGCCTCAGGCGGGGTATCGAGCCATGCCAGATCAGCGGGGTCACTCGCTCCCCACTTCGCCAGCCGCAACAGCAGCGGGGCAAGGTCAGCCTGGGCGATTTCAGGCGGCGCAAATTCGGGGCGGCCAGCATGGCCCGCCTCTTCCCACAACCGATAAGCGACCCCCGGCCCCTGCCGCGCCGCACGCCCCGCGCGCTGGGTTGCTGACGCTTGCGAAGCGCGCCGGGTGACAAGATGCGTGGTGCCCGCCGCCCGATCAAACTCGGCCAGCCGCGCAAGCCCGCTATCGACCACCACGCGGACGCCGTCCAATGTCAGCGACGTTTCGGCAATGGCGCTGGCCAACACGATGCGGCGGCGACCTTGGCTGTCGCGGCGGATTGCGGCGCGCTGGGCCGCAGGTTCGATCTGGCCGTGGAGCGAGTGAATCGGGGTGTCAGGCAGTCGCGCTTCCAGCCGTTCACGCACCCGCTCAATTTCGCGCACGCCGGGCAGGAAGACGAGGATATCGCCCTGCTCCTCGCGCCAAGCCGTCAGCACTGCACCTGCCATCCGGTCCTCGATCGCTTGCGCATTGTCGCCGCCAAGCCACTTGATGGTCAGCGGAAAACTCTTGCCTTCACTCTCGATTACAGGTGCGCCATCACCCAGCAACCGGCCAAAGCGCGCGCCGTCGATGGTGGCCGACATCACCAGCACCAGCAAATCCTCACGCAGAACGCTGCGGGTTTCCAGCGCCAGCGCAAGGCCAAGATCGCTGTCGAGGCTGCGTTCATGCGCCTCGTCAAACAATAACGCCGATACGCCCGGCAATTCGGGATCATCGACCAACCGGTTCACCAGAATCGCCTCGGTCACGACCAGAATGCGGGTTTTGGCGGACGTTTTGCGGTCGAGCCTAGTGATGTAGCCCACCGTTTCCCCCGGCACTTCGCCCAGCATTTCGGCCATGCGTTCGGCGGCGGCGCGGGCGGCAACCCGCCGCGGGCTGGTGATGATGACTTGCCCCGTGCACCAACTCTGCCCGATCAGATCAGGCGCGACCGCAGTGGTTTTGCCCGCCCCCGGCGGCGCGATCAGCACGCCCGCCCCCGGCCCCGCCAAGGCGGCGCGGATTTGGGGCAGGACAGCGTGGATAGGAAGATCGGGGTGCATCACCCCGGGCGGATAGCCCGCTCAGTGCCCGCGCGCGACTGCAAATTGCGCGGCTTCGGCCATTGCCGCACGCGCCTTGCCATCTGGGAAGATCGAAATCGCATCAATCGCCCGGTGTGCGAAGTGGCGCGCGCGTTCGCGGGTGTCTTCAAGCGCATTGTGCTTTGCGATCAGCGCAATCGCATGGGCCAGGTCTTCGTCCGAAGTGCGGTGGCCGATGATCGCTGACTTCCAGAATTGCCGTTCCTGCTCATCGCCGCGCGCGTAGGCGAGGATCACCGGCAGCGTCATTTTGCCCTCGCGGAAATCGTCGCCCTGTTCCTTGCCCATCTCGGCAGCATCGGAATCGTAGTCAATCGCATCATCGACTAGCTGGAACGCAACACCAAGATTGCGGCCATAGGATTCAAGCGCGCGCTCCTGTTCTTCGGAACATTCAGCCACCACGGCGCTGATCTGACTGGCGGCAGAAAACAGCGCGGCGGTCTTGGCACCGATGATGTGCAGGTATTGCTCTTCGCTGGTATTGATCTGACGCTGAACTGACAGCTGCGACACTTCGCCTTCCGCAATGATCGCGCTGGCACGGCTGAGAATCGAGAGCACGCGCAGGCTCCCGTCCTCGGTCATCAGTTCGAACGCGCGGCTGAACAGAAAATCGCCGACCAGCACGGTTGCCGGATTACCGAAAATGATATTGGCCGCCACCTTGCCGCGCCGCAGCTCGCTGCCATCGACCACATCATCATGCAGCAGCGTCGCGGTGTGGATAAACTCGACCGCTGCCGCGAGCTTATGGTGGCGGGTGCCCTTGTAGCCGACCAGTTCGGCCCCGGCGAGCGTCAGCATCGGACGCAACCGCTTGCCCCCGCCCGATATCAGGTGGCCGGCAAGGCGCGGGATCAACGGGATCTCGCTCTGCATCCGGTCAAGGATAACCGCGTTGACGCAATTCATGCCCGCCGCCGTCAGTGACAGCATCGGATCGAGTGTCGGCGCCTTGCGCGGTAAAGGAATGATATCAGCACTCATGCTTTGGCGGCATTAGGGCGGCCTCAGCGTGCTTGGCAAGCGCAGAATTGCTGCTAGTTTCGCGCGCGATGCCGCAACAACCGCAACACCCCACCGCCCCGCCTGCAGAACCCGATCGGGTGCTCGCTGCGTTCCGCAAAAGCATCGACAATATCGATGCTGCGCTGATTCACATTCTGGCGGAACGATTCCGGATCACGCAAGCGGTGGGGGAATACAAGGCCAAGGTGACTTTGCCGCCAGCCGACCCTGATCGCGAAGCGCGCCAGATCGCCCGCTTGCGCAAACTGTCCGAAGACGCCGATCTCGACCCGGAATTCTCCGAGAAATTCCTGCGATTCATCATCGACGAAGTGATCCGCCACCACGAACGCGCGCGCATTTCCTGACTATCGGCACATCCCGCAAACCCTTCGCGCCCGCCTCAATCGGCGCGCGGCAGGCGCAATTCGACCAGCAGACCGCCCAGATCCTCGCTCGTGCCCAGCCTGACGCTGCCACCATAGATTTCCGCAACGTCGCGCACGATTGCCAGGCCCAGCCCCGTGCCGGGCTTGTCCGTATCAAGCCGCACCCCGCGATCAAAGATGCGGATACGTTCAGCCTCCGGAATGCCCGGCCCGTCATCCTCCACCCAGATCAGGCACTGCTTCGGATCGCGCGGGGCCTCGTCCTCGTCGGGGTCGATGGTGACAAATACGCTGCCTCCGCCATATTTCGCGGCGTTTTCGATCAGATTGCCGAGCAGTTCATCCAAGTCCTGCCGTTCGAGCGCGACAGTCGCCGAACGGCTCCCGGCAATATCAAGGCGGCCATCCGGGTGAAGCCGCTCAACCGCACGGCGCACAGCTTCGGCGCAGCCCATCACGTTGGTTTTGGCATGGCCGACAGCGCGGCGGCCGACAGCGCGCGCGCGGGCAAGATGGTGATCGACATGGCGCTGCATCGTGCGCGTTTCCCGCATCACCGCCTCGCCCAGATCAGGCGCGCGCGCGGTGGCCGCGTTGGTCAGCACCGTGAGCGGTGTCTTGAGCGCGTGCGCGAGATTGCCCGCATGACGGCGCGCTTCCTCGGCCTGTTTTTCGGAATGTTCGATCAGCGCGTTGAGCTCATCCACCAACGGCTGCACTTCCAGCGGGAGTGGTTCGGTTATCCGGTTCGCGCCGGTGGTGCGCAGGTTCTGGATTGCCGCGCGCACCCGCCTGAGCGGTGACAGGCCGTAACGGATCTGCAGCGTCGCCATCACCAGCAGCCCCAGCCCCAGCACAGCAAAGCTCCAGATCAGGATCAGCCGCACACGCCCGACCTGCGTGTCCATCTGCTCGGTCGCGCTGGCCACGGCAAACGTCCAGCGGGTTTCGCTGCCGGGCAGGATCACGGTGCGTTCGGCAATCCGCAGCGGCTCACCGGCGAACTGGTCTGAATTATGGAAATGGGCTTCGCTATCGAAATGCCCGCCCTCGCCAATCGCGCCCTGCAGCTTGAGCGTGCGATCCCATAGACTGCGCGATGCGATCGGTTCGTATTCGCCGCCGCTGATTTGCCAATACAGCCCGCTGCCCGGTTCAAGGAAGCGCTGGTCGCCCAGCGTGCGATAGAACCAGACTTCGCCGAAGGGATCGATCTCTGCCGAGGCGATCATCGCGGTGAGAATATATTCAAGCTGCTCGTCGAAATTGGATTCGACCTGGGTCGTCAGCATCCGTTCGAGCGCAACGCCGCCGACCAGCAGCAGGACAAAGATCCAGCCTGCCGCGATAAGCCCCATCCGCCGGGCGAGGCTGGCGAGCGGGGTAGAGCTTAGCGGCCCGGTCACGCCGTCCGGCACAGCGACAGCCCCACCTTCAGGCAAGGCCGTTTGCGCGTCGCCGCCCGTGCCCGACGCCTCAGGCGCGCGGTGCGTCGGCGGGGTCGTCGAGGCTGTAACCAAGGCCACGGATGGTCGTTATCACGTCTGCGCCAAGTTTTTTGCGGATACGGGTGACAAACACTTCGATGGTGTTCGAATCCCGATCAAAATCCTGATCGTAGATATGTTCGATCAGTTCGGTGCGGCTCACCACCTTGCCCTTGTGATGCATCAGATAGGACAGCAGCTTATATTCCTGCGCGGTCAGTTTGACCGGCTCACCGCTCAACGTTACCCGGCCCGAACGCGTGTCCAGCCGCACATCGCCTGCGGTCAATTCGGACGAAGTATTGCCCGAAGCACGGCGGATCAGCGCGCGCAGGCGGGCAATCAGTTCCTCGGTCTGAAACGGCTTGGCAAGGTAATCATCCGCGCCTGCATCAAGCCCGGCGACCTTGTCGCTCCAGCTATCGCGCGCAGTCAGCACCAGCACCGGGAAGGTGCGCCCCTCACGCCGCCACATGCCAAGCACGGTCAGCCCGTCAATTTCGGGCAGGCCGAGATCGAGCACCACCGCGTCATAATCTTCAGTCGAGCCCATGAAGTGCCCATCTTCACCATCGGCAGACAGATCGACGGCATAGCCCTGCTGTTCCAGCGTCGATTTGAGCTGTGCGCCGAGGGTCGGTTCGTCTTCGACGATCAGAATGCGCATAATCCACCATTTTCCTGCATTGTTATTGGCTGGGTCGTGCGCTTTCGAAAACAACGCGTCAAGCAAGGGCCATGCCCCAAAGCTGACGCTTTCCCCCGATGATCGCGCATAGCGGTCAGCCGATCAGCGCGAACGACCGATGATCCGCCCCGTTCGGGCATCAACATCGACATAGGTCACCCGGCCATCGCGGATGAATTTGAGCCTGTAGGCACGCGCCGTGGAATCATACGCGGGGCCAAGATATTCGCTGCCCTGCATCTGCGGCAGAATGCGCCGTTCGATTTCGCGCAGGGGCAATTGCGTGCCAGCGCGCGCTTCGCGCCGAGCCTCACCCTGATCGCCGCGCGACTGATCCTGCGCCGTCGCTGGCGTGCTGATAGCCACCAGCGCGAGCGCTGCGATGCAACCTGGAAACAAGGATTGGATGGTTTTCATGACAAAACCATGCCTAGCCAGCGCCCATTGAACAAGCCGTGAATGAGTTATCACTGGGACGCAGCGGCTGAATCTTTCACTAACTCGTACTTGATGGTGATGCTGATCCCGGTGGATACCATCCCTGGCTGCACCGGCGGCGCGGCAGCGGCCATGTCAGCACTAACGCGCATCTTCGCCATTTCGGGCATCGAGCCCCGCCCTTCGATGCTTTCAGCAACCGCCAGCACTTTCGCGCCGTCATACCCAAACAGGTCAGCATAGGCCTGCACCCGAGCTTGCGCGCGTTCAATTGCGCGCTTGCGAGCGATGTCCTTCGCGTCTTCGTCATTCTCGATTGCAAAACTGGGGCCGTTAAGATCGGTTGCGCCTGCCGCAACCAGCGCATCAAGCACCTTGCCTGCATCGTCGATCTTGCGCAGAATTACACTCACCCGGTTCGACGCCTGATAACCGCGGAACACCTGTCGCCGCTCTTCCTGATTGTAATCATACATCGCGTTCAGGTTGATGCCGGTGGTCTGGATATCCTTGTCCGCCACGCCCAGCGCCTTGATCCGCGCGATCACCTTTTGCATCTCTGCTGAGTTTTGCCGCAGCGCTTCGGTCGCGGTCGGTGCTTCGCTGGTCACGCCTGCGCCGATGGTGGCAATGTCGGGCGCGACTGAGACGCTTTCGAACACGTTGAGTTCGACCACCGGGCCATCGGCGCTGATTGCGATTTCCGCGGCAGCAAGGCTGTGGGCAGGGATGGCCAGCGCACTGGCAGCAAGCATAGTCATTGCGGGTCGGATCATTCTGCGTTCCTCCAATTCGCTCGCCCCCTGCACCGGGCGAGCTTTCGCGGGACTGAACCGCCTCATTACGCTGCGTTGCCGTGCGGGGTTGTGGCACAGGCTGCAAGCCCCTAGGTGGCGCTTCGCATGGCGCAACCTCCTATCTTTTCGTTCGAAGGGCTCGCCCTGCAACAAGGCGGCCGCTGGTTGTTTGGCGGGCCGACGCCTGACAGTGGCACCCCGCCGATTGATCTGCACGTGCTTCCCGGTGATCGCCTTGCGCTGATTGGCCGCAACGGCGCGGGCAAGACCACATTGCTGCGACTGATCATGGAACGCATCGATGCAGATCGCGGCCAGCGCCGGGTAAAGCCGGGAACACGGATCGTGTTTCTTGAACAGGAACCCGACTTTTCCGGCCCCGGCACGCTGATGGACTTTGCGCTTGCCGGCGATGACGCCCCTGCAGAGCACGAAGTTGAAGCGATTGCGGGCCAGCTTGACATCGATATGAGCCGCCTTTCGGAAACCGCCAGCGGTGGTGAACGGCGGCGCGCGGCGATTGCCCGCGCCCTGGCGCAGGATCCCGATCTGCTGTTGCTGGATGAACCGACCAACCACCTCGATCTGTCCGCGATCGATTGGCTTGAGGACTGGCTGACCCGTTATCGCGGGGCGTTCATCACCATCAGCCATGATCGCACCTTCCTCACCCGTCTGACACGCGCGACCCTGTGGCTCGACCGCGGCACTATGCGGCGCAAGGACATCGGCTTTGGCGGGTATGAGGCGTGGGAAGAACAGGTCTATGCCGAAGAAGCCCGCGCGGCCGAACGGATGGACGCCAAGCTGAAGATCGAGGCGCATTGGCTCGAACGCGGGGTGACCGCGCGGCGCAAGCGCAATCAGGGGCGGCTGGAAAAGCTGTTCCAGATGCGCGCGGCGCGGGCATCGATGATTTCGGGCGCGGGCACGGCCAAGCTCAAGCTTTCCAGCGATGACGACTTCAAATCGAAGTCGGTGATCGTGGCGGAGGGCATTTCCAAGACCTATGATGACCACCCGATCATCAAGCCGTTCAGCCTGCGCATTCAGAACGGCGATCGCATCGGGATCGTCGGCGCCAACGGCGCGGGCAAGACTACATTGCTGAAAATGCTCACCAAAGAACTGGAGCCTGATAGCGGCAGCGTTACCCACGCACGCACGCTGTCGGGCGTGATGATCGATCAGCAGAGGAAGCTGCTTGAGCCGGGTGCCACGGTGCGTCAGATTCTGGCGGAGGGCGGCGACTGGATCGATGTGCGCGGGGTGCGCAAGCACGTTCAGGCCTATCTCAAGGATTTTCTGTTCGATCCCGGCCTCGTCGATACCAAAGTCGGCATTCTGTCCGGTGGCGAGCGTTCCCGCCTGCTGTTGGCGCGCGAATTTGCCCGTACCGCCAACCTGCTGGTGCTGGACGAACCGACCAATGATCTTGACCTTGAAACGCTTGATTTGCTTCAGGAAGTTATCGCCGATTTCGACGGCACCGTGCTGATCGTCAGCCACGACCGCGATTTTCTCGACCGCACGGTGACAGTGACGCTTGGCCTCGACGGAACGGGCAAGGTGGACATTATTGCAGGCGGTTATGCTGATTGGGAGGCGAAGCGCAAGCAGCCGTCAACGCCGACCAAGACGGGGTCTAGCACCCGTCAAGCGCAACCTGGAGGCCCCCTGGACGGGGCTAGCACACTCACAACAGGCAAGCCCGCCGCGCCGCCCAAAATCTCCTACAAGGATCAGCGCGATTTCGAGATCCTGCCAGCCCGGATCGAGGAACTGGAAACAGCAATAGCACGGGGCGAGGCGCTTTTGGGCGACCCCGAGCTATACTCAAAAGACCCCCAAAGGTTCGCAACCATCAGTCAAGGCATAGCCAACGCGCGGGCAGAGCGCGACGCGGCAGAAGAACGCTGGCTGATGCTGGCCGAACAGATCGAGGGCTGACCGCGCGCCCTTTCAGGTAATGCGATAATAATCCGCCACCCGCTCCAGCGCGATTTTGAGCACCAGTTTGCCGCTTCTTGTCGGCCAACCAAGGCTCTTTTCAGCCTCGGACAGCGCCTCGCCCGCGCACACCACGCGCCACAGGATATCCTCCAAGCCCCTGCCCGCCGCCCGGATTGCGCCATCAAACCGCTGGCGCGCGGCGATCTGGCGTTCGTTGGGGGAGAGGCCTCGATCCCCAGTCGATTTCACCCGCACCGCATCCCAGCGCATAGTGATGCTGGCAGAAAGCTGCGCGCGTTCGTAATCAGCCCGCAGCGCCTCGCCTGCGTCGCGCAACTGATCGGACAAATGCCCGCGCGCGTGCAGCCATGCCAGCGGGGATTCAGCGAGATTGACGGTGACTGTGCGCGAAGACTGGGGGCCCTTGATACCCTGCCCCCGGCTTGGGCCTACGGGGGTGAGTTCACGTTCGACCAGTTCGCGTTTCATGGCAATTCCTTCCGTTGAATGACGGATTGCGACTTGCCAAGGCGGCGCGCCTGTAGGAAAGAACAAACCAATCCGGTTAAATGATAAGGCACGCCATGACCAACCGCATCCGAGACCTCCGCAAAGCCAAGGGCCTGACGCTCGCCGATCTGGCAGCCGCCTGCGATCCGCCGACCACCGCGCAGACCATCGGGCGGCTTGAAACCGGGATGCGCAGCCTTTCGCTCAGCTGGATGAACCGCATTGCCGCCGCGCTCGGGGTTGATCCGGCCAGCCTGATGCGCGCAGACAGTGCCGATCCCGCCCGGATCGTGGCCGAACTTACCGCTACGGGGCCAGAGGCTTTGGCCACCGCGCGCGATGCCGTGTTGCCCAGCGATCTTGCCACCGATCCCGATGCGCCCGCGCCGATGGTGCTCACCGTAACGCAAAGCGTCGGCGAATATCGCCCCGGCGACCTGATCTGGCTCCAACCGTTCAATCCCGATACCGCACCGGCTGCCCTAACCCGCGCCATGAACCGAGATTGCCTTGTCCCCCGACCCGGCGGGCGGTTTGCTTTCGGGCGGCTGATCGATCGGCGCGGCACGATGATCGGCTTGCTGCCGCCGGGCGCAGGGCAGAAACAAGTGGTGGTCGATAATCCGGCGTGGATTGCCGCCGCGATCATGCTGGTCAGGCCACTTTAACCCGCGCGTGGTAAAGCCGTGCCCGATGAAGCACGTTCTCGCCCTGTCAACGCTCTATCCCAATGCGGTCAACCCGCAGTTCGGGACGTTTGTTGCGCGGTCACTGGAGGCACTGGCCAAGCGCGGCGATTGGCGGGTGACGGTGGTCAATCCGATTGGCCTCCCCCCGCTGGCGCTGGGGCGCTATCGCCCGCTGGCAGAACTTGCCCCGGTGAGCGTCGAAAATGGCGTGACCATCCACCGCCCGCATTTCACCCTGATCCCGCGCATCGGCGCGCGCCGCAACGCCGCTGCCATCGCCCGCGCGGCGCTGCCTTTGGTCCAGCAAGTCCGTGCCGCAACGCCGATTGACGTGATCGACGCGCAGTTCTTCTTCCCCGATGGCCCCGCCGCTGCGGACATCGCACAGGCAACAGGTCTGCCGCTGTCGATCAAGGCGCGCGGTAGCGATATCAGTTTCTGGGGAAGTCAGGATTTTGCCCGCCAGCAAATGCTGAACGCCGCGCACACCGCCACCGGGCTACTCGCTGTCAGCCGCGATCTTGCCGGTCAGATGGCGGCGATGGGCATGGATGCAGGCAAGATCACGCTGCATTACACCGGGCTTGATCGTGATCGGTTCCGCCCGCTGGGCCACACCCAGTTGCGCAGCCAGCTTTCGCGCGAGATCGGCTTTGCCATGCCCGATAATGCCCCGCTGCTTACCTGTGTCGGCGCGCTTATCGAACGCAAGGGTCAGGCAATCGCGATTACGGCGCTGCGTGACATCCCCGGCGCGCGGCTGGTGTTGATCGGCAAGGGCGAGGACGAGGCCCGCCTGCGCGCGCTGGCGATCAGCGAAGGCGTGGCAGACCGCGTTCATTTTGCCGGTTCGATCGACCATGATCTGATGCCGCTGATCCTGTCGGCGGCGGACGTGATGGTGTTGCCGACGGTGAGCGAGGGCTTGGCCAATGCATGGGTCGAGGCGCTGGCCTGCGGCACCCCGGTCGTCACCTGCGATGTCGGCGGTGCGCGCGAGATCATCACCTGCGACACCGCCGGACGGCTGGTTGCGCGCAATCCCGAAGCCGTGGCGGCGGGGATCAACGCGGTTTTGAACAACCCGCCCGCGCGCGAAGCGGTGGCCGCGTTGACGGAAGGTTTCAGCTGGGAAGCCAACGCCGCCGCGCTGGCCGCGCATTACGAAAGGCTGACGGACGCGGCCTGAAAGGCTTGCCCTTCAGACTTCACCGCGGACGATTTTTTCTTGCCGGTCAATCGCGCTTTCCTGCGGGACAAAGCTGTTTGAAGTTACCCCCATCCAGATCAGCAGTGGCCCTGCCATATAGATCGACGAATAAGTGCCGATAAACAGGCCTGCGGTGATCGCCGCGACCATGCCGAACAGGCTTGGCGGGCCGAAGATCAATAGCGGTATCAACGCCACGAACAGCGTCAGCGAGGTCATAATCGTGCGCGCCAGCGTTTCATTGACCGATAGATCAAGCAGTTCGGGCAGCGGCATCTTGCGATATTTCTTCAGATTTTCGCGGATACGGTCATAAACGACGATGGTGTCGTTCAATGAATAACCGATGATCGCGAGGATCGCGGCGACGATCTGCAGGCTGAACTCCATCTGAGTCAAAGCAAACAGGCCCAGCGTTACCGACACGTCATGCACCAGCGCAAACATTGCGCCCACGCCGAACTGCCATTCAAACCGCACCCAGATATACACCGACACCGCCGCCATCGCGGCCAGCAACGCGAGGATCGCTGAATTGCGGAATTCACCCGCAACCTTGCCGGAAACGGTGTCGTTCCCGTCCGTGCGCGCGTCGGGGTATTCCTCGGTAATCGCGGCGATCACCTTGGCACCGATGGCGGTGGCAGCGCCGGGCGTGTCCTCTGTCCCTTCGGGCAGCGCAACCCGGATCGACACTGCGTTCGGCCCGCCAAACTCCTGCACCACCGGTTCGCCATAACCCAGCCCGCCCACCAACTCTCGCAGTGACGGGATGGGAGCAACCTCGCGTTCCTCAAAGGTTATGCGGACTTCCTGACCGCCGGCGAAATCGACCCCGAAATTGAGCCCGTTGACCAGCACCGCCGCCCAACTTCCCACGATCAGCACAATGCTGATCACGAAGAACGGGACGCGCAGTTTCAGGAATTTGATGTTGGTATTGTCGGGAACCAGCTTGAGCAGTTTCATCGGTCGCTCGCTCCTCAGATATGAATGTCAGCGGGGCGCGCTTTGCGCAGCCATCCGGCGACCCACATGCGGGTCAGAACCATGCTGGTGAACACCGAGGTGAACAGACCAACCACCAACACGACGGCAAAGCCTTTGACCGGGCCAGAGCCGAATGCGAACAGCGCCACACCGGCGATGAAGTTCGTGATATTGGCGTCCCAGATAGCGCGGCTGGCTTCCTTGTAGCCGGTTTCGACTGCGGCAATCACCTTGCGGCCGCGCGCGCGTTCTTCTCGGATGCGTTCGTTGATCAGCACGTTGGCATCCACCGCTGCGCCGATGGTGATGACAAAGCCCGCGATCCCCGGCAGCGTCAGCGTGAAGTTGCCGAGCGCCATGATGCCAAGCAGCATCAACACGTTGAACACCAGCGCGATGGTCGAATAGATGCCAAAGCGGCCATAGCTTGCCACCATCAACACAATCACCGCGATACTGCCGACCGCCATGGCGAGCAGCCCGCGCCGGATCGAATCCGCGCCAAGGTCTGGCCCGACGGTGCGTTCTTCCACCACCGTCAGCGGCACCGGCAGCGCGCCTGACCGCAACGAAATCGCCAGGTTGTTCGCGCTTTCCGGCGTGAAACTGCCTGAAATCTGCGCGCGCCCGCCGATGATCGGTTCATTGATATTGGGGGCGGATAGCACCTGCCCATCCAGAATGATCGCAAATGGTTTGCCGACATTCTCGGTGGTCAGCTTGGCAAATTTCGCCCCGCCTTGAGCATCAAAGGTAATGTTGACGACGTTCTGGTTGCTGGTCGGGTCAACCCCGGCCTGCGCGCCGGTCAGGCTGTCCCCGCGAATGCCGCCCAATCGCCGCACCGCCTCGAACTGGCCTTCCTGCGGGGTGCCGGGGGCATAGGGGAAAATCTCGCTACCCGCAGGCGCGACACCAGCCTGCACATTTTCCGGCAGGGCGTTGAGATCCACCATCTTGAATTCGAGCTGCGCGGTCTGGCCGAGCAGGTTCTTGAGCGCTTCGGGGTCTTCCAGACCCGGAACCTGCACCACGATCCGGGTATCGCCCTGCCGGATGATGGTCGGCTCGCGCGTGCCGAGTTCGTCGATCCGGCGGCGCACCACTTCGGTGGCGCTTTCCATCGCGTCATCCAGCGCGGTGTCGATCCCGGCCGAGGTCGGCGCAAGCACGATGCGCTGTCCGTCCACCACCGACAGATCCCATTCCCGCGTCAGGTTCACGCCCTGCATCAACGGTTCGATCAGCCCGCGCGCACGATCAATATCGGCGGGGCTTTCAAGCATGAAGGACATCCGTCCCTCGCCCGTCGACACGTCACCGATGCGAATGCGCGGCTTGGCATTGCGCATCAGCTGGCGGACGTTTTCTTCCATGTTCTCAAGCCGCTGGACGCGCACATCTGCCGCTCTGGCTTCAAGCAGCAGGTGCGACCCACCGGCAAGATCAAGCCCGAGATTGACCTGCGGATTGGGCAAAGCCGATGGCCAGTCCAGCCCCGACACATTGAACAGCGATGGCAGCGCCAGCACCGCAGCGGCCAATGTCAGGCCCCACAGCCAGAGCTTTTTCCAAAGGGGGAAATCAAGCATTGCGTCAGGCTTTCACACGCACAGGAGAAGATCGACCCGTGATCGGATCAGTCATTGGCCGGCGTGCCGCCGGGCGGGATGATGTCGCCGATGGTGGCCTTGACCGCCTTGACACGGACATTGGTGCCCAGTTCCAGTTCGACATAGGTATCGTCAACCTTCAACACCTTGCCCACCAACCCCCCGGCGGTGACGACCTGATCGCCTTTCTTGACCGCAGCGATCTTGGTCTGATGTTCCTTCTGCCGTTTCATCTGCGGGCGGATGATCAGGAACCAGAAGATCGCGATCATGCCGACGATCGGCAGGAAGCTGATCCAGGCAGGTGGTGAGGCGTCGGCGCCAGCGGCGGCAGCGGCGAGAAGTTCAATGGTCATGCAAAAAGCCCGTCAGAAACCTGTTAAACACGTGCGAGGCCATCCCTTGCCTCGCCGTTAAAGCGCGGCAGTTCGGCTTGACCCTGCATCCAAGTGGGCGCGCCTAGCAGCAATGCAAGCACCCCGCAATCGGAAGGGGGCAAGAACGGTGCATGGACGCAACACGGTTACGAACTGGGCAAACCCGCTTGCCAGCCCCAAACTCGCGCCCTATAGGCCCCGCTCCACTGGAACGGGACGTAGCGCAGCCTGGTAGCGCATCACACTGGGGGTGTGGGGGTCGGAGGTTCGAATCCTCTCGTCCCGACCAGTGGTTTTCAAACAAAACCAACACTCTGAGCAGGCGGCAAAGTCTGCCCGCTTGCTTATTCCTGCGTTGCGCAAGGTTACGCGGCTGAATCCGCTCGCGAGCAAGCTGCCTGGCGCGCGGACGGATTGCGCCATTGTCCGGTAGCCCCAACAACACAGCGGTCTTGTTCTTAGGCGGTGCGCTTCGTAAGCGTGCGGCAACAAGAGGATTGTCCCATGGCCCACACCGCTACCCGTCCCGCGCTGCCCAAGATGCGATCATGGCTGTTCGCGCCCGGCGACAGCGAGAAGAAGATGGCCAAGGCAGCGGCGAGCAACGCCGATATCGCGCTGCTTGATCTTGAAGATTCGGTGTCGCCCGAAAACAAGCCCGCCGCGCGGGTGTTGGTGGCCCAGCAGATCGACGGATCGGATAATCGCGTGCGGTTGTGGGTGCGGATCAATCCGATTTCGACGGCCGATTGCATCGCTGATCTCGCCGCGATCATCCCTGCACAGCCTGGCGGAGTGTTCCTGCCCAAGGCCGAAGGCGCGGGTGATATCACCCAGTTGCACCACTATCTTACCGCATTGGAGGCCGCGCACGGCATCCCGCAAGGCCGCACGCTGATTGCCGCGCTGGTGACGGAGACGGCGGCGGCGATGTTTCGCACCGGGGATTATGCGGGCGATTATCCGGGCAAGGCGCGGCTGGCGGCGATGAGCTGGGGGGCGGAGGATTTATCCTCAGCCTTGGGCGCGCGCGAGCAGCGCGGGGCTGACGGAGAATATGCCCATACTTACGAGATGGCGCGAAGCCTGTGCCTGATCGGCGCATCGGCAGCGGGCGTGGCACCGATCGAAACCGTGCAGCCCGAATTCCGCGATCTTGCAGCGCTGGAGCGGCGCGCGCGCGGCGTGCGCGCGGCAGGGTTTCGCGGGATGCTGGCGATCCACCCGGCGCAGGTCGATCCGATCAACGCCGCCTTCACCCCTAGCGCGGACGAACTCGCCCATGCCCGCGCGGTGGTGCAAGCCTTTGCCGATCATCCCGGCGCAGGCGTGGTGGCAATGGACGGCGCGATGCTTGATCGCCCCCATCTGGCGCTGGCGCAGCGGCTGCTGGCCGAAGCTGGCGAGTGATCGGTTAATTATCTTTCCTACTTTAACCGATTTGGTCATTTTCATGCGACTCACTCACTGGAGCGCATATCATGGCCCTACTCGACGTGCTGATCGGCCCGATTTCCTCGATCATCGACAAGATCATTCCTGACAAGGAAGCGCAGGCCAAGGCCAAGCTCGAACTGATCGCGCTTGAGGGCACGCAGGAAATGCGCATGATCGAGGCGCAATTGCAGGCGATTGTGGCCGAGGCCAATTCCAAAGACCCCTGGACCAGCCGCGCCCGCCCGAGCTTTCTCTATGTGATGTATATCCTGCTGCTGACCGCGCTGCCGATGGGCGTGCTGAGCGCGTTCCACCCGTCGGCGGCGAGCGATATTGCGGCGGGGATGAACACTTATCTGAATGGGTTGCCCGAACCGCTTTATGCGTTGTTTGGCACCGGCTATCTCGGCTACACCGCCGCGCGTCAGTGGGGGAAGGTCAAGGGCGTGGATCGGTAGGCAAGCATTCACCTTGCGTTTGTACAAGATGATGTACATATTGCGACACAAGGAGATTACCGATGGAAGTCCTCAGCTACAGCGACGCGCGAAAAAACCTCAAATCCGTAATGGACAAGGTGGTCGAGGATCGTTCCGAGGCGATCATTACCCGCCGCAATGGCGAGGCGGTGGTGATGGTTTCGCTATCCGAATGGAATTCGATCCTCGAAACCGAACATCTCCTTGCCAGCCCGGAAAATGCGCGGCGGCTGCGCGAAAGCATTGCCCAGCTTGATCGCGGCGAAGGAACGGTGCGCGGATTGATCCAGCTGTGAACCTAGTCTTCTCTGCCCATGCGTGGGAGGATTACCAGCACTGGTGCGAGACCGATCGCAAAACGCTGCTGCGGCTTAACAAGCTAATCGAGGAATGTCGTCGCCACCCGTTCAAGGGTTCAGGCAAACCGGAGCCTTTGCGCGGTGAGTTGGCTGGGTTTTGGTCGCGCCGGATCAACCAGCGCGACCGGCTGGTATATCGTGTTGTGGGGAAGGACGGCGCACAGCAGCTTGAAATCGCGCAGTGCCGCGAGCACTACTGACCCCATGACCAACCTCGTCTATGTCTTCAACGGCCCCAATCTCAATCTCCTCGGCACGCGCGAGCCGGAGATTTATGGCACCACCACGCTCGACGATATCGCCGGGATGCTCGAAGACCGCGCCCGCGAATTGGGCCTCGAAATCGAGATGCGCCAGACCAATCACGAAGGGATGCTGGTCGATTGGCTGCACGAGGCGCAGGCGGAAGGCGCGCGCGCGGTGCTGCTGAACGCGGCCGCCTATACCCATACGTCCGTGGCGCTGCTCGACGCGTGTCGGGCGATCCGCACGCCGGTGATCGAAGTCCACCTCTCCGATCCCAAGACCCGCGAGCCGTTCCGCCACCTGTCCTATGTCGGCATGGCCGCCGCGATGACGGTTGAGGGACATGGGGCGGATTCGTACCGCATCGCGCTCGAAGCCGTGGCGGCCGGCACCGTCTGACCAGTCATCAGACTTTCACAAAATATCCCCTTGCCACTTGCCAGCCGCAATTCGCGGCAATAGTCCCCTGCGCTTCACGGGCGTTACACATAACAAGGGACATACATGGCAAACGACGGGGGCCAAGGCGGCAAGTCGAACGGGCGTAAAGTGGGCATGAACATCGATACCGCGCTGGTGCGCGAGCTCGCTGAACTGCTCAACGAAACCGGCCTCACCGAAATCGAGGTTGAGGATGACGACCGCAAGATCCGCGTGTCGCGTGGAAGTGTCGCAGCGCCGGTTCACGCGGCTGCGCCTGCACCGCTGGCTGCTGCGCCGGTGGCCGCTGCGCCGACTGCGCCAGAGCCTGCTGCCGGGCCGGACATGACCGATGCGGTCAAATCGCCGATGGTCGGCACCTGCTATCTCACACCCGAACCGGGCGCAGCGCCCTATGTGGCGGTGGGCAAGGCGGTAAAGCAGGGCGACACGCTGCTGATCGTCGAGGCGATGAAGGTGATGAACCCGATCACCGCGCCCCGATCAGGCACCGTCACCGCGGTTCTTGTTGAAAATGCCCAGCCGGTCGAATTTGACCAGCCGCTTGTCGTGATCGCGTAAGATCATGGCAATCAAGCGTATCCTGATCGCCAATCGCGGCGAAATTGCGCTGCGCATCCACCGCGCGGCGCATGAAATGGGGATTGAAACGGTGGCGGTGCACTCCACCGCCGATGCTGATGCGATGCACGTCCGGCTGGCCGATCACGCGGTGTGCATCGGCCCGCCCGCTGCGACCGACAGCTATCTCAACATCGCCAACATCATCTCGGCGGCGGAGGTTGCACAATGCGATGCGATCCACCCCGGCTACGGCTTCCTGTCGGAAAACGCCAAGTTTGCCGAAATCGTCGAAGCGCACGACATCATCTGGATCGGCCCCAAACCCGAACATATCCGCACCATGGGCGACAAGGTCGAAGCCAAGCGCACGGCGGGCGCGTTGGGCCTGCCGCTGGTGCCGGGTTCGGATGGCGCGGTGTCGGATTTTGACGAAGCGCGGCGGATTGCCAAGGACGTGGGCTATCCCGTGATCATCAAGGCCGCCAGCGGCGGCGGCGGTCGCGGGATGAAGGTGTGCGAGAGCGAGGAAAAGCTCGAAACCCTGATGCAGCAAGCAGGCAGCGAGGCGAAGGCCGCGTTCGGCGATGCCACGGTCTATATCGAAAAATACCTCGGCAACCCGCGCCATATCGAATTCCAGGTGTTCGGCGATGGGCAAGGCAACGCGATCCATCTGGGGGAGCGCGATTGCTCGCTGCAACGCCGCCACCAGAAGGTGCTGGAAGAAGCGCCCTCCCCCGTGATTTCCGCCGAAGAACGCGCGCGGATCGGCGAAGTCTGCTCAAAGGCGATGCGCGACATGGCCTATCGCGGCGCGGGCACGATCGAATTCCTGTGGGAAGGCGGCGAGTTCTACTTCATCGAAATGAACACCCGCCTGCAGGTCGAACACCCCGTCACCGAGGCGATTACCGGGGTTGATCTGGTGCGCGAACAGATCCGCGTGGCCGAAGGGCGTCCGCTGTCGGTGACGCAGGATGAACTGGAATTCAACGGCCACGCGATCGAATGCCGGATCAACGCCGAAGACCCCTTCAACTTTGCCCCCTCGCCCGGCCTTGTCAGCCATTATCACGCGGCTGGCGGGATGCATGTGCGCGTGGATTCAGGGCTTTACGCCGGATACCGGATCCCGCCATATTACGACAGCATGATCGCCAAGCTGATCGTCTATGGCCGCACCCGCGAAGGCTGCATCATGCGCCTGCGCCGCGCGCTCGAAGAAATGGTGGTCGAAGGGGTCAAGACCAACATCCCACTGCATCAGGAATTGCTGCGACAGGATGATGTGCTGAACGGCGACTATTCGATCAAGTGGCTGGAGGAATGGCTGGCGCAGCGGGCTGACTGATCCCGTTTGGCAGTCAGACCACCTTCCGCCTATTCCGGATCATCATGCTTGCATCCGCCAAAGTTTCGGCGGCTGTAGCGGATTGATCATCGCGCGTCCGGCCGCTCACAACGGAACGCCGGGCACCTGTTTAGCGGTGCGGATCGTCAGCGAGGTTTTTACGCTTTCGACATTGGGCGCAGGGGTGAGTTTGCCGGTCAGGAATTCCTGAAAGCTCTGCAAATCCTTGCTCACAATCTTGAGGATAAAGTCGATTTCGCCGTTGAGCATGTGGCATTCGCGCACTTCGGGCAGTTCGCGCATGTGTTCTTCGAACTCGCGCAGCGCGCTTTCGGCCTGACTTTTCAGGCTGACCATCGCAAAAACGGTGATCGCAAAGCCCAGCTTCGACGGATCGAGATCGGCGTGATAACCGCGGATTACCCCGTCTTCTTCAAGCCCGCGCACCCGCCGCAGACACGGCGGCGCGGTAAGCCCGACACGCTGCGCCAGTTCAACATTGGTTACGCGGCCTTCCGCCTGCAATTCTGACAGCAGGCGGCGGTCGATTTCGTCCAGATTGGCCACTCGGCTTAAGCTCCTCCAGCACCGCGCCATTCACCAGGCGGCAACGCCACGTGCGATATGATCAAAAAGTAATATCAAGCGCACCGGGCGGCTCGCTTGGCTAATATTATTAGGTCTGCCAGCAATTGTCCCGCTTTGCAACGCGCCTCGCACGGCTGAGTGTTACAATTGCTCCATCCTGATAGAACGATAAGGACGAACCTGTTTATGAGCGTCCTATGCGGGGCGCCGATGCCTGCGATTCGGGCCGATGGGCCGGTAGGGAGTGCCGTTTGTTTTTTGATGATCGCCTTGCCACTGTGCTGCGCCAACGCGCTTCTGGCGAGGCGGGTTTGCGCACGCAGTTCCGGCAATTGCTTGATCTTCTGGGCAAAGACCGGGCGCGTCGGGGCAGTCAGCCTGATCATAGCCTGATCGCCGCCGCGTGGCTGAGGATGGATGCGCTCGCCCAGGCGATCCCTGCGCGCGAACGCGCGGCCATGATCCGCGAACCCGGCTGGCGGTTCCGCAGCCCCGATCTGGCCGCACATCTCGCCGATCATGAACCCGAAGTCACCTCCGCCGCGTTGACCCGCGCCGAACTTTCGCCCGCAGAATGGGTCGCGCTGATCCCGCGCCTGCCCGTGCGGGCACGCGGTTTCCTGCGCAACCGGCGCGATCTGCCGGTCGACGTCGAAGCGGTGCTGGCCCGGCTGGGCGTGCATGATCGCGGGCTGCCCGCACCGATCAACGCTGATGAGGATGCGGCGATTGCCGCCTCACCCCCCGCTGCCCTGGTGCCGCTGCGCGTTGCCACATCAAGCCCGATCCCCACACCCCGCAATCGCGCAGACAGCGGGCGCACCGAAATTTCGGCGTTGGTCGAAAGGATCGCGCAATTCCGGCGCGAGCGCGGGGAGAGCCGTCAGGATGCAGAACGATCACCGCGCCTGCCGCTGGGCGAACTGCCCGAGCGGGCCGATCGCCTGGTTTCCAGCATCGGCTTTGCTGCTGATGCGACCGGGCGGATCGAATGGGCGAGCAGCGACGTCGCACCGATGGTGATCGGGATGCGGCTGTTCGCGCCGCAACGGAGCGGCGATGATGACACTGGTGACGTCGGGCTGGAACGCGCGTTTGCCCGCCGCCAGCCAATCTCGCGCGGCGAAATCACCTTGGCTGGCGCGCCCGCGATTGCCGGGGACTGGATTATCGATGCTCAGCCGCGCTTCAGCGATGAAGGCCATTTTACCGGCTATTTCGGCCGCCTGCGCCGCATCCCTGCGGAAACCAACGCCCTGCACAGTCCCGAAGCGCATGAGGCGGATCGGATCCGCCAATTGCTGCATGAACTGCGCACCCCCGTCACCGCCGTGCAAGGCTATGCCGAGGTGATCCAGCAACAATTATTTGGCCCTGCCCCGCACGAATATCGCGCGCTGGCTGCCGCGATTGCGGCTGATGCGGCGCGGATTCTGGCTGGGTTCGAGGAGCTTGACCGGCTGGCCCGGTTGGAAACCGGCGCGATCGCCATGGCGTCTGGCGAAACCGATCTGGCAGCGTTGATCCGCCGCACAGCCGCGCAGCTTGAACCAGTGCTGGAGCAACGCCGCGCCGGGCTGGCGATCAAGTTTCCGGCGAACACAACACTGCTGATCGCGCTTGATCCGGATGATGCCGAAGCATTGGTGTGGCGCCTGTTGGCGAGCCTTGCTGCAGCCTGCGGCACGGACGAGCAGATCGTGTTGCGGCTCGCCCCGCTGATCGGCGCGAACGGGGCAATGGCACAGCTTGGTTGCACCCTGCCGGCGCGGCTGGCAGCGGAGGATGATCTGTTCGCGGCTACCGCCCGCAGCAATGACAGCGCAATCAATCCCGGACTGTTCGGCGCAGGGTTTGCATTACGCCTCGCCCGGGCCGAAGCGCGCGTGGCCGGCGGCGGCATGGTGCGTGATGGCGATACCGTGGTGATGACCGTGCCGCTTTTGACCGATAGCCAAGGCCGGGCCAACCCGGTCGATCATGATGCATTTGCAGCAGGCAGGTAATGGCCACGAAGGCCGTGGAAATCGGACAATGATGACAGGATCAATGCTCGATGTGCCCGCTGCGGGAAGCACGGCGGCCTTCGCACCCGGCTTTGGGCAGCGGGTGCTGTTGACTGTCGATACCGAAGAGGAATTTGACTGGAAGGGCCCGTTTCGGCGCGATGGCTACGGGCTCGATCATGTCGCCGCGATCCCCCGATTTCAAAGCTTTTGCGAAGGGCTTGGCGCGCATCCGGTCTATCTCGTCGATTGGCCAATTGTGAACGATCCGGCTGCGGTCGCAATTATCGGGGATGCCGTGCGGCGCGGCGCGGCGGAGGTCGGTGTGCAATTGCACCCGTGGGTCAATCCGCCTTTCAAAGAAGAGGTGTGCACGCGCAATTCCTTTGCCGGAAACCTCCCGCGCGATCTGGAAGCCGCCAAGTTCATGGCCCTGCGCGACGCTATCGAGGCGGCGTTCGGCAGCGCACCGCTGATTTACCGCGCCGGGCGTTACGGGCTGGGAGCGCATACGGCCGAACTGCTGATGGCCGCCGGGATCCGCATCGACACTTCGGTGCGCAGCCTGTTTGATTATTCCGCGGACGGCGGGCCCGATTATTCACACCATCCGGTCACGCCATACTGGGTGGATGATGCGCACCAATTGCTCGAACTGCCCGTCACCAGCGCCTATCGCGGGCCGCTCGCGCGGGTTGGGCCGCTATTGCACCGCGCCCAGCGCCATATCCCAACCTTGTTTGCGGGCTTTTCGCGCCTCAACCTGCTCGAACGCATCGCGCTCACACCCGAAGGCGTGTCAGCCGAAGAGGCGCTGCGCGGGGTTGACGTGGTGCTCAACCGCGGCTTGCCGGTGCTGGTGTTATCGTTCCACAGTCCCACGCTGGCTCCGGGCCACACCCCCTATGCCGCGACCGAAGCTGAGGTTGAGGTGCTGTATCAGTGGTTTGCCACAATCTACGCCGATCTTGCCCGGCGCGGCGTGCATTCAACCACCGTCAGCGAAATCATCGCTGCAACCGGCGGATAACCCGAAAGCCTGTGCGGCGCAGGTGCAATTCCAGCGCGTTTTGGGTCGGCATTTCGGCGCGCTGGAAAAGTCGTGCGTCCAACCGTGCATACTGGCTTGTTTCGCAACCGCGAGCAGAGTAGGGGCTCGAAATCGTCCTGTCTCCGGTGCCATGTTTTATGGGCCTGTAGCTCAGTGGTTAGAGCTGGCCGCTCATAACGGCTAGGTCGCGGGTTCGAATCCTGCCGGGCCCACCGGGGGCGGGGCGGGGCAAAAGTGTCGGGGAGTAGCGCAGCCTGGTAGCGCATCTGGTTTGGGACCAGAGGGTCGCAGGTTCGAATCCTGTCTCCCCGACCACTTTTCTGAAATTCAATGATCGCAGGCCGCATGGCGCACTTTGCGGCCATTCCGGATCGCCCGATTGTTTCCTTTGCCCTCCGATCTCTCTACGCCTGTTGGAGGAGGGATCGACAATGGCACTATTCGACAGGCTTATCGCGGCGGCAACTATCAGGCGGTTGGTGATCGTCGCCCTGATCTGCGGGGGCATTCGCTATGGTGTGATGCCGCGCATTGGGGCGGAATTGTTGACGACCCCCGGCGCCGGGCCGCTTGATCTGATGTTTGCCTATACCCCGGCAGAGGCGTTTGCGAATATCGGTGCCTTTTCGGATACCGCCCGCAGTTCCTACCGGATGTTTCTGGTGACGGCGGATATCGCCTATCCGATCAGCTATACGCTGTTGTTTGTCTGGGCGATTGCGCTTGTCATACGCACCACCCGGCTGGAACACGCCCGCTGGCCGTTCGCGCCGCCGCTGCTGTTGTTCGGTTTCGATATTCTGGAAAATGCCACGGTTTTCACGCTTCTGAGCCTGCACCCAGATCAGCCGGTGGCGCTGGCCTGGATGGCGAGCATCTTCACGACCCTGAAGTGGTCGTTTGCAGGCGTGACAATGCTGGTGCTTGTCTATGCGTTGGGACTGCGCCTTGTGAAACAGGGCACACCGCCCGAAACCCGATAGGACGGAGAACCTTTCATGCCCACCAACCGCTTGTTCCTTTACGCCATCGGCGCCGCCATGACGGCGGCCACCGCCCTTGCCCCTGCCGCGTCGAGCGCCGCGGAGCCGACCTATCACGCTGCCGAAGGAATGCCGTTTTCCGAAGCGGTGCAAGTGGGCGACATGCTGTATCTGTCGGGCCAGATCGGTGTTGCTCCGGGGGAAACAACGCTGGCGGCGGGCGGGATCGCGGGCGAAACCCGCCAGACCATGGACAATATCGGCGCTGTGCTGGCGCGGCATGGCCTAGGGTTTGATGATGTCGTCAAATGCACGGTAATGCTGGCCGACATGAATGATTGGCCTGCGTTCAACGCCGTCTATGTCGGCTATTTCAAACCGGATCGCTTGCCAGCCCGCAGCGCCTTTGGATCGACCGGCCTCGCCTATGGCGGGCGGGTTGAGCTGGAATGTTGGGCCTATAGCCCGCAAGCTAACGCCCAGCGCTGAAGTGACCTCAATACTCCAGAAATAGGGATCGAAGCACGCAATGGCCCTGATGACAAAACGCAATTTTCTGATCGGCGGCGCGGTTGCCGTGGTTGGCGGGATTGGCGCAGCCGCCTATCGGCTGAAGCACCCGGCGCTGGTTCCATTGGGCTACGATTTTACTGCGGACGAGCTGACGACGGCGCGGTCATTGCTGGAAAAATATCCGTCGATTGATGCCCATGCCCACCCCGGACGAACCTTCGTTAGCGGAGCAGAGAATGTTTCGGGAATGTCACGTGCGGCGGTCATATTGGGCTCCTTCGAAAGCCGCAGCATCGGCGATATGCAGGCCGGAGGGCTGACAGCAGCCGCCTTTGCCGCCGTGGCCGACTTTCAGGCGATTGGCTTTGTTGGTGAAGGGCTCGCCGCGGTTCGCGAATTTGAACCCGGCGAAGCATGGGCCAGCTATCAGCGGCAAATTGCCAACTTGCAGCAGTTGGTGGACAGCGGGCTGGTCTATCCGGTCAGGTCGGTGAGGGATTTTGCCGCCGCGCGCAAAGCGGGCAAGCCCGGCGCGTTGTTCACGGTTGAAGGCGGGGATTTCCTCGAAGGCAGGGCTGATCGGGTGGCGCAATCCTATGCTGATGGCGTACGATCCGTCACGCTGATGCATTACCGCACCAATGAACTGGGCGACATCATCACCGGCACCCCGGTTCACAATGGCATTACCCCCGCAGGCATCGCAGTGGTCAAGGCCATGAACACCGCCGGGATGCTGATTGACGTCGCCCACGCATCCGAAGCCACCGCTTTCGGGATAATCAAGGCTTCATCCCGGCCGGTCATGGCCAGCCATGTCCATATCCACCCGGCGAAGGCTGGCGGTATCGACCACCCCCGCTTTGTATCGCGCGATCTGGCGTTGGCCGTGGCCGAAACCGGCGGCGGCCTGCTGGGGGCGTGGCCGGCGGGCATCGGGATCACCGATCTGCGCGGCTTCGTTACCCGGACGTTTGAACTGGTCGACGCGGTCGGCATCAACCACGTCTGCATGGGCACGGATATGGATGCCAATTACAAACCCGTGTTCGATACCTATGCCCGCCTGCCCCACTATGTCGCCGGGCTGCTGCGCGGCGGGATGGGTGAGGGTGACATCGCAAAACTGATCGGCGGCAACTTCCTGCGGATAATGACCGCTGTTGAGCCCCGGCAATCCGTCTGAATAATTACTGCGCCTGCATGATCGGCGGGGCGGCGGGGATCGGGGTGCCGGTCAGGATTGCGGTTTCCTGATTGGCGAGGATGCCGACCACCTGCGTCCACACCGCGACGTTCTGACGCAGCTGGGCCTTGTCGATCTTGTCGAGCGTGTCGTCGGGCGTGTGGTGCAGATCGAAATAGCGGGTGCCGTCCTGTTGCAGATCAATCAGCGCGCCCTTCTGGTCACGCACGATGTTGAGATCGGCCCCGCCGGTGGCGACGTCATTGCTGGTTGATACGCCAAACCGGGCAACCGCGCTGGCGATGTGTTTGTGCAATGCTGGGTTCGTCTCACGAAAATTGCTGTCAAAGCGCCAGATCCGGTCGGCGCCGAAATCGCTTTCAATTCCAACAGCGATGCGCTCGTCCAGGTGCGCCTTGCTATAGGCTTGGCTGCCCCAGAGGCCGGTTTCCTCCGCGCCTGCCATCAAAATACGGATGGTGCGCAGGGGCTGGCCTGAATGTTTCACGTGAAACGCTGCCGCTGCGATGATCCCGCAACCCGCCCCATCATCAAACGCGCCCGGCGCATTCCACCAGCTGTCAATATGGCAAGCGAGCAGCACCGGCGGGAGCGACGGGTTGCGCCCCGCTATCTCAGCCACCACGTTGCCGCTTTGGGTCTGTCCGATCTGGCGCGGGTTCATTTCGAGCTTCATGGTGACGGGACGGCCCCCAGCGCGGGCAAACATCCGTTCAAGGTTCTCGGCATCGGGCAGGCTCAGCGCGCCTGCCGGGGTCGGCTTCACACCTTCAGGAAAGCTGGTGCCGCCAGTGTGCGGGTTGCGGTGGTAATCGGTGCCGACCGATTTGATGACGGTGGCAATCGCGCCCTTGCTTGCCGCGATCCCTGCGCCGACCCAGCGTGCAGGCCCGGCAAAGCCATAGTGCGAACCATCCTGCGCGGGGCGCATCTGGTGGCTGATATAGGCGATCTTGCCTTTCAGGCTGCCTTCGGGCGCGGCGCGCAGATCGTCTACCGTGCGGAAGAACACCACTTCAGCTTCGATCCCGCCAACAGGCGTTGCGGCAGAATTGCCAAGCGGCAGGACAACCATATCCTGCGCGAACGGCGCGGTCACACGGGCGCGGGCGATGTCACCGGGCACCCAAGTGTCCATCATGAACGGCTCATCCGCAACATTGGCAAAGCCCTTGGCCGTCAACCACGCCATCGCCCATGCGCGGGCGCGGGCCTCAGCCTCGGTCCCGGCCTGACGCGGGCCGACTTCTGTGGTGATCCCCTCGACGAAGTCCCATGCGACATGGTCACTTTCCAGCGCGATGTCGGCCTGCGCCTCCAGCGTGGGAGACTCGGCAACAGCGGCAGTGGACAGGACAACGAGCGAAAGCGCTGACAGCGCGGTGATGGTACGGTTCATGGGCAGCGTTGCTATCGCCGCGCGGGACACAAGTCTAGCCGCTTGCCCTCGCCCCTCCCCTTCCCTATCTGCGCAGCCAAACCTCCTACCCCATTTCCTGATCCTTGAAGGACTGATCCGATGGCCGCGCAATATGCCTTTGTCATGAAGGACATGACCAAAACCTTCCCCGGTGCCCAAAAGCCGGTGCTCGCCAATATCTCGCTGCAATTCTATCAAGGCGCGAAGATCGGCATCGTCGGCCCCAATGGCGCGGGCAAATCGACGCTGATGAAGATCATGGCGGGGGTCGATAAGGACTTCACCGGCGAAGCGTGGCCGGGTGAGAACATCACCGTCGGCTATCTGGAACAGGAACCGGAGCTCGATCCGACCAAGACCGTGCTCGAAAACGTCAAGGACGGCGCGCGCGGGGTCGCCGACATGGTTGACCGCTTCAACGAAATCAGCGCGCTGATGTGCGAGCCGGACGCCGATTTTGAAACGCTCGGCGCGGAAATGGGCGAATTGCAAGACAAGATCGACGCGGTTGACGGCTGGACGCTCGACAACCAGCTTGAAGTCGCGATGGAGGCCCTGCGCTGCCCGCCGGGCGATATGGGCGTGGAAAGCCTGTCCGGCGGCGAAAAACGCCGCGTCGCGCTCACCCGCCTGCTGATCCAGAAACCTTCGATCCTGCTGTTGGATGAACCCACCAACCACCTTGATGCCGAAAGCGTGCAGTGGCTGGAAAACCATCTCAAGGAATATGCCGGAGCGGTGCTGATGATCACCCACGACCGTTACTTCCTCGATAATGTGGTTGAATGGATCCTCGAACTCGATCGGGGCAGCTATTACCCCTACGAAGGCAATTATTCGACCTACCTCGAAAAGAAAGCCAAGCGGCTGGAACAGGAAAGCCGCGAGGAATCCGGCAAGCAGAAGGCCCTGCAGCGCGAGCTCGAATGGATTCGCCAGACTCCTGCCGCGCGTCAGACCAAGTCCAAGGCGCGTGTCCGCAAGTTTGAAGAATTGCAGAACGCACAGGATAATCGTTCGCTCGGCAAGGCGCAGATCGTGATTCAGGTGCCCGAGCGGTTGGGCAGCAAGGTGATCGAGGCCAAGGGCCTGACCAAAGCTTACGGCGACAAGCTGTTGTTCGAAAACCTGTCGTTCATGCTGCCCCCGGGCGGCATCGTTGGCATCATCGGCCCTAACGGCGCGGGCAAATCCACGCTGTTCAAGATCATTACCGGCAAAGAACAACCCGACAGCGGCACGATCGAGATCGGCAGCACCGTGCACCTTGGCTATGTTGACCAGAGCCGCGACCATCTGAACCCCGCCAATAATGTCTGGCAGGAGATTTCCGACGGGCTGGATTACATGACGGTCAACAAGCAGGAAACCTCGACCCGCGCCTATGTCGGTGCGTTCAACTTCAAGGGCGCGGATCAGCAGAAAAACGTCGGCAAGCTATCGGGCGGTGAACGCAACCGCGTGCACATGGCCAAAATGCTGAAGCAAGGCGGCAACGTGCTGCTGCTCGATGAACCGACCAATGACCTTGACGTCGAAACGCTGGGCGCATTGGAAGACGCGATTGAAAACTTCGCAGGCTGCGCGGTGGTGATCAGCCACGATCGCTTCTTCCTCGATCGCCTCGCCACGCACATCCTCGCGTTTGAAGGCAACAGCCATGTCGAATGGTTCGAAGGCAACTTCGAAGCCTACGAAGAAGACAAGCGCCGCCGTCTGGGCGACGCAGCGGATCGCCCGACCCGGTTGGCTTACAAGAAGCTGACGCGGTAGGATTTCTGGGTCGCTGCCCCCGTTCTGGGGTGGGGGCAGCGGCAAATGCGCCCTTACCTGTGTGATGACGCGTTCATTTAATCAGTAATTTTTCTGAATATCAGTGCTCCGGTTCATCCCCGCGACAGTCTCGGCAGGGTATTTCCGACTCATCAACTAGCCGCTTGTGGTGGGCCGGCGACACTGGAGGCACACACAATGATGACCCATTTTGCAAAAAGCGGATCGCTGGCAGCCTTGGCTCTGGCGCTTGCGTTCACCGTTCCTGCCGTTCCCGCCGAAGCCCAAAGCCGGGCTGAAACCAGGAGCGCAGCCAGAAGCGAGGGCAGCGTGCAGGTTCAATCGGAAACCCGTGATCGAGCCCCGCAGGCGCGCTCACAGAATCGCGAAGCGCGGTCTCAGCGTTCCCGGGCTGCGCCGCGTTCAGCGCCCGAACGTAGCGCCAATGCGCCGCGCCGGTCGGGTGCAGATGTCGCAAATCGAACGCAGCGCTCTGGTCAGACCCAGGAGATTGCCCGCCGCAGCGAAAATCGAACTGGCAGCATAAGTCGCCGCGGCGACGCGCGCTCTGACCGGGTCGAACGCCGGGCCGACAATTCCGACTACCGCCGCGGGGATCGCTCCGACTACCTCCGCGGGGATCGCAATGATTACCGCCGCGGCGACCGCAGCAACTATCGCACTGGGGATCGCAGCGACTATCGTAGAGGCGACCGTTCAGACTACCGCCGGGGAGACCGCAGCGACTACCGCCGGTGGGATCGTGGGTGGCGCAGCAATCGCAGCTACAACTGGGTCGATTACCGGCGTGCCAACCACTTCGTCTATCGTCCCGGTGCGTATTATGCGCCGTACCGTTCGCATCGCTATAACCGCCTGCAAATCGGCTTCTTCCTTCACAGCGCGTTTTACCAACCACGGTTCTATATCAGCGATCCCTATGCCTATCGCTTGCCGCCAGCCTATGCCCCCTATCAGTGGGTGCGTTATTATAACGACGTGCTGCTTGTCGACATGGCCACGGGCGAAGTGGTGGACACCATCTACGACTTCTTCTGGTAAGCGGATCAGCGCTGCTGAACACACCCCGCCGGAGCGATCCGGCGGGGTTTTTCGTGCAACATCATTGCGAGGCCTGAATATTTGGTCTTTGGATTAAGGCTCATCCCATTGCTCCCATGATCCCCTGTATTTGCGTGACTAGCACGCCTGCGTCGCAGGGCAATGCGCGGCGATACTTGCGTAGCCCGCGCGGCTTGCTACGCCGTGCGCCATGACCGCGCCCGCCCCCGTCCCCGATCAGAGCGCCCTCGCCCGCGTCGGTGCCAGCGTGCGGGCGCGCCTTGCCGATAATGCTGCGGTTTGTCCGATTGAAAACGACGCGGTCGAACTGTTCGCGCATGGCAGTTTTCTTGTCCTCGCAGAGTGCGAAACGCTGTGCGCGATGATCGACGCCATCGCCCGCCCATCGGCACTGCACGAAATGGATTATTCCAGCGGTTATCGCACGTCCTATTCAGGCGATCTCGATCCAGCGGGTGCATTGGTGAAGGCGATCTCGTGCCGGATTGACGCGCTGTTCGGGCTTGATCCGGCAATTGGTGAGCCGATCCAAGGCCAGCGTTACGCGCCGGGGCAGCAATACAAACCGCATAATGACTGGTTCTATACTTCTGAGAGTTACTGGCCGGGCGAAGAAGCGCGTGGCGGGCAGCGCAGCTGGACGGCGATGGCCTATCTCAACGCGGTCGAAGCGGGCGGCGGGACGATGTTCAGCGCGCTCGGCATCCAGATCGAACCCAAGCCCGGCGTGCTGCTGATCTGGAACAACGCCCTGCCCGATGGCCGCCCCAACGAAGCCACGTTGCACGCCGGCTTGCCGGTGGAACGGGGCGCGAAATACGTCATCACCAAATGGTATCGCACGCGCGCGTGGGGTTAGGATGAGCGCAAATCCCGCCGAATCCCCTCATTTTTCTGGCGCGCCTGCTTCCCGACCCATGCCGATTGCGCGCACATCCTTACCAAGACGGTCGATGCGGTGCGAAAGCCGCAAAATTTCCAACTGCGTGCGTAGGTTTACCTCGTAATCATGGCGAGCTGCGATTCGATCCTTCATGGACTGACGGTTCTGGCTCATCAGGATCACCGGTGCCTGCACAGCAGCCAGCATTGACAGCAACAGATTGAGGAAAATGAAGGGATAGGCATCAAAGGGTGCCAACCCCAGCCGTTCGAACACCCCGCTATTGAGCATTGTCCACGCCAGCAGAACTGCCCCGAAACCGATGATAAAAGCCCAGCTACCGCCCACTGCTGCAACCCGGTCTGCTAGCCGTTCACTCCAAGTCGCATGCGCCTGCGCGAGTTCGTCAGCATCCTGCCCGGTGAAAGTCCCCGCTGCTACCCGTCGCAGCACGCGCTGCTCCTCTGCTTCGAGATCATCGAAATCGCGGCCTAGCAGGTCGCGCGCAAGTTGGTGCGGATCGGCCTCGTGGATCATGCCCTATCCTATGCTGGGGTCGAGCGCCTCAGCGATCAATTGCCGGGTTGGTGCGATGCCGTAAAGCGCGATGAAGCTGCCCATGCGCGGGCCCTGTTCGCTGCCCAGCAGGGTTTCGTACAGCGCCTTGAACCAATCGCGCAGATTGTCGAACCCGAAGGCTTCCTGCTTGCCGATTTCATAGACGATGGTCTGCAAATCCTCGGCGCTGGTGGCGGGATCGGCTTCGGCCAGCGCCGAATCAAGCGCCTGCAATGCCGCCACTTCGCCGCCCACCGGCGCGCGCTTGTGCAATGTCGGCGCGACAAAATCGCGGTTATAGGCGAGCGCCTTGCCCACCAGCACATCCAGCGCCGGATGCGCCGCCGGATCGGCATCCGCGACATAATTGCCGAGATACGACCAAACCGCTTCGCGCGTCGCACCTGCGCCCAGCACACCCACAAGGTTCAGCAGCAGGCTGAACGCCACCGGCAGCGTATCGCCCGCACCCGGTGCCTGTGCTCCGTCATGCCGTTCATTCGCGCGCAGCAGGTGCCACACCGGATTGCCTAACTGCTTGTCAATTTCCTGCCCCGGCAAGGCGGCGCGGAATTGCCAGTAATCGTCCACCGCCTTGGGGATCACACCCGCGTGCAATTGCTTGGCGCTCTTGGGATTGGCGAAGATGTAATAACCCAGCGATTCCTCGCTGCCATATTGCAGCCATTCGTCGATGGTCAGGCCGTTGCCCTTCGACTTGGAAATCTTCTCACCCTTGGCATCCAGAAACAGCTCGTAAATCAGGCCTTCGGGCTTGTGTCCGCCGAGCACGCGGGCGATTTTGCCCGATTGAATGCCGCTGTCGGTCAAATCCTTGCCATACATCTCGTAATCGACGCCCAGCGCGACCCAACGCATCGCCCAATCGACCTTCCACTGGCACTTGGCCATGCCGCCCAAGGCGGATTGTTCGACGGTGCTGCCATCTTCATCAGTGAAGCGGATAATCCCGGCGGCGGCGTCCACCACGGCAATCGGCACCTGCAACACCGCGCCGGTGGTTGGCGAAATCGGCATGACCGGCGAATAGGTCTGGCGCCGTTCCTCGCCCAAGGTCGGCAACATGATGTCCATGATCGCGCCAAAATTGGCGAGCACACCCTTCAACGCTTCATCGAACCGGCCCGAATTGTAACAATCAGACGAGCTGACGAACTCGTATTCAAACCCGAACTGGTCGAGGAATTCACGCAGCATCGCGTTGTTGTGCGCGGCGAAACTTTCGTGTTCGGTGCCAAACGGATTGGGAATGCGGCTCAACGGCAGGCCCATGTGCCGCGCCAGCATATCCTTGTTCGGCACATTGTCGGGCACTTTGCGCAAGCCGTCCATATCATCCGAAAACGCGACCAGCCGGGTGGGCTGTCCGGTCAGCGCCTCATAGGCGCGGCGCACCAGCGTGGTGCGCAGCACTTCCTGAAAGGTGCCGATATGCGGCAGGCCTGACGGGCCATAGCCGGTTTCAAACAACACTCCGCCGGGCTTTCCCTGCGGCAGCCTTTTGGCAAGCCGCTGCGCCTCCTGAAACGGCCAGGCCTTGGAGTTTTGGGCTGCGGTGATCAGAGCTTCGGGCGTGATGGTCATAGTGGGCGGGCTATTAGGCAACCGCGCCCCGGTTGCAAGCGTGCGTTTACATTCGCGCCTGCCTCGCCCATTCAAGGCGGCGTGACGCCCCCCGCTGCCCTGCCCGATCCCATCAGCCTGCCCGCGCTCCATGCCAGCCACGGCGGCCATTGGCTGCGCGCCGCCGGTGGGCCGACCAATGCCGTGTCCAAAGGCGATGCGATCATGGCCGCCGCCGATACCCCGGTGCTGCTGATCAATGCGCCATTGGTAGCGAGCCGTTTGGGCTATCCCGATCTGTCGGGACTCGACCTGCTCGAAGCCTTCGCCTTCATCCACCCCGCGCGGTTCTGCGTGCCGACCCCGCGCGGGCTGGCCGAGGCGTTGGGTCTGCCGGTGCCCGAAGGTGACGAGGGCGTGCCCGAACTGCTGCAACGCGCGGCAGGCGCGCTGGTTGCCGCGTGCCGCGATCCCGAATGGTTCGAACGCGAAGGCGCGTGGAGCGCGCTGCAATCGCTCGAACGGCTGCGCTGGCCGTGGGCGCAAGTGCTCAAACCCCACATCGCCAAGCCTGAAAAGGCCGAGCGCTGGCTGTTTGCCCGCCTGCCCGAATGGGAGGATGCCGCCGAACGCCCCGCGCCCCGGCAGGTCGAACTGACCGCGCCCGTCGTGGCCGATCAACTGGCGCGGCTGACCGGCGCAGGGGCCGAACAGCGCGATGGCCAGCGCGCCTATGCGCAGGACGCCGCGCGCGTCTTTGCCCCGCGCTTGGCCCCCGGTAGACCTCACCTTGCCCTCGCTCAGGCAGGCACCGGGATCGGCAAAACGCTGGGCTATCTTGCCCCTGCATCGCTGTGGGCGGCGCAAAGCGGCGGCACGGTGTGGGTGTCGACCTTCACCAAGAACCTGCAACGCCAATTGCGCGCCGAAAGCCGCCGGGCTTGGCCTGCGCGGCGCGCCGATGGATCGCCCCCAGTGGTGGTGCGCAAGGGGCGCGAAAATTACCTCTGCCTGCTGAACCTTGAGGACGCGCTGCAAGGCGGATTTGCAGGGCGCGCGGCGATTTTGGCGCAATTGGTGGCGCGCTGGGGCGGCTATACCCGCGATGGCGACATGGTGGGGGGTGATCTGCCCGGCTGGCTCGGCACCCTGTTCAGGAAGCGCGGGATTGCCGCGCTGACCGACAGCCGGGGCGAATGCATTTACGCAGGGTGTCCGCATTACCGCAAATGCTTCATCGAACGCGCCGCGCGGGATAGCGCGCAGGCCGATCTGGTGATCGCCAATCATGCGCTAGTGATGGTCAATGCCGCCCGCGCCAGAGATCCGGCGCAGCGTCCGACCCGGCTGATCTTCGATGAAGGTCACCACGTGTTCGACGCGGCGGATTCGACATTCGCCGCAACGCTTTCGGGGCAGGAAGCGATCGAACTGCGGCGCTGGATCATCGGGCCGGAGCGCGAGGCGCGCGGGCGCAGGCGGGGTCTTGCGGCGCGGCTCGCCGATCTTGCCAGCTATGACGATGCCGGAGCCGAAGCCATTGCCGCCGCGTGCAAGGCGGGGCTGACGCTGCCGTCGGAAGGCTGGTTGCAACGGCTCACCGAAAACGCACCCTTCGGCCCGGTTGAGGCGCTGCTCGGCGCGGTGCGCGCTGCGACCTATGCCCGCGATGAAAGCGGCGGGATCGATGCAGGCTACGCCATCGAGACCGAAGCGGCGGGCCTGCCCGGAGACGTGATCGAAGCTGCCGGAGCCGCTGGCGAGGCGCTGGCGGCCATTCGCGTGCCGCTGATCCGGCTCGGCGGGCGACTGGAGGCGATCCTTGCCGATCCACCCGACTGGCTCGACACCCAAGGCCGCGCCCGCATCGATGGCGCGCGCTTTGCGCTGACCTGGCGGATCGATCTGATCACCGCATGGGAGGCGCTGCTCGACCGGCTCGGCGGCCCGGCTGACCCCGAATACGTCGACTGGCTGGCGGTTGACCGTTCCGACGCGCGCGAATTCGATGTCGCGATCCACCGCCGCTGGCTCGACCCGATGAAGCCTTTCGCCCGCGTCGTGCTCGAACCCGCGCACGGGGTGCTGTTGACCAGCGCGACCCTGACCGACCGCGCGAGTGATGATGACCACTGGGCGAGCGCGATTGCGCGATCCGGCGCAGCGCATATCGACAGCGCGCCGCTGCTGTCGGCGGCAGACAGTCCGTTCGATTACGCCGCCCGCGCCGAGGTGCTGATCGTCACTGACATCAAGAAGGGCGATCTGCCCGCGCTCGCCGGGGCTTATGCGCGGCTGATCGAGGCGTCGGACGGCGGGGTGCTGGGCCTGTTTACCGCGATCCGGCGGCTGCGTGCGGTCTATGGCCGGATTGCCGATCGGCTCGCGCGGGCTGGCCTGCCGGTCTATGCCCAGCACGTCGATCCGATCGACACCGGCACGCTGGTCGACATTTTCCGAGATGATCCGCGTGCCAGCCTGATCGGCACCGATGCGCTGCGCGACGGGGTGGATGTGCCGGGGCATTCCTTGCGCTGCGTGGTGCTGGAGCAGGTGCCGTGGCCGCGCCCCGATATTCTCCACAAGGCGCGCCGCGCGGCGGGTGGCGGGAGCAAGTATGACGACCGGATCATCCGTGCCAAGCTGGCCCAGGCCTTCGGGCGGCTAATCCGCAGCAAGGATGACGCCGGGCATTTCGTTGTGCTGTCACCCGCCTTTCCCACGCGGCTGCTATCGGCCTTTCCGCCGGGCACCCCGGTGCTTCGCGTCACGCTGGAACAGGCTTTACAACGCGTCGCCGCTGGTGTTGGAGGCGCCCATGCTGTCCCCGTTCGAGGAGCTTTGCTGCCATGAAGATTCTCGGCCTCCTGCGCCATGCCAAGTCGGATTGGGACGACACCAGCCAGCGCGATTTCGACCGCGGCCTGAACGCGCGCGGACGGCGCGGCGCGCAGGTGATCGGAGCGCATATCCGTGATCACGGCGTGACATGGGACAGGCTGATCGCCAGCCCGGCGGTGCGGGTCAAACAGACGCTCGACGCGGCGCTGCCAGCCGTCACCCCTGTTTTCGACCAGCGGCTCTACCTCGCCAGTTTTGACACCATTGCCGAGACGATTGAGGCCCATGCTGGCAGCGGCGCGGATGAGGCGCAGGCGCTGCTGATTTGCGGGCACAATCCCGGACTTCAGGACGTGCTGCTGGAACTGGTCGCGCCGGGTAAGGAAAACGACCTGTTCCGCGAGGCGGTGGTGAAGTTCCCCACCGCGACCTACGCCGTGCTTGAATGCGATATCGACCACTGGGCTGATCTTAAACGCTACTGCGCCAAGCTGGTGCATTTCGCCCGCCCGCGCGATCTTGACCCGGCGCTGGGGCCGGAGACTTAAGTCACCGGCACCAGATTATCGTCCGAATCCCGGTCGATATAGAAGTTGTAGGGATCAACCCCGGCAAACAACGGCTTTTTAGCAGTCACCACTTCGATCACCTGACTCCCCGCGCGGATCGGTGAGCGTTTAATCGATAGCACGTTCGCGCGATCGAACGCGCCTGTTTCGGGCCGCGCGGTGAACAGGCCGACTTCGATATCTTCGGCCAGTTTCGCCGGCGTATCCTTGCCCTTGCCGTCAGCATAGAACTTGCCCGCTTCGATGGTGATGCGGGTGCTCCAGCGGCCATCGGCCAACTGCGTGGTTACTGCCTCTTTCGCTTTCAGGTCATAGATCGTGATCTTTTCGAACAGATCGGTGATCAGTGCCTGATCTTCGGGCGTGGTCGCTTCTTTGCGCAATTCGGCAATCAGATCGAGGCTGCGCGGGTAGGGCGCGCCCTTGAACTTGTAGTGGGTAATCAACCGGGCCAGCGCGCGGTTGACCGCATCTTCGCCGAGCCGGTGCTGGAGCAGATACATCACCAAAGCGCCCTTGCGGTAATGGATGTGCCCCTGATTTTCGACCCTCAGCAGCGGCTGTTCGTCCAGCACATCGGATTTGCGCCCGCGCAGATATTGATCGAGTTCATATTTCAGAAACCGCCGGATCTTGTCCGCGCCATACAGTTCTTCCATCACCATCAGCGCACTGTATTGCGCCAGCGTTTCGGACAGCAGGGTCGATCCCTGCATATCGCCGCCGACCACCTGATGCGCCCAGTATTGGTGACCCAGCTCGTGCGCAGTGACGTAGGAGACGTAATCAATGGTTTCCGGGTCGCGCACGTCGGCGGCAAAGCCGATGCTTTCCGAATAGGGCATCGTCCCCGCAAACGCCTGCGCAAATCCCGCATAGCCGGGAAATTCGATAATCCGCGCATAGCCGAACTGATACGGGCCGAAATTTTCGGTGAAGTATCCAAGCGATGTCTTCATCGCCGCCAACATAGCAGGCACGTTCCACGCATGGCGCGGATCGTGATAGACCGACAATTGCACGTCCCCGAAGGTGTCCTCAGCCACGGCATAGCGCGCCGATTGCACCGAGAAGAAATTGAGGATCGGGGCCGGGCTTTCAAACACCGCGATACGGCGATCACCCTTCACTTCATCAGACGCCTTATTGCCCGGCGCAATCGGCACCTGATCGGCGGCAGTGCTGATGGTGATGCGCGAATTGACCCAGTCTGCGCTGATGTAGTTTCGGTTCTGCGCCGCGGTATCTTCCAGCTTGGCGGTGCGCAGTTCATCCGGCAGGCCTTGGCGGCGGCGCACGGTGCGATCCTGCAACAGCCCGCGCCTGTCCATGCCGATGATCGGAGCGAAGGCTCCGTTGTTCACAAAGGTGCCGTTATCGACAATATCGGTCGCCGCCGCGCCATTGGCGAAACCGCGCCGCCACAGCCGCGAACTGAAATCAAGCCGCGTGGTCGCCCCCGGAGCCAGCGGCGTATCAAAACGGTAAATGCGGTAGTCAAACTCCGTATCATGGCTAGCCAGCGTGGCTCCGGCAATCTCCAGCCGGGTGAATTCCAGCGCATCATCGCCCTGCCGCACGTGCAGTTCTGCAATCGGCTGCGCAGTATCGTTGCGCATCAGATAATGGCCAGCCACCTCCATCCGCCGTTCATCGGGATAGACGTCCACGGCAAATTCGACATCGGTAACGACCGGGCGCGGCAGGGTTTCGTATTTGAGATATTTGCGCTCGTAATCCGCAGTCAGCGCCTCACGCTCATCAGCGGTCTGATAGGTGTTGAGCACCTTGATATTCTGATGGATGACAAGCCCTGTGCCGATCATCCCGCCGACCGCTGCCAGCGCCGTGGCGCCCGATGCCAGCGTGATGCGCCGCCCCATGCCTTTTAACCGGGGCCACACCGCCGCCACCGTGCCGCGCGGCCAGGCCCAATGCGCCATCACCAACAGCAGCAGCCCGAAACACGCCCAATAGGCCCGCGCAATCAGCCCGCCGACCCAGAACCCGCCGGTGCCGTTCATGTCGCTCAGCGGTTCGCCCGGCCCGCCGCCGAACAAATAGAGCATGTTGGTATAGCCAAGGTTCGACAGGAAAATGCGGCTGACGAACCACACCAGAAACAGGCCCCAACCGATATATTTGTTGGGGCTGAGCACCTGAAAGAACACCGCCAGCACCGCCAGCAGCAGCAGGTCAATGCTCTGCGGAAGGACAAAGGCGCTGAGATACAGGCCGACATCAATGCTCGGCGCGCCCAGCACGATTTGATACAACACGCCGGCGACCATCCCTGTCAGCGACATCGCCAGCAGCACCGCGAGTATAGCCAGAATCTTGGGCACGAACATCACCCAGCCGGGCACAGGCGCAGCGTCGATGATTTCATTGATCTTTACGTCACGCTCGCGCCAGACCAGCTCGCCGCCGTAAAACACCGCGACGATCAGCGTAAACAGGGCCATGCCGCCGATGACCGACGTGATAACGTTGGCGGTCAGCGGGTAGGACGGCGTGCCGTAGGTCGTTTGCGAGAACACGAGGTCAAAAGCCGTAAACGCCAGCGCGATCAGCAGCAGCACGATCAGGCCGGGGCTTTTGATCACCAGCATGGTTTCAGTCTTCAACCGCGTCCAGAAAGCTGCCAGCGCGTGGCCGGTGCCAAAGCTGCGGCGCGCTGACGCTGTCAGAACCTGTGGCTGCAACGCTTCGGCCTTGGCCGCGCGGCTTGCCTGCTTCGCCAACCGCCGCTGCCGCCAGCGCGACGGCGCGCGTTCGGTCATACTGAATCGCCACCAGGCAAGGCCAAGGAACAGCGCCGACCAGCCCAGCACCAGCAACCGGTTGATCAGCAGGTTGCCTTCAAACGGGATCGCCCGGGTGTTCATCTCTGCCGCCGTCCAGTAGCGCGAAATCTCGCCAATCGCACCAAGCGCCATCGGTTCAAACCGGGCGAGCGCGTCCTGATATTCAGGCTCATTGCCCAGCACGGCACTGGTGGTAAGATAACCCATCACCAGAATGAGCACGCCGATATAGCTCGCCAGCATCGACCGCGTTATCGTGGCGAGGCTGAACAATAGCGCGGATGAGAGGATCAGGTTGGGGATGGCGATGACAAGGAACGGCCAGGCATAGGTGGCAAATCCGCCCGGCCCCACGGTTTCCGGATCAACCCACGGCATCGCCGATCCCAGCGCAATGCCCAGCGGCACCGCCATGTAGCCGAGAATCGCGATCACCAATCCGCCCACGAACCGTCCGGCCAGAAACTGGCTGCGTCCCACCGGGGTGGCGCGGATCATCGGCCCGAACCCGGTCGTATCATCGCGCACCACCGCATTGGCGACGAACGAGGTGATCACGAACAGGTAAAACAACCCCAGCAACGCCAGCGCAATGGTGATCGCAAACGGCGAGTTTTCATGCACCGAACCCGGCGTGCCGATGCTGACATTATTACTGGCCGCGACCCCGAAGCCGATGAGGAAAAAGATCGCTACCGCCACCCAGAACACCGGGTTTTTCAATTGGTAACGGATTTCAAATGTGGCGATGGAGGCGGTCAACATGGCGGGCGCTCCCATCAGGCCGCAGCAGCGGCGGCGACAGGGCGGCGGGTTTGCGCCAGCGTGGCGAAATACACATCCTCCAGCCCGCCCGTGACCGGGGCGAAACCTTCGGGCTGCGTGTCGCTGAGCACGTGCACCACGATTTCTCCTGCAAAGAACCGGTGCGAAATCACCTCATGCGCGGCCTGCATATCGGGCAATTGCTGATGCGCGATGGTGCGTTGCCACACCCGTCCGGCGATCGATCCGATCAAATCGCGCGGCGGCCCTTCCAATTGCACGCGCCCCTCTGCCAGCACCGCCATGCGCGGGCACAGATCGGCGACATCATCGACGATATGGGTCGACAGGATCACCACCACATTCTCACCAATCCCGGCTAGCAGGTTGAGGAACCGGTTGCGTTCTTCGGGATCAAGCCCGGCGGTGGGTTCATCGACGATGATCAACGCCGGATCACCGATCAGCGCCTGCGCAATCCCGAACCGCTGGCGCATCCCGCCCGAAAAGCCCGCGATCGCCTTGCCGCGCACCGCCCACAGGTTGGTCTGGTTGAGCAGGTTCTCGACCACGCCGCGCCGATCCTTGGCATCACGAATGCCTTTCAGCACCGCCATGTGATCGAGCATCTGGTAGGCCGAAACGCGCGGATAAACGCCAAAATCCTGCGGCAGATAGCCAAGCGTGCGGCGCAGCGCATCAGGCTGCGCCAACACATCAATCTCACCAAACCGGATGCTGCCCGCCGTCGGCGCTTGCAGGCAGGCGATGGTGCGCATCAGCGTCGATTTGCCCGCGCCATTGGGGCCGAGCAGCCCGAACATCCCCTTGGGGATCGACAACGTCACATCGTCAAGCGCGCGGGTGCCATTGGGATAGACGTGGCTGACGCCGCTGAGTTCGAGCATGATAGTCCCCTGTTAAACCGATATTCGCGAACCTGATCTTAGAGCATTGATAGCGGAGGGAAAGCTGTATTAGTAGGATAACACACACAGTTGATCGGCTCATGTGCAGTTTGTCGATCCTGGTAAGGCGTCGGTGGGTAACAGCCCCCACCACATCACCTCAGCAATGAACCTAGGCGTTCCCGACCACAAAACACGCCGCCGCCATCAGCGCCCCGGCCCAGCGGTTCGACCGGAACCGGGTGAGCGGATTGGCGGGATCGTCTGCATCCAGCGTTGCCACCTGCCACGCCAGATGCCCAGCGACCGGCAGCAGCGCGAGCAGCGCCAGCGGATCGGGCCGATAGAGCCAGATGCCCAGCGCCCACAGCACGATGGCGGCGACATAGAACCCGGCGATTCCCGCTTGCACCCGCGCCCCCATCGCCAGTGCCGAAGACCGGATGCCGACCATCGCATCATCTTCACGGTCTTGCAGGGCATAGATCGTGTCATATCCGATCACCCAGGCGATACACCCGGCATAGACCGCCGCCAGCGCGTCCCAATTGTCCAGCCGCAATTGCGCCCAACCGACCAGCAGCCCCCAATTGAACACCATCCCCAGCCACGCCTGCGGCCACCAGGTGATGCGTTTCATGAACGGATAGGCGGCGACCAGCGCAAGGCTGCCCAGCGCCACCAATTGCGCCTGCCAGCGCAGTTGCAACAGCACGATCAGGCCGATCAGGCACAAGGCCAGCAGCCAGCCCCATGCCAGCGTCTTCGATACCCGCCCGCTCGCCACCGGACGAGCGGCGGTGCGCGCCACCTTCGCGTCAAGTTCGGCGTCAACGATGTCATTATAGACGCACCCCGCGCCGCGCATCGCAATCGCGCCCAGCAACAGCCAGCCAAGCAGCGCGAATTGCGCCCCTGCACCCGCCAGCCACACCCCGAACACGCAGGGCCAAAACAACAGCCACCAGCCAATCGGCCGTTCAAACCGCGCCAGCTGCGCCAGATCGCGCGGAAGCTGCGGAAGGCGCGCGACGATACCGCGATGCTCGCTATCGGGGACGATGTGTTCGCTCATGACTTGCTCCCTAGCGCCCGCAACGCCTAGAGCAAAGTCATGCCCGCAACCCCAGCCTGGCCTCCGAAAAGCGCGCCGCGCCTGTTTGTGACCGAAGAACTGCGCCCCGGCGCGGGGGTGCGGATAGCGGGCAACCCTGCGCATTATCTCGCCCGCGTCATGCGCGCAGGCGTGGGTGACACGGTGATCCTGTGCGACGATATCACCGGTGAATGGGCCGCGCGGGTCAGCGATGTGGGCAAACGGGAGGTTGCGCTTGAGGTGGTGGCTCAACTCCGCCCGCGTGAGGCTGTGCCTGATCTTTGGCTCTGCCCGGCGCTGCTCAAGAAGGATCGTTTTGACCTCATACTTGAAAAGGCAACCGAGCTGGGCGCGGCGCGCATTCAGCCGCTGATCACCCGCCGCTGCGTTGCCGATAAGCTCAACCTTGATCGCGCCCGCGCCATCACCATCGAGGCTGCCGAACAATGCGCCCGCACGGCGCTGCCTGCGCTGGCCGCTCCGGTTAAGCTTGACGTGCTGCTTACCGATTGGCCGGATGATCGCGCGCTGTTCTTCGCAGACGAGAACGGGGGTGAGCCTGCAGCGGCGGTGTTCGCCTCCCTCGGCGAGTCCCCGCGCAGGCGGGGACCTCAGGCAAGCCAGCACCAGACCGACCCAGGCCCCCGCCTGCGCGGGGGATCACCAGGCCCAAAGGCCGCCATCCTCACCGGCCCCGAAGGCGGGTTCGACGATGCGGAGCGCGCCGCCATCCGTGCCCATCCTGCCGCCCGCCCGATCACGCTCGGCCCGCGAATCCTGCGCGGCGAAACCGCCGCTATCGCCGCGCTCGCGGTGTGGATGGCGAGCGCAGGCGATTGGTAGCACCGCTTCGCGCAGGCAAACGCGTTTTCGCTTTCCACAAGCATTTGGGTTTTCTAAGGCAACCGGCCAAAGAGGGCATCTTCGATGAGCACACGCGAAACCAGCACGGCAGACGACCCGATCATCGAAAGCCTCGACCAATTGGTCGCGCCCATGGTGGGCGGCGAAAAGCCACCTGCCGACTGGCGCATCGGCACCGAGCACGAAAAACTGGTGTATAAGCGCGCCGACCACCGCGCGCCGTCCTATGATGAACCCTGCGGCATCCGTGATCTGCTAAAAGGCCTCGAACAATTCGGGTGGTCGCCGGTTGAGGAAGGCGGACACGTCATCGCGCTCAAAGGTGAGGATGGAGCCGTCAGCCTCGAACCCGCCGGACAGCTCGAATTATCGGGTGCGCCGCTGGAAAACCTGCACCAGACTTGCGCGGAAACCGGGCGGCATCTGGAGCAGGTGAAGGCGGTCGGCGAGAAATGCGGGGTTAGCTATCTCGGGCTGGGCATGTGGCCCGACAAGACCCGTGAAGAACTGCCGATCATGCCCAAGGGTCGCTATGACATCATGCTGCGGCATATGCCGCGTGTGGGGAGCATGGGCCTCGACATGATGCTGCGCACCTGCACCATTCAGGTCAATCTCGACTATCAGAGCGAGGCCGACATGGTACAGAAATTCCGCGTCGGGCTCGCGCTCCAACCGCTGGCGACCGCACTGTTTGCCAATTCGCCCTTCACCGAGGGCAAGCCCAACGGGTTCCTGTCATACCGATCGCACATCTGGTCAGACACCGATCCGGCGCGCACGGGGATGCTGCCCTTCGTATTCGAAGAAGGCTTCGGTTATGAACGCTGGGCGCGGTATATGCTTGATGTGCCGATGTATTTCGTGTTCCGCGATGGCAAATATATTGACGCTGCGGGCCTTTCGTTCCGCGATTTTCTCGATGGGAAACTGTCCGTTCTACCCGGCGAACGCCCGACGCAAAGCGACTGGTGGGATCACCTGTCCACCGCCTTTCCCGAAGTGCGGCTAAAAAGCTTCCTCGAAATGCGCGGCGCCGATGGCGGGCCGTGGAACCGGATCTGCGCGCTGCCAGCATTCTGGGTCGGGCTGCTGTATGACCAAGGCGCGCTCGATGCGGCGTGGGATCTGGTCAAGGGCTGGTCGATGGAAGAGCGTGAGGCGCTGCGCAATGATGCCCCGCGGCTGGCGCTTGACGCCAAGGTGCCGGGTGGCGGCACTCTGCGCGATATCGGGCGTGAGGCTTTGGCCATTGCGCATAAGGGGTTGGCAGCACGCGCCCGGCTCAATGCTTCGGGCGATAATGAAACAGGCTATCTCGAAACTCTGGACGAAATCGTGGCGAGCGGCAAGGTTCCGGCCCAACGCCTGCTTGATGCCTATCACGGGGAATGGAACGGCGACATTACCCGCGTTTACGAGCAATCGTTTTGAAAATGCGCGCTATTCTGCTGGGTGAGGGTGCCCAATTACCTCTCCCGCAGCACCGCGCCCTGTAATCATCCGCGTGATCCGCACCAACGGCGCGGTGATCAAGCCGTGCTGCGCCATCCACGCGTGATATTCGACATATTTGGGGTCTTCGGCGAGCAGGTGGGCCTCCTCAGTCCGGGCCCGCCAATAGTATATTGCATTGACAATCAACAGGAAAAAGCTGTTACGCACCGCATCGGCAACCGATCCGGTGGTCACCAGAAACGGCAGCACCGAAGCCCACCAGAAAAGGTTTTTTGCCAGATAAGCCGGGTGGCGGGTGAACCGGTATGGCCCGTTGGTCAGCACCCCGCGATAGGTGAGGTTGGAAAAGCGGATGCCAAACGCCACGGTTGCCCAGGCATAGGCACCCGTCAGCCCCACCAGCAGCCCGCCCCAGCCCCACAGCAAAGCCTCGCTCCCGGCAAACCAGTGCGCCCAGCCGGGCGTGCCCGTTTCGTAGCTAAGCACTTGATTATCAGGCCCGATTATGCCCCACACAAAGGGCGGATAGCAGATCAGCGCCGCCAGCCAGCCCGCCAGCAAGGGATTGCCTGATCGGATATGCGCATCGAGCGGGCGCAGGGTCAACAAGTAGCCGACCGTGCCAATCTGCACGTCGATCACGAACAGCAACGTCACCAGCGCCATTGCAAATTGCACAGGATTGCCAAGCACTTGCGTTGCATCAGCTTCCACCACCTGGGCAAAACCGGGGGGCAGGATCGAGATCATGAAGGCGCCGAAAAACCCTTTGATCGCCCACGCCCGCCAGTGCTTGACGATTTGCTCACCGTCCCATGCATCGCGCCCGATCACTCCGCCGCCGAGCAGAAATACGCCGAAATGCCAGGTGCCGTCGCGCGGGTTTACCAGATAGCGGTCGAGCCAGATAACGTAAGGAATCGATAGCATTACCAGCGGCAATACGGCGAAGGTCAGCACCTCCATCGCGAACAGGTACGACCCGTTCCAATACCACCGGGCGAGGCCGTAAAATGCCGCGAGCAGCGCCCATGTTGCCCATAACCCGCACAATTTGACCACTGAAATCGGCAGAATTTCTGCCAGCGGTCGGGCCTGATCCCAGTCGATTCCGGTGCTGGCGCGTCGGTGCACCTTATCGACCAGCACCGACCAAGCCACCATCGGCAGCGCGGTAAACACAATCGCGGCGAGCGCGGCGTAGGGGCCGGACAACACGCCCCGTGCGCCCGCAACACTGCCCTGCAATCCCAAGGCATCGGCGATGTCAGGGTAGGATCGGCACAGCGCAATCCATACAAACAGCCCCGCCAGGCCCGCCAATCCGACCCCTGCCGAAACATCGCTCGGCGGGAGGTTTGGCGGCGGCGCGCCGGGCGCAGTTGGACGGGGCGGACGCAGCGCTGTCATAGTGCTGCGGCCCTACAGCATAAGGGTTAACGCCTTGGTATATACCGCCCAAAACCTGCCCAAAGGCGGGTCAAGGACGACCTGACCCCACCCTAACCGGGGTCTAGCAGGGGTCTAACCCGGGTCTAGCCAGAATCCGCAAAAACCGCTGTTGGAAATCAGCGCCAGGCGTGGATCGTGCCGCTATCGTCCAACAGATACAGATAGCCATCGGCCACCAACGGCGGCAGGCTGACAGGCTGTCCAATGTCATCGAACAGCGCAGCCGAACCTTCGCCTGCGCTGATCTTCCACACTTCACCGCGCGAACTGGCGACCCACAATTGGCCGCCGGCCAGCACCGGGCCAGTCCAGAAAATCGGATTTTCCTTTTTCTTCTCGTTCTTCCAGCGCTGCAACTGCGTGATCCAGCGCACCCGGCCATTCGAACGCGAAATCGCCAGCAGGCGCGCATCATCAGTCAGGGTGAATATCCACTCGCCCGCGATTGCCGGGGTGGAAATGCCCGCCAGATTCAGTTCCCAGATGCGCTGACCCGTCACCAGTTCATAGGCCGCCATCCGGCCACCCTGCCCCAATGCATAGACCCGGCCCGAATCGATGATCGGATCGGCGTCGATATCGGTAATGGTGCCCACCGTGGTCGAGATATTGGTGCGCGCCAGCGCATCCGACCACAGCACGCGGCCATTTTCATAGCGATAGGCCGACAGTTCCCCGCTGGAATATCCGGCAATCACCGTCCCCTGCCCGGCGGCAGGGGCAGCCACCCCGAACACGCCCGACTGCGTGGACGATCCGGATTCATCCCACACCAGCGAGCCATCATTGATGTTCAACGAAATGACCTGATTATCCTGCGTCATCACGAACAATTGGCCAAAGGCGATCGTCGGCGATCCGCGTAGCGGGCCTGCGGGCTTGACCTTCCACAGCACTTCGCCGGTATCGGCGTTGATCGCCAGCACATCACCAACGCCATTGGTGGCATAAAGCTTACCCGCTTCAAAGCTGACCCCGCCTCCGAAAGCAGAGGGCGCCTGATCCTTGGTCAGGTCTTCATCGCCGCGGCTCCACAACCGCGCGCCGGTGTTCTTGTCAAAGGCGGTGATCATGCCATCGGTGCCCACCGCAAACAGCTTGTTACCGCCCACCACGGGGGCTGCGGCAAGGCGCATACGGGTGCTCGACCCGGCAACCCTTGCGGTCCATGCCTTCGCCGGGTTTTCCGTAAGGGCAAGATGGCCGTAAGACTTGCTCGCCGCGCCGCCGACCTGCGCCCATTCGGCATTGGCACGCGCGGGCGGCAGCACCACGGTGATCCCAGCCAGCGCCGGATCAACCTCTGCCCCGCTTTCAATGCGTGAAAGGATCGGTGTGCGGTTGCCCACCGTTGGCGTGGTCTTGTCACCCCCGCCGCCGAACAACCCGCCCTTGCAGCCAGTCAGCCCCGCCGCCAGAATGCCTGCCAACAAAGCGGCGCGTGCAATTTTCGTGTTTGTCATAACCGTCCGTTTCAACCCTAACCCGTTAATTGGCGGCAACTGCGCCATTCCCCTCGGATACGATCACGCCTTCATCCTTGAGCAATTTATCGACATCCACAATCGCATCCACGCCCAGCAGGCCCGCCATCTGGCGCGCGCGCGATCGCAGGGTTTCGGGCTGTTCTTCATCCTTGGCGATATCGGCAAACAGTTTCCCTGCTTCAGCGCGGTTGCCGCTTTCCAGATGCGCCATTGCCACCAGTTCCCCGGCGCTGCCGAACCACGGATTGCCGGGTTTGGCGAGATCGCCAAGCTGCGCGACGACATCGGCGGGCTTCATCGTGTCGAAATTGGTGCTGACATCGCGCACCCGCGCCAGATCGCGCAGCGCAGGCGGCGCATCGGCGTCTGCGGCGATTGCCTTGAACATAGCGGTCGCCTTGGCCGTGTCGCCTTGTTCCAGCGCCGCGCCCGCCTGCACAAACCGCGCAGCGGTGCGCGCGCCCGCTGATGACCCATCGGCCAGCAACGGCGCAACCTTGTCACCGGCCGCCTTGAAATCGCCTTGATCCGCAGAATCAAGCGCCGAAATCAGCGTTTCGGATTGCGATTCCAGTTCACCTTCACGGTAATTGTCCCACGCCAGATAGGCGCCAAGGCCAGCAATCAGCAGGATGATCCCGCCTAGCAGTTTGGCCCCGTGGTTCTTGAAGAAATCGAGCACGGCATCTTCGCGCACAGCCTCGTCAATCTCACGGATCAGGACTTCATCCTCGGCTGAAGCTGCCGGGACAGAAGGGGTGTTGGTCGGGATGCGCGCCACCGGGCCTGTGTTCCTCGTTCAAGAATTGCCTTGCGCTTTGGCAAGCAGATCAGTGCGGCTCTTTAGGCAGGTGCCGCGCTGCGCGCAATGGCGGCGGTGCGGCGATGCCCGGTGCCGTGCTCCACTGCCGTGCTGATGTGGCGCAGGCGATTTGAACCGGGGATGAAGCGCGCCGTGTCACAGCCCGCGCCCCATCGCATCGCCATAGACCCCGCGGTAACGGGCAAACATGGCGGCAAAATCATATTGTTCGCGCGCTTTGGCCTGATTGGCCGCGCCAACCCGGGCGCGCAGGTCCGCATCAGCGGCAAGTTGGGTAAGCGCCGTGCGCAGCGACTGCACTGAGCCGGGGGCGGAGATAAATGCCTGATTGGGCTCGCCCACCATCACCCGGATATCCCCGACATCGGGCGCAGCCACAGGCAGCGCAGCCGCCATGGCTTCGACCACGGAAAGGGGAAATTGTTCGGAGGCTGACGACAGCGCAAAAATGTCGAACAGCCCGATAATGCTGGCAGGATCGGCCACCGCGCCGGGCAGGTGCACCCGGTGGCTGATGGCGTGGGCTTTGGCAGCAGCAAGGATAGCCTCCCGCTCCGGCCCTTCGCCGCAGATGACCAGATGCCATTCGTCCGGCAGGCCCGCCACCGCCTCAACCAGCAGCGGCAATTGCTTGACCGCGCGCAGCCCCGCCAGCGTGCCGACCCAGCGCTGGCCTCCGCCTTTTGCCAGCGGCAAAGCGCGCGGCTGGGGCGGTTTGGCAAAGGCGGCGGTATCGATCCCGTTGGCGATCCGTTCCACCCTGGCGCGCGGCTGGTGCCAAACTTCCAGAGCGATGCGTTCCAGCCCGGTGCTGGGCACGATCACGCAGGCCGCGCCCGACAATGCAGCGCGGCGATAAAAGTTGCGGGAACGCTTTAACCCGTGCGCCTCATCCTCGTTAAACCCATCTTCGTGATGCACCAGCGGGGGCAGACCCATTGCGCGGGCGAAGGCGCGGTGCGCCATCACCACATCCATCGCGCCCCAGTTATAGGTGCAGATCAGGTCGTAGCCCTTCAACGTTCTGGCAATCCCCGCCAACCGCCCCGGCGTGGGCCAGCCGGTCAGCGCGGGGAAATCATCGGGAAAGCTGGCCTTGATGCGGGCATCGATCAATGCGCGTGCGCCCATCGCTTCGGGCTGGGCCGATACCACCACGTGTTCCAGCGCTGCGCCGAAGGCATTCATCAACCGGGCGCACCGCACTTCCTTGCCCCCGGCTGAGAACGTCGAATGGCAGTGCAGGATGCGGGGCCGGATTCCGGGAACGGCCCCGGACGCTGTGGTCATTCAACCCCGTCCAGCAGCGCGTTGATTGCCGCGCGCACTTCGGGTTCGTCCAGCGTCGGAGCATGGCCGACGCGCGGCACCGTGATCGAAGTCATCGCCGGGTTGCGCGCCGCCATCTGCTTGACCGTTTCTGCGCTCAATAGATCGGACAATCCTCCGCGCACCAACAGCATCGGCACGCCGCGCAACGCCTCAAACGCCAGCCACAGGTTGGGCGGAGCGGCGTTGCCGGGTTTGGCGAAGGGTTCGGCAATCGCCATGTCGTAATCAAAGCCGATGCGCCCGTTCTGGGTGACGACCATCGTGCGCTTGGCCATTTCGAGCCATTGGTCGAGCGTGTAATCGGGAGCTGCCGCAGAATGGGCATCGGCCAGCCCGCGCGCGGCGTGCACCCAGGTGGGGTAGCTGCGCCCTTGCCCGACATAGCCCGAAATCCGCGCAAGGCCGCTCGCGTCGACCTCTGGCCCGATATCGTTCATCACCACCGCCGCGATGCGCCCCGGCTGGGCGGGGGCCATCAGCATCGTCATCAACCCGCCCATCGACGTGCCAATTGCGATGAAACGGGTGATGCCCTGTTCGCCCAACAACTTTTCGACATCCGCGACATAGGTGGCCGGGGTGTAGGTATCGGAATCGGGCGCATAATCGCTCTGCCCGCGCCCGCGCATTTCGGGCACGATCACGCGGCGGGTGGCGGCAAGTTCGTCTGCCAGCCCGGCAAAATCGCGGGCGTTGCGGGTCAGGCCATGCATGCACAGCACCGGCAGCGCCGTTCCCCCCTCTGGTCCCGGATAATTGCGGTAATGCAGGGTGAGCCCGTCGCTGCTGTCCCAGAAGCGATCTTCGTATTGTGCAGCCATGAACGGCGTAATCCCTTTGGTTGTTGTTTGCCAAACTGGCGGGCGCAGCTTGCGCCCCGCTTTGCTTGCCCCCACTATCGCGGGATGAGCGAGCCTGTGCAACACCCCGATTGGGCCAAAGACTATTGCCCTGACCCAGCCATCCTCGAATTGGCAGGCTGGCTGGGCGATCCGGTTGCCCCGGCGGACTTTCCTGATACCCGAATCAGGTTCCGCAACGATCGGGCAGCGGCCAGCGTCGGCCTCTCCGGGTTGGATGATGCGGCATGGGCGGTGCATTTCGGGCAGTTCGCAGCCCTGCCCGGCAATCTGCCGCAACCGCTTGCGCTCAGATACCACGGGCATCAGTTCCGCGTGTACAACCCCGAAATCGGCGACGGGCGCGGGTTTCTGTTTGCGCAGCTGCGCGATGGCGCGGGACGGCTGATGGATCTGGGCACCAAGGGATCGGGCACCACCCCGCACAGCCGCAGCGGTGACGGGCGGTTGACACTGAAAGGCGCGGTGCGGGAGATTCTCGCCACCGAAATGCTCGAAGCGCTGGGGGTCAACACGTCAAAAACCCTGTCGGTGATCGAAACCGGCGAAGACCTGTGGCGGAGTGACGAGCCATCTCCCACGCGATCAGCGGTGATGGTGCGGCTGTCGCATTCACACATCCGCATCGGCACGTTCCAGCGGCTGCTCGCGCTCGAACTGCCGGACGAAATGGCGCAGCTGGTCGATTACTGCCTCATCCACTTCCCCGGCCCGCCCCCGCCCGACGATGCGCCCGCGCGCGATGAACCGGCGGTGCAACTGATGCACCACGTCGTCGAACGCATGGCCGATCTCGCCGCCGGCTACATGGTCGCAGGCTTTGTCCACGGGGTGCTCAACACCGATAACATGAACGTGACGGGCGAAAGTTTCGATTACGGCCCGTGGCGCTGGCTGCCCGAATGGGATCCGGGGTTTACCGCCGCCTATTTCGACCATGCAGGGCTGTATGCCTTTGGCCGCCAGCCCGAGTCGCTGCACTGGAATTGCGGGCAGTTCGCCGTCGCGCTGCGAATGCTGGCCGACAGCGCGCCGCTGATTGCCGCGCTCGAACGGTTCGGGCCGCTCTATATGGCGGCGGTGGCGCGGCGGTGGTGCTGGCGGCTGGGGTTGGAGCCGCTGGGGATTGAACACGACACCCGGCTGATCGCCGCCTGCGAAGCGCACCTGCGCGAAACCAAGGTGCAGCCCGATGCGTTTTTCTTCGCGCACAGAGGCGGGCGCGGCGGAGCCAGTGGTGCCTTGGGCGACCTGATCGCCAGCTATCAACCCGCAGAAACGCAGCACGAATACTGGGCCGATCCCGCCCCGCAAACCTTGATGATCGATGATGTCGAAGCGATCTGGGCCGCCATCGATGAAAGCGATGATTGGGCACCGCTTCATGCAAAGGTCGCCGCCCTGCGCCGCATGGGCGCAGCGCACGGCCCGCCGCCTGTGCCCGCCGGACACGCAGGGTGATCTGTTGCCCTCGGTTATTCCCCCTATCGGCCTGCCCCCTTTCTTTTCAAGCCTATCCGCGATACCGCGCTCCCACGAATTTGCAGCAGCAGCAGCAGGCGGGGACCGGCAGAGTGAGCGACGACACCCTCATTTCCTATGAACCGGCCAGCGGTGAGGAATTGTGGCGCGGGACGCTTGGTGATGTCGATGCCGCGGTCAGCACCGCCCGCCGTGCCTGGCCCGCCTGGGCAGCACAGCCGCTCACCAACCGGATCGAAGTGCTGCGCACCTTTTCCAACGAAGTCCGCCGCCAGGCCGAACCGCTGGCTGAACTGATCGCGCGCGAAGCAGGCAAGCCCTTGTGGGAATCGCGCGCCGAAGTGGATGCGGTGGTGAACAAGGTCGATACCTCGGTTCAGGCCTATGCCGAACGCACCGGCAAGAAGAAATTCGACGCCGGGCTGAATGCCAGCGCCGCAGTGCGCCACAAACCGCATGGGGTGATGGCGGTGCTTGGCCCCTATAACTTCCCCGCGCACCTGCCCAATGGCCATATCGTGCCTGCGTTGATCGCGGGCAACGCGGTGTTGTTCAAACCATCGGAAAAAACCCCGGCGGTGGGAGAGGCGCTGGTTGCCTGTTTCCATACCGCCGGCGTGCCCGAAGACGTGATCCAACTCGTGATCGGCGGGCCGGACGAAGGCCGGGCGCTGGTCTCGCATCCCGGAATTGATGGCGTGTTATTCACCGGATCGGCCAATGTCGGGCTTGCGATCAACCGCAAACTATCCGCCAATCCGGGCAAGATCCTCGCGCTGGAAATGGGTGGCAACAACCCGATTGTGGTGATCGACACACCCCATCTGGCCGATGCGGCCGCGCTGATCGTGCAAAGCGCCTTTACCAGCGCGGGCCAGCGCTGCACCGCCGCGCGCCGGTTGATCGTGAAAGACAGTGTCTATGATGATCTGATGGCCGAATTGCTGCCGCTGACGCGCAAGCTGATGGTGGGCGATCCGCTGGGCGAACCGCAGCCGTTCATGGGGCCGGTGATTGATAATGATACAGCAGACCGCCTGTCGGAAAGCTTTGTCGCGTTGATGACCGCCGGTGGCCGCCCGTTGCTGCATATGCGCCGCAGCGTTCCCGATCTGCCATTCCTCACCCCCGGCATCATCGATGTCACCGATGTGCCTGACCGGCCCGATATCGAACTGTTCGGCCCGCTATTGCAGGTCATCCGCGTGCCCGATCTCGACACCGCCATTGCCGAGGCGAACAATACCCGCTTCGGCCTCTCGGCCTCGCTAATTGGCGGAACGCCCGATGATTACGGGCGGTTCTGGGCCAACATCCGCGCCGGGATCATCAATTGGAACGGGCCAACCAATGGCGCATCGTCCAAAGCTCCGTTCGGGGGCATTGGCCTGTCGGGCAATCATCGACCGGCGGCCTATTACGCGGCGGATTACTGCGCCTATCCGGTCGCCAGCACCGAACGCGACCAGCCGCGCGCCAATATCGGCGTGGGGTTGCGGCCCTGATGCGCCACGCGAATCAGGGCGCACGATAGAGCAGATCAACGCTACTCAATCCGTGAACGCCCGGTCGGACATGGACGATCAGCGTCTCTCCATCCTTGCCAGCGGCGGCAATGATATCTTCGGGCACCGCATGGCGCGCGGCGTCAAGGCCGGCCTGCACCGCGCGGGTATAGTGATATTGCAATAGGTCTTCGGTCGCGGCCGCGGTCTGATAGCGGATGATACGGATGCGGCAGGGCGCGCTGTCCGCTCCGCCTGCCTGCACCACCATCCCGCGCGGCATAATTGCGGCGACTTGCGGCAAATTGGCAGCGAAGGCAAAGTCGTCATTCAGACGCGCGGCGCAGCTTGCCGGAGCGCCGAGCGCGGCGATGAAGTCCGCTGCACCAGCCATCGGGCCAAGCGCCCTTCCGCGCGGGCCATCGCCCGGATCATCGTGAGCGCGGGGCAGATCAGCAATGCTACCGCTTTCGAGCAGTTCAAGCCGCGCTGCCTCACGCGCGGCGCGGGCCTGCTGCGATGTGGCGGGCAACACCGGTAAGGCGCTACTATCAACAAAACCGATCACGGCATTGGCTTCGTTGCGGCTGGCAAGATCGGGATCGCTAATCAGCGGATCGTTGAGCGCGCGCGCGATCACCGGGTCCGGCGCGATTGCGGTGGTATCAAGCGCGTGATCGGTCTTCGCCCCCGAACAGGCGGCAATCATCGGGACAATCATCAGGCACAGCAGGGGCAGAATGGCAGGGCGCATTGGCTCGCCATGACACAGGATGGTTAATTTTCCCCCGCGCATGGCAACCTGCGCCGGACATGAAAACGCCTCCGGATACCCGAAAGTAACCGAAGGCGTTTCCCGCGAAGCCCCCCGCCCCGCGCTGGCGACCACTTGGTGGGAATGGCCGCGAGCTGGTATTGTTCATTTATATGGCTGAAAATATGAATGGCTGTGCAATGCTGCTGACAGCCACCATTCATTCGGCGGTGGCGCTATCTTGGCTTGCGCAGGGCGGGCGCGGCCCCTAACGGCAGGCTTCCGATGACAGTCGCTGCTTCCTCCCCCGCATCAGCGGCATCGCCCGCTTCGGGGCTGCTCCCAGCGCTGGGGGCTTACATCATCTGGGGCTTTCTGCCGCTCTATCTGCTGCTGGTGAAAACCGTGCCGCCGTTCGAATTCGTCGGCTGGCGGATCATCTGGACGCTGCCGCTGTGCCTAATCATCGTCGCATTCCGGCGGCAGTTTCCTGACCTTCTGACGGCGCTGAAAAGCCCGCGCACCATGCTCGCGCTGATGGCCAGCGCGGTGCTGATCGGGGTCAACTGGTTCGTCTATATCTGGGCGATCATGGCGGGGGAGGTTTATGCCGCCAGCATCGGCTATTACCTCAACCCGCTGATCAACGTGTTGCTCGGCACCCTGTTTCTGGGCGAGCGGCTGTCGCGCTGGCAGTGGCTGGCGGTGGCCATCGCGCTCGCAGCGGTGGCGCTGCTCGCGGCGGGCGCGCTTACGAGCCTGTGGATCAGCCTGACACTCGGGCTAAGCTTTGGCTTTTATGGCCTTGTGCGCAAACAGGTTTCGGTGGGATCACTGCCGGGTCTGACGATTGAAAGCGCGATCCTGCTGCTGCCCGCCATCGGCATCGCGGCATGGTATGCGGCCAGCCCTGCGGGATCATCTTTCGGCCACGAACCGGTGATGAGCGGGCTGATCATCTTCTCGGGCGTGGTCACCGCCATCCCGCTGCTGTTGTTCGCGCTGGCTGCGCGGCGGATGGATTATTCGACGCTCGGCTTCATCCAGTATCTGGCGCCGACAATCGTGTTCTTTCTGGGCCTGACCGTGTTCCGGCAACCGCTTGAACCGGTTCAGCTAATCAGCTTTGTGCTGATATGGATTGCGGTGGCGATCTTTGTGGTCGACCTGTTGGCCAAACACCGCAAAGCGAAGGTTGTGCCCGCGGTCTAACCCACCAGCCGCCAGCCGAGCGTGGTGCCAGCATGAAACGGCACGATGTCCTCACCCGTCACTTGCAGCACCGGCGGCACCGCCACTTCGGCGCGTTCCAGCGTGACGCTGTCCTCATTCACCGGCAGCTTGTAAAACGCCGGGCCGTGCAATGACGCAAAGCCTTCGAACCGTTCCAGCGCGCCTTCCTCGTCAAACACGGTGAGGTAGCTTTCCAGCGCAAAAGGCGCGCCGAAAATCCCCGCGCAGCCGCAGGCGCTTTCCTTGTCGCGTTTGAGGTGCGGGGCGCTGTCGGTGCCGAGGAAGAATTGCGGCGAACCGCTTGTCGCCGCCGCCCTCAGCGCCAGCCGGTGCGTTTCGCGCTTGGCCACCGGCAGGCAGTAATTGTGCGGCTGCATCCCCCCCACCAGCATCGCGTTGCGATTGATGTGGAGATGCTGCGGGGTGATGGTGGCGGCAACCTGCGGGCCGGCGGCCATCACGAAATCGACCGCGTCGCCGGTGGTGATGTGTTCAAACACCACCCGCAACTTCGGAAAAGTCGCAATAATCGACCGCAAGTGCCTTTCGATAAATTCTTTTTCGCGGTCGAACACGTCGACATCGTGATCGGTCACTTCGCCGTGGATGCACAGCACGATGTCCTCCGCCTCCATCCGCGCGAGCACCGGGAAGAGGTTCTCGATATTGCTGACCCCAGCGGCGGAATTGGTGGTGGCGTTGGCGGGATAGAGCTTCGCCGCGGTGAACACGCCCTCTGCCGCCCCGCGCGCCAGATCATCGGGATCGGTCGAATCGGTGAGGTAACAGGTCATCAGCGGAGTGAACCGCAGGCCCGCTGGCACCGCCGCCATGATCCGATCGCGGTAAGCCGCCGCCTGCGCAGCACTCGTCACCGGCGGGGTGAGGTTGGGCATCACCACCGCCCGCCCGAATTGCCGCGCGGTAAAAGGCACGACGTCGCGCATCACCGCGCCATCGCGGAAATGGAGGTGCCAGTCATCGGGGCGGCGGATCGTGAGGCGGTCGGTCATCCCTTCCCCTTAGCCACGCGCGATCCTATCTGTCACGCATGACATCAACCCTCCTCACCAACCGCGCCGTAATCCGCCTGTCCCCGCAAGGCGAAGGCGAAGACGTCGCCGCCTTCGTCCAAGGCCTCGTCACCAATGACGTGACCGGGCCGCTGCCCTGCTACGCCGCGCTGCTGAGCGCGCAGGGCAAGCATCTGTTCGATTTTCTGGTGTGGAGCGACGGGGCCGATCTGCTGCTGGATTGCGAAGCCGAAGTCGCGGATGACCTCGCCAAGCGCCTCACGCTCTATCGGCTGCGGCGCAGAATCGCGATTGCGCGCGACGAAACGCTGGCGGTGCATTGGAGCGCGCAGGCGCAGCCCGGCGCTGCCCCCGATCCGCGCCTGCCCGCATTGGGATACCGCTGGCTCGCCCCGGCCAATGGCGGCGAAAGCGCGGACGCGGCGTGGCTTGCCCACCGCCTGACGCTCGGCGTGCCAGAGGGACGCGGCGAGTTGGGCGATATCCTGTGGCTGGAAACCAACGCGGTGGAACTCAACGGGGTCAGCTTCACCAAGGGCTGCTATGTCGGGCAGGAAAACACCGCGCGGATGAATTGGCGGCAGAAGGTCAACCGGCGGCTGGTGGTGGTGCCGCTGTCCGCATCGGACGAAGCGCGCCAGCGGGCGGCCTATCGCGATCTTGGGCTGGCGGTCGATCACCTGCGGGTGGAAAGCCTTGATCCGGCCACCCTGCCCACGTGGCAAAGCGCCGGGTTGCTTGCGCCGGAGGGCTAAGCCTGCTGAAAATCGGCGAGACTGGCTTCGAGCATCGCCGTTGCCCGTTCACGCGCAGCATCGCGCGGCAGGCCGAGCGATTTCGCCAGTGGCCCACCGATCAACGCATCGCCCAGCGCCATCAGCACCAGGGTCAGCGTGTCGCGGTGGATTTTCTGGTCGCCCGACTGATCGTCTTCGCCTGCGGCAAGTTCGTCGACCAGATCGTGGATCGTGCTGATAATCGGGTCGAGCGCGTCTTCATTGCCGGTCAGCAGCATCCAGCTGGTGAGCGCGCCTGCGCCTTCGCGGTCGAACGCGTCAAACGCCAGATCCACCACCTCGCGCGGGCTTCCCTGCCCGGAGCGGCTGGCATGGACGGCATCGATAATCGTCGTGCATACTGATCGCGTGAGATGTTCGGCCAGCGCCTGTTGCAGGCCTGCTGCCGAACCAAAATGGTGCAGCAGATTGGCGTGCGTGCGGCCAATCCGCGCGGACACGGCCTTAAGCGTCACCGATTGCGGCCCGCTTTCGATCAACAGCGCGCGCGCGGCTGACAGCGCGGAACTGCGCGATTCTTCGGGGGTGAGGCGCTTGCGCGGTTGCATTGGTGCGAGCGCGTAGTCACTTTTGCGCCTGCGAACAAGGTGCTGCCACGCCGTGTCCCCGCCGCACTTACGCCAGCGCGCTAAGATGCTGACGCATCACGCGCTGAAAATACGCGGGGCGCCGCACGGGCTTAACCAAAGCCCGATGAGTCGCGCTCATCGCGCTTTGGTATTACGCCGCGCGCTGATGCACCCCTGCGCCATCCGCCAGCGTGATCGCATATTCCAGTGTCGGCGCGCTTTCACCGCGCCCGCAGGAAAAGCGTTCCTCCACCCGCCCGGTAGGCTCAAACCCAAGCTTGCGCAGCACCCGGCCCGACGCCGGATTATCGAGGAAATGGCCCGCGCGCACTTCGCGGTGGCCGAGCGTGCGGGCGATGGCGAGCACGGCTGCCCCCGCTTCGGTGGCGTAACCCTGCATCCAATGCGGGCGTGCGATCCAGTAACCCATCTCAACCACACCCGGCGCGCCGGCGACCGCATCAATGCCAACGCCGCCCACCACCGCCGCATCGCGGGCGCGGGTGATCAGGAAACGCGGGTGGAACGGATCGACAGGACGCTCCGCAAAGTCGCGCGCATGGCGTTCTTCATAGGGCCAGGGCGCGCGCGCAAGATTACGCACCACGCCTTCATCGGCGATGCCGGCGAACAGCGCCTGCGTATCTTCGGGCCAGATCGGCCGGAGCAGCAACCTGTGACTACGGTAGAACACGAGCAATTCCTTCCTCGCCCCCCCCGCGCCGCCACCAAAGGCTGCGCAAGACAGGCTATGGCCATGAAATTTGGCAATTCCACGGCAATTGCGAGGGAGAATGCAAAAAAGGAGACGAACCCCCTCAAAATTGAGGACGGTCCCATCTCCCTCTGCGTGGCTGGTGTTTCACCAACCGGGACCATCCTTGCCGGACGATCCCTTTTTCGAATCGTCCGCTTATTCGGCGGCTTCGGCCATCACGTCGACAGAGACGTATTTGCGGCCCAGCTTGCCTGCATGGAATCGCACCACGCCCGCATCGAGCGCATAGAGGGTGTGATCCTTGCCGATGCCGACATTCACGCCCGGATACACGCGGGTGCCGCGTTGACGGATGATAATGTTGCCGCCGATCACTTCCTGACCGCCGAACTTCTTCACGCCAAGACGACGACCGGCCGAATCACGACCGTTGCGCGACGAACCGCCTGCTTTTTTATGTGCCATGGTTCGGGTGCTCCTTATTCAGCCGAGGCAGCGGCGTCTGCCGGTGCTTCGCTCTTGGTCTTCTTGGCGGCGGCCTTCTTGGCCGGAGCCTTGGCTTCGCCCGCACCCACGGCAGTGATCCGCAGCAGAGTCATCTGCTGGCGGTGGCCGTTCTTGCGGCGATAATTGTGACGGCGGCGCTTTTTGAAGACGATCACCTTTTCGCTCTTGGCCTGCGCGATGATTTCCGCCGAAACGGTCACCTTGGCAGCATCGGCCAGTTCTTCGCCTTCACCGGCGAGCAGAATATCGCTCAGGGTGATGGTCTCACCGGCTTCGCCAGCAAGCTTTTCAACGGCAATCTTGTCTCCGGCGGCAACCCGGTATTGCTTGCCGCCCGTGCGCACTATCGCGAACATGCTATATACTCTCAATCTGGTGCAGTGACCGGGTGGGCAGACAAACGCCACGCCAACCGAACAGCAGTGCGAGGCGTGCGACAATGCAGCCCCGGAAAGATGGGTGCCGTTAGGGGAATGGCACCAGCAAGTCAACGCCTCAGCGCTTCAAACCTCACCAAAACGCATGATGACGGATTCCGACAGTCGCCTTTGCCACTTGCAGGCGGTGTGGTAACGCGACATGGGATCATGATGCGCGCTCTTGTCAACATTTCCATGCTGTTCGGGCTGATTGCAGTCCTGCCTGGCTGTGCCGCTGATAAGACGCGCTATCCCTCGCTGGCGCTGCGCCCGTTTGAAACGGGGGCCTTGCCGGTCACGACCGCGCCTGACGCACCCACCCCGATTCGCCCGGCGACCAGTCCGGCCACGCTCGCCGCCCTTCGCGACAGAGCGGCAACGGCGCACGCCGGGTTTTTGCAGCGTGAGGCGAACATCGCCAAAATCGCGCCCGCTGCCGCTGGACAATCGGTCGAAAGTAATGCCCGCGCCGCCGCGCTGGTGGCGATGGCCGATCTGACATCGCAGCGCGGTGCGACATCGGCGGTGCTGGCCGAACTTGATTTGCTCGCCGCCGATGCGGCCACATCGCTCTCCCCCGATCCGGCGCTGGTGGCAACGCAGACAGACGTGGCGGCGCTCATCGCCCGGCAAGACGCCAGCATCGCGCAATTGTGGGAAATTATCGGATCATGAACCTGGCGTGCAACACCTGTCCGGTAAGGGAAACCGCCGCTTGCGCGGTGCTGACGCCTGAAGAGCGCGACGCGATGGCCGCCGCCGGACGCACCCGCGTGCTGAAACGCGGTGAGATGCTGTTCGCCGCCGGTGACGAAGACGCCGCCTGCGCCACGCTGCAAACCGGCGCATTGAAAGTGTCAGCGGTTGATCAGGATGGCAACGAACAGATCCTTGCGCTGGTTCACCCGGCGGGATTTATCGGCGAGCTGTTTGCGCCGTTTGCGCATCATGATGTGGTGGCGCTGACCGAAAGCCGGTTGTGCACCTTTGCCCGGCGCGACATCGAGCGTGCGATTGAGGAATACCCGGCGCTCGCCCGCGCGCTGCTACGCCGCAGCCAGGCCGATTTGCTGGCGACCCGCAGCCTGCTGGAACTGACCGGCCATGCCAGCGCAGAAGCCCGGCTGGCGGCGCTGCTGCACGATTTTGCGGCGGCAGCGAGTGAAAGCTCGTGCCACCTTGCAAAGCAATTCGAACTGCCGCTCACCAGAGGTGAGATCGGCAATATGCTGGGCCTGACCATCGAGACGGTCAGCCGCAAGCTGGGGGAGCTCGAAGACATGGGCGCGATCCGGCGTGAGGGCAAACGCGGCATCGCGCTGCAAAACCCGGAACTGCTGCACGAAATATCGGGGCGGTAAGCCGAAACTCACCGCCCCAGTCGGGGAGAAATTGTTGACCCGGTGCCTCAGGCGACAATCGCGGCGACCACCGCCACGGCCAGCCCCCAGACCACCAGCAGGAGAATTACCCGGCGGCGAGCGCGCCCGCTTTGACCCGAATCAAACCGCCGTCACCAGCGCGCCAGATCGCGGGTGTCATCCGCGCGCGGTTCGATCCAGTGCCAGCCATCGGCGCGCTTCTCACGCTTCCAGAACCACGCGGCGCTTTTGAGGTGATCCATGCAGAAATCGACCGCATCAATCGCATCGCGGCGGTGGCGCGCGGCGGCCGAGACGCAGACAATCGGCTCGCCCGGATGAAGCACGCCGACGCGGTGCACCATCAACAGGCCCATCAAGGTGAAGCGGTCAAACGCCCGGTCTGCCAGCGCGTGCATCCCCGGCAGGGTCAGCGGTTCGTAATGGCTGAGTTCGAGCGCCTCAACTTCGCTGTCGGGCCGCACCTCGCCCACGAAGGTGCAGACCCCGCCCAGCCCCGGATTGGCCTGCGTGAACGGCCCGATCAGCGCGCCGGGGAAGAAAGTTTGCGTGAGCAAGCGAATGTCGCGCATCGGATCAGCCGCCCGATACCGGCGGCAGCAGCGCGATTTCATCGCCCGCATCCGCCTGCAAGTCCGCCTTGTCAGCCAGCAGCACGCCGTTCACCGCCACCCGGTTGCGCGGATCGCCCGCCGCTGCGGCCAGCGCGGGCGGCAAGGCGGCGATCACCCCGTCCCAGTCAAGCGGCGCAGAAGATGGTGCGGGCAGCGTCAACGCCGGCGCGCCCGCCAGATCGGCCAGCTTGCCGAGCAGAACCACTGTAATCACGCTCAACCCCCTGTCATCGACATATGGCGCGGTAGCGCCGGATCGGCCCCGCGTTGATCCATGCGGAAATGGTGCCTTTCAGGCTTGATCCTGAGCGCTTCGTCAAGCGCGGCGGTGAGGTTCGCTTGCGGATCGCCGGAACGCAATGCCGCACGCAGATCAACCTGCTCGCCCCCGCCAAGGCAGGGGTAAAGCTGCCCGGTCGCCGTCACCCGCAGACGATTGCACCCTGCGCAGAAATTGCTGGTGTGCGGAGTGATGAAGCCGAGCCTGCAGCCGGTTTCCGCCACATCGACATAGCGCGCCGGGCCGCCAGTGGCGTATTGGCTTTCGGTCAGCGTCCAGCGCTGCTCCAACCGCGCGCGCACCTGATCGAGCGGCAGATACTGGTCGAGCCGTTCCTCCTCGACATCGCCCAGCGGCATCACTTCGATCAGGGTGACATCGTGGCCTTGCCCATGCGCCCAGCCGATCAGATCGGGCAGTTCGTGTTCGTTGACGCCTTTCAGCGCCACGGCGTTCAGCTTGACCTTCAGCCCCGCCGCCATGGCTGCGGCGATCCCTTCGAGCACTTGGCGCAGCGCATCGCGCCGGGTCAGTGCGGCAAACTTCGCCCGGTCGAGCGTATCGAGCGACACATTCACCCGCCGCACCCCGGCCTTGGCCAGCGCCTCGGCGTGTTGTGCCAACTGCGTGCCGTTGGTGGTCAGCGTCAGTTCGTCCAGACCATGCCCCAACCGGCGGCCCAGCGCGCTGAACAGATCAATGATGTCACGCCGCACCAGCGGTTCGCCCCCGGTGATGCGGATCTTCGTTACCCCGCGCGCGATGAAGGCGGCGGCGAGATCGTAGAGTTCCTCCAGCGTCAGCACATCGGCTTTGGGCAGAAAGGTCATGCGTTCGGGCATGCAGTACGAACAGCGCAGGTCGCAGCGGTCAGTCACCGACAGCCGCAAATAGGTGATCCGGCGCTGAAAGCGGTCGACCAGCGGCTTTGCCCCGTCGTGGTCGCGCAGCAGAGCGGATTGCAGGCTGTCAGTCATGGCACACCATATACTGCCCCGTCACGCCCGGCGCATCTGCCAAAAACCGCAGCGTCTGTTCAAGAGCTTCGCCGGGCGACCCGGCCACCACATTGACCCGCCGGGGCGCGGCCTCACGCGCCAGATCGCGCGCCAGTGCCAGCCGCCAATCACGGTGATCATGCGCGGCGGGCGGCAGGATGATCGCCAGCGCGGTGCAATCGGGCTGGTTCAGCAAAGCACGCGCAGGTTCGAGGTGGAACGCCATGAACGCGCCTGCCGCATCCAGCGCAGCATCGGGCAGCAGGCCAACCGCGATCTGCCGCATCATCGCCTTACACCGCCGGGCTGGTGGGGCGTTCGCGGTGGAGGGTGATGCCGATTTTCTCGTTCGCCTCGGCAATCGCGAGCTTGACGATCTTGACCGTCACCGCCTCAACCCGCGCATCCTGCACGAACAGCGTTTCGCAGATATGATCGGCCACCGCCTCGATCAGTTTGAAATGCACGCCCTGCGGCAGACCGTCAGTGGCGGCGAATTTCAGGTCCATGTAATTCTTGGACGCATCAAGCGGGGTGTCGGGATCGTAGTGATCGGCCACCGTGTAACGCGCGGTGATGGTGATGCGCAGCGGCTGCGGCTTGCCCGTCTCCTCGGAATAGATGCCGGTAAGGACATCGGTTTCAAGGTCGGCAACTTCGAGGGTGAGCGAATCGGTCATGATTTTTGTTTCTCGCCCCATTCGAAGCAATGCCTGACACATTCCAAATGAAATTCTTCCGGGTCGCCAACTGACCAGCCAATCCGCTTGGCACCTTCTGCGAAGCCTGTAAGTGCTTCTGCCCCAAGCTTGCCAGTCTCAAGGTTTTCTTGATTTACGCAAATGGCGGTTAGAAGCGGCAGTTTTTTGTTTTTACAAACACCAAGCAAAGTGTCGAGCAGTCCGTCATGTCCGTTCATTTGATGGCGGGCTTGGCTCCACTCCACGTCGCTCGCCTTTGCAAGGTGTCCATAAGAAGTAAACTTCCCAGCGATTGCACACATTTTGAGGTGTTCAAGTGAAAGCTCAAAACTCAGCTTATGTTTTTTCTGCCGACGACGGATCCGTTCGGTGAGAACAAGCTCATATTCAGGCAAATCAGTCTTGCAAGCTTCCTCAAATTTTCTCGCCCAACTCTCGATTTGGGCATCCGTCTTATTGTCAAATCTCATGGAACATTCCTCCAGCGCGCGAAGATTGCGGTGGGGAGCAGCCTGCCACCCTCACCTTCCTCGCGCACGGCAAGGTCGCCGTGTTCGATCTGGCCGGGCAGATGCGCCAATGCCTCGGCTAGCAGGCCCGCAATCGCAAGGCTGCTCATCCGCACGGCATAGACGGTGAGGAAAAGGAAGCGGCTGTCGGCGTCGAGCAGCTTGGCGCAATCTGCGATCAGGCCGGGCAGGTGTTCTTCCAGCCGCCACACCTCACCATCCGGCCCACGCCCGAACTTGGGCGGATCAAGGATGATCCCGTCATAACGCCGCCCGCGTCGCACTTCGCGCGCGGTGAACTTCGCCGCGTCGTCCACCAGCCAGCGAACCGGGCGATCCTCCATGCCCGAAAGCACGGCGTTTTCCCGCGCCTGCGCCACGGATTTCTTCGAGGCATCGACATGGGCGACCTTGCCGTGCCGCGACAGCGCGAGGCTACCAAGGCCGGTGTAGCCGAACAGATTCAAAAACTCGTGCGCTCCCGCGAAGGCGGGAGCCTCCGGCGGCGTGGGCGCTGGTTGCCTGAGGTCCCCGCCGTCGCGGGGACTCGCGCATTGGCGCATCCATTCCCACACCGGGGCCATATCGGGGAAGAATTGCAGGTGGCGGAACGGGGTGGGCTTGGCGGTGAAGCGCACATCATCCCACGCCAGAGGCCAGCCGTTTTCGGGCAGGTGTTCGCTGAATTGCCAGCGCCCGCCGCCATCCTCGTCCGATCCGGGGATGAATTCGCCCGCTGCGGGCCATTCAGCCGCGCGGGGCTGCCACAGGGCTTGGGGTTCCGGACGGATAAAGGCGTGGGGGCCAAACGCCTCCCACTTGCGCCCTGCCCCGCTGTCGAGCAGGCGGTACGCGCCTTCTGCATTTGGCCAACCGGTGCATTCCATCACCAGCGGTTGCTGGACGAGGTGTGCCATTACGCCTGCGATCCCGCAGCGTTCTCCAACACGTAATCGCGGGTGGTGGCATAATCGCCTGCCAGTTCGGTGAAGCTTTCTGCCCGCCCGAACAGATCGCCCACGCGCGCGGGCAGCGACGGGCGCACCCCGATGGCACGTTCCACCGCGTCGGGGAACTTGGCCGGATGCGCCGTCGCCAGCGTCACCAGCGGCACGCCAGCGGGCACTACCCCGGCATCGGCCACCGCCCGCGCGCAGTGCAACCCGACCCCGGTATGCGGATCGATCACCTGCCCGGCGTGGCGGAACGCCCATTGCAGCGCCCGCGCGGTTTCGGCCTGATTGGCGCGTGCACTGGTGAACAGCGCCGCCGCGCTTTGCGCCTGCGCGTTGGTGAGCTGCATCGCCTTTGACGCTTCAAACCCGCGCATCTGCGCCGCCAGCGCCGCGCCGTCACGGCCCGCGCCATCGAACAGCAGCCGTTCGAAATTGGAACTCACCTGAATATCCATCGACGGTGTGATCGTAGGCGTGACCCCGCCCGCCGAATAATCGCCGCTGGAAAGCGCGCGATGGAGAATATCGTTGATGTTGGTGGCGACGATCAGCCGTTCAATCGGCAGGCCCATCTTCGCCGCGACATAGCCTGCAAACACGTCCCCGAAATTGCCAGTCGGCACAGAGTAAGCAACAGTCCGATCCGGCGCGCCGAGTTGCAGCGCGGACGCAAAGTAATACACCACCTGCGCCATCAGCCGCGCCCAGTTGATCGAATTGACCGCGCCGAGGTTGAGCGTGGCGGTCACGTCACCATCGTTGAACATCCGCTTCACATGGGCCTGCGCGTCGTCAAAACTGCCTTCGATCGCAAGATTGTGGACATTGGGCGCGCGCACCGTGGTCATCTGGCGGCGCTGCACGTCGCTCACCCGGCCCTTGGGGTGGAGCATGAAGATTTCCACCCGTTCAAGCCCCGCCACCGCCTGAATGGCGGCAGAGCCGGTGTCTCCGCTGGTCGCGCCGACGATGGTGAGGCGTTCGCCGCGCCGTTCAAGGAAGGTTTCGAACAGCCGCCCGAGCAATTGCAGCGCCACGTCTTTGAACGCCAGCGTCGGGCCGTGGAACAATTCGAGCAGCCAGTGCTGCTGATCCAGCTGCACCAGCGGAGTAACGGCGGCATGGCCGAAATCGCCATAGACCGCGTGGCACAGCGCCAGCAGCTCGTCCTCGGTCAGGCTGGGGGTGACGAAGGGCGCCATGATCCGCGCGGCAAGATCGGGATAGGCCAGCCCGCGCATGGCGCGAATCTCGGCCTCGGTGAACCGCGGCCATTCGGCTGGCAGATACAGCCCCCCATCGCTGGCGAGCCCCGCCAGCGTCACCCCTTCGAAATCGAGCGCCGGTGCGCTGCCGCGTGTCGATACGTATTGCATATGCGAACAGCGCCTAGCGGCGACGGCGGCGCAATGCCAGCACGTAGATGACCAGCGCGGTCAGCGCGAAGAAGAACCACTGCCCGGCATAGGCGAGATGGTTGTTGGGCAGGTCGGCGGGATCCGGGGTGGCATTCGCTGCGAGCCCGCCTACTGGCGGGTCGGCGACGAGGCGCACTGCACCTTGCCGGTTGGGTGTGATCCGCCCACTGACTTCGCCGCCTTCCCAGTTGGGCGGCATCTTGTCGGCAGACCATCCCGCCTGCACATAGGCAATCTCGTCAGCTTCGGTCGTGGCCGTGGTCGTTCCGCATCCAATGATATGCACGAAACCGCTACGTCCGGTCAGGCTGCGTCCGGAAATCGAACGCCAATCGCCTGCCGTGAACAGGCAATTGATGGCACTGCGCCGATACAGCACGGCATCGGCCTCGGACTTGGTGACGGGGAAGGTGACAGGATCATCATTGCTGACAGCCGCCTGATACTGCGCGATCAGCGCTTCCTTCTCGGCCTTGCGCCCCAATTGCCACACGCCGAGCGCGATCATCGTTGCGACCGCTGCCAGCACCACGATGGTCGAGAATATCGGCACACGGCGGGCGGTCATTCTGCGCGTTCCTCGTATTGGTGATAGACCCACATGGCCTTGTAAAACCGCAAGCCAAAAATCACTGCGCCCGCCGTCACCGGCCCCCAGAACAGCAGCGAGGCCCACAAGGGCGGGCGGAGCCATTCGTCAACGCCCAGCGCGGCGAGGATCAGCGCCAGCGCCAGTAGCATCGTCACCACGCCGACAAACCTGCCGCCGCGTTCAAGGCTGAGGAAATTCAGCCCGCACGCCGCGCATTCCGCCGTCAATCGCGCAGGCGCAGCAAATAGCGTCCTTGCCCCGCAACGGGGACACAAACCGGAAAGGGCAGCCGAGAATAATCCCGGCTGCCCTTTCTTTTCCGTCGGACTGTCGTCCGCATCCATCAATGGAATTCAGCGCCCCAGCCGCCCCACACATAAACGGCGACGAACAGGAACAGCCACACCACATCGACAAAGTGCCAATACCAGGCGGCGGCTTCGAAACCGAAATGCTGGCGCGGGGTGAAGTGGCCGATATAGGCGCGGTACAGGCACACGCTGAGGAAGATCGTCCCGATCAACACGTGGAACCCGTGGAAGCCGGTCGCCATATAGAACGCGGATGAATAGGTGTTCCCGCCAAAGCCGAACGGCGCGACCGCATATTCATAGGCCTGGATCGAGCTGAACAGCACGCCCAGCGCAATCGTCGCCCACAGGCCCTGCTTCAGCCCTTCACGATCGCCGTGGATCAGCGAATGATGCGCCCACGTAACCGTGGTGCCCGAACACAGCAGGATCAGCGTATTGAGCAGCGGCAGCGCGAAGGGATCGAGCACCTCCATGCCCTTGGGGATAAACGCCGCAACCGCGCCCGCTTGGCCGAACAGGCTCGTCGTCGCGCCAGTGGTGTGATCGAATTCCAGCGGAGTCGGGAACAGCGCGAAATCGAAGAAGCTCCAGAACCAGCCGACGAAGAACATCACTTCGGACGCGATGAACAGGATCATGCCATACCGCATATGCAGCTGCACCACCGGCGTATGATCGCCGCGCTGGGCTTCGATCACAACATTGCGGAACCACATGAAGAAGGTCGCGAGCAATCCTGCCAGCCCCGCCCACACCACGACTTTGGATGCCATCCCGAACATATCGGGGTGAAAGCTGAGCACCATGCCGCTAGTGAAAGTCAGCGCCGAGATCGAGCCGATCAGCGGCCAGATATCGGGTTCAAGGATGTGATAATCGTGGTTTGCCTTGCCAGCCATTGGTCAGTCCCGTCCCTGGGTTGCGTAAAGGTTCAGTTGGTGCGCGCAGACGCCGGAGTTACCGGATCATCCGTGCGGTGAAAAGTATAGCTCAGCGTGATCTGCTCAACGCCCTGCATGTTCGGATCGTCCAGCATTGCCGGATCGACGTAATACAAAACCGGCATGATCACTTCCTGCCCCGGCGCGAGGGTTTGTTCGGTGAAGCAGAAGCACTGGATCTTGTTGAAATACTGGCCCGCCTGCACCGGTGTCACATTGAAGGTTGCCATCCCGGTGATGGAGCGCGAACTTTCATTGCGGGCGACATAGGTGGCGATGTCGCGTTCACCAATGGTGATCGTGTCGGTCGCCTGGCTCGGGCGGAACGTCCACGGCATATCGCTCGCGGTGGAGGCATCGAAGCGGATCGAGATTTTCTGCCCGGTCGCATTCACAGCGGCGCGCGCAGCCTCCGCCTCGCTTGCCACCTGGGTCGTGCCGCCGAACCCGGTGACCTGACAAAACAGCCGATAGAGCGGCACCGATGCATAGCCGAGTCCGAGCATGAACACCGCGCCCATGAACGCCAGCACGCCGACGCGCACATTGCTCCGCGTGGTTTCATTTGTCTGCATTACGGGCGGGTGCGATGCCATCAACCGTCTCCGATCCGCACCATGGTGATTGCGTAGAACAACACCACGAAGAACAACAGCGTGCCCGCGACCACAAGATTGCGGCTTTTCTGGCGGCGGCGGTATTCGGTTTCTTCTTCGGGAGTCATGCGATCCATCCCTGATAGGCCGCCACGCGGTCTGCCACGAGGGCGGCAAACAGCACGAACAGATAGACGATCGAGTATTTGAACAAGCGCTTTTCGGGCAGCATTTTATCGTCCGCCGCCTTCATCCGCGTCGCCACCGGCAGCGCCAGCGCGATGAACAAGGCCGACAAGACCACCGCGACCGAGCCATAGATCCAGCCCGTCCCGCCAATCGCCCACGGGGCAATCGCAACCGGGGTCAGCAGCAGGGTATAGAACATGATCTGCCGGCGCGTGACTTTCTCGCCCGCGACCACCGGCAGCATCGGGATGCCGACCTTGGCGTAATCAGACTGCACGAACAGCGCCAGTGCCCAGAAATGCGGCGGTGTCCAGAAGAAGATGATGGCGAACAGCAGCACCGGCATCGCGGTAATCTCACCCGTCACCGCGACCCAGCTGATCAACGGCGGAAACGCGCCCGCGCCGCCGCCGATGACGATGTTCTGCGGGGTGCGCGGCTTCAGCCACATGGTGTAGATCACCGCGTAATAGATGATCGCGCCCAGCAGCAGCGCCGCTGCCAGCCAGCCGATGGCGACGCCCATCAGGCACACCGACACGGCAGACAGGAAAACCCCGAAATCGCGCGCATCCTCGCGCCGCATCCGCCCGGTAGGCAGCGGGCGGTTCATGGTGCGCTTCATCCCTTTGTCGATATCAGCTTCCCACCATTGATTGAGCGCGGCGGAACCGCCCGCGCCCATCGAAATCGCGAGAATGGCGGTGAAGCCCAGCACCGGATGAATGCTGCCCGGCGCCGCCAGCACCCCGCAGATCGCGGTGAAGATCACCAGCGTCATCACCCGCGGCTTGGTCAGCGTGAAAAAATCACGCCATTCCGCCGGGAGCGCAGCCGCGGTTGCGGCGGCGCTGGTCGGGCTGATCGGGGGCGAGGCGGTGTCCATAATCTTCTAGTGTCTCATTGGCGAAGAGCGCGGCATTGCCGCCGCGCCCCTACCGATTGTTGTGCCGTTCGGTGTGGGGAGCCTATGCCCCCCGACACCGCATGGCGATCAGACCGTTGCCGGGCGGTGATCGTGGTAGTCGTGGTGATCCTCGATCACCGGCAGCGTTTCGAACTGGTGATAGGGCGGCGGGCTCGACAGCGTCCATTCAAGCGTCGTCGCGCCTTCGCCCCACGGATTGGCCCCCGCCTTGCGGCCCGCCAAAAACGCATAGGCGATGTTGACGAAGAAGAAGATCATCGACCCGGCCATGATGTAATAGCCGTAGGTGCTGACTTCGTGCCAGAAGGTGAAGGCTTCAGGGTAATCGGGATAACGGCGCGGCATTCCCTGCATCCCGAGGAAATGCTGCGGGAAGAAGATCACGTTCACGCCGATGAAGAACGTCCAGAAGTGGATGTGGCTGAGCAGTTCGGAATGCATCCGACCGCTCATCTTCGGGAACCAGTAGTAGAAGCCCGCGAACAGCGAGAACACTGCGCCCATCGACAGCACGTAGTGGAAATGCGCGACCACATAATAGGTATCGTGCAGGTTATCATCGATCCCGCCATTGGCCAGCACCACCCCGGTGACACCGCCGACGGTGAACAGGAAAATGAAGCCCATCGACCACACCATCGGCGATTTGAAGCTGATGCTGCCGCCCCACATGGTGGCGATCCAGCTGAAGATCTTCACGCCGGTTGGCACCGCGATCACCATGGTGGCGGCGGTGAAATACATCTTGGTGTTCACGTCGAGGCCCACGGTATACATGTGGTGCGCCCAGACGATGAAGCCGACCACGCCGATGGCAACCATCGCATAGGCCATGCCGAGATAACCGAACACCGGCTTCTTCGAGAAGGTGGCGACGATTTGCGAAATCATGCCGAAGCCCGGCAGGATCATGATGTAGACTTCCGGGTGGCCGAAGAACCAGAACAGGTGCTGATACAGCACCGGATCGCCGCCGCCCGCCGGATCGAAGAAGGTCGTGCCGAAATTGCGATCGGTCAGCAGCATGGTAATCGCCGCAGCCAGCACCGGCAGCGCTAGCAGCAGCAGGAAGGCAGTCACCAGCACCGACCACACGAACAGCGGCATCTTGTGCAGGGTCATCCCCGGCGCGCGCATGTTGAAGATGGTGGTGATGAAATTGGTCGCCCCCAGAATCGAGCCTGCGCCCGCAAGGTGGAGCGAGAAGATCGCGAAATCGACCGCCGGGCCAACCGAACCGCTGGTCGACAGCGGCGCATAGACCGTCCAGCCCGTGCCAGCACCAGGGCCGGAACCGCCGGGAACGAACAGCGAGAACACCAGGCTGAGGAAGCCCGCCACCGTCAGCCAGAACGAAATGTTGTTCATGCGCGGGAAGGCCATATCCGGCGCGCCGATCATCAGTGGCACGAACCAGTTGCCAAAGCCGCCGATCATCGCCGGCATCACCATGAAGAACACCATGATGAGGCCATGCGCGGTGATGAACACGTTCCACATATGCAGCGCGGTGTTCATATCATTGGCGCCGCCCATGAACTGCGCCCACCAGGTCAGGTATTGAATGCCGGGTTCAGCCAGCTCAACCCGCATGATCCCCGACATGGCGCCGCCCACGATCCCTGCGATGATCGCAAAGATGAGGTACATCGTGCCGATGTCCTTGTGATTGGTCGACATGAACCAGCGGGCGAAAAAGCCCGGCTTGTGGTCCGCGTGATCATGCGCGTGATCATCGCCGTGGATGTCAAAACCTTCTGCGGTGGTAGCCATTGTCAGATACTCTTCCGATGATGTTCGTTTATGTCTTAGCGCGCGGTCAGCGCGGCAACCTTTTCAGGCGCGGCAGCGGCGTCTTCGCCCGCTTCATCACCCGGCATTGTGCCGCCTTGCGATTGCACCCATGCGGCAAACTGTTCAGGCGGCAGCGCCTCAACCGCGATCGGCATATAGGCGTGGCGTGAACCGCACAGTTCGGAACACTGGCCGTAATAAACGCCTGGTTCCTTGATGGTCAGCAGCTTTTCATTGAGCCGCCCCGGCACCGCGTCCATCTTGAACCACAGCGACGGCACGGCAAAGGCGTGGATCACGTCGCTTGCGGTGGTCTGGATGCGCAGCGGCACTCCGGCGGGCACCACCATGCGGTTATCCACCGCCAATTGCGCCGGTTCGCCGCGCTTCAACGCTTCGTCCTCAGGCAGCATGTTGGAAATCACTTCGATCTCGCCGTGATCGGGATAGGTGTAGCCCCAGTACCACTGATAGCCGGTCGCCTTGATCGTCACCGCGTCAGCGGGCGGCGTTTCATATTGGCGCGCCAGCAGCGTGATCGAAGGCACCGCGATCACCACCAGAATGATCACCGGAACAATCGTCCACACCACTTCGATCATGGTGTTGTGCGTCGTCTTGGACGCCACCGGGTTCGCCTTGCGGTTGAACCGCACCACCACATACAGCAGCAGGCCAAGCACCAACAGGCTGATGATCGTGATCACCGGCATCAGAATCGCATCATGCATCCACAGCGCGTAATCGCCATTGTCGGAATACTGATCCTGAAACGTCAGGCTCTTGATCGGGTCGTCCTGATAGGACGTTGGCATGCCCTTGCCCTTGGTCGGGGCCATCGGGGTGTAATCGCCCGCCGTCACGGTCGAAGCGTCAGTGACCGATTCGATCAGGCCAGCATCCGGCGCAGTTGCCTGCAATGCCGGAGCACCAATCGCCGCGTCTTGCGCGCCTGCACCAACCGGCGCGAACAGCGCCATGCCAGCGGCCAGCGCCGCGAGAGTAGCCAACTTCATACGGGTATGCATCTGACCCATCATCATGTGCCCAAACAATATCTAAGTTATGACCCCATACTGCAAATCGGCGCATTGCGTCAGCAAGCGTTGAAAAACAGCGTTCCGCCAGCAGATATGCCAGCCTCATCCTCGCCCTTAGCCGCGCTTGCCGAGGGCCTCAAGCGCTTCTAGGGAGAAAATTATGCAAGCCTCCATGATTGCCGCGCAAGTCGGCGCTTCCCAACAGTTTTTCAGAGCACAATCATGACCGAAGACGACGTATTGGCAGAGTTCCGCGCATCGGGCGCTTTGCTCGAAGGGCATTTCAAGCTGTCTTCGGGCAAGCATAGCGGGCATTACCTGCAATGCGCCCGCGTGCTGATGAACCCCGCCCGCGCCGCGCGGCTGGCCGCAGCAGTGGTGGCCGGCATCCCGGCAGCGGTGCTTGACGCGGTGGACATAGTCGTCTCCCCGGCGATGGGCGGGATCATCATCGGGCACGAAGTGGGCCGCGCGCTGGGCAAGGATGCGCTGTTCCTCGAACGGCCCGACGGGGTATTCAACCTGCGGCGCGGCTTTGCGCTGGAGAAGGGTGCCAAGGTGCTGATGGTCGAAGATGTCGTCACCACCGGACTTTCCAGCCGCGAAGCTATCGCCGCTGTCGCGCGCGAAGGGGGTGAGGTGATCGCCGAATGCGCGATCATCGACCGGTCTTGCGGTTCGGCCCAACTCGGCGTGCCGTTCTACCCGCTGCTCGCCATTGATTTTCCGACCTATGATGAAGGCGACATCCCCGAAAGCCTGGCGCGCATCGACGTGACCAAGCCCGGAAGCAGAAAAGCATGAACGCAGCCCTTCACCCCCCTCTGCGTCTCGGCGTGAATATCGATCACGTCGCCACCATCCGCAACGCGCGCGGCGGGGATCATCCCGATCCGGTGCGCGCAGCGGAGATTGTCGCGGCGGTCGGCGGCGACGGGATCACCGCCCACCTGCGCGAAGACCGCCGCCATATCCGCGACGAAGACTTGGCGCGGATTCAGCAGGCGACCAATCTGCCGCTCAACCTCGAAATGGCGGCGACTCGCGAGATGCTCGCCATCGCGCTGCGCCACAAGCCCCACGCCGCCTGCATCGTCCCCGAAAAGCGCGAGGAGCGCACCACCGAAGGCGGGCTGGACGCGGCGGGGCTGCACAACACGCTGGTGCCGATTGTTGACGAACTGCGCGGTGCGGGCATCCGTGTGTCGCTGTTTATCGAGGCCGAAGAACGCCAGCTCGACACCGCGCTGCGGCTGGGCGCGCCGGTGGTGGAGTTTCACACCGGCCAATATGCCCACGCCTTTGCCGATGGCGACCGCGCGCAGGTGGAACGCGAATTGCGCCGCATCACCGATATGGCCGCGCTCGCCGCCAAAAACGGGATCGAACCCCACGCAGGCCACGGGCTGACCTTTGACAATGTGCAGCCCATCGCCGCGATCCCGCAGATAGCCGAACTCAACATCGGCCATTACCTGATTGGAGAGGCGGTGTTTGTCGGCCTCGAAAACGCGATCCGGCGGATGCGTGAATTGATGGATGAGGCGCGGTAAGGTGTCGGACGCCGATCTCCCCCCCCTTGCCGCTGCGCAGAAACGCTGGGCCTTTGCCGCTGCTGCGCTGTTCCTGATCGCCATTGGCTTTCTCGGCTTTGCGCTCAACGCGCAGGTGATGGTGGTGTTCGCGGCCGGTTGGGTGGCCTTGCAGATTTTCGGCTATGTCGGCGCGCTGCGGGTGGCCAAGGGCGATTTCGCGCACCCATTGTTCAAATCGCAGGTCATGCTCCACGTGATCGCCTTGGCGTTGCTGGTTGCGGTATTTCTGCGAGCGTTCAAGTGATCATCGGCCTCGGATCAGACCTCTGCAATATCGAGCGGATCGGCAATTCGCTTGCCCGTTTTGGTGAGCGGTTCGAAAACCGCGTGTTCACCGACATCGAAATCGCCAAGGCCCGCCGCCGTCCCTTCACCATCGCGGGCACCTACGCCAAACGCTTCGCCGCGAAGGAGGCGTTTTCCAAAGCGGTCGGCACCGGGTTCAAGCGCGGAGTGTTCATGAAGGACATCGGTGTGGTCAACGCACCGTCTGGCGCGCCGACCCTGGCGCTGACCGGCGGCGCGGCATTGCGGCTTGAAGAAATGATCCCGGCAGGCCATGAGGCGCGCATTCATCTGACCCTCACCGATGATCATCCCTGGGCGCAGGCCTTTGTGATCATCGAAGCTATCCCTCTGTGATCGGCCCATCGCCCATGGCAACCACTGAAAGCCCGCAAGTGACTGACAAAACCGCGCATGAAGCCTCTGAAAAGGTCAACTGGCTGGCGGAAATCCGCGGCCTTGCGCTGATGCTGCTGGCGGTGTTGGCGTTCCACAGTCTGGTGGCGAAACCGTTCTACATCCCATCAACCTCGATGATGCCGAGCCTGTGGGTCGGTGATCGGCTGGTGGTGAGCAAATATCCCTATGGCTGGTCGTGGGCTTCGGCGAGCTTTCACCTGCTGCCGCGCTCCGATTGGCGGGTGTGGGCGGCAACGCCCGAATATGGCGATATCGTCATCCCCGTGCACCCTTTGCGCGATGAAGATTACATCAAACGCGTGGTCGCCCTGCCGGGTGACACCATCGAAGTGCGCGGCGGGCAGATCATCCTCAACGGCCGCGCCATCAAGCGCGAAGTGGTGCCAGCCGTGCGCATCCCGTTTGAACCTGCGCTGATGTGCAAGGACGGGCCGTGCCTTGTCGGGTTTGAGCAGTTTCGTGAGACGGGCGCAGACGGGCGCGAATACTTTGCCCCGCCGACATGGCGCGAAACCCTGCCCAACGGCGCGACCTATCTCACCATCGATTACCGCGATCAGCCGCTCGATGATTACGGCCCTTATACCGTCCCTGCCGACCACGTGTTTGTGATGGGCGACAACCGCGATCAATCCGCTGATAGCCGCGCAGCAGCGGAAGAAAACGGCCTTGGCGGCGGGGTGCCGCTGGCGAATATCGGCGGACGGGCGGAGTTTATCACCTTCAGCCTCGACGGATCGACCACCTGGAACCCGATGAGCTGGTTCACCAGCCTGCGCGGCGACCGCGCATGGACGACACTGCGCCCGCCGCTGGCCGAGGGCGTCGCCCCAGCGCCCGCCAGCGAGTAGTTCGAGGCGCACTGAAACATGGCCCGCAAGTTTCTCTATTTCATCGCATTCTGTATCGTTCTGGTGATCAGCGCAGGGATCGTGCTTTCGCTATTTGCGGACAAGTTGACGGCCATTGCGCTGGTTCCATCGGCAGAGTTTGCCCCCGTCGCTCCGCTGGAAGCGAACGCTTACGAAGACCCCGCCCTGTGGTATTCACGCCCCGGCATCGGGGTGAACGATCCGGCACGCTGGCAACCCGCCTACGCCAGCGACCGCAGCCTGTTACCATCCCCCGCCGAACGCATAGCCGAATCCAAAACCGCGCCGTTCGCCGTCTTCTTCGTCCATCCCACCAGCTACCTCAACCGTTCAAGCTGGAACGCCCCGCTCGACAATGGCGGCGACGCCGACGCCGAACGCATCGCCCGCATTTACCTGCGCGGCATGGCCAGCCCGTTCAACGCGGCGAGCGAAATCTGGGCGCCGCGTTACCGGCAGGCGACGATGGGCGCTTTCCTGACCGACGCACCCGAGGCCGGGCAGGCGATCGAAGCCGCCTATGCCGATGTGCTGGAGGCTTACCGCTATTTCCTGTCATCGGTCGCGCCCGACACCCCGATTGTGCTCGCCGGGCACAGCCAAGGCGCGCTGCATCTGAAGCGCCTGCTGGCCGAGGAAGTGCGCGGATCGTCCACGGCCACGCGCTTGGTCGCGGCCTATATCATCGGCTGGCCAGTGTCGGTGGAGCATGATCTGCCCGCAATGGGCTTTCCCGCCTGCGCCACTGCTGAACAGTCAGGCTGCATCATGAGTTGGTCGAGCTTTGCCGAACCGGCTGACCCGGCGAGCGTCCTCAATATCTATTCCACCTCTAAGGCGATGGATGGTGAACTGGCGGGCAACAGCCCGATCCTGTGCACCAATCCGCTGACCGGCGTTTATGGCGGCAACGCCCCAGCCAGCGCCAACATCGGCACGCTGGTGCCCGAAGACAGCATGGAAAAGGGCGAAATTGTCCCCGGCCTTGTCCCGGCGCGGTGCGATGCGCGCGGGCTGTTGCTGATTGGCCCGCCGCCCGCAATGGGATCTTACGTGCTGCCGGGGAACAATTACCACGTCTATGATCTGCCGCTGTTCTGGGCGAACACCAAGGCGGACGTGATCCGGCGGGCTGAGGCATGGCAGAAGGCGGCTTGATCTTCGAAGACGCGCACGGCTTTGCCGATGCACTGGGAGAAGTCGGCGCGTTGCTTGGGCTTGACCTTGGCACCAAGACGATTGGCACCGCGACCTGCGATGCGGGCTGGCGTTTCGCCACCAACAACGCCACCATCGCGCGCGGCAAATGGGGGCGCGACCGTGAAACCTTGGCGGCACTGATCCAGACGCGCGGCGTGCGCGGCATCGTGCTCGGCCTGCCGCGCAACATGGACGGCAGTGAAGGCCCGCGCGCGCAGGCCAGCCGCGCCTATGCCCGCAACTGCGCCGAAGCCTTCGCGCTGCCGATCCTGCTGTGGGACGAACGCTGGTCAACCCAGGCCGCCGAAGCCGCGATGATCGGGCAGGACATGAGCCGCGCCAAACGCGCCGCCGCGATTGATAGCCACGCCGCGGCTGTCATCCTGCAAGGCGCGATTGATCGGCTGGCTGGGGGCGTTTTGTGAATCCGCGACTGCAAGCAGCAACAAAGCTTGCGCCCGGTGCATCCTTGCCCCTATTGCGCCTGCCATGACCACGCCCCCTGCCCGGTTCGATGCGCGCGAAGCATCCAAATGGTTTTTCCAGCATGGCCACACCGGCTGGCTGGGATTGTGGTTTGCCGATCAGGGCGACAACTGGGTCGAACTGGAACTGCCGTGGCGCGAAGATTTGCTGGGGGATCGCAGCCGCCCGGTGCTCGCCTCCGGCCCGATCATCAGCCTGATGGACATGGCCAGCGGCATGGCGATCTGGCAGGCCAGCGGCGCGTTCAAACCGGTCGCGACGCTCGATTTGCGCGTCGATTACCAGCGCCCGGCGCGTGAGCGGGCCAGTGTGCGCGGGCGGGTGGAATGCTATCGCCGCACGCGTTCGGCAGCGTTCGTGCGCGGGATTGCGCATGATGGCGACCCGGATGACCCGGTCGCCCATGTTGCAGGTGTGTTCATGACCATCGGGGCCGATCCGCGTGAGGCGAATCCGGCGCTTGGCGGAGGCAAAGCAAATGCTTGAGGAGCGAGAAGGTTTGGGGGAGCTTCCCGCCTATGCCCGCTCGCTCGGCATCACGGTGCACAGCGAGGATGCCGGAATGCCGGTGCTGACAGTCGATTTCGGCCCGATGGTCGAAGGCCGCCCGGCTCATTTCCACGGCGGCGCGACCGCAGGGTTGCTGGAAACGGCAGGCTACGCCGCGCTACGCACCGCCTTGCTGGCAACCGGGCGCGATCCGCAGTTGAAGCCGATCAACATTACCGTGCAATATCTCGCCGCTGGCAAGAGCAAGCCGAGCTTCGCAATCGGCCGCATCACTCGGCTGGGGCGGCGCAATGCCAATGTCACGGTGGAGGCATGGCAGGATGATCGATCCCGTCCGATTGCGACAGCCGTGATGAATATATTGATGGTGTAACCCGTTCGGGCTGAGCTTGTCGAAGCCCTGCCTTTCTTCTGGATCATGCGGCCAAAAGAGAAGTGCGACCCTTCGACAGGCTCAGGGCGAACGGAAAAGGGATGCGCATTGCTGCTCTAGGACGGCGGCGGCGCGGCAGGTGTTGGCGCGGGTTGCACCACCACCCCGCCCTCGCCCACGCGCACTTCGACCGGCACGCCGTCCTTCGCGATCACCACTCCGCCGCGATCAATCCGCAGCGTGGCGCCGTTCTCGCCCAATGGAATTTCGCCGCCCTCAATATCAAACTGCTGGATCGGGCCTTCGGGATCGGGCGATTCGGATGGTTCAGGCTGCGGCGCGGCTTCGATCTTGAGCGCCCCGCGCATAAAATCGCGCCAGATCCGCGCAGGGGTGCTGCCGCCGGTCACGCCCTTCATCGGGGTGTTGTCATCATTGCCGATCCACACGCCAACCACCAGATCGCCCGCATAGCCCACGAACAACGCATCGCGGTAATCCTGCGAGGTGCCGGTCTTGCCGTAATTGGCAATCGGCAGCACGGCATTGCGCCCCGTCCCGCGATTGATCGCCGCGCGCAGCATGGTTTCAAGGTCTTTGTGGGTGCGCGATGACAGGCTGTCCTTGCGCGTGGTCAGCCATTCCCACCACGTGCGTGTCCCGCGCGGGAAGGCGTGGGGTTCGACCGGAAATTCATTCGCGGCGATCCCGGCATAGGCCGCGGTCAGCTCCATCAGCGTCATCACCGAAGTGCCGAGCGCGAGGCTGGGATCGCCCTCTGCCATCGGCGCGGTGATGCCGAGCGCGCGGGCCTGGGCGATCACCTTGTCGCTGCCCACCGCCTGAAACAGCCGGAACGCGGCGACGTTGCTCGACCGGGCAAAGGCATCTTCAAGCGTGATCTGATCGGAATAGCGCCCGGCGGCGTTTTTGGGGCGGTAGCTGCCTTGGGTGATTTCGGTGTTGGGGATGGTGTCATCAGGCTCCCACCCGGCGTCCAGCGCGGCGAGATAGACAAAGGTCTTGAAGGTCGATCCCGGCTGGCGGCGCGCCTGCGTGACCCGGTTGAACGACGATTTGCCATAGTCGCGCCCGCCCACCATCGCCACGACTTCGCCATTGCGGCGCATCGCCACCAGCGCGACCTGCGCTCCGCCAAGTGGCGCGCGCGCCACCACGCGGTTGGCGAGCGATTGCAGCCGCGCATCGAGGGTAGTGGTCAGCACCTGCCTTGAATAGCTCGCCTCCATCCCCTCACGCGCCAGCGGCACCGCCCAGTCGGCAAAATAGGTGCCGGTCGGCAGGTTATCATCACGGGTGCGCACATCGATGCGGGGATCGGGCAGCGCCTTGGCCTCAGCCGCAGTCAGATAGCCTTCCTCAACCATCGCGCCGACCACCAGATCCATCCGCGCGCGCGCCTTGTCGTAATGCCGCGTCGGGGCATAGCGCGACGGTGCCTGCAATAATCCCGCCAGCATCGCCGCCTGTTCAGGGCGCAGCTTTTCGGGCTGGCGGTAGAAATAGTGCAAGGACGCGGCGCGCAGGCCATATTGATTGTCACCGAAATAGGCGTTCGACAGATAGCGTTCAAGGATTTCGTCCTTGGTCAGCCAGCCTTCCAGCCAGAACGCGATCAGCGCCTCACGAGCCTTGCGGCTTAGGCTTTGTTCAGGCGTGAGGAAGGTGAACTTGGCAAGCTGCTGGGTAATGGTCGATCCGCCGCCATATCCCGTCCACACCGCCCGCGCGATGCTGCGCGGGTCGATGCCCCAGTGCGAATAGAACCGCCGGTCTTCGATGGCGATGAAGGCTTGGCTGACGTGCGGCGGCAGGTCAGCAACCTTGACCGGGGCTTCAACCACTGCGCCGCTGCGTGCAATCGGCGTGCCATCGCTGGCGAGCAGCGTGACCTGCGGCGGGGCGATGGGTTCAAGGCTTTTGGATAGCGGTGCGGTGGTGGCAAGCCAGCCGATCAGCAGCACGAACAGCGCGAGGCTGGCCAGAATGCCGCGCCCCGTCCACCACAGTTTGGAGCGCGCACGCCAGTAATCGCGCTGCCACCAGCGGCGGCGGCGGCGCTCCTCAACCTCAACCGCCGCGTCGATGTGATCCAGCCGCGCATCCCACGCATCGAAATCAGGCTTGGCCGAGACGCGCGGGCGCGGTGCATCGTCGTCATCGTCATCAATCGGGCGCATCGATTCGTACAGCGGGTAGAACCCGGCAGGCACGTCATCCCGACCGCGATCAGCCCTGGCCCGCGGGCCTTTCCAGAATCGGTCGAACAGCGCCATGTCGCCGCTGTATTATCAGCCTATGACACTTGGGGGCAAGCGGTCAGAACGAATTGACGCTTACTTTCGATCTACCAACTTACCGAGATGCCGCAGGCCCTCAATCATCGAAGTCAGCTGACTGACTTCAAGTCTTAGCGCAGCAATATCTTGATTTCCCTTGAGCAATTCAGAAGAACGCTTCGCCAATTCCGAAGAGCGCTTCGCTAATTCAATTTCGAGTTGCTTGATCTTTTTGCGCGCTTCCGACGCCTTGCTCGAAAAATCAGCGGCTTCAGCTTCTGCTCGATCCCTAGAGGAAGCTAATCCGCAATTTTCCTCCTCAAGTCTCAAAACTTCTAAACGAAGTTCCTGAGCATCCTTGGCAAACGCTTCCGATATTTCAACAAGTTCGTCATCCGACACACTCAATAGATTTCTGGCATTTATCCCCATATGTGACAATATGCGCTTAAAGTCATCGCGCGTGTAGATTTGAGCGGAGGAAAGCTCAGCCTGCAGGAAATCATCTATCCGTTTCTGGACAATGTCCTCGAGGAGGCTGGGTAGTCCCATCCCTACCGCTTCTTCGCTGCGCCTTCGGGCAGATCTTCGCCGAACACGCGCTGATAATATTCGGCCACCAGCGTGCGTTCCGCCTCGTCGCATTTGTTGAGGAAGCTGAGCCGGAACGAGAAACCCACCGACCCGAAAATCGCCGCGTTCTGCGCCCAGGTGATCACGGTGCGCGGGCTCATCACGGTGGAAATATCGCCGTTGATAAAGCCTTGGCGGGTCAGTTCGGCCACCTTGACCATGTCGGCGATCAGTTTGTCATCGGCCTCAGGCGTCTTGGATTTGACGATTTGCTGTTCGACCTCGGGCGCGAGGTAATTCAGCGCCACCACGATGTTCCAGCGGTCCATCTGCGCCTGATTGATCGCCTGCGTGCCGTGATACAGCCCGCTGGTATCGCCAAGGCCCACGGTATTGGTGGTGGCGAACAGCCGGAACCATGGGTTGGGGGTGATCACGCGGTTCTGATCGAGCAGGGTCAACCGGCCATCAAATTCGAGAATACGCTGGATCACGAACATCACATCGGGGCGGCCCGCGTCATATTCGTCAAAGGTCAGCGCCACCGGGTGCTGCAACGCCCACGGCAGGATGCCTTCCTTGAATTCAGTAACTTGCAGCCCGTCCTTCAACACGATCGCATCGCGCCCGATCAGGTCGATGCGGCTGATATGCGCATCAAGGTTCACCCGGATGCTGGGCCAGCCGAGCCGGGCTGCGACCTGTTCGATATGGGTCGATTTGCCGGTGCCGTGATAGCCCTGCACCATCACCCGGCGATTATGCGCAAAGCCCGCAAGAATCGCCAGCGTGGTATCGGGATCGAACACGTAGGAATCGTCAATTTCGGGCACGTGCTCGCTCAGATGCGAAAAGGCGGGCACCTGCCAATCGACATCGATACCGAACGTCTCACGGACGTTGACGGTGGTATCGGGCTGAGCCGGAAGGGCAGTATCGCCGGTGACATTGTTCTTGGAATGTGCAGTCATCGTGCCGTCCGGTTAGAACGCATGGGCGCGGCCTGCAAGCGGTGGTTTGCCAATAAGGGCTGGCAATCTGGGCAAGCGCGTTTCCCTCCGCAACGCTTCACGCCTATAGCGGACGCCATGCCCGATCCGGTCGAATCGCTGCGTTTGAAACTGGTGTCGCAAGTGCGCGGGGTGTTTCACGATGTGAGCAAGGGGCAGACGCCGACCCCGCCTTCGGACGATGCGCTGTTCGCGCGCGATACCCCGATCCGGCTGGTGCACGCCGATATCGTCGGGATGATGACCGGCGGGGTGCGCGCGCTGCTGTTGCAAATGCTCCACCCGCACGCGCTGCAAGGGGTGCTGGATCATTCCAATTTCCGCGAGGATATGCACGGGCGATTGCAGCGCACCGCACGGTTTATTGCGGTGACGACCTTCGGCCACCGCGATGATGCGATGGCGGCGATTGACCGGGTGAACCGTATTCATGCGAAGGTCGGCGGCACCCTTCCCGATGGCTCGCGGTATGAAGCGACCAATCCGCGCACGCTGGCGTGGGTGCACGTGACCGAGGCGCAGAGCTTCCTTGCAGGCTATCTGCGCCATGTCCGCCCCGATATGCTCGGCGCAGAGCAGGACGAATATTACCGCCAGTTCGCAATAATCGCCCGCGCGCTGGGGGCCGATCCGGTGCCCGAAACCCGCGCCGAGGCCGAGGCGATCTTCCGCGAATTGCGCCATGATCTCAGCGCATCTCCTGCCGCGCGCGAGGTGGCGCAGCTTGTCTTGACCCAGCGCCCCAAAGGCACGCCGCTCGCCGTGCAAACGGTGGTGACCGCCGATGCCGTGGCGATGCTGCCCGATTGGGCGCGCACCATGCTGCGGCTGCAACGCCCGCTGCTGACCGCGCTGCCCGCACGGGCCGCAACATGGGGCATGGGACGCACCTTGCGCTGGGCGTTCCGGCAAAACGCGCCGTCGCCGCCCTAAGCCAACGCCGCGCTTTTCTTGAGCAGTTGATAGGCGTCGACCACCGCATTCAGCCGCGCTTCGTGGCGCCGGTCGCCGCCGTTGCGGTCGGGGTGATAGCGCCGCACCAGTTCGGAATAGCGCCGCCGCAGCCGGGTGCGGTCAGTGTCTGAACCCAGCCCCATGGTTTCCAGCGCCTGCGCTTCCTCACGCGAAAAGCGGCCTGACGCGGCCATCTGCCCTTCACGTTCAGCGCGGCTGCGGATGCCGCGTGCGCGCGCCGCGATGGCATCCAGCGGATCGGAATAATCGGCCCAGCGCGGGACGCCGTCCACCCCCGCATCGGGGCGAAAGGTGCGCGATTCGGTGCGCCACCCGGCAATCGGTGATTGGGCGGCGATGATTTCCTCGGCGCTCATGCCGTCAAACCAGTCATATCCGGCGTTGAATTCGCGCACGTGATCAAGGCAGAACCAGCGCCATTCGCCCGGCCCATCAAATCCATTGGGGCGGCGACCGGGTGCGCGAAATTCGCCCGCGTCGCGGCAACCCGGCGCTTCGCATTGTTCCTGCGCGCGCTCAACCCGGCCATGAAACCGCGATGAAGGTTTGGGGCGTGACGACATAGGGCTTGAGAATGGCGATCCTGCCCCCAAGTTCCAAGCCATAATCGCGCCGCCATGCTTGCGAAAAAGGAAAGCCTTGATGACCGGAACCGTTGCCGACGAAATGCACTCCCTGCTGACCGAGGCGTTTGCCCCGACGCGGCTCGCCATCATCAATGATAGCGCCAAGCATCACGGCCATATCGGCGATGACGGGTCGGGCGAATCGCATTTCACCATCGAAATCGAAGCGGCGGCATTTGCCCCGATGAACCGCCTCGCCCGCCAGCGCGCGGTAATTGCGGCGTTGGGCGATATCGTCGGCGGGCGGGTTCATGCGGTGGCGATCAAGGCGGGCGTGCCTGCCGAATGAGCGCGGGCTCCGCCCACTTGAATTCTGCCCTGCGCCTGCGCCGCGCGGCGCGGCTGATCGTGCTCGACGCACAAGGCCGCGCGCTGATGTTCCGTTACGACGTGCCGGGCAGGCCGCCGTTCTGGGTAACAGCGGGCGGCGAATGCGAAGCGGGGGAGAGTTTTGACGATGCAGCGCGGCGCGAATTGTTCGAGGAAACCGGCATTATCGCCGATCCGGGGCCACAAATCGCGCAGATGACACCGCAATTCATCACGGTTCAGGGCGAGCCGGTGCAGGCCGACGAACGCTTCTATCTCGTCCGCGTGGCCGAAGCGCGGATCGATACTAGCCGCCACACCGCGACCGAACAGGCGATGATGACCCAGCACCGCTGGTTCACCCGCGAAGAGCTTGCCCACTGGCCCGAAGCGGTGTTTCCTGCCAATATCATCGCCATGATCGAGCAGGAGCAACACCTATGATCACGCCCATATTCACGCAGACAATCACCCCCGTCACCCATGATCTGGGCGCGTTTGAGGTGCGACGCGTGCTGCCTTCGCGCGCGCGATCGATGGTGGGGCCGTTCATCTTTGTCGATCAGTTCGGCCCGGCCAATCTGACCGGCGACGGCATGAATGTGCGCCCGCATCCGCATATCAACCTTGCCACGGTGACATGGCTGTTCGACGGCGCGATTGACCACCGTGACAGCCTTGGAAGTTTTGCAACGATCCGCCCGGGACAGGTCAACCTGATGACCGCAGGGCGCGGGATCGTGCATTCCGAACGCAGCCCCAAGGCGGAATTGGCGACCAATCCTGGGATGTTCGGAATGCAGACATGGCTCGCCCTGCCTGACGGGCGCGAGGAAATTGACCCGGCGTTCGAGGCCGTGACCGACCTCCCCGTGGTTGCCGATAACGGCGCCAAGGCATGGGTGATCATGGGCGAATTGTGGGGCGCGCGTGCCCCCACCACCACCCACGCCGCAACGATCTATGCCGAGATTGTGCTGGAGCCCGGCGGATCGATCCCGCTGGATGCCGATGCCGACGAACGCGCGGTGATGTTGGTGAGCGGCGATGCCAGTGTCGATGGCGTCGCGATTGAACGATACCAGCTGGCCGTGCTCGCACCGGGCGCGGCGATGCGGTTGGCCAGCGATAACGGCGGGCGGGTGATGCTGCTCGGCGGTGAGGCTTTCGCCACCAAGCGTCACGTCTTCTGGAACTTCGTCAGCTCTGATCGCGAACGGATCAATCAGGCCAAGGACGATTGGCGCGCGGGCCGTTTTCCGAAGGTGCCGGGCGACGAAGACGAATTTATCCCCTTGCCCGAAAAGCCCAACACCGTCAGCTATCCCTGAACGCATATTCGAGAGAGAGCTGGCATGGATTATTCGGGCAAGGTGGCGTGGATCACCGGGGCATCATCGGGGATCGGCGCAGCATTGGCGCGCGAATTGGCGGCGCGCGGCGCGCACGTGGTGCTGTCAGGCCGCGATGAAGCACGGCTGACCGAGGTTGCAGCGGATTGCGGTGAAAGCCTGCTGCTGCCCTTCGATGTGCGCGACGATGCGGCGCTGGCCGATGCCACCGCAAAAGCCATCGCGTGGAAAGGCGGGGTCGACATCGCCTTTGCCAATGCCGGCGTTTCCCAACGCAGCCGCGCATTGAACACCGATATGCAGGTTTATCGTGACATCATCGCGATCGATCTGACCGCGCAGATTGCCTTTTCCCAAGGGTTGATCGGCCACATGGCAGAGCGAGGCTCCGGCGCGCTGGGGTTCATCTCATCCATCGCGGGCAAGGTCGGTGTGCCGCTGCGCACCGCCTATTGCGCGGCGAAGTTCGGGCTTGCAGGCTATGCCGATGCGCTGCGGGCCGAACTGTCGCAGTCGGGCGTCTCCGTTCACACGATCTACCCCGGATCGGTCGCCACCAATGTCTCGCGCAATGCGCTGACTGGCGCGGGCGAGGCGCGCGGGCGCAGCGACAAGGCGATTGACGAAGGCATCCCTGCTGAGGTCGCCGCGCTCCAAATGCTCGACGGGATCGCGGCTGGGCAGCGCGAAATCATCATCGCTGAGGGCGCGGAACAGGCGATGGGCGAATTGCGCCGCACGCCCGATACGCTGTTCGATTCTGTCGCAGGGATGGTCGCGGCTGGCTACATGGACAAGATGGAGCAAGGCTGATGCATTTTGACCTCAAGCGCGTGGCCCTGCCCAACGGCATTCACCTTAACGTGGTGGACGAAGGCCCCACGCACGCACCGGTGCTGATCTTCCTCCACGGCTTTCCCGAAAGCCACCGCACCTGGCGACATCAGATCGCGCATTTCAAGGATCGGTTCCGCTGCATCGCCCCCGATCAGCGCGGCTATCGCGGATCGTCAAAGCCGCAGGATGTGGCCGCCTATACGCCGGACAAGCTGATCGGCGATGTGTTCCTGCTGGCGGACGCGCTGGGGATTGGCAGCTTTACCATCGTCGGGCACGATTGGGGCGGCGCGATTGCGTGGGGCGTGGCACTGGGCGGACAGCACGCAAGGGTGAACAAGGCGGTGATCGCCAACGCCCCGCACCCCTCGATCTTTCAGCGCCTGCTCTACACCCACCCCGGCCAGCGCGCGGCGAGCCAGTATATCCGCGGGTTTCGCGATCCGGCCAATGATGCGCTGGTCAAGGAACACGGCCTTACCGGGCTGCTGCTGAAAGAGGTCAAATGGGATCGCCCAACCGCGATGGAGCCTGAGGAACGCGAAGCTTTGTTGCGCGATTGGCAGAACCGCGATGCCGCCTTCGGGATGCTTAATTACTACCGCGCCAGCCCGATTGACGTGCCATTGATGGATGCGCCGTTTGAAGTTCCCGCAGGCTACACCCCGCCCGCCTTGCCCAAGCTCACGATCCCGACACTGGTAATCTGGGCGCTCGACGACCTCGCCCTGCCGCCGGAAAACCTTGATGGGCTCGACGAGATCATCGACCCGCTCACCATCGTGCAGGTTCCCGATTGCGGGCATTTCGTGCCGTGGGAAGCGCCAGAGGCGGTGAACGCGGCGATGGAGGCGTTTCTGGCGGGTTAAGCGCCCGCCAGCCACTCCACATCCGCGCCGTGGGGATGCGACCATGTCAACTGCGTTTCCTCACCCCCGCCGGGCCAAAACTGCACAGTCAGTTTGTGGCGGTGGACGCTGCGATCAGCCTCAACCATGATCCACGCCAGTGGGCGATCCTTGGTCGCGCGCGCACCTGCTGCCGCCATCGCCGCCGTTACCCGCGCCTGCTGATCGGCAGGCACATATTGCCAGACAATCGAGTGCATCAGCACCCGCGTTTCGCCGCTGGCTTGTGGCTTGGCCAGTTCGGCCTCGACGAAATCGGCGGCGTTCATTGGCACCAGATCGGGCTTACGCTGGTGGGCGGCCCGGATCGCGGCATCCATGCGTTCAAACCGGATGGTGTGTTCCGGCCAGATATAGGCCTTTAATCGCAGCGCCTGCGCGGGATCGGTCAGATCGACCGGGGCAACGTCGCAGCCTTTGGTGGAGACAATGGCGATGTCGCGTTGCGGCGGCGGCGGCCCATGCCACTGCGGGGCGAAGTGCATCACCGCATCATCCGGCCCCACCATCACGCCGCCCAGATCATAGGAATAGCGATCCAGCATCAGGTTGATCCCCGCGCTCGACCCGATTTCAAGACATTGGAAGCGCGGCGGCAGGCCTTGATCGGCGAGCCACAGCATCGCGGCGATGAAATTGGCTGATCGCCCGGCCTCATTGGTCTGCGGTGGGCCATCGAGCCACGGCAGCAACGCGGCTTCGTGTGACTGCATAACCGCGCCGATAATCGCCGCGTCATCGGCATTTTCGCCGCGATAGATCGGGGCCAGTCCGGGCGCGGCGCCGGACAGGTGCAGCGCGTGGAGGCCCCCTGCAACCCGCAATGACAGCGCATCAGCCAGCGCCGCACCCTGCCAACCCCGGATACGGGCCAACAGCACGCTTGCCGCGTCAGTTTCCAGAACGGCTGCGATCCCCGCCACCACCCGCGCAGTGATCGGCGCGCCCGCGTGCTGGCAATAGGCGACCTGATTGGCAAACGCAGTCGCCACCGCCCCCGGCCCGGCGGTGTTCATATCGACGAATTCATACGTAGGACGTTCCGCCGAATTGCCCATTTCCATTGCCCTTTCGCCGCCTCGCCCTTAAGTGCGCCCACGATCATGAACACGAATGACAACCACGACAATCCCGGACAGCTCACCTTCGCTGTCCCCAAGGGCCGCATCCTTGATGAAGCGCTGCCCGTGATGGCACGCGCCGGGGTAGAGCCTGCTGCGGACTTCCACGATCCCAAAAACCGTGCGCTGGCGTTTGCCACCAACCGCGCGGATATGCGGCTGATCCGGGTGCGCGCATTCGATGTCGCGACCTTTGTGGCGCACGGTGCGGCGCAGGTGGGGATTGTCGGATCGGACGTGATCGAAGAATTCGACTACGCCGATCTTTATGCGCCGGTCGATCTTGGCATCGGTCTGTGCCGCCTTTCGGTGGCGCGGCTGGCCAGCGACATGGATGAACCGGGCAGCGTCAGCCACCTGCGCGTCGCCACCAAATACCCCAACCTTACCCGCCGCCATTTTGAGGCTGCGGGCGTGCAGGCTGAATGCGTCAAGCTGAACGGAGCGATGGAACTGGCCCCTTCGCTCGGGCTGACGCGGCAGATTGTTGATCTGGTGTCCACAGGCAAGACGCTGAAGGAAAACGGGTTGGTGGAAACCGACGTGATCATCGAAATTTCGGCCCGCCTGATCGTCAACCGCACCGCCTTGAAAACCGATCCGCGCGTTGCCGAACTGGTTGCCGCGTTTCGCCGTGACGCGGAACAGCGCAGTGCGAAGGCGGCAGCATGACCGCGCTTCTTTCCTCACTCCAGCCTGATTTCACCGCGAGGTTCGACCGTATCGTCGATGCCCGGCGGGAATCCGATAGTGCGGTTGCAGGGCAAGTCGCCGACATCCTGCGCACCGTGAAGCAGCGCGGCGATGCGGCCTTGGCTGAATTGACCCAACGGTTCGATGGCTATGCGCTGACCGATGATGCCGATTGGTCGATTTCGCGTGATCAGTGCGAGCAAGCCTATAATGATCTGGCCCCTGATCTACGTGATGCGCTCGACCTCGCGGCGGCGCGCATCCGCAGCTATCACGAGGCTCAGCTGCCGGAAGACCGCGACTATGTGGACGCAGCGGGTGTGCGGCTGGGTGCGATCTGGCGGCCGGTGGATGCGGCGGGCCTGTATGTTCCGGGCGGGCGCGCGGCCTATCCATCGTCGCTGCTGATGAACGCCATTCCTGCCCGCGTTGCCGGGGTTGAGCGGCTGGTGGTGGTCACGCCCACGCCCAAAGGCAATGCCAACCCGCTGGTGCTCGCCGCGGCGCATATCGCAGGCGTGGACGAAATCTGGCGCATCGGCGGGGCGCAAGCCGTGGGCGCGCTGGCCTATGGCACGGATCGCATCCGCCCGGTCGATGTCATCACCGGCCCCGGCAATGCCTGGGTGGCCGAAGCCAAGCGTCAAATGTTCGGCGTGGTCGGGATCGACATGGTCGCTGGCCCGTCGGAAATCCTTGTCATTGCCGATGCCAAGAACGATCCTGACTGGATCGCCGCTGATCTGTTGAGTCAGGCCGAGCATGATCCGACCTCGCAATCGATCCTGATCACCGATGATGCCGGATATGCGCGCCAGGTCGAAGACCGCATTGACGTGCAGATTGCTGGACTCGCCACCGGCAAAACCGCGCGCGCCAGCTGGGACGCGCATGGAGTGATCATCGTCGTCAATGATCTGCTGGCCGAAGCCCCCGCGCTCGCCAATCGGCTGGCCGCCGAACACGTCGAACTCGCCGTCGATAATCCAGAGGCATTGATGCGCCAGATCCGCCACGCGGGCAGCATCTTCCTTGGCCGCATGACCCCCGAAGCGGTCGGCGATTATGTCGCCGGGCCGAACCACGTGCTCCCCACCGGGCGGCGCGCGCGCTTTTCGAGCGGGCTTTCGGTGCTCGATTTCATGAAGCGCACCAGCTTTCTGGGGCTGGATGATGCCTCCTTTGCCGCCATCGCCCCCGCCGCCGCCACGCTTGCCCATGCCGAAGGGCTGCCCGCCCATGCCAAGTCGGTGGAATTGAGGATCAAATGAACAGTCCCGCCCGTTCCAAAGCCCGCTCCGCCGCACGGCTCGCCGCCGTGCAGGCGCTTTATCAGCAGCACATGGAAGGCACCGCGCTCGCCAAACTGCTCGATGAATTTCACCAGCACCGGCTGGGCCGCACGATTGACGATGACGCCTTCGACGATGCCGAATATGCCGATGCCGAAGTTCCGTTCTTCGACGATGTGGTGCGCGGCGTGGACGCGCGGCGCGACGAAATCGACACCGTGCTGAGCGGCAAACTCGCCGCCGGGTGGAGCCTCACGCGGCTCGACAAGGCCATGCTGCAAGTGCTGCGCGCAGGCACCTATGAACTGCTCGCCCGCGCTGATGTGCCGACTGCGGTGGCAATCAGCGAATATGTCGATGTCGCCAAGGCGTTCTTCGATGACGGGCAGGCGAAATTTGTGAACGGTGTGCTTGATGCCGTGGCCAAGGATGCGCGCGCAGGCTAATCCGTCGTTCATGGCCATGAACGAACCCGAATTCATCGCCGCCTTGCGCAGCCTGCCGCTGCACCCCGGCGCGCGCAATCTGGAGGATGATTGCGCGCTCATCACCATTGGCGATGAAACGCTGGTCATCAATCACGAGATGATGGCCGAGGGCACCCATTTCCGGCCCGATGCCGATATGGCCGATGTCGCGTGGAAACTGGTCGCCACCAACATCTCCGATCTCGCAGCCAAGGGCGCAGAGCCTGTGGGCGTGCTGCTCGGCCACTCGCTGGGGCGCGATGATGTGCGGTTTCTGCAAGGCCTCAAGGAAGCATTGCAGGCTTTTAACGTGCCGCTGCTGGGCGGCGATACGGTGACAGCGACCGGGGCCAGCACCTTTGCCATGACCGCGATTGGCCGCGCGACCCACCATCCTGTGCCCGCGCGCCGCGGGGCAAAGCCGGGCGATGCCGTCTACGTCACTGGCACCATCGGGCGCGCGATGCTGGGGTTTGAAGGCGCGGCTTATCACCGCGCTGCGTTTGACCGGCCAGAACCGCGCCTTGCCGAAGGCCTCGCCCTTGCCCCACTAGTCAGTGCGATGATGGATGTATCCGACGGGCTGCTGCTCGATTGCTGGAGGATGGCGAAACTCAACAATAAGACCTTCGCGATTGATCCTGATGCGGTGCCGGTGGCCGATAATGCACGGCGCGATGAATGCATGCGCTGGGGCGATGATTACGAACTGCTGTTCACCGCCGCACCCGATGCCGCGATTCCGGTCGCGGCGAGCCGCATCGGAAACGTGGTTGCCGCTGGTCTTGCGCCTTTGGTGTTGGGAAAAAACGCGTTCCCCACCGCCGATAACCTCGGTTACTCGCACGGTTAGCGCGAATTTCCTCGCGCAACGATGCTGAAAGCGGCGCAAAACCGTGCACCCGGCGGCGTGGAGGCTTGCCACCCATCGCTGAGTGCCTATGAATACCGGCGCTGCGCCCACGGGATCAATCGCGGCGCACGTTTCCCGCGCGGAAATAATAAAACGAGAGGGGATTACTCGTGAATTTATTGCTCATTTCAATTGGGCTGGGGCTGCTTGCCATTGTCTATGGCTTCATCACCAGCCGTCAGGTGCTCGGCGCAGATGCCGGCAACGCCAAAATGCAGGAAATTGCCGCCGCCATTCAGGAAGGCGCGCAAGCATACCTGAAACGCCAATATACCGCGATTGCGGTGGTTGGCGTAATCGTGGCGGTAATCGTCGCTGTTACGCTGGGGACGATCCCGGCGGTCGGCTTTGTCATCGGCGCGGTGCTTTCGGGCGTGGCGGGCTTCATCGGCATGAACGTGTCTGTGCGCTCCAACGTGCGCACCGCTGCGGCGGCGATGACCGGGCTGCAACAAGGCCTGACGCTGGCGTTCCGCGCGGGCGCTATCACCGGGATGCTGGTGGCGGGTCTGGCGCTGCTCGCGATTGCGGTGTTCTTCTGGTATCTCACCGGCCCGGCGGGTCTGGCGGCGGATAGCCGTCCGGTCGTGATCGGCCTCACCGCATTGGCGCTGGGCGCATCGCTGGTGTCGATCTTCGCACGGCTTGGCGGGGGCATCTTTACCAAGGCGGCTGACGTCGGCGCCGATCTGGTCGGCAAGGTCGAAGCGGGCATCCCCGAAGATGACCCACGCAACCCCGCGGTGATCGCCGATAACGTGGGCGACAATGTGGGTGACTGCGCCGGGATGGCGGCTGACCTGTTCGAAACCTACGTGGTGACTGTGGGCGCCACCATGGTGCTGACCGCGCTGCTGATGAGCGGCGCAGAAAATCTCGCCACACTGATGGCGCTGCCGCTGCTGATTGGCGGCGTGTGCATCGTCACTTCGATCATCGGCACCTACTTCGTGCGCCTAGGCGGCGGCACCAACATCATGGGCGCGATGTACAAGGGCTTTCTTGTCACCGCCGTGCTGTCGGTTCCGGCAATCTGGTGGGCGATCAGTTATTCGCTGGGCGACATGGAAGGCGCGATTGCAGGGCAGACCTTTAATGGCCGCACGCTGTTCTATTGCGGGTTCCTGGGTCTGGTCATCACCGGCCTGATCATCTGGATCACCGAGTATTACACCGGCACCAATTACCGCCCGGTCCGCTCGATCGCCAAGGCTTCGGAAACGGGCCACGGCACCAACGTGATCCAGGGTCTGGCGATCAGCATGGAATCGACCGCGCTGCCGACATTGGTGATCTGCGCAGGGATCGTCATCGCCTATCAGTTGGCTGGCCTGATGGGGATCGCCTATGCGGCCACATCGATGCTGGCGCTGGCGGGCATGGTCGTGGCGCTCGACGCCTATGGCCCCGTGACCGACAATGCCGGCGGCATCGCCGAAATGGCCGGGCTGGACGATAGCGTGCGCGAAAAGACCGATGCGCTCGACGCGGTGGGCAACACCACCAAGGCCGTGACCAAGGGCTATGCCATTGGTTCGGCCGGGCTTGCCGCACTGGTATTGTTCGCCACCTACACCGCCGACCTGCGAGAGCTGTTCGAAGGGGTGACGGTCGATTTCAGCCTCGAAAACCCATACGTCATCGTCGGGCTGCTGCTCGGCGCATTGCTGCCATATCTGTTCGGCGCAATGGGCATGACGGCGGTGGGCCGCGCGGCGGGCGAAGTGGTGAAGGATGTGCGCGATCAGTTCGCCAAGAACCCCGGCATCATGACCTTCGAAACCAAACCCGACTATGCCCGCACGGTCGATCTCGTCACCAAGGCGGCGATCAAGGAAATGATCATCCCGTCGTTGCTGCCTGTGGCGGCACCGATTGTGGTCTATTTCGTGATCACTGCGGTGGCCGGGCAGGCCAACGGCTTTGCCGCGTTGGGCGCTCTGCTGCTGGGTGTGATCGTGGGCGGCCTGTTTGTTGCCATCTCGATGACCTCGGGCGGCGGCGCGTGGGACAATGCCAAGAAATACATCGAAGACGGCAACCACGGCGGCAAGGGTTCTGAGGCCCACAAGGCTGCTGTGACCGGCGACACGGTCGGTGATCCTTACAAGGATACGGCTGGCCCGGCGGTCAACCCGATGATCAAGATCACCAATATCGTCGCGCTGCTGCTGCTCGCGGCGCTGGCGGCGGGCTGATCATGTCCCAGGCTGTGCACTCCCGCGAAAGCGGAAGCCTCGTTCGGCGTGGCACTCGCGCCGGATGAGATCCCCGCCTTCGCGGGGAATCGCAAAAGAATACAAACCCCGCCGGGAGCGATCCCGGCGGGGTTTATTTTTGCCTTGCCCTTGTCCCCGCATCGGACAGCCCCCTGCAACGCTGAGGCTTTGTTAATCGCCTTGTGACATATCCCTGCCCAAAGCGCGGATTGGCGCGCGCATACGGGGTTAACGGCAATGGACATGGCACGGGCGAGCGAATTTCGTATCCCTCCGCCAAGCGGCATCTCCGCGCCCCCGCGCGATGGCGAATTGCGCCTGCTAACCCTCAACGACATCGCACTGCCAGCCTTTCTCGCAGAGTGGGAAGATTTGGTGGCGCAGGCGTGCGAGCCAAACCCGTTTTTTGAACCGTGGTTCCTGCTGCCTTCGCTGCGGCAATGGGCAGCGGCCGGGCAGGTCGTGGTCAAGGCATGGTATCGCGATGGAGAGCTGCGCGGGTTGCTGCCGATCATGCGTAGCGCGAATTATTACAGCCACCGGGTTCCCCATGCGGCTGGCTGGCTGCACGCCAACGCCTTTTGCGGAACGCCGCTGATCGCAGCAGGCCACGAAGACGCATTCTGGCACGCCTTGCTTGCGCATCTTGACCGCTCGCCGCGCCGCGCGCTGTTCCTGCATCTGCCCAAATTACCCGCCGATGGCCCCGCCCACGCCGCGCTCGACCGGGTGCTTAAGACAAGCGGCCGCGCGCATTACATCGTCGCCGAGGAAAGCCGCGCCTTGCTGAACGGTGACACCAATGCCGAGGCCTATCTCGCGCAGGCCATGAGCACAAAGAAGCGCAAGGAATTGCGCCGCCAGCACAATCGGCTGGCCGAAGAAGGCGCGCTGACGTTTGAGCGGATCGCGGGCGACGACGGCCTTGCCGAATGGATTGCAGAATTCCTGACGCTCGAAGCCGCCGGATGGAAGGGCGCAGCCGGATCAGCCCTCGCCAGCGCACCCGAAACCCGCGACTTCTTCACGCAGGCGCTCGAAGGCGCGGCTGCGGCGGGTCGGCTTGAACGGCTGGCGCTCAGGCTTGATGGGCGGGCGATTGCGATGCTGGTGAACCTGGTCACGCCGCCGGGAGCCTACAGCTTCAAGACCGCGTTCGATGAAGATTACGCGCGCTTCTCACCCGGAATGCTGTTGCAGCTCGAAAACCTCACGCTGATCGAGCGTCCCGATATTTACTGGGCCGATAGCTGCGCGGTGGAGGGCCACCCGATGATCGAACGCCTGTGGCGCGATAAACGCCGCATGGTCAGCCGCAATATCGCCATCGGCGGGCCGCTGCGCCGTGCCGTCTTCCGCCTGCTGATGGCATACGAAACCCGTACGAGGAGCACCCGATGAACGCCCCTGCCCACTTCCCCGACGCGGCCACTGCCCCGGTGTTTGACGATGCCGCGCGCCAGCGGTTCGCTGCGCATTATCCCGAAACGCCGCATATCCTGCGCCACGCGCTCACCGCCCACCCGCTGCTGGAAATCGAGGCACTGGCGCAGCTGGCCGAGCGCCTGCCGATCACATCGGTTGAATATAATCGCGGCGACCTGCCGATTGGGGTGGATGGCAAGCCGGGTTCCAACGGCCTGACGATTGCGGAAACCATCCGCCAGGTGGCCGAGGCGGAAAGCTGGGCGGTGCTCAAGAACATCGAACAGGTGCCCACCTACCGCGCCCTGCTGATCGGCCTGCTCGACGAAATCCGTCCCGAGATCGAGGCTGCGACCGGCGCGATGTTGACCCCGCAGGGGTTCATCTTTGTTTCCAGCCCCAATTCGGTCACGCCCTATCACTTTGATCCCGAACACAACATCCTGCTGCAGATCCGTGGCAGCAAGGTGATGACGCAGTTCCCGGCGGGTGACACGCGGTTCGTGCCGGATGAAGCGCATGAGACCTATCACGCAGGCGGCCCGCGCGAATTGAAATGGGATGACGGGTTCCTTGACCACGGGCGCGAATTCCCGCTCAGCCCCGGCGATGCGCTGTTCGTGCCGGTGATGGCACCGCATTTCGTCAAGAACGGCCCCGCGCCGTCAGTCTCGCTGTCGATCACCTGGCGCAGCGAATGGAGTTACCGCGAAAGCGACGCACGCATCCTCAACGCCATTCTGCGCGCGCGCGGGTTTGCCCCGCAAGCGCCGGACCGCTGGCCGCAGCAAAACTATGCGCGCGCCTATGTGTTCCGGATCATGCGCAAGCTGGGGTTGACCGGCACGTAAGCCCGCAGCATGGCACCGTGCCATGACTGACACGCCAACCAACGCCGACCATGTCGCTGACCTGATCCGCCTGCTTACCGTCGAACAGCGCGCTGCCGATATCTACACCGGGCCGCCGCAGACCGACGGGATTGGCCGGGTGTTCGGCGGGCAAGTGCTCGCTCAGGCGTTGCAGGCGGCGCAGGCGAGTATCACCGATGGCAAGGCTGCGCATTCGCTGCACGCCTATTTCCTGCGCGGCGGGCGTGAGGGTTCGGCCATAGAATACCGGATCGAACGCGATTTTGACGGGCGCAGCTTTGCCAATCGCCGGGTGGTGGCATCGCAGCAGAACGATGACGGCACCTCGTCCCCGATCCTCAACCTCACCGCCAGTTTCCAACTGCCCGAAGATGGGTTGGAGCACATCGATTCGCCGATGCCCGATGTCGCCCGGCCCGATGATCTGCGCCCCGACATCGAAATGCGCCGCGAAATCGCGGAAAGCTGGGGTGACAAGCTGAACGAGGTTCAGCGCCGCCTGATGCTGCGCCCGCGTGCCATCGAAATGCGCACGATTGATCGGCTGCACTGGATGAGCAGCGAACCGCGCGCGCCGCCCGCGCACAGCTGGTTCCGGGTCGCCGCGCCGATTACCGGGGCCGATGATACGCCCGACCTGCACCGCGCGATCATCACCTATGCCAGCGATTACACCCTGCTCGGCACCAGCGCGCTGCCGCATGGGTTAAGCTGGATGCGGGGCGAACTGGTCGGCGCGAGCCTTGACCACGCGATCTGGTTTCACCGTGATGCGCGCGCGGACGAATGGCTGCTCTACGCCACCGACGCGCCGTGGTCAGGCAGCGGGCGCGGGTTCAACCGCGGGCGGATATTCAACCTCGCGGGCGAATTGGTGGCTAGCGTTGCACAGGAAGGCATGATGCGGCGGAGAGTGAAGGGCTGACCTGACAACGACCCGTTCGCCCTGAGCTTGTCGAAGGGCTGCTTTTTCTTTTCGAGGATCGCGCTGCATTCGAAGAGAAGGACGGCCCTTCGACAAGCTCAGGGCGAACGGAGTTTGTCGAAAAGTTGCCGTCCCTAACCTAATGCGCCAACAAAATCGGCATTTGCGGTTCGCTGATCATCCGCCGCGTCACCCCGCCCAGCAGCATTTCCGCCAGCCGCGAATGGCCATAGGCACCCATCACCATCAGCCCGCATTCGCGCAATTGCGCTGCCGAAAACAGCGTGTCGGAAATCTTCGCGTCCCCGCGCGGGATTTCCACGATCTCGCAATCAATCCCGTGGCGGCTGAGATATTTCGCGCCTTCCGTGGATGGGAAATCAAACCGTGTCTTTTCCGAAGGTTCGGCAACGCTGGCGAGCGTTACTTTGGACGAACAGGCAAGCAGCGGCACCGCCGCACGCAGCGCGTGGCAGGCTTCGGACGAACCGTTCCACGCGACCAGCATAGGCGCGGTCACATCGAAGCTTTTGGTGCCTTCGGGAACCACCAATACCGGTAACGATGCCTTGAGCACCAAGTCTCCGATCAATGCCGAAGGGCCATGATCACCGCCATCGGACGGGCCGACAATCACCAGATCAGCCAGCGGCGAATGTTCAAGCAAGCGGTGCTGGGCAATGCCGTAAAGGAACCGCCAATCCCACGCCACGCCTTCATTTTCGAGCTCCGCCTCGATTTGCTTTCTCAGCTTTTCGGCGTTTTCCTTGATTACCGGCATCGCCGCCGCGATTGCCGACCCGTAGAAGTCGCCGGGCGCGAACACTTCGTAGCTGACCGCTTGAAGACAGGTGATGTGGGCATCGGTCGCCCGCGCGATATCGAGCGCCGCCTGCAACCGCGCCTGCATCGCGCTGTCGTGATCGATGTGCAGCAAAATCGATTTCATGGCGTGTCTCCCACTGATCCGTTCACTATCGCCCCGATGCGCGTTCCTGACATTGATCGGAATCAAATTTGGGGCAGCATGAAAATGTATCATACCAGCTTGCCAGCGCACCGCCCATCGTTAGTCTTGGCACAGGGAGAATTGCCATGCAGATCACGCGCCACCCTCCGGTCAAAACGTCGCTGGAACCATCGAACCACCCCTATCTGACAGGGCCGTGGACGCCCTTGCACGAAGAGGTCGACGTCGCGCAACTGCCAGTGATTTCGGGCGAAATCCCGCTGGATATTGACGGGATTTATCTGCGCAACACCGAAAATCAGGTGCATCAACCGCTGGGCCGTCATCACCCGTTCGATGGCGATTCGATGATCCATCAGGTCAATATCTCCGGCGGAAAGGCAAGTTACCGCAACCGCTTCGTGCGCACCCATTGTTTTGAGGCAGAGCAGATCGCGGGCCAATCGCTGTGGGGCGGGTTGATGGACCCGGCGGGCACATCCAAACGCCCCGGTTTTGGCGCACATGGCGGGCTGAAGGATACTGGCAGCACCGATATTATCGTCCACGCCGGGATCGCCTATGCCACGCTGTATCAATGCGGGGAGGCGTGGATGCTCGATCCCGTGACGCTGGCCAACCGGGGCAAGGCGCCGTGGGTGCCGCTCGACGGGATTTCAGCCCATCCCAAGGTGGACGATGCGACCGGCGAGCTGATGTTCTTCAACTATTCGAAATACGCGCCCTTCATGCATTACGGCGTGGTCGACCGCACGGGGCATCTGGCGCATTATGTGCCGATCCCACTGCCCGGCCCGCGCCTGCCGCATGACATGGCGATCACCCCGAACTGGTCGATCCTCAACGATATGCCGCTGTTCTGGGACGAAGACCTGCTGCGCCGCGATATCCATGCCGCGCGCCTGCACGAAGGCATCCCCACCCGCTTCGCGCTGATCCCGCGCCGCGGCCAGCCCGAAGACATTCGCTGGTTCGAAGCCGCGCCGACCTATGTGTTGCACTGGACCAACGCCTATGAAGATGGCGATGAAGTGATCCTCGAAGGCTATCATCAAGCCAAACCCATGCCCGATCCGCTGGAGGAAATGGGCCGTTACAGCCACATGATGGCCTATGTCGACGAACATTCGTTCCAAAGCCGCTTGCACCGCTGGCGGTTCAACCTGAAAACCGGCGAGACACGCGAAGAACGTCTGACCGACCGGATCGTCGAATTCGGGATGATCAATCCGCGTTATGCCATGCACAAAAGCCGCTATGTCTGGTCAACCACGACGCGGCCCGGCTGGTTCCTGTTCAATGGCTATGTCCGCCACGATACCGAAACGGGTCAAGAACAGGTCTATCGCCTGCCTGAAGGGGTCTACGCCAGCGAAAGCCCGATGATCCCGCGCAAAGGGGCATCATCGGAAGAGGATGGCTATCTGGTCACCTTCCTGATCGACGAAAACACCGGCACCTCCGAATGTGCGATCATGGATGCAAGCGATGTGACCAAAGGCCCGATCTGCCGCCTGGCGTTGCCGCACAAGATTTGTTCGGGCACCCATTCGGTGTGGGTTGAACATGACCAATTGCGGGCCGATGCGGCGTTTCATGCGGAGCGTCTTACCATCGCGTCATGACACTGGTCGAAGCGCCTGCGTCGCTGGTCGCAGGCGCGCTTGCCGCGATTGATCCCGCATTCTAGCGGGGCCCCAACTGAACTTTGACCTTTGGGGCTTCTTCCATGAAATTTCGCCTTGCTCTTGCCGCTTCCACCGCAGTGTTGCTGGCCGCCACACCGGCACTCGCGCAAACCGCTGCCGAGCCTGCCGCAGCGACCGCAGCCGCGCAGAGCGAGCATGACAAGCTGTTCGCCTTGTTCGAAGATGCCGACGAACGCGAACTGGCGCTCAACCCTCTCAATCGCCTGTTTCGCGGAGAGGATGAAGGTGTTGACCGACTGGGCGACTTACTGACGGATTCCAGCTTTCTGGCCGCACGCACCGACATCAAACTGAACCTCGCGCTGCTGGCGCAGATTGACCGTGCGCAACTGTCTGAAACCGATGCGCTTGCCTACGACGTGTTCCAATGCACGCAGGAACGGGCGTTGGCCGGTGTGAGTGACGAAATGCGCAGCCTTACCGAAGTGCGTCCGGTCAACCACTTCTACGGGCTGCACACTTTCTACCCCACCTTCGCCAGCGGCAAGGGGGTCGCCCCGTTCAAGACGCTGGCGAATTACGAAGACAACCTGTCGCGCCACAATGATTACATCGCCTTCATCGACCGTGCGATCGAGCGGTCCCGCCAAGGCATGAAAAACGGCGTGCTTGAGACGAAATTGACGATCGGCATCACCGTCACCCAGCTTGATACGCAGATCAACACGCCGCTGGCGGATTCGCCCTTCATGGCGCCGACCAAGACATTCCCGGAAGGGTTCACAGACGCCGACGAGGCGCGCCTTGTTGCCGCATACGAAGCCAAAACCCGTGAAATCTATGCCGCCAACACCCGTTTGCGTGATTTCCTGCGCGATGAATACCTGCCCGCCGCGCGCGACAGCGTGGGCCTGTCTCAGATGAAAGGCGGGGCGCAGCTTTACGCATTGCTGGTGGAAAATTCGACCACGCTGCCGCTGGATCCCGAAACCATCCACCAACTGGGCTTGTCTGAAGTTGCGCGGGTCAAGTCTGACCTTGAAAAGGTCAAGGCCGAGGTGGGCTTTACCGGCACGCTCAACGAATTTTTCGATCACGTCCGCAACGATACGCGTTTCCACCCCGAAAGCCGTGAGGCGCTGACCGAAACCTATTATGGTATCGGGCGCGCGGTGGACGAAAAGATCGGCGATTATTTCTCGCTGCTGCCCAAGTCGGCATTGAAGATCGAACCCTACGACCCTTCGATCGAACAGTTTCAGGCAGGCGGTTCCTACCAATCGGGTTCGCCCGATGGGGACCGCCCGGGGGTGTTCTATTTCAACGCCTATGACCTGCCCAGCCGCCTGACGACCGGCAATGTCACGCTGTATCTGCACGAAGGCGCACCGGGGCACCACTTCCAGATCAGCCTGGCGCAGGAAAATGAAGACCTGCCCGCCTTCATGCGGTTCGGCGGCACGACCGCCTATGTCGAAGGCTGGGCGCTTTACGCCGAAACGCTCGGTTACGAGATGGGTTTTTACGAAGATCCGTGGAACCGCTATGGCACGCTGCAGGACGAACAACTGCGCGCAATGCGGCTGGTGGTCGATACCGGCATCCACGCCAAGGGCTGGAGCCGCGAACAGGCGATTGATTTCATGATGCAGAATTCGGGCATGACCAACACCGAAGTGGTGGCCGAAGTCGAACGCTATATCGCCATCCCCAGTCAGGCGCTGGCCTACAAGATCGGCGCGCTCAAGATCCAAGAGCTGCGCAAGCGGGCCGAAGCCCGGCTGGGCGCGCGGTTCGATATCAAGGCGTTTCACGAACAGGTTCTGAACACTGGCGGCCTGCCGCTGGCGGTGCTTGAAACCAAGATTGACCGGTGGATCGAAGGCGAAGCGAGCCGGTAATTCACCCAAGCCGTCGCGGCTCTGACGCTCAACTCATCGCGTAACTTGCCCCTGTTGCCCGCTCCTGTGGCAACCGGGGTGAAGTTGTTCATCTGGCAGCAAGGTATTGCTGAACACGGAGCGCGGGCGCATATTCACCATAAGGGCTGACCCATAGGGATCGCCAGCCCAAACCACAGGAGCAACCCCGCCGTGACAACCAAATTCCGTGCCCCGCGCACATTTGCGATCATCGCCCTGCTTGGCGCCACCGCCGCAACCAGTCTTTCCGCTCAAACCACGCGCCCGGCTGACGGCAGCGAAGTGCTGACCACGGTTTACGGCAATCTGCCGCCCATGGCCGCAATGAACGAAGGCCCCCGGATCACCGGGATCATTTCCGCGCGCCAAGGTCAGCGCCTGCAGGTCACCTCCGATGACGGCAGCAACACCATCGTGACGCTCCATCCCGAAACCGAAATCCGCACTCGCGGCGGGTTTCTGGGGATCGGCAACAAGACCTTCGATCAAAGCGCGCTGATCAACGGGCTGCCCGTGATCGTGAAGACCGCGCAATATGGCGATGGTCTGGTCGCCAGCGAAGTGCGCTTCAACAGCGATGATCGCCAGATCGCAGCGATGATCCGTGGCGGCACGTCGCAACGTTTCGCAGAGCATGGTGCCGCGATCGAGCAGAACACCGTCGGGATCACACAAAACGCCGCCGCGACCGAGGCCCTGCGCGGGCGGCTCGGCGATATCGACAAGTACAACCTCAAAAGCACCACCAATGTCTATTTCGACACTGGCAAGTCAGCGCTGACCCCCGGCGCGCGGGCCGAACTTTGCGCCGCGGCGCAAGAGGCCAACGCGAACGAAAATTCGCTGATGCTGGTGCTGGGCTACACCGATTCCACCGGCTCGCAGGAGGTCAATCAGACGCTCAGCGAAAAGCGCGCTTCCGCTGTGGTCAATCACCTGCAACAGGTGTGCAAGTGGAAGCCTTACCGGATGCTGACCCCGACCGGGATGGCGACCGCAGACCCGGCTGCGGACAACACCACCGCCGCCGGACGTGCGCAGAACCGCCGTGTTTCGGTCAATGTGCTGGTGAGCAAGGCGCTCGACGAGCAGTAAGCACAAACAGGGCTGGGGCAGGCCTTCCGGGGCCTGCCCTACCCGCCCGCGTGGTAAAAATCATAGACCTTGCGCGCCACCGCCGCGCTGACGCCGGGGGCGCGTTGCAGGTCTTCCAATGCGGCGGCGCGCACCTTGCTCGCCGTGCCGAAATGCAGCAGTAACGCGCGCTTTCGCGCCGGGCCGATGCCGGGGATTTCATCGAGCGGCGACGCCGTGATCGCCTTCGACCGCTTGGCCCGGTGCGCGCCGATGGCATAGCGGTGCACTTCATCGCGCAGGTTCTGCAGGTGGAACAATAGCGGCGAATTCACGGGAAGCATTTTCTCGCGCCCGTCGGGGAAGTGGAACACTTCGCGCCCCTCGCGCCCGTGGTGCGGCCCCTTGGCGACGCCGATCACCGCGATGTCGTCAGCGATCCCGATTTCCTCCAGCACCCGCATCACGCTGGAAAGCTGCCCCTTGCCGCCGTCGATCAGGATCAGGTCGGGGAGCGTCGCCTCGTGCCCCCCCGGCTTTTGCCCCGCCTCCGCCTCGCCCTCACCAAAGCTGCGGAACCGCCGCGCCATCACTTCGCGCATCATCGCAAAGTCATCATTAGTCTGCGCTTCGCGGATGTTGAACTTGCGGTATTGGCCTTTTTCGAAGCCTTCCGGCCCGGCCACCACCATCGCGCCGACGGCCTTTGCGCCCTGAATATGGCTGTTGTCATAGACCTCGATCCGCTGCGGCGGGGTGTCGAGTTCCAGAAACTCGGCCAGCTCGCGGTTGATCTTCGCCTTGGTGCCGGTCTCGGCCAGCCGCCGCTCGAGCGCTTCGACCGCATTGCGCTGCGCCTGCGCCATCAACTTGCGCCGGTCGCCGCGTTCGGGAATGGTGATGCGCACTTTGCGGTCTGCGACTTCGGACAAAGCCGCCTCGATCAATTCGCGTTCGGGCAGATCGCGGTCGACAAGGATATTCGGCGGCGGCGGCACTTCCTCGTAGAATTGCAGCATCACGCTGGCGAGCACCTGCGCTTCTTCGACATCATTGGTGTGGCGCGGGAAGAAGGCGCGGTGGCCCCAGTTTTGCCCGCCGCGAATGAAGAAGGCCTGCACCCCCATCACACCGCCCTTGGCCGCGAGCGCGAACACATCGGCATCGCCCAGCCCCGCCGCGTTGATCGCCTGCGACCCTTGGATAAAAGTCGCCGCACGCAGTCGGTCGCGCAGCATCGCCGCAGTTTCGAATTGCAGGTTCTCGGCTGCCTCAGCCATTTGCCGTTCCAGATCAGCCTGCACCGCGCCCGATTTACCCGACAGGAAGTCCTTCGCCTGCCGCACCAGCGCGTCGTAATCAGTTTCATTGATCCGCCCCACACAGGGCGCAGAACACCGCTTGATCTGATAGAGCAGGCAGGGCCGGTCACGGTTGTTGAAGAAACTGTCGGTGCAACTCCGCAGCAGGAACAGCTTTTGCAGCGCGTTGAGCGTCGCGTTGACGCTGCCCGCGCTGGCAAACGGGCCGTAGTAATTGCCCTTTGCCCGCCGCGCACCGCGATGTTTCTGAATGCGCGGAAAGGCGTGATCGGCGCGCAGAAGAATGAAGGGGAAGCTCTTGTCATCGCGCAGCAGCACGTTGAACGGCGGGCGGAACCGCTTGATCAACTGCGCTTCCAGCAGCAGCGCCTCAGCCTCGGAATTGGTGGTGATGATCTCCATGGCGCGGGTCTGGCTGACCATGCGCTGAAGCCGGCCCGATAGCCCCGCGATCTGGGTGTAATTCGCCACCCGCGCCTTCAGACTGCGCGCCTTGCCGACATACAGCACATCGCCGCGCGTATCGAGCATCCGGTACACGCCGGGCACCGGCTTCAACACCTTCACCATATCGCGGATCGCCTGCACCCCGCCTTCCAGATCGGGCTGGGCGCTGGCGACGGTGTAAGCGGCGCGTTCCTCGTTGAAACGCTCCGCTCCGCGTGGGTCGTGAGGGGTGCCTGCGGGGGTATGGGCCATGTTGTGCAGATAGGGACTGCGGGGGGCGATTGGCAATTCCCGCAAGCGCGCCTATCCGCGCCTCAATGGAACAACATGATGTCATCATCCTCGGCGCGGGCGCTGCCGGGCTGTTCTGCGCCGCGCAGGCCGGGCAACGCGGCTTGCGCGTCGCTCTGCTCGAAAAGGCCGACGCTCCTGGCAAGAAGATCCTGATCTCGGGCGGCGGGCGCTGCAATTTTACCAATCTGGGCGCGGGGCCAGCCAATTACCTCTCGGCCAACCCGCATTTCGCCAAGAGCGCCCTTGCCCGCTACACCCCCGCCGATTTCATCGCGCTGGTCGATCGGCACGGGATTGCTTGGCACGAAAAGACGCTGGGGCAATTGTTCTGCGATGGTTCGGCCAAGCAGATCGTGGCGATGCTGCTGGAGGAATGCCCGGCTGACCGCGTGACGCTGACTTGCGGCGTCGATGTGGCGAGCGTCGCGCGCGGGGACGACGGCACCTTCACCGCCGCCGCCGCCGACGGTCGCGTATGGCAAGCGCCCGCGCTGGTGATCGCCACGGGCGGGCCTTCAATCCCCAAAATGGGCGCGAGCGATTTTGCCTATCGATTGGCGCGGCAATTCGGGCTGAAGGTGGTGGAACCGCGCCCTGCCCTAGTCCCGCTAACGCTGGGGGGAGAGGATGCCTTGTTCCGCGAATTGTCAGGCGTCGCCGCCCCGGTGCGGGCGCGCGCCGGAACAGGCAAGGCCAAGGCCGAATTTGCCGAGGCCGCGCTGTTCACCCACAAGGGCCTGTCCGGCCCGGCGATCCTGCAAGTCTCCAGCTATTGGCGGCATGGCGAGCAGGTGGCGATCACCTTCCTGCCCGATGCCGATGCCGACTGGCTGATCGCGGCTAAGCGTGACCGCCCGCGCACGCATCTGCGCACCATCCTGCGCGAAGCCCTGCCCGCGCGGCTGGCTGATGCGCTGGCGGACCGGTTGGGGCTGGAGCGCGAATTGGGCAATCTGTCCGACAAGGAACTGCGCGCCGCACAGGCCCGGCTGGCCGATTGGCGCTTTGCCCCCAATGGCACCGAAGGCCTCGCCAAAGCCGAAGTCACCGCAGGCGGCATCGCCACCGCCGAACTTTCCAGCCGCACGATGGAGGCCGCCAAAGTCCCCGGCCTTTGTGCCATTGGCGAAGCGGTGGACGTCACCGGCTGGCTCGGCGGGTATAACTTCCAATGGGCCTGGGCGAGCGCCTATGCCTGCGCCGAGGCGCTGGTGGCCAAGCGTGGTTAGACCTCGCCCCTCTTTTCCCGCTCGCCCTGAGCTTGTCGAAGGGCCGTCCTTCCCCTTAGAGTTTGCGCTCAAAGTCTGAAGAAAGGTAGTCCTTCGACAAGCTCAGGACGAACGGAAGTGGGTTAAATCCTCGGATCGCTCCTAAAACAACTTCCGCAGGTCGATCCCCAGATACAAGCCCAGCGGATCGATCACGAAGGGCTGATAATTGATCGGCGTATCACCATTGGCATCGCGCACCTTGCGCTGTGCATCGAACACGTTGTTGGCGATCAGTGACACCCGGAAATCCTTGAAGGCACCATCATTCTTGCCTGTGATTTCGCCCATGTTGGCGAACACCCGCAGGTTGAAGGTGGCGATGTCGTCAAAGAACAAGTCCCTGCTGCCCGGCAGGCCCGATCCATCAAGCCGGGTCTTACCGGTGTAAATCCCCGAAAGGCGGAACCCCATGCCCTTGCCGAACAACCCGGCTTCCAACCGGCTCGACTGGCGCGGCAGCCCGAACGCTCCGGTCGCCTGCCCGTCCAACTGATTGAGCGGATCAAGACCGGGAGCAATCAGGATTTCGTTGTCGAGCTCGATCGCGTGGGTCAGGTTGAAGAAATAACGGAAGCCCGACGAATTGCGCTGCGCCAAGGGATTGAACGCCGGAGCCCCGCCGCCCGCTGGCGCGCCACTACCGCCCGCTGCCGCTTGCTGCCCCGCCCCGCCCGGTGCCCCGCCCGGAGCGCCTCCACGCATCGTAGCAGGGTCAAAACTGCAGATGCGGGTACGGAGTTCCGCAAGCCGCTCCGGGTCGATGGTTCCGTCCGCGCCGCGCAGCTGCGCCAGCATCGGTTGAAGTCGTGTCGTATCAATCCCCGGAAACTCCGCTGAAATATCCGCGCCGCTGTCAATCGCAGCAACCAACCTTTGCAGGAATTCAAGCCCGTCATCGGCGCACAGGCGTGTGCGGAATGCCATGAACTGTTCGCGCTGATCAGCTGAGGGCGCGGCCCCACCGCCAAATCGGGCACCACCCGCAGGCGGCGTGCCAGCACCCGGTTGCGGCGGCGCTGGTTGTGCGGCGCCCGCAGGTGCACCACCGCCACCAAAGCCGCCCCGCCCACCGCCGCCAGCAGGCGCTCCGATGCTGCCATTGGTCGACAGGGTGAACTGCAACCGGTTGGCGCGGGTTTCAGCAAAGCTGACCGAACGCCGGTCAACCGCGATTAACCGCCCATCAACATCGCGCGTTACCCGGCCGGGGAAGGCTGCCTCGATCTCGGGCGTGATCTGCGGAAACGCGCTGACGACATTGTCCGAACGGTTGCGGACATATTCAACCGTTACGCGCGTATTCTCCCAGAACGGCAATTGCCAGTTGGCCGCGAATTTCCAGTCGCGCTGGGTTTCCGCCGGAAGATCAGGATTGCCGCCCGTGGTGACATCCGCCAGCACTGTCTCGCCTCGGGTGAAATCGAACACCGGCACATTGAAATTAACGATGCTGGGGTTGCCCAGCGCGCCAAGGCTGGGCGCAACCTCACGCCAGATATAGGTCGCTGACAGCGCCAGCCCGTTGAACGGTTCCCAATTAAGTCCCGCGTTCCAATCGCCCAGCGTGCCGAAATCGCTGAGATCCTCAGCCCCGACCTGCAGGTTGAGCGTAAAGGTGCCCAGCGCATCGGCTACACCAGCGCGGCGGCTGGTGATTGGCACCACCAGATTGGCCCCGGTCGACAGTTGACGCCGGGTGAGCGTTACATCCTGCAAGCTGCGCGTGTCAGCGCTTTCAATCCGTTGCCAGTCCAGCCCGACATCAAAGGTTGCCAGCACTTCGCCAGCGGGAAGCTCTCCCAACGGGCCTTCGAGCGTGGTCAGCGATTGGCCGTTGATCACGCGGTTGCGGGCAATATCGAACCCGGCGCTGGCATTGGTTGGCAACGGCCCATCAAGCGCTAATGTCCCCGCCAGCGCCGCATCGCGTAACGGTTGGGTGTCAAACCGCTTGTCAATCTCGGTCTCGGTCTCTGCCAGCGAGCCGTCAAAGGTGCTCGTCAGGCGAAAGGAGTTGAGGGGCTTGGTCACAGAACCCGCGGTCGAGAAGGTATCTGTGGTTGACCGCCGTGCCAGCGGAGTATCTGCCCCGAAGGTGCGCACGATCCCGGGAACCTGGTCGTCATCGGTCAGCACGACGGTATTTAGCCCGTCGAGGCTGCGGCTTTCGTTGCGTTCGTAATTGATGTTCGCGCTCAATGACGTGCCACTGTCGATGATCGCCTTGGCCCACGACAAGTTGGCTTCAAGACTGAAGGAATCGGCAACAAGGCTGCGGAAAGGTGCCTGATCCGGATCGCCGTCGACTGCCGAAACCGAACCGGGGGTCTGAATGATGTCGCGCGCCGCCTCTGTGAGAAGCGAGGTATCCTGCACCTCGATATTGGCGTTGATCCGCCCACCATCGGCTATCTTGAGCAGCCCGAACTGCTGTTCGTTGCGGGTGAACCCGCCGCGCGACGGCGTTTCCAATTCAAAATCGGCCCGGCGATTGGAGAAATCGTCTTTGAGGATCAGGTTGATCACCCGGCGATCAGGCGGAAAGCCGAACCGCTGAGCAACCTCTTCGGGAAACACCTCAACCCGGGCGAGCGCTTCGGGTGGGTAATTGGCGAATTCGCGGAACGACCCGATGCGGATGCCGTTGACCAGCAACACGGGCTGCCCGCCGCCTCCGCGACCGCGCGCCGACCCGGTCTGTGCGCTGATCTGCGCGACAAGATCGGTGATCGACGTTACGCCTTCAGCCGCAATCGCCTGCTCATCCAATTGCAGCAGCGGTGCCTGATCGACCACCAACTGCCCCTTTAACCGTTGCCCGCTGACAATAATCTCGCCCGCCGATACGGCATTGCCGCTGGCGCTTTCGATCTCGTCATCATCGGCCTGCGGAACAGCGGCAGGCTGCGGCTGGGCAGCAGCGGTGCTGTTTGCCAGCAGCGGCATCGCCGCAGCAAGACTGGCAGCACACGCGCCAGCGCGAAGCAAAGCACGAGAAAGCGGGGAGAGGTTCATTATGTCCCTTTACGTCAATGGTTTTGGCGATTTGCCCAACGGCGGGCTTCGGTATGCTGCTTTGTTACGATTCCCGCCGGTTTGTGGATGCGTTGCCCTGCCTGAACAAACCTGTGCGATCGCTTAACGCAGGAGCCTTCCCTTTTGGCTTCTGCATCGCTAAAGCGCGCTACCGCATCGACGGGCGTATTGTGCGCCGCAACACCAAAGAAGGAATTACATGGCCAAGGAAGAACTCCTCGAAATGCGCGGGCGCGTGGTTGAATTGCTGCCCAATGCGATGTTCCGGGTGGAGCTTGAAAACGGCCATGAGGTGCTCGGCCACACAGCGGGCAAGATGCGCAAGAACCGCATCCGTGTGCTGGTGGGTGACGAAGTGCTGTGCGAGCTGACGCCGTATGATCTGACCAAGGCGCGCATCACCTACCGTTTCATGCCGGGTCGCGGCGGCCCCGGCCCGCAGTAAGGGCTGGCAGCCCGGATGGGCTCGCCTCATCTCACCCTGGCGTCCGCATCACCCCGACGGCGCGAGCTGCTCGGGCGGCTTGGCCTTATGCCGGACGCAGTGTCGCCTGCCGATATCGACGAAACGCCGCTTCCCGGCGAACTCCCGCGCGCCTATGCCTTGCGCATGGGGCGCGAAAAGGCGTTGGCCGTTGACGCGCCCGGCCATGTGCTGGCGGGCGATACTGTGGTCGCGGTCGGGCGGCGGATACTGCCCAAGACCGAAACCCAGACGCAAGCGCGCGCCTGTCTCGCGCTGATGAGCGGGCGGCGGCATCAGGTGCTTTCCAGCGTGGTGCTGCGCGCGCCTGATGGTGGCTTGCGGACACGGCTTTCGGAAACCGTGGTGCATTTCAAGCGGCTCTCGCACGAGGAAATCGCCGCCTACCTCGCCAGCGACGAATGGCGCGGCAAGGCGGGCGGATACGCCATTCAGGGCGCAGCCGAAGGACTGATCGAATGGATCAGGGGCAGCCATTCGGGCGTGATGGGCCTGCCGCTGTATGAAACGCGCGCACTGCTGAAAGCGGCAGGTTTTTCCATTGGCTGAACGAACAGCACCAGAATGGCTGATCGAAGACGGCATTGGTGAACGGCGCGCGCTGCTGATTGCAGGCGAGCACGTGCTGGCGGCGCGGGTGGAATGGCCGGGTGAACTGCGCGCGGGCGACCGCTCCAGTGCCAAACTGATCACCAAACTTGCCGGAACACGGCGCGGGGTGGCGTTGCTGACCAATGGCGGTGAGGCATTGGTCGATCACCTGCCCCCGCGCGTGACCGAAGGGCAAATGCTGGAGGTCATCATCACCCGCGCCGCCTTGGCCGAACGTGGACGGTTGAAACGCGCGCAGGCACGCGTGGTGGCCGCAGACATGCCCGCCCCGCCTGCGTCGCATAGCGAAGGCCGCGTGGTGCACCGCTTTCCCGCCGGGTTGTGGGAGGATGTGTGGCACGCTGCATCATCGGCCAGCCTCGATTTTCCAGGCGGCGAAATCCTCGTCAGCGTGACCCCGGCGATGACCGTGATCGACGTTGACGGCATCGGATCTGCGCGCGATGTGGCGCTGGCGGCGGTGCCAGCGATTGCCCGCGCGCTTCGCTGGTTCGATCTTGGCGGCAATATCGGGATCGATTTTCCGACACTGGCCGCCAAGGCGGGACGCCGCTTGGTGGACGAAGCGCTGGATACAGCGCTGGCCGATTGGCCGCATGAACGCACGGCGATGAACGGGTTCGGGTTCGTCCAACTGGTCGCCCGGCTCGAACGGCCATCGCTGCTGCACCGATTCGCCACGGCGCGGCTGGGCGCATCGGCGCGCATGGCGCTGCGCCACGCAGAATTGGCGGCGGAAGGCGGCACAGGGCGCGCCGTGCTGTTGACGGTTCACCCGGCGCTTAAGGTCAAGCTGAAAGGCGACTGGATCGACGAGCTGGCCCGGCGCACCGGGCGCGAAGTGCGGATCGCGACCGATCCCGGACTTGCCATCGAGGCTGCCCATGCCCAATTACTTAACGCATGAGCACGTCCGCATCCAAACCCTGCCCGATCTGCCGCAAACCGCGCAACCACGCGCTCACGCAGCGAAGCGGTAGCGCACAAGAAAACCCATTCCACCCCTTCTGCTCGCAGCGCTGCAAGGATCGTGATCTGGCGCGCTGGTTCTCCGATTCCTATACCGTCGCTGGCCCGCCAGCCGACCCGGAAGCAGTTGCCTCCAACGACTGGCGCGAACAGGATTGATGCGGGGAGATAATCCCGCAGGCTGGGGAGAAATCCCTCTTGCCAAGCCAGCCAGCCTTCGTCATAGGGCCGCTCTCATTTGCTCGCCGGGTAAGCAATGCTTGCAAAACCCGTCGCTGCAGCGAATGCCCGGGTAGCTCAGGGGTAGAGCAGCGGATTGAAAATCCGCGTGTCGGTGGTTCAAATCCGCCCCCGGGCACCATTCGCTGGCTGCAAGAGCCGAGCTGGGAGTTTCATTATCATGTCCCGCCGCACCAAAATATACGAAGGCAAAGCCAAAATCCTTTACGAAGGGCCAGAGCCGGGCACGCTGATCCAGTATTTCAAGGATGATGCGACCGCCTTCAATGCCGAGAAAAAAGGCACGATCAACGGCAAGGGCGTGATCAACAACCGCATCAGCGAACACGTGTTCACGCGGCTGGCGCATATCGGCATTCCCACCCACTTCATCCGCCGCCTCAACATGCGCGAACAGTTGATCCGGCAGGTCGACATCATCCCGATCGAAGTGGTGGTGCGCAATGTCGCCGCAGGGTCGATCTGCAAACGGCTCGGGATTGAAGAAGGCGAACCGCTGCCGCACACGCTGATCGAATATTATTACAAGGACGATGCGCTTGGCGATCCGTTGATCGCCGAAGAACACATTGCCTGCTTCAACTGGGCCAGCATTGAAGAAATGCACGACATTTCGTCGATGGCAATCCGCGTGAATGATTTCATGTGCGGGATGTTTGCCGCGATCGACATTCGTCTGGTCGATTTCAAGCTGGAATTCGGGCGGCTTTATGATGGCGATTACAGCCGCGTCATACTGGCGGATGAAATCAGCCCCGATGGTTGCCGTTTGTGGGACATGGCAACCGGCGAAAAGCTCGACAAGGATCGCTTCCGCCGTGATCTGGGCGGCGAGGAAGAGGCCTACCGCGAAGTCGCGCGGCGGCTCGGCCTGCTGAACGGTGAAGATACCGGGCCGGGCGAGGTGTTCGACCTTTCACACGCCCGCAGCCGGTTGCGCGGTACGCCACCCCTGAAGAAATAGGTCGCAGAAATAAGCTGACAGAAGCGTTTCAGGCCCTAGTCTCTCGATACCCCTTATGATCGACGTGAGAGACACCTGAAATTGATGCGAATTCGCACCCTTGCTGCCAGCGCGATGCTGGCGCTGTCGTCGCTTGCCTTTACCGCGACGCTATCGGCTCAGGATACCAGCACCGCCGAAGCCGCCGTCAAGGCCCGCGCCCCCGCCCCCACACTCACCCCGCTCTGGGCATTCGAGCAAAGCGATGTGCCGGTCGATCCCGATTACACGTTCGGGAGGCTCGACAACGGGATGCGCTACGTCATCCGGCGCAATGCCACGCCCGAAGGCACCGCGCTGGTGCGGATGCGGATTGCCTCAGGATCGCTGGAAGAAACCGAAAGCGAGCGCGGGCTTTCGCATTTTCTCGAACACATGGCCTTCAACGGATCAACCAACATTGCCGAAGGCGAGATGGTCAAGCTGCTGGAACGCGAAGGTCTGGCGTTCGGCGCGGATACCAATGCATCGACCGGGTTCGAGAACATCACCTATATGCTCAACCTGCCGCGCAATGATGCGGCGCTGCTGGACACCGCGCTGATGCTAATGCGGGAGACCGCGAGCGAACTCACCATCGCGCCCGATGCGGTCGAGCGCGAGCGCGGGGTAATCCTCGCCGAGCGCCGCGACCGGGCCGGGTTTCAGGAACGCAATTACGAAGACTACACCGCCTTCATCGCCCCCGGCGCGCGCTATGCCGAACGCTTGCCGATTGGCACAGGTGCAGTGCTGGAAAACGCCGCCGCTGACCAGCTCCGCGCGCTGTATCAACGCACCTACACGCCCACCAATACCGTTCTGGTGGTGGTTGGCGATTATGCGGTCGCCGATGTCGAAGCTGCGATCAGAGCGCGCTTTGCCGATTGGCAGCCAGCGCCTGCTCCCACCGCCCCAGCCGCAGGCCCGGTTGACCCTGCCCGCGCGGGCCTCACCGATATTCACCTTGACCCTGCCCTGTCCGAAAGCGTCACCATCAGCCGTCTTGGCCCGTGGCGCGACCAGCCCGATACGATCGCCAACCGCCGCGAACGGAGGCTGCGCTCGGTCGGTTACGCGATCATCAACCGCCGCCTCGCCCGGCTGGCGCGGGGCGAGGATGCCCCTTTTCGCGGCGCCAGCTTTGGCACGGGCGACATTTTCGAAGCCGCGCGGGCCACCAACCTCAGGGTGTCCAGCGTCGACGGCGAATGGCGCAAAGGCGTGCTGGCAGCGGTGCGTGAGGTCAATCAGGCGCTGGCCTATGGCTTTACCCAGGCCGAGGTTGACGAACAGACCGCCAATTATCGCGCCGCGCTGGAAAATGCGGTGAAGGCCGCTTCGACACGCGGGCACAATGCGTTTGCAGGTGCTGCGCTGGCGTTGGTGAGCGATGAACAAGTGCCGACCACGCCCACATGGCAATTAGCTGAGTTTGAGCGATTGCTGCCCGGCATCACGCCGCAGGCCGCGTGGCAGGCCATGCTGGACGATGCAGCAGCGCTGGAACAGCCGCTGATCCGGTTTGAAGGCCGCACCGCGCCCGATGGCGGTGAACGCGCGCTGCGCGCCGCGTTTGATGACGCCATGACGCTGCCGATTGCGCCCCCGGCGGATAACGGCCCGCTGGCGTTCGATTACAGCGATTTCGGCGCGCCGGGACCGGTGGTGGCCGATACGCTGGAACCCCGGCTTGGCATGCGTTTCATCCGCTTTGCCAATGGCGTGCGGCTGACTCTGAAACACACCGATGTGCGCAAAGACCGGATCGGCTTTGCGCTGGCGGTCGATGGCGGCGATCTGATGAATACGAGGGATGCGCCGCTGCGCACATATCTCACCGGTTCGTTGGCATCGGGGGGGCTTGGCAAGCTTAGCCAGGACGAAATGAACAGCGTATTGGCCGGGCGCAGCGTGTCGTTCAACCTGTCGAGCGAAACCGATGCCTTCGCCGCATCCGGTGGCACCACTCCGCGCGATTTGCTGCTGCAATTGCAGTTGCTGGCGGCTGGGTTGACCGACCCCGGCTATCGCCGCGAGGGCGAGGAGCGCTTTCGCAAAAGCATCGAAAATTATTTTGCGACAATCGATTCCACTCCCGTCCGCGCGCTTTCCACGGCGATTGGCGGGATATTGTCGGATAATGACCCGCGCTTCACTCTCCAATCGAAAGACGCATTCTTCGCGCTCGATTACGCGCAGTTGAAGACCGCAATCGGCGACCGGCTGGCCAACGGCGCGATCGAGTTGGCGCTGGTCGGCGATTTTGACGAGGAACAGGCAATCGCAGCGGTTGCCGCCACGCTCGGCGCGTTGCCCGTGCGCGAGCCTGCGTTCAACCCGCGCGCCGAGGCTCGCACCCGCGGCTTTACTGCGCAGCGCGGCCAGCACATCCTGACCCACAGGGGTGAGGCCGATCAGGCGGTGCTGCAATGGATCTGGCCCACGACGGACGATAGCGACCTTGCCGAAACCCTGCGGTTAGACCTGCTGTCACGAGTGGTGCGGCTGGAACTGACCGACCGACTGCGTGAGGAGCTGGGGCAGGCCTATTCGCCCTCTGCCGGGTCCAATCCAAACCGCTTTTATCCCGGTTATGGCACCTTTACGATCAGCGCCGCGGTCGCTGCCGATCAGGTTGAACCGAGCCGCGCGGCGCTTCGGCAGTTGATTGTCGACCTCAGGGATCGGCCCCTCGATGCGGACGTACTGGAACGCGCCCGCAAGCCATTTCTTGAAGATTATAACAACGTTCTGAAGGATCTTAACGGCTGGCTTAGCCTTGCCGCGCGCGCGCAGAGTGAACCGGATCGACTGGATCGCTATCTTGCGGTGCCGCAGGTGGTTGCGGCGATCACGCCGGAAGACCTGCATCAGACAGCGCGCCAATGGCTCACCCCCGATGGTGCGGTGGAGTTGCTGGTCGTTCCTGCTCTGGCACCCGCTGAATAGGCGGCAGATACGAAAAAACCGGCAGGTCGCCCCTGCCGGTTCTCTCGTTGCTTGCGCCGTTCAGGCTTGCGCGATCAATACTTCACCCCCAACGACACGCCGATGACGCGCGGTTCGTTGACGAAGGCGGTGTTGTTGTTGAAGTCGATCACGCCCTGAACATTCGCCTCGCCGGTGATGTTGCGCGCAAACGCGGCGACTTCCCACTGACCATTGCCGCCCGAATAGCCGACCTTCAGGCCGCCCTCGATCCGGCTCTTGGCATTGAATTCAAGGCTTTGGTAAAGCAGGAAGTTGGTATCACCAAGATAGACCCAATCGGTGAAGACGAAGAACTCTCCGCTGTTGCCCACCGGCAGGCTGTAACGCGCGGTCAGGTCGCCGCTCCATTCCGGAGCATTGGGAAACGGGTTGCCATCAACCAGCGCGCGGGTGTCCGCTCCGATTACCACGGTCGGGTTTGTCACCGTGCACTGCGCACAAATGCCCACCGCCAGATTCTCATCCTTAATCTCGGTATTGTTATAGGCCACACCCAGCGTCACCAGAAACTCGGGGGTGATCTGAAACACACTTTCAAGTTCCAGGCCCCAGGCTTCGCCCTTGTTGGCGTTGACCAGCTGGACAAGGTTCCCCGCCCCGCCAACGGCGGTGAATTGCGGATCATCAACGGTGTAGTAGAACACCGCCCCGTTAAGGCGCACCCGGCGGTCAGCCAATTCGCTTTTGAAGCCGACTTCGTATGACGTGATGTTTTCCGACTGCGCCACCGAAGGCGCAGCGAAGAAGGCAACGTCGCGGCCCTGAATGGTCGGGCCGCGAAACGAATTGGCGACCTTGGCATAGATGCTCGCATCGTCAGACACATCAGCAAACAGGCTGATATCCCAGTCAAACTGGCTATCCCCCACGCTGACCGGCTGCGGCGGAGCGCCTGCACGGACGAAGAAATCCTTTTCATCATCGGTATAGCGCACACCGCCCGTCAGGCGCAGCGTTTCGGTTAGCTGATAAGACAGCTGGCCAAACAACGCCCAGGCTTCGTTGGTGTGGTTGACGGTGACCGGCGGCGGGAAATCAAACCCGATGGTGGTAACATCGAAATCACTGTCGAAATAAAACCCGCCGAACTGCCAGCTAAGCGGCCCGCCGCCGTTCGACGCCAGACGAATTTCCTGCGTGGTCTGTTCAAGATCGAGCGAATCCTGCGTGTCTGACGGGAACGGGATGAAGCCCGGCCCCATAACCGGCAGGAACGAAGCACCGAACCCGCCGTCAACATCGCCCCGGCTTGAACCTTCGCTGGTCCAATGGCTGGTAATCGAGGTCAGCGTTGCGCCGTCAAATTCATAGGACGCAGTCAACGTCGCACCGAATTGTTCGTATTTGGCAATATTGCCGCCGCCCGCGTCGAAATACACGGTGTCACGATCGAAATTCTCGTTGAGTTTGTTATTGCCCGGGCCAACCACATTGGCGCGGAAGATGGTCGACGAACCATCCATATCGCGGAAATTGATCGCCGCCAGCACACGCAGGCGCTCAGTCGGCGTGAACAGCAGCTGCCCGCGCACCGCGAAATCGTGGTAGCCGCCGAGCGCGTTGTCTTCACCCGTAAAGCCGTTGTCGATCCAGTCGTCGCGGCTTTGCGATTGCAGCGAGACGCGGAAAGCCAGCACATCATCCACCAATGCCCCGCCAAGCGCGGCATTGACCGAGAGCGTGTCAAACGAACCGTAGCTGATCGAACCCCGAATATCGCGATCGAATGAAGGCTTGATCGAATCGATCTTCACGATCCCCGCCGGGGTATTGCGACCAAACAGCGTGCCTTGCGGCCCACGCAGCACTTCGACCCGCTCAACATCGAACACCGGGAAGCTTTTAAGCGTCACGTTTTCGAGCACGACGTCATCAAGCAGCACCGAAACCGGCTGCGACGCGGCAAGATCGAAATCGGTGTTGCCAAGTCCGCGAATATAGAACCGCGGGGCCACCCGGCCATTCGAGCTTTCGACGTTGAGGCCCGGCGCAGTGCCAGCCAGCGCGGTAATGTCTCCCGTCCCGCTGAAAATCGCAGCAATGCGCCCCTGATCAAGGATCGCGGCCGAAACGGGCACATCCTGCAGGTTTTCTTCGCGGCGGTTAGCGGTCACGATAATGGTGGCGAGTTGACCATCAGTGTCCGATGCGGCCTCACCATCCTGCGCGGCAGCAGGTGCTGCAAGGCCGAAAGCTGCGACAGCAAGCACGGTCGAACCGGCCCATGCGGCACGGAAAGCGGAAAAACGGTGAGACATCAAACAACCCCTATGTTTGATTGGGTGGATATTGGGTGCGCCGGACGAGGTGGCAGTTTCGGGCGATTCGCGCGAGGCCGGGCAAGAAGAACGCCGCGCAGAACTACCAATCTGAAAGCAATCTATCACCAGTTGTTGCATCAAAGTTACAATTATGCAGCTTTCTCGACCGCTTTATGACAAACACGACCGCAATTCCTGTGGTGCAGAAGTCCGATCAGCGCGATTGCACGCGCAGGCTGGCGCGTTATAGCGGCCCCACTTAGTTTCCCCCGGCTCATCGCCCGTGAAGATGGAGTAAGCATCCATGCAAGTGCGCGTTCTTGTCCGATTGAAGCCCGGCGTCCTCGACCCGCAGGGCCGCGCGGTGCATCATGCCCTTGAAGGACTGGGCTTTGCCGGGGTCGAGGATGTGCGGATCGGCCGGTTGATCGAACTCGATGTGGCAGACGGCACCGACCACGCGGCGCTGACCGCGATGTGCGAAAAACTGCTCGCCAACACGGTGATCGAAGACTTCACGATTGAGGGCCTGGGCGAGCCCGAAGGGGCGCGCTGATGACGTTCCGGGCTGCCGTAATCACCTTCCCCGGCTCCAACTGCGATCGTGATATGGCAATGGCGCTGGAACAGGTATCGGGCGCGCCGGCCATTCGCGTCTGGCATGGCGACGCCGAACTGCCCGAACGGCTTGATCTGATCGCCCTGCCCGGCGGGTTTTCCTATGGCGATTACCTGCGATCGGGCGCGATGGCTTCGACCAGCCCGATCATGCGCGCGGTGATCGCGGCTGCGTCGCGCGGGGTGCCGGTGCTGGGCGTGTGCAACGGCTTTCAGGTCTTGACCGAGGCGCGACTGCTGCCCGGCGCACTGCTGCGCAATGCCGGTCAGCGGTTCATCTGCCGCACCGTGGCGTTGACGGTCGAGAACACCGATTCGCTGTTCACCTCAGCCTATGTTCGGGGCGAGCAGATCCGCATCCCGGTTGCCCATCACGACGGCAATTACTTCGCCGATGCCGAAACGCTTGACCGGCTCGAAGGCGAAGGCCGCGTGGCGTTCCGCTATGCCGAACCGTGCAACGGATCAGCACGCGACATCGCCGGGGTGCTGAGCGCCAATGGCCGGGTGCTGGGCATGATGCCGCATCCCGAACGCGCGATTGAGCCAGCGGCGGTTTCGGCGCTGGGTGGATCAGATGGTCGGCGGTTGTTCGAAAGTGTTTTTGCAGCGCTAGCCAGCGCCTGATAGCGGGCCGGTTTCAGGCGCGTTCGGCGCGCGCGAGGTCGAACAACTTGCGCGCGTCATCGGCTGCCATGGGGCGTCCGAAGTAATATCCCTGAATCTTGTCGCAACCAAGGTTGCGGATCAATTCCGCTTCTTCGGCAGTCTCCACCCCTTCGGCGGTGGTCGTCATGTCAAGGCTTCTGGCCATGGCCACCACGGCGTTGATGATCGCCAGGCTTTCGGCACTTCCCTGCGCTGCACCTTGAACAAATGTCCGGTCAACCTTGATCGTCGAAAACCGCAACTTGCGCAGGTAGCCGAGCGAGGAATAGCCCGTCCCGAAATCGTCGAGCGCCACCGAACAGCCCAGCGCCATCACCTGTTCAAGCGCATTACGCGCAACGCTGGCGTCGCGCAGGAAAATGCTCTCGGTCACTTCAACCTCCAACCGCTCGGGCCTGAGACCGCTCGCGGCTAGCGCCTCGACCACCTCGGCGTGGAAACCGGGCTCCAGCAACTGCTCAGGCGAAACGTTGACATTGACCTTGATGTGATCGGGCCAGCTGCGCGCCTCCTCGCAGGCCTTGCGCATCACCCATTTTCCGATCGGCAGGATCAGACGGGTGTCTTCCGCCACCGGGATGAATTTTCCTGGGCTGACAAATCCGTGATCGGCGCTGTTCCAACGCACCAATGCTTCGAAGCTCACAATGCCTTCGCTGCGGGCATCGACGACGGGTTGATAATGCAGTTCCAGTTCGTTGCCGCCCAGTGCGCCGCGCAGCGAGGCTTCCAATTGGCGGCGTTCTTCCGCAGACGCATGGAATATTGGTTCGAAACCGCAATGTTCACCGCCGCCCACGTCCTTTGCACGATAAAGCGCAAGGTCAGCATTACGCATCAGATCTTCGACGCTGCGGCCATCGCGCGGCCCTTCAGCCGAACCGATGCTGGCGCCGATATATAGCGTGTGATGGTCAACCTGGTAGGGTTCGCTAAGCCTGTGGATCACGCGGCGGGCAAGATCGCGCGCATCGCCGGAAGCCGCGATATCGCGCACCACCACTGCGAATTCATCACCGCCCAGCCGCCCGCACATTTCGTTTTCGCTCATCAGCGATTGCAGCCGCGCCGACACCTGAGCCAGCAGTTTGTCACCGATGAGGTGGCCAAGCGAATCATTGACTGCCTTGAACCGGTCAAGGTCGATCATCAATAGCGCGCAGCGCGAACGCCACTGATCGGAATAACGCAGTGCCTCGGCCAGCGCCTCGGTCAATTGCAAGCGGTTGGGCAACTGCGTCAGCGTGTCATAGCGCGCAAGATAAGCGATTTTGTCGGACGAATTGCGCTGCTCGGTCACGTCAGAGCCAACCCCGCGAAAGCCGGTGAAGTGGCCATGTTCGTTACGCATCGGCGTGCCGGAAAGTTCCCACCACCGCTCTTCGCCCATGATCGAAACCTGAACGATAAGATTCGAGAAATATTGGCGATTCTTCAGGTGTTCGGCAAGATCATGCAGGCTGGCAGGAAACTGACCACTTTGCCATTTGTTGCCCGCGATCATTTCCAGCAACGGTCGCCCTTCGATATCAGCCTGCGGCCGTCCCAAGGCAAAGGCAAACCGCGGACTGACCGAGCGCAGACGCCTGGCGGGGTCGATTTCCCACAGCCAGTCAGCCTCGTTCTCTTCGAACTCGCGCAGCAGTAGCGAAACGACTTCTTCCTTTTCGGCCACCATCGCCTCGGCCAAGCGCGCGGTAAGGTAGGTTCGGCCCACCTCAACGGTGCCAAGGATCGCCGCCACCGTGAACAACAGCACCGCCACCAGCGCCAGCCAGTATCCGGCCATCCCGAGGTGGAGCACCGCCCCCAAACCGACAATCGCGATAAAGCCAACGATACCAATCGGCGCGGCGGTGTAGAAAAACACCGATACCGCCATCATCAATGCGATCACCATCAGCATCGCCATCCGGTCGCCTTCGGAGCCGAAGAACGGAAAGACCACCATGGCGACCGCCCAAAGCAAACCCGACATGATCGGCGTGGTCGCCTGACGCGACAATTCGGAGCGGGTAATCCGCCGCTTTTGGGTGTCGACCAGTGTCAGATCGATCTTGTATCCACGGAAATGAACCGCCGCGAGCATCATCATCCAGATGCACAGACCCAGCGCGCCAACCGATCGCGCATAAATCTGGAACACGAACAAGGCCAACAAAGCCTGAGCAATGATCCGGTAGAAGGCCAGCTTTGCCAGCGCCGAATATTGCAGACCGCGCAAACGCGCCCAATCCACATCGCCCTTGTCCGACAGGCCGAGCACGGTCGAAATCGACATTTGGGCCGGATGCACCGGGGCAGAAGATGGGGAAGGTTCGATCACAGCCCCGCCCATAACCATCAAAGGTTAGAGTGCGGTAAAGCCTGATGGAACTTAATGATTAAGGTGAGGGCGACGTTTACTCGACCGTCACCGATTTGGCGAGGTTGCGCGGTTGATCGACATCGGTGCCTTTGACCACGGCGACGTGATAGGCCAGCAACTGCACCGGAATGGCATAGACCAACGGCGCAATCAGCGGGTGGACCACCGGCATTTCGATGGTCGCGATGCAGCCCTCGCCCGCCGCTTCAAGGCCTTGCGCGTCGGAAATCAGCACCACCTGCCCGCCGCGCGCGCGCACTTCTTCCATGTTCGACACGGTCTTTTCGAACAGCGGGCCGGACGGCGCGATCACCACCACTGGCACGGCATCGTCGATCAGCGCGATCGGCCCATGTTTCATCTCGCCCGCGGCATAGCCTTCGGCATGGATATAGCTGATTTCCTTCAATTTCAGCGCGCCTTCCAGCGCCAGTGGATAATCCTGCCCGCGCCCCAGATACAGCACATCACGCGCCGGAGCGATCAGGTGCGCCATTGCTGCAATATCATCATCATGATCGAGCGCGGCGTTAAGCGCAGCGGGCGCTTCAAGCAGGTGGCGAACGATCTCGGCCTCTTCGTCGCGGGACAAGCGCCCCTTCCTCACCGCCATATGCGCTGCCAGCGCGGCCAGCACGGCAAGCTGACAGGTGAACGCCTTGGTCGAAGCCACCCCGATTTCCGGCCCGGCATGGGTTGGCAGCAGCAGATCAGCCTCGCGCGCCATGGTGCTGGTCGGCACGTTGACCACCACCGCGATGGTCTGCCCGGCGGCCTTGCAATGACGCAGCGCGGCGAGCGTGTCGGCGGTTTCCCCGCTCTGCGAGATAAACAGCGCGAGGCCGCCTTCCTCCAACACCGGCTGGCGATAGCGGAACTCTGACGCGACATCGATATCGACCGGCACGCGGGCGAATTGTTCGAACCAGTATTTCGCCACCATCCCGGCGTAAAACGATGTGCCGCAAGCAACGATGGTCAGGCGGCGGATGCTCGACAGGTCGAAATCGATCTGCGGCAGCGCCACTGAATTGTCCGAACGGCGCAGATAGGAAGCGAGCGTTTGCGCCACCACAGTGGGCTGTTCGTAAATCTCTTTCTGCATGAAGTGGCGGTAATTGCCCTTCTCCACCGCCGCCGCCGATGCGCCCGATGCGCGGATTTCGCGGGCGACGGGATTGTTCTCCAGATCGTAGATTTGCGCAGCCTCACGCCGCAGCACCACCCAGTCGCCTTCTTCAAGATAGGTGATGCGCTGGGTCAGCGGGGCAAGCGCCAGCGCGTCCGAGCCGAGATACATCTCCGCTTCAGCGCCTTCGGGGCCATAGCCCAGCACCAGCGGCGAACCGAGCCTCGCGCCGATCAGCAGATCGGGATGCGAACGGAACGCAATCGCCAGCGCGAACGCGCCGCGCAGGCGCGGCAATACCTCGCGCACCGCCTCTTCCGGTTCGGCCCCGCGTTCAATCTCGGCAGAAATCAGGTGAGCGACCACCTCGCTATCGGTCTCGCTTTCGAACACCCGCCCATTGGCCGCGAGTTCGGCGCGCAATTCCTTGAAATTTTCGATGATGCCATTGTGGACGATCGCAACTTCGCCGGTGGCGTGCGGGTGGGCGTTGGTGGCATTGGGTGCGCCGTGGGTGGCCCAGCGGGTGTGGGCAATGCCGACATTGCCCGGTGCCGGATCGCCCGCCAGCACATTCACGAGGTTGGCCAGCCGCCCTTCCGCACGGCGGCGCACCAGCGCGCCATCGTGCAGCGTGCAGATACCCGCGCTGTCATAGCCGCGATATTCCATCCGCTTGAGGCCATCAACCAGCCGCTCAGCAACGGCTGCCTTGCCCACAATCCCGATAATGCCGCACATTGCCTGAAAGTCCCTGATATTTGCCGCGTTACGCTCTAACCGCTCGTGCTTTAACAGCAAGTCCGCTGATCATGCGCCCCGAGGCGATTTTCCGGCTTGCCACAAGTATAACCCCGAACCGACGATCAGCGCCGCCCCGCTCAGTGTCACAAGGTCGGGCCGGTCGCCAAACCACCACCACCCAAGCGTAATTGCCACCAGAATCTGGACATAGATCGCCGGTGCAATCGCCGCTGCACCCGCCCTCGATGCGCCGATATAGGCGAGCCAATGCGCAGTGCTGGCCGTGACAGCCACAAACGCGCAGCGCAGCACGATATCCCATGTCGGCCAGCCGAAATCGACCGCCGGAACGCCCGAAAACTTGGCCGCCGCCGCCCCGATTATCAGGATCGGCGCGCATACGCCTGCCACAAACACCTGCATCGACAATGCACTGCCCTGCCCTGCGCTGGCCCGGTTGGCGATCATCAATAGCGCGAAAAACAGCGCCGAATTCAACGGCAATAACGCCGCCACGCCCAGTTCGGCCAGATTCGGGCGCAGCACGATCACCACGCCCGCAAACGCCGCCAGTGACGCAAACCACACGCGGCGATGCACTGTTTCACGCAGCAACACCCCTGCCAAAAGCTGGGTCAGAACCGGCGAGAGAAAGCTGATCGCCATCGCCTCGGCCAGCGGCATCAGATAGATTGCGGAAAAGAAGCTGACCGTGGCGACCGACAGGCAAAGTCCGCGTGCCACCTGCAACCACGGATGGGTCGGGATGAAGGCGCGCGGCCCTTCACTGCGGAGCAGCAACAGCGATAGCCCCACCGCGCCAAAGGTAAACCGCAGCGCCGCCACTGCAAAGGCAGGCCACGCTCCGGCCATCGATTTGACCACCGCATCACCGACCGAAAGGGTCGCGAATCCGGCCACGGCGTAAATCAGCCCGCTTCGTTGGTTATCATTCATGGGCTGCGCCTTTGCGGCGGCGCTGCCGGAATGGCAAGCGCTGACCCCCGCCGTTCAAACTCAAGCGCGCATCCTTAGGGAAAAAACAACCTTTCCCATTTATTCACCATGCCTCGAGACGCCGCTTTCGCACGATCGAGGCGAGAGACCTGTAGTATTAGCGAGCCTTGGGGGCTGAGAATGAGCGCATTCGGCAAAAAGGGCAATGTGGGCGGAGTAACGCCCGGCGGACGGCCTGCCTTTGGTGTGGCGCGCCCGATGAAGGGTGCCGGCGGCCCCAGCGCTGCGCCGCGCGGCGGCGAACAATTCCCCCCGATTCCGGGCGAAGGCGGCGGTGCCAGCCCCGCGCCCGCCCAGTCGCCCAACCCAAGCCGTCCGGCCACCACCGCCGAAGCGATGGACCGCCTGAACGAGCGTATGACGTCGGTCAACGACGGCAATTCCGAAGTCGGCGGGTTTGAAGCAAGCGTCCACAAGATCAAGGAACAGGTGCTGCCGCGCCTGCTCGAACGCGTCGACCCGGAAGCAGCGGCGACGCTTTCCAAGGAGGAACTCTCCGAAGAATTCCGTCCGATCATCATGGAAGTGCTGGCCGAACTGAAGGTCACATTGAACCGGCGTGAACAATTCGCGCTGGAAAAGGTGCTGATCGACGAATTGCTCGGTTTCGGCCCGCTCGAAGAATTGCTCAATGATCCGGATATTTCCGATATCATGGTCAACGGCCCCGATCAGACCTACATCGAAAAGAAGGGCAAGCTGGTGCTCGCCCCGATCCGGTTCCGCGATGAACAGCACCTGTTCCAGATCGCCCAGCGGATCGTGAACCAGGTCGGCCGCCGCGTCGACCAGACCACGCCGCTGGCTGACGCCCGCCTGAAAGACGGCAGCCGCGTCAACGTGATCGTCCCGCCGCTTTCGCTGCGCGGAACCGCGATTTCGATTCGTAAGTTTTCCGAAAAGCCGATCACGCTGGATATGCTGCGCGATTTCGGTTCGATGTCGGACAAGATGTGCACCGCGCTGAAAATTGCCGGTGCCTGCCGGATGAATGTGGTCATCTCGGGCGGCACGGGTTCGGGTAAAACCACCATGCTCAACGCCCTGTCGAAAATGATCGATCCGGGCGAGCGCGTGCTGACGATCGAAGATGCGGCGGAGCTTCGCCTGCAACAGCCGCACTGGCTGCCGCTGGAAACCCGCCCGCCCAACCTCGAAGGCCAGGGTGCGATCACCATTGGCGATCTTGTGAAGAACGCGCTGCGTATGCGTCCTGACCGCATCATCCTCGGCGAAATTCGCGGCGCGGAGTGTTTCGATTTGCTCGCGGCGATGAACACCGGTCACGATGGGTCGATGTGCACGCTCCACGCCAACTCCCCGCGCGAATGCCTTGGCCGTATGGAAAACATGATCCTGATGGGCGACATCAAGATCCCCAAGGAAGCTATCAGCCGCCAGATCGCGGAAAGCGTCGATCTGATCGTGCAGGTCAAGCGTCTGCGCGATGGTTCGCGCCGCACCACCAACATCACCGAAGTGATCGGGATGGAAGGCGACGTGATCGTGACGCAGGAATTGTTCAAGTTCGAATATCTCGACGAGACCGACGACGGCAAGATCCTCGGCGAATTCCGTGCGTCCGGCCTGCGCCCCTACACGCTCGAAAAAGCGCGGCAGTTCGGGTTCGATCAGGCTTATTTGGAGGCCTGCCTGTAAGGCAGGCGGTGCGGCCTAACCGGCCGGCGGCCGGTCGGCCTTGCGAACCCTGCGGGTTCGATTTTGGAGGCCTGCCTGTAAACTGAGTGCGTCCCCGCGCAGGCGGGGACCTCAGGCGGCGACGCCAACCTGCGGCATCGGCCTCACGCCTGCCCGGCGAGCGCGCGACGGCGTTACAAACTCCCGATCACTACCGGCAGGCTCATCGCAAGACACCCGCCGCCGATCATCGCCGCTCCGACGAACAATCCCGTCCACGGCATCCAGCCAACCTGCTCCAGCCGCCCCACATCACGGCGCTTGCTCCGCCGCCGCTCCATCACCGCAGCAAAGCCTGCAAACACCCAGAACAACCCGCCGATAATGGCCAACTGTCCAGCATCGCTCAGCAGCTCGAATTGGGCGATTATATTCATGGATCACGCATATGGGGCGCGGGCACGCTTGCGCAATCCCTGCGGCTCGGCCAAGCGCAGCGGCGATGGATGGCTCGATCGCTCGCCCCCGCCCGCTGCTGGCGCTAGGTATCCGGCTGCTCGCAGCGGCTGCGCTGGCGACGATGGCGATGCTGGTGAAACTCGCCGGGGAGCGCGGCGTTCATCTGATCGAGCTGATATTCTGGCGGCAGGTGCTCGCCGCAGTGCTGCTGGGCGCGGGGCTGGCGCTGGCAGGCCGCCTGGCGCTGCTCAAGACGCACCGTTTGCGCGCCCACACAGCGCGATCGGCCACCGGATTGTTCGGGATGATCTTTACCTATGGCGCGGTGCTGCTGCTGCCGCTGGCCGAGGCGACCACACTGGGCTTTACTGCCCCGGTATTTGCCGTGCTGATTGCGATGGTATTGTTCCGCGAAAAGATCGGCCCCTACCGCTGGGCAGCGGTGGCGATGGGGTTTGCCGGGGTCATCGTGGTGATGCAGCCGGGCGGCGGCGGATTGGCTGAGGGGGTAACGCTTGCCGGAATCGCCGTTGGCCTGATGGCACCATTGATGGTGTCGCTCATCAGTTTCCAGATTCAGGATCTCAACAAAACCGAAAACCCGTGGAGCATCGTATTCTGGTTCGCCACACTCAGCATCCCGGTCGCGGCAATTGGCCTTCCGTTCGTGATCGGCCCGCACGATGCGGCAACCTGGGGGATAATTCTGGCGATGGCGTTGATGGGGGTGTTGGCGCAGATCCTGCTGACCACATCGCTCCGGTTCGGATCGGCGGCGGTTATTCTGCTGATGGATTATACCGCGCTGCTGTGGGCGAGTTTTTACGGCTATGCCGTGTTTGACCGCGCCGCGCCCGCCAGCCTGTGGCTGGGCGCGCCGTTGATTATCGGGGCGGGGCTGCTGATCGCATGGCGCGAACGTCAGCTTGCCAAGGCAAGGCGTGTCGCATCTGCGGCGAGTCAGGAATAAGTAATCATCTTTGTGCGTTATAGAACCAGACAAGAAGGAAACCGGAACATGATTCGCAAGACCATCATCGCCGCCGCACTCGCCGCTATCACGCTGTCTGCCAGCGCCTGCAACACCGTGAAGGGCGTGGGTGAGGATATCCAGTCGGTCGGCCGCGCGGGCGAACGCGCGATCGATTAAACGCGGAATTGTCACGAGGGTCGGCTTTCAGGCTCCCGAGACAAGGGTTGGAGCGGCGTGGATTGGGTGGATCGTCCGCCAATCCGCGTTCATCGTCACCCCGGACTTGCCTGCCCCACCCGGCAAGCGAAGCCACACGGGCGCTATGCCGGCTTTTTCCGGTAAACCAGTGTGAGGTTATTGGCTGGCATGGCATAGCGGTTCGACCTTGCGAAGCCGTGTTCCGCCGCCACCCGATCAACATCTGCGATATTGCGCAGCCCCCATGCCGGGTTTCGCGCTTTCAGCGATTGATCGAAGGCCAGATTGGATTCCGCTGTCTCCACCGCGTCTTCTACATACGGCCCATAGAGGATTACGGGAGCCTCGGACCCAAGCACTTGCGCACCGCCGTTAAACAATCCGATTGTCGCGTCCCACACGCTGATGTGGACCATGTTGATGCACACAAGGGCGTCTGCGGCGCTAACCGGCCAGGTTGCGGGAGCCGCCGCATCCAGCATGACCGGCGCGGCAAGATTATCGCCCGCGTAGTCTGCTCGATAGGCCGCAATCGACGCCAGCGCCTCTGCCGATGGGTCAGTCGGCTGCCAGCGCAGCGCGGGGAAGCGGTTAGCAAAGAACACCGCGTGTTCGCCCGTGCCGCTGGCGATTTCCAGCACCTTGCCCGACGCAGGCAGTTCCTGCGCCAGCACCTCGGCAATCGGTTCGCGGTTGCGCAGGGCTGCGGGGGCGTGCTGTTTCACACTCACGAAACCTGCCGCTCCTGCCCTTCCCAATAGGGTGCGCGCAGTTCGCGCCGCAGGATCTTGCCGCTGGCGTTGCGCGGCATCAGCGGGATCACGTCGACGCTTTTGGGTGCCTTGAACGCCGCGATACGTTCACGCGCCCAGGCGATCACGTCGGCGGCGTCAATCTCATGCCCCGGCTTGGCGACGACGCAGGCCTTGACCTCCTCACCCCAGCGCGCGCTTGGCACGCCGATCACCGCGACCTCGGCAATGGCGGGGTGACCGTAGATCGCGCTTTCCACCTCGGCAGGATAAACGTTTTCGCCGCCGGAGATGATCATGTCCTTGATGCGGTCTTGAATATAGACATAGCCATCATCGTCCATCACCGCCGCATCGCCGGTGTGGAGCCAGCCATCGGGGTCGATAGTCTTGGCGGTGGCTTCGGGCAGGTTCCAGTATCCGGCGGTGTTTGATGGTGAGCGGACGCAAACCTCGCCGATTTCGCCGCGCGGGACTTCGGCATTGTCAGGCCCGCGCACTTCGATCTCCACCCCCGGGCACGCCTTGCCCGCGGAACGCATCCGCTGGTTGCCTTCAAGGCTGTGATCATCGGGCGGCAGGATCGAAATCGTGCCGCTGGTTTCGGTCATGCCGTAAGCTTGCAGGAGCCGGGTGCTCGGCATTGTCCGCACCGATTCCTTCAGCAATTCCAGCGGCATCGGCGCAGCGCCATACATCAGATATTTGAAGCCGCTGAAATCGGTGCTCGCGGCGCGCGGGTGCTGCACCACCATCTGCAAGGCGGCGGGCACGATGAACATGTGGGTCGCCCCCGCCTCGATCGCATCGAGCACACCAACCGGGGTGAATTCCGCCTGCACCAGACTGCGCACTCCATTGGCGACCGCAATGTTGACCAGCCCCGTCCCGCCAATATGCGCGCATGGCATGGCGACCAGCATGCAATCGGTCGGTTCATAGAATTGCCACTCCAGCCCGGCAGCCAGCGCTGGATTGCGCAGGCCCAGCAGGTTGGCGTTTGACAGCATTGCCCCCTTGGGATTGCCGGTCGTTCCCGAGGTATAAAGCTGCAATACCGGATCATGCGGCGTTGGCGGGGTGTAATCCGCCGGTTCAAACCCGCTCGCCGCCAGACGCGCCGCTTCGCCCTCGATCACTTCGGGATTGGCCGAAACATCGGCGGCGGCGGCATGGGCCGCATCCACGAATTCGGCATCGGCAAACAGCAGCTTGGCCTCGGTGTCCGACAAGATATAGGCGATTTCACGCGGGGCCAACCGCCAGCCGATCGGCACCATCACCACGCCCATGCGGGCCGCCGCGATATAGAGCAGGAAGTAGCTATCGCGGTTCTTGCCCAGCCACGCGATCCGATCACCCTTGGCAATATCGCGCGATTGCAACAGCGCGATCAACTGCCGTGTCAGCCGGTCAGCCTCGGCATATGAAGTTATCCGCCCGTCCTGATCGAAAGCAGGCCCATCGGGACGCTCCTTCGCCCAGAAATTCAGGATCGCATCAAAGGTCGAATGATCGTGATAAGCGTTGTTCGCCATAATCGTGCTCTCTCCCAAAAGCTGTTTGGGCAAAGGTTAGGCGAAGTTGGACGAAGCGGTCCAGCAGCGATTGGGTCTGGCCCTAACGAAACCGCCCCTGACGGCGCGCCGCCGGTTCTCGAACCAGCAACCAGACGAGCAGACCCAGCGGCCCGGCGATAAAGGTCGCCAGCAGGATTGGGGCCTGCACCCAGCGCGACAGGCCCTTGGCATCGGCATCGCGCACGATCCACAGCCCAATGAACAAATCAAACGCAAGGTAATGCGTCCAGCCGATCACAACCCCGGCATCACTCGCAAAAATCGCGCGTACCCCGGCTATGGTGGTGAAATCCGCGCCGCCGCCATCGGGCGTGGGGATCACCCCGGTCAGCACCCCGATCAGTCCGGTAGCATAGATCAGGCACAGCAGCCCCACCCCCAGATACAGCACCGCCGACAACAGCGCAGGCCAGCGCGGCAGCAGGATCAGCGCGGCCCAACCCACCGCCGCGATGATGTTCACCACGTTGAAAACAAGGCCCCAGTCGATCATGCTGCTGACTCCATTTCGCCTATCCGCCGCCATTCGCGTGCGGCGCGGCGCATCGCGTCATTATCATGGGTAAAGCGCCCGCCTGCCCGGCGCATGGCAAGGCCCAACGCGGCCTCTGCCACCAATGCCGCGTCAATCGACCGGAACCGTTCCCACGATCCTGACAGCAGCGGATCGATCAGCGGCGCAGCAAGGATGCCGAGCCTTTCGCCGATCCGCCGGTCATTACTGCGCTCACCGCGCAGCAACCCCGGGCGCAGAATGTCGAGCCGTTTGAAGCCGATCCGCGATACCGCATTCTCGGTTTCGCCCTTGACCCGGAAATAGACGCTCTTGCCGTGCGCATCGGCCCCCGCCGCGCTGATCAGCACCATGTTGGGCACGCCCGCACGTTTGGCGGCCTCAGCCGTCGCCAGCACCAGATCGTGATCGACGCTGCGGAACGCCGCTTCATCGCGCCCGGCTTTTTTCCAGGTGGTGCCCAGCGCGCAAATCAACGCGCGCGGGCGCACCGCCTCTAACACCTCGCCCCACTTGGCTGGCTGCGCGACAAACATTTCCATCCGCGCGCCCGGCGGCAGCGGAGCCTCGCGCCGGGCAATGCCGACAATCCGCGCTTCATCCCCGGCGCTGGCAACGTCGATCACATGGCGTCCGACAAGGCCCGTCGCCCCCACCAGCGCAATCCGCACCGGGCCGCGCGCCTCAGACATTGATCAGCCCGGCCGGGTGTGCACCATAAATCGCAGCGCAGGCCTGCATCGCGAACCGGTCGCTCATCCCCGCGATGAAATCGGCGATCATCCGGCTGCGTTGGGGTTCGTGTGCGGGCAGGCGGTCATGCCAGTCAGACGGCATCAACTTCGTATCCTGCGAATAGGCGGCAAACAGCCGGGCAACAACATCGCGCGCGCGTTCTGCCGCAGCGATCTGTTCGGGGTGAAAATACAGCCGATCATACATAAACGTCTTAAGCCGCCGTTCGTGTGACGTCATTTCGGGAGAGAACCCGGCCAGCTGCCGCCCGGCATTGCGCACTTCAGCAACTGATCCGATGCCATGTGCTTGCGCGCGGGTATACTCGATCACGTCCTTTACCATCAAGCCAATCTGATCGCGGATCATCTCGCGCAGCAGACGGTCTTTCGGCGCGTAGGGAAAGCGTTTTTCGACCGCACGCCATTGGTCTGCGAGGAAATCGAGCGTCAGCAGATCATCCAGCGCCAAAAATCCCGCGCGCAGCCCATCATCGATATCGTGATTATCATAGGCGATATCATCCGCCACCGCTGCGACCTGCGCTTCCAGTGATGGCCAGGTGCCGAGCATCAACGGAAAGGCTGCATCCAGTTCAGCCAGCGCCCAGTTCGGGGCTGTGACCGGGCCATTATGCTTGGCCAGCCCTTCGAGCAGATCCCACGTCAGGTTCAGCCCATCGTGCTGGGGATAGGGAGATTCGATCCGCATCACCGTGCGCAGCGTCTGCGCATTGTGGCAGAACCCTCCGTGCCGCTCCATCGCCTCGGACAAGGCGGCTTCGCCTGCGTGGCCAAACGGCGGGTGCCCCACATCATGCGCCAGGCACAGGGCCTCGGTCAGATCCTCGTCCAGCCCCAGCGCGCGGGCAATTACCCGGCCAATCTGCGCGACTTCAAGACTGTGGGTCAAGCGGGTGCGATAATGGTCGCCATCAGGCGCGATGAACACCTGCGTCTTGGATTTGAGGCGGCGAAAGCTCATCGAATGGATGATGCGATCACGGTCGCGCTGAAACGCGCTGCGCGGGCCGCGCTGTTCGCCTGCCGCGCCGCCGCACCATTCGCGCCCGCCATGGGCATCAGGGTCAGCGGCATAGGGGGCGCGGGACATCACGGCTTTGGCGATTAGGCTAGCCAGCCCGGCTTCTCAACCGGAACAGGACGGGAACCTGTCACAAAAGGCGCAAATCGCCGGATTTGACACGGCGGGTTATGGGGCCACCCTCCGGTGGTTGGGGGGAAGGAGAGCGGCCCCAAGGGCCTGTCGGTGCGACCCGAAGACCCGGATAATGCCTGTTGCGTTTCCGCGACAAAATCCGAGCGAGCGCGTAGCCGACAGGTTAAATTGTTGCACCCCACGCAACCCGGCAATTCGACAGACCGCCCGCTATGCCCGACGAGCGGTAGGCTATGCCACTTCCTGTTCGAGAATCCAGTCCGCCGCCGCTTCGCAGTGGATGCGGGTGCTATCGAACACCGGCAGCACATTCGCGTCAACATCGACCACCAGATCAAGCTCGGTGCAGGCCAGCACGATTGCCTCTGCGCCTTCCTGCGCCTTGTTGGTGATGATGGTTTTCAATGTGCGCTGCGCTTCACGCGTGACCTTGCCGACCATCAATTCATCATAGATGATCCGGTCGAGCGCTTCGACATATTTCATATTGGGCGGCAGAAGGTTGATGCCATGCGCGACCAGCCGTTTGCGATAAAAGCTTTCGGTCATCACGTTGCGCGTGCCCAGCAGCGCCGCGTTGGTTTTTCCCGCCCGCTTCATCGCCAGCCCGACATAATCGGCAATGTGCAGAATCGGGATGTCCACCGAAGCGGCAACATCATCATACAGGCGGTGCATCGAATTGGCGCCGATGATCAGCGCCTGCGCCCCCGCGCCTTCCAGCCGCCGCGCACTGTCGATCAGCACGCTCGCCGCGCGCTGCCAGTCGCGTTCTTCGTGCAGGGCGTAAAGCTGGCAGAAATCCAGGCTCTCGATCAGCAGCGGGGCACTCGCCATCGGGGCCGCACGCCGTTGCACGATGCGATTGATGTGATCGTAGTATGTCGCAGTCGACACCCAGCTCATACCGCCAATAATCCCGAGTTTGCGCAATGTCGGCCAATCCCTTGTTTCTGTGTGCCCCTGCGAAACAGTGTAAAGCGCAAGCGTTGCGCGCGTCCAGTGGGCAACAAAGCCAGTGCGCGATTATCGCAGGTTTGGCGTCGGAACGTGCTCAGCAAGCCACGGCAGAAGATCGCCAAGCGTTGCGGCGGGTGCCTCTTCCTGCGGCAGGTGGCCGATGTTCGGATAGACGGTGATCTGCGCGGTCGGCATCACCTTGGCAAGCCATTGCCCAGCGGCGACCGGGATCAGCCGGTCTTCTTCGCCCCACAGGATCAGCGTCGGCGCGGTCACTCCGGCAATCTCGGCCTCGGTCAGTGATTCATGCGGTTGGCTGAAACGCTTCAATGTCGCGCGGCGATTGCCGGGATAACGCAGCAGTTCCCAGTAGCGATCAATCATCGGTTCGGTGATGATCGATTTGACCGAGACGGATTGTTCAAGGCTCTGCGCGATCAGACTGCGCGGAGTGATCTGTTCGACCAGCCGATTGATCCCCGGCATCCGCGCAATTCTGAAGCCGATATTGCCGCCGCCGCTGTTCTTTTTGGCGGCATTGTCCTGCGGCATCGGCCCGCCGCTGGCATCAACCAGCACCAGCCCGGAAACGCGATCCGGGTGAGCAATCGCAAAGGCCAGCGCGTGCTTTCCGCCCATCGAATTGCCGCCGATGATGAAGCGTTCAAGCCCCAAATTGTCCGCCACCGCCAGCACATCTGCGACATAATTCGCGCGGCTGTAATCATGCGCCGGATCGGGCCCGGTCAGCCCGTGGCCGACCTGATCGAAACGGATCACCCGGTATTGCGATTTCAGTGCAGCGACCCACGGTTCCCACGTATGCAGATCGGCGTTCGATCCGTGGAGCAGCATAATCGCGGGCGCATCTTTGGGCCCTTCATCGCGCAGGTGCACGGTGACACCATCGCCAATATCGACGAATTGCGAAGGCACCCCGCCATATTTGGCGCGCATTTCCACCGCATCGGTATCGGGCGTGCGGAAAATCAGGAAGGCGATCACCAGCAGCGCAATGAGCGCCAGAACCCCGCGAACGAACCATTTCATTATTACTGCATCTCCAAAATCCAGCGCCGCACCACCGCTCCGCCTTCGCGGTCAACGCTGGATTTTCCGATTTCGGGCATGGCGATGCCCGGCTCGGCTGAGTCCATACGATACAGCAGGATTGATTGGTCGGGCGCGCCGGGCAGGATCGAAAACTCATGCCCCCCCGCCCCGCGCCCGGCGGCAACCGGACGTTTCATGATGCCGATGGCGTGGGGATCATCCTGTTCCCAGCGCAGATCAAGCCCCGAATTGGACGCGCCGCCGCCCGGTTGGTGGCAATGCGCGCAGTTTACATCGAGGTAGGCGCGCGCCAGCGGCGCGGCGGGGCCGCTGGCATGATTGCGCCAATCGGGCAGGCTGTCAGCACCCGCAGGAACCGTGTCGAGCACGCCGCGCTTCGCCATCTGCCCCAGCCATTCAGCCGACAGATTGCGCGCCTTCGGCCCAATCGGGATCACCTCGCCGTCCTTAGAATGGCAAGCCTTGCACTGGTTCTTGTTGGGAATGGCGTAGGAAATCGCCTCCCCCGCAGGCGTGGTAAGGTCGATCCGTCCGCCCGCCAGCGCCAGCGTAGCCTCGGTCTGCTCGGCGTTCCAGCGATAGGGCAGCGCCGTCCAGCCATCCTTGCGGTGGAGCAGCAGGCGGGTTTCGATCAAGCGGCGCGCCTTGCCTTCGCCAAAGGCAAAGGTCTTGATAATCGCCGCACCCACCGGAAATTGCAGCAGGCCATCTGCGTCCGCCACCAGCTGCGTGCCTTCGGGCAAGTAGATAAACCGCAGCTTGTCCGCCCCGTCTGACCATAGCGGGGTATTGAGCGCATAGGGCGTCACCCCCGCACCCGGCATCTGCTGCGCGCCATCAGCGAAGAAGCCGTATTCCGACAGGGTGCGAGGAAAGCCATCCTCCAGAATGACCGCATCATTGACCGCTGGCGCTTGCGTCACCCCGGCGTGGGTCAGCGCTGCGCCCAGCGTGGCGCACGCGACTGCCAGCAAGCCCAGCCCCCGCCTCACTTCAGCCGCGCCTCCAGTTCAGCAGGCGCGCCGATCCCGTCCATCGCCCACGGCTGGCCGTAAGCTGGCACATCAAGCGGGCCGGGCTGCGCCTCTGCCAGGGATTGCCCCTGACGGCTGAGATTGAGCGACCAGCCGGGGTTGCCCGGTATGGTCAGCAATGCCGGCGTATCGGCATCCTGTTGCAACCCATCCCACATGATCGGCGGCAGCGTGCCGCCAAACGCGGCGAGCAGCATCGCGCCGCCGGGGAAATCAGGATCGGTCGCGCCAGCATCAACGACATTATTCGCAATCACCACTTCGCGCGCGAAGGGATTGTAACGCGCATCATCAAACGCCTGCGTATAGGCGACCACCATGAACGGCGCGGTCGGGTTGTCCTGCACGACGTTGTCTTCGATCCACACCTGTTCATTCGCCATCACCATGATCCCCGTGCCGCGCGGCACGCCTGCAACAATATTGCCGGGCGGCGCGAAATTGGGGGTGTTGTTGCCTGCCACAAGGTTGTTGGTGATCAGCACATTGCCCCCGCCCATCACCGGCAGGCCGGGCAGATCGAACACCAGAATCCCCCCGGTATTGCGCGTGACGTAGTTCTGGGTGACGATCGCATCGCGGCTGTTTTCAATCTCGATCCCGGCGACATTGTCGGTCGCAATCGAATTGCGCACGGTGATTTTTGACGATTGGCCGACGTAAATCCCGGCATCCGAAGCGCCGGAGACTTCCGAATGGCTCACCAGCACTCCGGTGCTTTCGACCGGGTAGATGCCGTATGCGCCGTTTTCCGCCTTCGGCCCGCCGGTCCACGTCACGCGGATGCGGTGATAGACGGTATTATCCGCGCCTTTCGACTTGATCCCGTCACCCTTGGGATTCTCGACCGCGAAATCGCGCAAGGTGACATTGTCGGACGTCACCAAAAGCCCCTCACCCGCGCCGGCCTGCGCGGTGAAATCGAGGATGGAGAGCGCTGGCCCGGCCCCGCGCACCGTCACCCCGTCAACATCCAGGCTCAGCCCATCGGTCAGCACGAACCGGCCCGCTTCGAGCACGACTTCGTCCCCCGGCGCGGCAAGGATCAGCGCCTCCTGCAGCCGTTCGGCAGCGCCTTCGCCCGGCGCGATGGTGTGGATTTCGGCGGCCAGCGGCGCGGCGGAAGCCAACAGCGCGGCGGCCATGATCAAACGTTTCATTATGCTCTCCCTCTTCGCCCAGCAGTGTGGCGCAAGCGGAAGGGAAATTGCAAGGGCCGCGTAATCGGGTTGCAGCGTCAGCCGATACCCAGCGCGCACAGGCCCGCACTGGTGGTCAGCACGGCGACCGCTTCGCCATCCTGAGTGCGGCGCACGCGCTTGATCAACTCGCCGAGGCCGTAGTCCGATGTTGGTTCGCCCTCCTGCGGGGCCATGCCTTGGCGCAGCTTCCACAATTGCACTACATTCAGCCGGTCAACCATGCGGCCCGCCATGCAATCGGCGCGCTGTTCATTGACGCCTGCCTGCACCAATGCGCCCGCAACCTGCCGTTCGATCAGCGGGTTGGCGAGGCCGCTATACACCGCCCCGCCCACAAGCACGGTGAGCAGCAGAAAAAGGATGATCAGCTTGCGCATCAGTCCAAAGACTTAACGATTTCCTCGACCATCTTCTTGGCGTCGGCCAGCAGCATCACGGTCTGGTTCATGTAGAACACTTCGTTATCAACCCCGGCATAGCCGACACCGCCCATCGACCGCTTGATGAAGAACACCTGCTTGGCCTTGTCGACATCGAACACCGGCATTCCGTAGATCGGTGAGGATTTGTCGGTCTTGGCCGCAGGGTTCACCACGTCGTTCGCGCCGATGATGAAGGCAACATCGGCCTGCGCGAATTCGGAGTTGATGTCTTCGAGTTCGAACACCTCGTCATAAGGCACGGATGCTTCGGCTAGCAGCACGTTCATGTGTCCCGGCATCCGCCCTGCGACGGGGTGGATGGCGTATTTCACGTCCACACCCTTTTCCTTGAGCTTGTCGCCCATCTCGCGCAGCGCGTGCTGGGCCTGCGCCACCGCCATGCCGTAACCGGGGATTATGATGACGCTTTCAGCCTGTTCGAGCATATAGGCCGCGTCTTCCGCGCTGCCCTGCTTATAGGGTCGCTGTTCGCGCGCGCCGCCTGCGCCGCCTGCATCGGGCGCTGCGCCGAACCCGCCTGCGATCACCGAAATGAAGCTGCGGTTCATCGCGCGGCACATGATGTAACTGAGGATCGCGCCCGAACTGCCCACCAGCGCCCCGGTGATGATCATCGCCGAATTGCCCAGCGTAAAGCCCATCGCCGCCGCCGCCCAGCCCGAATAGCTGTTCAGCATCGAGACGACCACCGGCATATCCGCCCCGCCGATCGGGATGATCAGCAGGAAACCGATGATGAAGGCCAGCACCGCGATGGCGATCACCAGATAGCCCTCACCCGCGCCACCTTCGGGCGAGATGGTGTAAATCCCGATCAGCGCCAGGATCGCGATCAGCGTGCCGAGGTTGATGACGTGCCGCCCCGGCAACATGATCGGTGAACCGCTCATCCGGCCTGACAATTTCAGGAAGGCGATGACGCTCCCCGAGAAAGTGATCGCCCCGATGGCTATGCCAAGGCCGAGTTCCACGCGGCTGACCGCAAGGATCTGCTCCGCCGCATCGGTAATCCCGAACGCCGCCGGGTTCAGCCACGCGGCAAAGCCCACCACCACCGCGGCAAGGCCGACGAGACTGTGGAAGCCTGCAACCAGTTCGGGCATCTGCGTCATCGCAATGCGACGAGCGACGGTGACGCCAATGATCCCGCCAAGGAAAATCGCGATGCCGATCTCGGCAATATTGGCGATGTTATGCGTGACAAGCGTCGTCACCACCGCGATTCCCATCCCGATCATGCCATTGCGGTTGCCCGCCTGACTGGTCGCCGGGCTGGAAAGCCCGCGCAGCGCGAGGATGAAGAACACGCCCGCGATCAGGTAAGCGAGCATCGCCCAGGCAGGCGTGCCGCCTTCGCCGCCACCTGCCGCATAGGCGGGGGTCGCAAACAAAAACATCGTCATCGCGAGAAGCGAAGCGACGAAGCGATCCATGGCCGAACCGCGCGTGGCGAGCGCCGGTCCATGGATTGCCGCGGCGACTGCGTCGCCTCGCAATGACGAAGTCTGAGAGAAGCGCCCCATCCTCACTTCTCCTTCTTCTTGTACATCGCGAGCATTCGCTGCGTCACCGCGAACCCGCCGAAAATGTTGATGCTGGCGAGCACTACCCCGAACAGGCCGAGATACTTCGCCACCGGGCTCTGCGCCTCAGCCGCCGCAATCAGCGCGCCGACGATTATCACCGAGGAGATCGCATTGGTCACCGCCATAAGCGGCGTGTGCAGCGCCGGGGTCACCGACCAGACGACGTAATAGCCAACGAAACAGGCCAGCACGAAGATTGAGAGGATTGAGATGAAGTCCATTGGTTAAGCCCCCAGCAGCCTTTCATTCACAACCTTGCCGCCCTGCGTCAGGCGGATCGCGCCCCCGATTTCCTCGTCGAGCACGGGCTTGCCTGCTTCGGCATCCCAGAAGGCGCTGAGGAAGTTGTAGTGGTTGCGCGCGAACAGTGCCGATGCGTCGGCGGGCAGGTGTGCGGGGGTGTTGGAATAGCCGATGATTTTGACCCCGTGCTTGACCACGAGTTCGTCAGGCTTCGATCCTTCAACATTGCCACCTTGCGCCACCGCGAGGTCAAAAATAACGCTGCCGGGCTTCATCGTCGCGATCTGCGCATCGGTGATGAGGCGCGGCGCAGCACGGCCCGGAATCAAGGCCGTCGTGATGACGATATCCTGCTTGGCAATATGCGAACTCACCAGTTCAGCCTGCGCCTTCTGGTATTCCTCGCTCATTTCGGTAGCATAGCCGCCCGAACCTTCGCCTTCGATCCCGGCGACATTCTCGACGAAGATCGGCTTCGCGCCGAGCGACTGGATCTGCTCCTTGGTCGCGGAACGCACGTCGGTCGCGGAAACCTGCGCGCCCAGCCGCCGCGCGGTGGCAATCGCCTGAAGCCCCGCCACGCCCACGCCCATGATGAAGGCGCGCGCGGCCTGCACAGTGCCCGCCGCCGTCATCATCATCGGGAAGGCGCGGCCATAGGTATCCGCTGCCGCCAACACCGCCTTGTATCCGGCGAGGTTCGATTGTGATGACAACACGTCCATCGACTGCGCGCGGGTGATTCGCGGCATGAACTCCATGCTCAAAGCCTCAAACCCGGCGGCCGCATAGGCATCCACCACGTCGCGTTTCGCAAAGGGATCGAACAGCGCCGCGACCCACGCACCGGGTTTGGCGCCCTTCAGCAGCGCCACGTCAGGCGCCTGAATGCCGAGCACAATGTCAGCATCCTTCACGGTTGCGGCGGCGGTGCCAAGGCTCGCGCCCGCTTCCGCATAGGCCGCATCGGTGACAGAAGCCGTCACACCCGCCCCCTTTTCAACCGCGACATCGAGGCCGAGCGCGGCGAATTTCTTTACCGTTTCCGGCGAGGCGGCAACGCGCGTCTCACCGGGCGCGCGTTCTTTCAGGATCGCGATTTTCACCCGCGGCGCGCCTTAATCGGCGATCAGCGCGAGAATGATGAACACAATCACCGCAACAATCGGCACCGCCCATTTCAGCGTGGCCATGAAACCGCCAAAAGTTGCCTGAGCCTTTTCCATATCGTGAACTGTCATGATCTTTGTTTCCCCTTGGGCGTTCCGAACCGCAAACGCGCGTCCGGTCGCCGAAAAAACACGCCCACGAAGAGCGTCTGACATTCTCGTATCGAAGCGGGCGCGCTATCTCAAGTCACCATTCATGACAGGCGGGGACATCGCTGCAAACAGCCTTAATCCCGTTTTTACCTCCTTGCCCTATTCACTGTGGATTGTGTCATCCGGGGACTCGTGCCCGGGCTGAGGGAAAGTGAGCGGCAAGGTTGATGGCTGAGATGGATTGCCACCCAGACGCGCACAACGATGCGCGAATCGTGATGCTGATCGATGATGAGCCGGCGCAGTCGCGCCTGATCACCGCGATCGCCGCGCGCGATGGCTGGCGCACCATTGTCGCCGCCGATGCCGAAACCGCGATTGCGATGCTCGGCACACGCGAAGGGATGCAGCTATCGGCAATCCTGCTCGATCAATGGGTGCCGGGCGACGATGCCTGCAAACTAATCGCCGAATTGAAATCGCGCCGCCCCGCACTGCCGATCCTGATGCTCACCACCAGCGCATCGCCGCTGCTCGCGGTCGAAGCGATGCGCGCAGGGGCCAGCGATTATCTGGTCAAGCCGGTCGCGCCCGACCGGCTGATGGAGGCGCTGCGCAGCGTTACCACCCGCGAAACGGCGCGCGATGAACTCGCCCCGCTGACCGAGAAAATGTCCGCCAGCCTCGATTTCGATGCGATGATCGGCACCGCGCCGCAGTTCCGCACCGCTCTGGCGCAGGCCGCCAAGGCCGCGCGCGGCCACGGCCATGTGCTGATCGAAGGCGAAACCGGCACCGGCAAGGAAATGCTGATGCGCGCGATGCACGCCGCCAGCCCGCGTTCCAAGGAGCCGCTGCGGATCATCAACCTCGCCAGCATTCCGCCCGGATCAATCGAATCAGTATTGTTCGGGCATGAACCCGGATCGTTTCCCGGCGCGTTTGATCGCCAGATCGGCGCGTTCCAGCATTGCGACGGCGGCACGCTGGTGCTCGACGAGATCGACCGCCTGACCCCGGCGCTGCAACAGCGGCTGGGCGATGCGCTGGACAGCGGGATCATCCGCCCGGTCGGCGCGAGTTATGGCTTCCGGGTCGATGTGCGGCTGCTGGTGACCAGCAATGTCGGGCTCGACCGGATTGCGGCGGGCGATCAGTTCGATGCCGGACTCGCGGCGAAGTTGGGGAGCACCCGGATCGTGCTGCCACCCCTGCGCGAACGCGTGGGCGATATTCCCGCACTGACCCGCCATTTCCTCGCCCGGATTGGCGAACAACCCGGGCTGAACCATCTGTCCGTATCCGATAGCGCCTTGGCGTTGCTCGCCGCCTATGACTGGCCGGGCAATGTCCGCCAGCTGCAATCGGTGTTGTTCCGCGCCGCGGTCTATTGCGAAGACAATTCGCTGACCGCGGACAGTTTCCCGCAATTGTCCGAAATGCTGGGCGAACAGGGCAGCGTCACGGTGGCGAGCGCGCATGAAGGGGTGGGCATCATGCTCTACACCCCCGACGGCAACCTGCGCCCGCTGGAGGATATCGAGGCTGACGTCATCCGCCTCGCCATCGGCCATTATCGCGGCCGCATGACCGAAGTGGCGCGGCGGCTGGGGATCGGGCGGTCAACGCTCTATCGCAAGCTGTCAGATCTCGGGATTGATAACGCGGCTTGATCAGCGCGGCCTGCGGGCCTAGCCCGACCGGTATGACACAATTGCAAGATTTCACCAGGCGCAGCGCGCTCGTCACCGGGGCAGCTTCGGGGATCGGTGCGGCTGCGGCCAAGGCGCTGGCGGCGCGCGGTGCGGCGCGGCTGTTTCTGGTCGATATCGATGGCGCGGGGCTGAATGGGCTCGATTTACCGGGCGAAGTTCACCGCATTGTCGGCAGCGTCGCGGATGAAGCGCTTTGGCAGGCGTTAGACCCCCGCTTGGCCGGGCTAGACCATGCCTTGGTCAACGCAGGTATTGGTTCTGGCGGGCCGATTGCGTCGATTTCGCTGGCCGAATGGCGCCGGGTGATGGCCGTTAATCTGGACGGCGCGTTCATGACTTTGGCGAGTTCGCTGCGGGCGATGGAACAGCGCGGCGGCAGCGTGGTGGTGGTCGCCTCAGTCACCGGGATCAAGCCGGTGCCGGGCATCGGCCCTTACGGCGTATCCAAGGCGGCAGTTGCTCACATGGCCCGTATTGCCGCTGCCGAAAATGCCAAAAAAGGCATCCGTGTCAATGCGATAGCTCCCGGCGGGGTGGACACTGCGATCTGGGAAAGCGGCGCAGATTTTACAGCTTCGGTCGCAGCAATCGGGCGCGAGGCGACGATCAAGGCAATGGCCAAGACCACGCCGCTGGGCCGTTTTGCCACCTCAGAAGAGATGGCCGACAGCATCCTCTATTTGCTCAGCGATGCTGCTTCCAACATTACCGGCCACGTGATGGTGTCGGACGGCGGATTTACTCTCTGATTTTTATGCAGTTTTTCTTATCATCCCAACAGGGAGGAAAATGTTTCACGTGAAACATTGGTAGAACATCACAATGTAACGCCCGTGTCGACCGGAGTGTTACAGTCGCCCCGCATGAGGATATGCCAGGGGTTGGAAAGGCCGTCTCAGTGCAGCGGGAGCTGGCTAAAATCCGTCAGCCCGGCATCGCGCAAACCGCGCCACACATTGCGCGCCTGCACCGTTTCGGCCACATCGTGGACACGCAGGATGTGCACGCCTGCCTCCATCCCCCTCACCGCCATTGCGAGCGACCCGGCGAGCCGCTGATCGGCAGGCTCCTCAGCCGACAGCGCGCCAATCATCCGCTTTCGGCTCGCGCCCAGCATGACCGGGCTGCCCAGCGCGTGGAACAACGGCAAGGCGTTGATGAGCGCAAGGTTGTCCGCCAGCGACTTGCCGAAACCGATGCCCGGATCGACGATGATACGGTCTTCGGCCATGCCCGCCGCGATAGCGCGCGCGCGCGCTGCTTTGAGGAAGTCGAACACCTCGCTAACCACGTCAGCATAGTGCCCGCCCGCGTGCAGATCCTCGCCCGCACCCGGCGCGTGCATCAAAACCACCGGGCAACCGCGCGCCGCAACCAGATCGATGCTGCGCGGATCATAGCGCAGAGCCGAGACATCATTGGCCATATGCGCGCCCGCCGAGAGCGCCGCTTCGAGGACGCCTGCGCGCCTTGTATCAACACTGATTGCGGCCCCCATCGCCGCGCAATATTCGACAGCGGGGATCACCCGGCGGATTTCCTCATCCTCAAACGTCGCCGCAGCGCCGGGGCGAGTGCTTTCGCCGCCAATGTCGATGATCGCTGCGCCTGCCTCCAGCATCGCGGCGGCGCGGGCGCGGCCGGTCTGCGCATCATCATGCGCTCCGCCATCGGAGAAACTGTCGGGCGTGACGTTGAGGATGCCCATGATCTGCGGCTGATCGAGCCGGATGGTGCGCGCGCCCAATTGCAGCGGAGGGTGTGCCTTCCTGAGGTTCGCCCACTGCACGGCTGCATCATCGGCCACCGCATCAGGCAGGCTGGCCAGCGCCTGTTCCACCGCGCCTGCAGTGCAGATGATCCGGTCAGCCACCACCCCATCGCGGCGCAGCACCAGCGCAAATTCGCGGGCATAGGCCATGCTGCCGCCCAGCCGCACCGCCTCACCCTCCACCGCCTGCGGGCCGGAGACAAGCGTGAGCGGGTAGAGATAGACGGTGGCGGTCATGTCTTTCCCTTGCGGGAATCAATCCTCGTTCGCCAGCAGATAGAGCTGCCGCGCGGCGTCAATCGGCTGCACATCCGCGCCGACTTCGTAATGCCAGAACGACCAGCCGTTGCAGCTTGGCGCGGCTTGCAATTCCTTGCCCAGCCCGTGGATCGATCCGGTTTTGCCATCACATTCCAACGAGCCATCGGCGCGCACCGTGGCGATCCAGCGGCGTTTTTTGTCGAACACCTGCGTGCCCGGCGGGATCAGGCCAGTTTCGACCACCGCGCCAAACGCCACCTTGGGCGCGGTGCGTGCGCTTTGCATGGTGGTGAGCGCGCTTTCATCGAGCGGCAGCTCCTTGGCTATCCGCTTTTCAGCGACATCGCGGTAAAAATCCTCCCGTTCGCAGCCGATCCATTCACGCCCCAGCCGCTTGGCCACCGCGCCAGTGGTGCCGGTGCCGAAGAACGGATCGAGCACCACGTCGCCCTTTTCCGTCGTCGCCAACAGCACGCGATAGAGCAGCGCCTCGGGCTTTTGCGTCGGGTGTGCTTTCTTGCCGCCTTCCTTAAGTCGTTCGCCCCCGCCGCAGATCGGCATCACCCAGTCCGATCGCATCTGCAATTCATCGTTGAGCGTCTTCATCGTGCGATAATTGAACTGATAGCGCGCCTTTTCCCCCATGCTCGCCCAGATCAGCGTTTCATGCGCGTTGGTGAAGCGGGTGCCGCGGAAATTGGGCATCGGATTGGCCTTGCGCCAGACGATATCGTTGAGAATCCAGAATCCGAGATCCTGCAAAATCGCCCCGACGCGGAAGATGTTGTGATAAGAACCGATCACCCATAGCGCGCCATCAGGCTTGAGCACCCGGCGCGCTTCGGTCAGCCATTCGCGGGTGAAGGTGTCATAAGCGCGGAAGCTGTCGAACTGATCCCAGTGATCGGTCACGGCATCGACATGGCTGCCGTCCGGACGGTTGAGATCGCCGCCAAGCTGCAAGTTATAGGGCGGATCGGCGAACACCAGATCAACGCTGTTGGTGGGGAGCGAGCGCATCGCTTCGATGCAGTCCCCCGGCAGGATACGGCCCAGTGGCAGGTCGAGCGCAGGCGCGATTTTTGACGCTTTTACAGCGTGTTTTTCCTGCAACTTCGTCTTTTCTATAACGCCCACCAGATCAGCCCCGCTTGTTATGCTTGCAACTTATCCACAGGCATGAGTCTTTGAGGAGTCCGCGTCAAGCGCCTAATTATGCGCGCATTATGGTTAACGCTGCATCAACGCAGCGGAACGAAGCAAGACCGGCACAAGATGTTGAGTCCCGCGCCGCGCAAGGGACTCGATATGCAGCGGTGTGGCCCGCAGGACTCAGCGGTGCGCAATCGTCCGGTTATAGCAAACTTGCCTGCGCAACCGGGGCAAAGCTGCGGCGGTGTAGCGAGGTCGGGCCGTGGCGGCGCAGCGCCTCGATGTGTTCGGCCGTGCCATAACCCTTGTTGCGCTCCCACCCGTATTGCGGGTGCGCGCGGGCGGCCTCGACCATCAACCGGTCGCGCCATTCCTTGGCGATGATCGACGCGGCGGAGATCGCCGGTTCGATCCCGTCTCCGCCAACGATGGCGCGCGCGGGCCAGCCCCATCCGGCACGGCGTCCGGCAGGGGTCATATTGCCATCGATCAGCACTTCGCGCACCGGCGCGGGAATCGCTGCGGTCAGGCTTGCCACGGCGCGGGTCATCGCCTCCATCGTCGCGATGAAGATGTTGAGCCGGTCGATCTCGTCAGGCTCCACCACCGCCACTGCCCAGCCGCAGCTTGCGCGAATGGCCGTTTCCAGCCGTGCACGGCGGGCGGGCGAAAGCCGCTTGGAATCATCGAGCCCAATGGGTATCTCAACCCCAAGCACAACCGCCGCGGCCACCACCGGCCCGGCCAACGGCCCGCGCCCGGCCTCGTCAACCCCGATGACAAGGCCGCCGTTTGTAACCGTGAAACTCGGAGTGACCCCAAACATGACCCGTTCTTTCCCTCTGACCGCCGCACTTTCCCTACCCACGTTGATGCTGGCAAGCTGTGGCGCTGAAAAACTTGGGGCCGAAACCGGGGAAACCGCCGGATCGGCAGCCGATGGCGCTCCGTTTGTCATCAGCGAAGTGGCGACGTTTGAGGAACCCTGGGCGATTGAATTTGCGCCCGGCACCACGGTTCTGTTCGTCACTGAAAAGGCGGGCACGGTGAAGTTTATCGACACGGCAACGGGAACCATCGGCACGGTCAGCGGCGTTCCCGAAGTGGCCTATGGAGGGCAAGGCGGATTGGGCGACATCGCCTTCCTGCCCGCCGAAGCCTCAGACGTTCTGGGGCAGCGCACAATCTATCTCAGCTGGGCCGAGGCGGGCGCGGATGACACACGCGGGGCGGCGGTTGGCAAGGGCACACTGGTGTGCGCCAGCACCGAGACTTGCGCCATCGAAGGCCTCAGCGTCATCTGGCGGCAAGCCCCCAAGGTGACCGGGCGCGGGCATTATTCGCACCGCATCAGCGTGTCGCCCGATGGTCAGCACCTTTATATCGCCAGCGGCGAACGTCAGAAGATGGAGCCTGCGCAGGACACATCGAACACGCTCGGCACGATCGTCCGGCTCAATCTGGATGGCACACCGGCGGCGGGCAATCCGATGGCGGATCAGGGCGGCGTGACAGCGGAAATCTGGTCTTACGGGCACCGCAACATTCTGGGGATGGATTGGGATGCGCAAGGGCGCCTGTGGGAAGTCGAACACGGCCCGGCGGGCGGGGATGAACTCAACCTCGTTCAGCGCGGTGCCAATTATGGCTGGCCGGTGCGTTCCTATGGCGAACATTACAACGGCGGCGCAATTCCCGATCACAGCGCCGATGATGGCTTCGCCAAGCCCGCGATGTTCTGGAATCCGGTAATCGCGCCGGGCGATATGCTGATCTATGACGGCACAATGTTCGACAATTGGCAGGGCCGTGCGCTGATCGTGGGGCTTGGTTCGCAGGCTCTGGTCGAGGTCGCCATCGACGGTGACAGTGCGAGCGAGGTCAGCCGCCATGAATTCGACCGTCGGCTACGCTCGCTTGCCCAAGGGCCGGACGGCGCGCTGTGGATCGCCGAGGATGGCAAGGGCGCGCGGGTGCTGAAGCTTTCCCCGCAATGACAACGGCTGCCACTGCCCCCACCACCGCGACGCTGATCCCGCTGGAGGCGGTTGATCCCGCCATGATCGAGGCGGTGCTTGACCGCGCGTTCGGCCCGGATCGACACGCGCGCACGGCCTACCGCATCCGCGAAGGCATGGACTGGCTGCCGGGTCTGAGCCTGGCGGCGCTGGATGAAGACGATCTGCTGGTCGCCACGATTCAATGCTGGCCCATCGCGCTCCAGACGCAGCAGGGGCCGGTGCCGTTGGTGATGGTCGGGCCGGTGGCAGTCGTGCCCGAACGACAGGGCGAAGGCTTTGGCGTCGGCTTGATGAGCGCGATGATCGCTGAAGATGCACGGCTGGCGGCAGGTGGGCAGGCGCTGGCACAGGTGCTGATCGGCGATGCCGAATACTATGGGCGCTGGGGTTTTTCCGCGGCAATGACAGGCGGCTGGCGCTGCCCCGGCCCCTATGAACCGCATCGGCTGCTGGCGCGCGGTGCGGGTTTGGCGGCAATGCCGGCCGAAGGAATGCTGGGGCCGTGGGTATGAAAAGAAGGAGCAGCTTAGCCCCTTCACCTTGCGCAAAGCTTCTGGCATCGCTCTAAACGAACCATGCCCTATGAACCGCCCCCCTATCTCGCCGAACTGACGCTGGCCGAAATCGCCGATCTGGTGGCGCAGCGCAAATTGCCGCCGGTCGAAGGCTGGGCACCGCAGCAATCGGGCGACAGCGCGATGCGGATCGCGGCCGACGGCACCTGGTATCACGAAGGCAGTCCGATCCGGCGCGAAGCGATGGTGCGCGCCTTTGCCGGGCTGCTCAAACGCGACGACAGCGGCCAGCACTGGCTGATCACCCCGTTCGAGAGACTCGCCATCGCAGTGGATGACGCCGCCTTCATCGCGGTCGATTGCGTGCGCGCCGATGATGCGCTGGTTTTCCGGCTCAATACCGATGACATCGTGATCGCCGGGCCGGATCACCCCTTGCGCGCCGCAGGTGATGCCGATGCCCCTGCGCTTTATCTCGATGTCAGGCGTGGGTGCGAGGCGCGATTGAACCGCTCAACTTACGCGCAACTGGCCGAAATCGCGCTGGCCGAAGGGGCCAAGGACAATAGCTGGCAAGTCACCAGCAAAGGTCAGGCGTTTTCGCTGCTGTCATGACGCCATCCCCCGCCGCCAGCATTTATGACCCGCTTGCGCAGGCCTTTGCCGAAGGCCACCGCACGCCCATCCCCGACCTGCTCAGCGACGCGCATTTCGCACAGGGTGACCGCACCACGCCTGCCGCCGTGCTGATTGCGGTGACCGATGCGGCGCATGATCCGCAGGTTATCCTGACCCAGCGCCCGCGCGCGATGCGCGATCATCCGGGGCAGGTTGCCTTTCCGGGCGGTAAGATCGATCCGGGTGAGGACGCCATCACCGCCGCCCTGCGCGAAGCCGAGGAGGAGCTCGCCCTGCCGCGCGATGCGGTGCGGGTGATCGGAACCAGCGATGTCTATCACACCGGCACCGGCTTTCTGGTGACGCCGGTGGTCGGCGTGGTGCCGCCGGGGCTGTGCCTCACCCCCAACCCTTCGGAGGTGGAAGCATGGTTCGAAGCCCCGCTCGGCCTGCTGCTTGATCCGGAAAGCTGGACGACGAACGAGGTGTTCTGGCGCGGCGCAACCCGGCGTTACCTCGAACTGGAATGGCAGGGTTTCCGCATCTGGGGCGTGACCGCGGCGATCATCGCCAACCTGTCGCGCCGGATCGCGATACAGGCGCTGCACGATGCGGCGTGATCTCACCCAAGCCGAATGGCCGCACCGCGCTGGCCTTGCCGCGCTGACAGCGGCGCTGGGCGCAGCGAATATCCGCTGGGTCGGCGGCGCGGTTCGCGATGGCTTGCTGGGCATAGAGGTGCATGATGTCGATTGCGCCACCGTGCTGATGCCCGCCGAGGTGATCGACCGCTGCGCCCGCGCGGGCATTCGCACCGTTCCCACCGGGATCGAACATGGCACGATCACCGCGATCCTTGCCGATGGCCCGGTCGAAATCACCACCTTGCGCCGCGATGTCGCCACCGATGGCAGGCGCGCCACCATCGCCTTTGCCCGCAATTGGGCAGAGGATGCCGCGCGGCGCGATTTCACTATCAACGCGCTCTATGCCCATCCTGAAACTCTGGAAATTGCCGATTATTTCGGCGGGCTCGATGATCTGGCGGCGCGGCGCGTGCGGTTCATCGGCGATGCGCGCGAACGGATAGCCGAGGATCACTTGCGCATCCTGCGCTATTACCGCTTTCAGGCGCGCTTTGGCGCAGCATTGGATGCCGAGGCCGAGGCTGCCTGCGCAGACCTCGCCCACACTCTGAAAGGGCTGAGCCGCGAACGGGTGGCGGCAGAATTGCTGACGCTGTTGGCCCTGCCCGATCCGCACGCGACGCTGGAACGGATGCGCGGGCACGGCGTGCTCGGCGTGATCCTGCCCGAAGCCTGCGCCGCGCAGCTTGCCGCGCTTGCCCGGCTGATCGCGCAGGAGAGCGCGCAAGGGGTCGCCCCCGATCCGGTGCGGCGGTTGGCAGCCCTGCTTCCCTCTTCGCCCGATGTCGCCGAGACGGTCGCCGCGCGGCTGCGGCTGTCCAAAACGCAGCGCGCGCGGTTGATTGGCGCGGCTGAACGCGTGGCAGGCGACACCGAGAACCCCCACGCGCTTGCCTATCGTGTCACAGTGCCGTCGGCGGTTGACCGGTTGCTGCTGCTGGGCGGCGATGCGCGCGCGCTGATTGGCTGGACGCCGCCGGTCTTCCCGGTGAAAGGCGGCACGATTGTCGCACGCGGAGTTACCGCTGGCCCGGCGGTCGCGCGTGTGCTGCAAGCGGTGGAGCAACGCTGGGTCGCTGAAGGTTTTCCCGATCCTGCACGGATCGAAACCCTGCTTAACGAGGAATTGGCAAAGACCGCGACGTGACCTGCCCGACGGGATGAACCGAGACTAAAGAACGGCGGGCTGCATTCAAGGGCGGCGCCTTGCGGTTGTCACCCACGTCCGGCCCGGGCTAGGAATGGGTCACGGGTCAATGCACCGCATTCGCAACCGCGACGGCAGCAGCATTTTAATTGACCTCGGCCACACTCTCTGGCCTCTCGCTGCGGCCAACCCGGTCGCTGGGATCCTCCGTATCCCGCAGAGCTTGTCGTCCCGTTCGGCAACCCTCCGGCAACGTGTAACAATGGAGTATATCAATGAAATCTGTTAAACTGGCGCTGATTGCCGCCGTGTTTGCTGCGACCCCCACAGTGGCTTTCGCACAGGACGTGGGCGCGACAATCTACGGGAATGATGGAAACCCGATCGGCACGGTCGAACAGAAGACCGAACAGGTGGTCGTGATCAACACCGGCAAGCACAAGGCCCCGATTCCCGCCAATCTGTTATTCGAAAACGATAAGGGTCACGCCGTCAACGCCACCAAGGCTCAGGTTGATGCGATGATGGATCAACAGCTCGCTGCCGCTGAGGCCAAACGTGATGCGGCACTGGTAGCTGGCGCAGCAGTGGTATCGGTCAACGGCAATCCGGCAGGCACGCTGGGCGAGGTTGATCTGGCCGCCGATGAAATCACGCTGGAAAGCCCCGACGGGCCGATCTTGCTCAAGAAAGAATATTTTATCGTCGATAACGATGGCCAGCTCAAGGCGCTGGTTACGCGTGATCAGATCGCCAACGCTGCCGCTAGCCGCAAGGCGGGCGGATAACCTTACCGACCGCTCCCTCACAAGGGTCGTAATCGGGCTGCGGGTGCTGCAATCGCATCCGCAGCCTTTTTTACCTGTCAATTACAGCGTCAGTCAAACCGGCCCGACTTGGGGAAGCCCTGCGGCGGCATTCGCCCGGCGGCCCCGCGCGCCACCTTCCACATGCGGATTTCGGTTTCGGTGCGGGTGCGTTCGCCCGATCCGCCCATCTGCCAGCTGAGGCCATCGCCCAGCACAAAGGTGATCGCGTCGGATAACCCGCCGTCGCGGTAGCGCTGCAATTGCACCCCCTGCCCGCGCGCCATCACCGGGAGCTCTTCAAGGTTGAACACCACCAGCTTGCGGTTGTCCCCGACGCAGGCGACATGATCGTGGGTGGACGCAATCTCGCGGATTACCCGCAGCGCAGCTCCATCTTTCAGGTTCACCACCTGCCGCCCTTTGCGGGTTTCGGCCAGCAGATCATCCATCGCCGCGACAAAGCCCTTGCCGTGGCTTGAGGCGAGCAGCAACCGCCCGCCCGGACGGTGCACCATCATCGCAGCGATCGCGGCTTCGCTTTCAAGGTCGACCATGGTGCGCACCGGTTCGCCGAACCCGCGCGCGCCGGGCAGCTTGTCGCACCCCAGCGTATAGAACCGCCCGTCCGATGCGGCCAGCAACAGCTTGTCCGTCGTCTGCGCGTGGAGGATGAAGGCGAGGCTGTCGCCCTCCTTGTATTTGAATTCCTGATCCAGCGGCACGTGGCCGCTCGCCGCGCGGATCCAGCCTTTCTGGCTGAGGATCACCGTCACCGGCGCCTTTTCAATCATCGCGTCCATGCTGAATTCGACCGCAGGCTCGGCTTCGGCAATCAGCGTGCGGCGCGCGCCGAGCGCGGTATCCTCGGCATATTCCTTGCGCAGCGCCTTGAGATCGCGTTTCAGCCGGGTGCGCTGTTTCGCGGGGCTTTCCAGCAGCGCCTGCAATTCGGCCTCCTCGGCCAGCAGCGTGTCCTGTTCCTTGCGCAGTTCCATTTCCTCCAGCTTGCGCAAAGACCGCAGCCGCATATTGAGGATCGCTTCGGCCTGCCGGTCGGTAAGGTCGAATTCGGCCATCATCAGCGGCTTGGGCTCATCCTCAGAGCGGATGATTTCGATCACCCGGTCAAGGTTGAGAAAGGCGATGATGTAACCGCGCACCAGTTCCAGGCGTGACGCGATCTTGTCCAGCCGGTGCTGCGCGCGGCGTTGCAGGATGTCGATCTGTGCCGCCGTCCAGCTGCCCAGCAGTTCCTTCAGCCCCATCACCATCGGGGTGCGCCCCAAACCGGGCTGCGCATCGAGCACGTTCAGATTGAGGCTGAACCGGGTTTCCAGATCGGTCAGCTTGAACAGGCTTTCTTTCAGCAGTTCGGGATCGACATTGCGGCTTTTGGGGGTGAGCACGATGCGGATCGCGGTGTCGCTTTCATCGCGCACGTCTTCCAGGATCGGCAGTTTGCGATCACCGATTAGCGCGGCGATCTGTTCGATCAGCTTTCCCTTGGGCACCTGATAGGGGATTTCCGAGATCACCAGCTGCCATTGCCCGCCGCCCAGCCGTTCGATCCCGGCGGCGATATCATCGGCGTCCTTGGCCTCTGGCGCGTGGAACTTGCCGCGCAGGCGAAAACTGCCGCGTCCGGTGCGATAGGCCTCGGCAATCGCCGCCGCGCTGTCGACCAGCTGCCCGCCGGTGGCGAAATCGGGGCCGTGGAACAGTTCCATCAGCCTTGCGTGTTCCACGTGGGGATTGTCGATCAGTTCCAGCGTCGCGTCGATCACTTCTGCAACATTGTGGCTGGGAATGCTGGTCGCCATGCCGACCGCGATCCCGCTTGACCCATTGGCGAGCAGGTTGGGGAACAGGCCGGGGAAAATCTCCGGCTCGATCTCCTCCCCGTTGTAAGTCGGCAGAAAATCGACCGTGCCTTCATCCAGCCCCGCCATCAGCGCCAGCGCGGTCTTGGTCAGCCGCGCTTCGGTATAGCGGTAGGCGGCGGCGTTATCGCCATCGACATTGCCGAAGTTGCCTTGCCCTTCAACCAGCGGATAACGCAGCGCAAAATCCTGCGCCAGCCGCACCATCGCGTCATAGACCGAGGCATCGCCGTGCGGATGATATTTACCGATCACATCGCCCACCACGCGCGCCGATTTCTTGAACGCGGAGGATGGATCAAGTTTCAACTGCCGCATCGCCCACAGCAATCGGCGGTGCACCGGCTTCAACCCGTCGCGCAGATCGGGAAGCGAGCGCGCGGTGATGGTGGACAGTGCATAAACGAGGTAGCGTTCGGACAGCGCAGCATCGAACGGCGCATCGACGATCGCATCAAACGGGTCTTCTGGCGGGGAGGTAACGGTGTCGGACATGGCTCCCCTCTAGCAATCCGCCGCACCGCGAGGGAGAGGCGTTTCCACAGGCTTGAGTGGATTACATCCGCCGCAGATCATTGCTTTCTGACGGCACGCTGACCGTCAGCCCGTCCAGAGCTGCGGTCACTTCGATCTGGCACGAAAGCCGCGACGTGCGCCGTGCCCCGGCGGCGAAATCGAGCATATCTTCCTCCTCATCGGCGGCGGGAGGCAGGCGGTCGAACCATTCAGGCGCGACGATCACGTGGCAGGTGGAACAGGCCATCTGCCCTTCGCAGGTGCCCTCCAGCGGCAACCCCGCCGCCTGCCCCACGCGCAGCAGGTTGTCGCCCGCTTCGCACGCCGTTTCCACCCGCTTGCCATGGGGATCGACGAAGGTGATGGTGATGCTCACAGGCCTTGCTCCTTGGCGGCAGAGAGGATCGCGCTGGCGGCGACCTCGATATCCTGCGCCGTGGTATAGCGGCCAAATCCCAGCCGAATAGAGGACTTTGCTTGCCCGTCAGTCAGCCCGATCGCCTTCAACACATGGCTCGGCCGGCCCGATCCGCTGGCGCAGGCGCTGCCTGCCGAGAACATCACATTGCGGCAATCTGAGATCAAGCGGGCGACGTCGAGGCCTTCTAATCGCACATTGAGATTGCCGGGCCAGCGGTGGTCGACGCTGCCGTTGACTTCCCATGCCGCAAAGGCATCGCGGGCAATGTTCGCCAAATGTTTCACGTGAAACATTTGCGCTTCGATCCCCTCTGCCGCGACCTGCGCCGCCGCGCCGAACCCGGCGCAAAGCGCGGGCGAGAGGGTGCCTGAACGCAAGCTAGCCTCCTGTCCGCCGCCCCAAAGCAGGGGGGCGGGGCGCGGCGCGTCAGCGGCGATCCACAAGGCACCAATCCCCTTTGGCCCGTGAATCTTGTGCGCCGATACCGCGATGTAATCGGGTCTAAAGGGGGTCAAGGCGAGCCTAGCATAGGCCTGGACGGCATCAACCAGAACACGCGCTCCGGCGGCGTGAGCGATAGTGATGGCCTCGGCCAGCGGATGGATCACGCCGATTTCATTATTGACCGCCATCACCGCGACAAGCCCGGTTCCAGGCGTGATCGCGGCCTTCAGCGCTTCGAGGTCCGCGCGGCCATCGGGCAGGACGGGGAGCACGGTAAAGCGCCGCCCCTGCGCCTCCACCACCCGCGCGCAATCGAGCACCGCTGCGTGTTCGGTGGCGAAGGTGATGACATCGCCCGGCGTGCCTTGCAGCACCATATTGAGCGCCTCGGTCGCGCCGGAGGTAAAGATCACTTTCCCATCATCGGGCAGCAAAGCCGCGACCCGTTCACGCGCGGCCTCCACCGCCGCCGCCGCCATGCGGCCCATGCGGTGGGGCGAATGTGGGTTGCCAAACGTGTCGCTGTCCGGCCCGCCGAGCCAGCGCAGCATCGCCTCACGCGCCTCGGGGGCGAGCGGCGTGGTGGCTTGGTAATCGAGGTAGATCATCGGTTCACGCCCCCACCCTCGTCATTGCGAGGAGCGAAGCAACGCGGCAATCCAGAGCGTATCGCGAGACACTCTGGATTGCTTCGCTGCGCTCGCAATGACGAACTAGCATAACGAAGCCCAAGCATCGGCAAACCGTTCCAACTCCTGCGCGCGCGTGTTCCACCCCAAACTCACCCGGATGGTGCGCGCGGCCACATCATCGGGTACGCCAAAGGCATCAAGCACCCGGCTTTTCTTGAGCGTGCCCGAAGAACACGCGCTGCCCGCCGACACGGCAAAGCCCATGGCGTCGAGCCGGATCAGCAATGCCTGCGCGCTGATCGTGGGGTGCGTCAGGGCGACAATGTAATCGACCTGCTCCCCGACAGTGAGGCGGTTTTCAGCAACCCTTTCAGCGAACGCGGCCCGCTTCGCCGGTGTTGTTTCCCAATCTCCCGCCTCCAGCGCCGCCGCCATGCCCATTGCACCCGGCAGATTCTCGGTGCCCTGCCGATAGCCGCGCTCATGCCCGCCGGTGGGTTCAAGCATCGCAAAATCACGCACCAGCAATGCGCCCACCCCGATTGGCCCGCCGAATTTATGGGCGCTGACCACCAGCATATCGGCATCGGGCAGCGCCAGCTTGCCCGCCGATTGCGCGCAATCCGATAGCGTCAGCGCACCCGTTGGCCGGACGGTGCCGACCATATCGCTCACCGGATTGATCGTGCCGGTTTCTGAATTGACGTGCTGCACCGCCAGGATCGTGTGCCCGTCAAAGGTGCAATCTTCGCTGAAAATCTCAGCATCCGGCGCAGCGCGGAACACCGCGTCGTGCTCGACCGCGCTGACGATCCGGCGTTCAATCTTGGCCCGGTTCAGCGCAATCCACAGAGCCTCGCTCGCGCCGGAGGTGAAGATCAGTTCCCCGCTCCACCCCAGCGCCGCCTTGATCCGCTCGCGCGCATCTTCAAGCACGGCGCGGGCCTTGCGGCCTTCCGCATGAGGCGAAGACGGGTTGGCCCACAGCGCAAACCCCTCATCCATCGCCGCCTTTGCCTCGGGCCGCAGCGGCGATGTGGCCGCGTGGTCGAGATAGATCCGCTCCGGAATGGCTCAGCCCCTACAAAAAATTGCGAATTGCGCGCGCGTCCCTATATAGAGCGCGCTTTCGCGGACGCCACCCGGCGTAGCGCGGCCCCTCGATCAACAAGGTCTGCTCATGCCATCCGTCATCTTCCCCGGCCCCGAAGGCCGTCTTGAAGGCCGTTTCTCCCCGCCGCCGCGCCCGCGTGCGCCCGTGGCGATGATCCTGCACCCGCACCCCGAAGGCGGCGGCACCATGAACGACCGGATCGTGCAGCGGCTTTACAAAACCTTTGCCGATCGCGGCTTTGCCACCCTGCGGTTCAACTTTCGCGGCGTGGGCCGCTCGCAAGGCAGCTTCGATTCCGGCATCGGCGAGCTTTCCGACGCGGCGAGCGCATTGGATTGGGTGCAGTCGATCCACCCTGAGGCACAAAGCACCTGGATCGCGGGCTATTCTTTCGGCGCGCTGATCGGGATGCAATTGCTGATGCGCCGCCCTGAAGTGCGCGGGTTTATCTCGGTCGCGCCGCCCGCCAACATGTATGACTTTTCATTCCTCGCCCCTTGTCCTGCGAGCGGCATCTTCGTGCAGGGCGCGGCGGATACCGTGGTGCAGCCAATTGCGGTGCAAAAACTGGTCGACAAGCTGCGCACGCAAAAGCACATCACCATCCACCACGAAGAAATCCCCCGCGCCAACCACTTCTTCGAAAACGAGATCGAGGATTTGATGGGTTCGGTGAACAATTATCTGGATTTCCGGCTCTCGCCCGATTGCCCGATCAAGTGATGCGTTGATGCGGGCGGTGGACGCCGCCCCTACCCTTCCCCGGCGGCCTTGATCTGGGTGATCGGCGCTTCGCCGCCCGCTGTGGGCAGCGTCCAGATCAGCACGTTGAGCACCGCGATCACCGCCAGCACCACCATCAGCGCGGGCTGTTTGATCTGCCCCGTGCGCCGCCACAGCGCGTAGGCCCCGGCCAGCAAAGCCAGCGCGGCGAGCATGACGATGGATAATACGATATCGGTCATGCTGCGCGCTTTAGCCCGCGATCCTGCCCGCGCGCAATTGACTTGAGCAAGCCGCCTCGTCAAACCTTGCGCCCATGAGAGAGAACCACGCTGATTTCACCCGCCGCCAGACGCTTGCTGCGCTGGGCGGCGTATCCGCGCTTGCGCTGCTGCCCGCCTGCGCCGCAACCGCCACCGCGCCCAATAGCGGAGCGCCGGTCGCTGGGCTTGATCCCGATGCCGCGCTCGACAGGATCGCCTACCGGATGCTCGCCCACGAACCGGGCCGCGCTACCGGGCTGGGTGTGGACACCGGCGAATATGCCGCGTGGCGATCAACCTTCGGCACGGCGGGCGCGCAAGGGCGCAGCGAATATGCGGCCACGCTCAAGGAACTGGTCGCCGAAGCCCGCGCCTATCCCAAGGATGGCCTGACCAGCGATCAGCAGATCGGGTTCGAGGTCGTCGAAACCGCGTTTTCCAAAGCGCTGGAGGGCATGGCGATGCCTTATGGCGATGTCGCGGTCGGCAGCTGGCGCAATGCGCCCTATGTGGTGATCCAGAATGTGGGCGGCTATATTGATCTGCCGCGGTTCTTCGGTTCGACCCAGCCATTGAAAGAATCCGAAGATGTCGGCCCTTACATGGACCGCCTCGCCGAAGTCCCCGCGATCCTCGACGGAGAGCTTGACCGCATCCGCGCCGCGCGCGCCATGGGCGTGGTGCCGCCGGCCTTCCTGATCGACAAGGCGATCGCCCAGATGGAAGCGAGCATCGCCAGCGCCAGCGATAGCTACGCCGGGCCGCTCACCGCCGCACCGTTCAACACTGGTAACTGGGCCGCGCCGCACGCCGGGCGGATTGTTGCCAACGGGATTGTCCCCGCGCTCGAACGCCAGATTGCCGAACTCAAGGCCCAGCGCAGCCTCGCGAAGGATAGCGCCGGGATGTGGGCGCAGCCGATGGGTGAGGAATATTACAGCTGGGCGGTCGGCGCATCGACCACCACCGCGATGACTCCTGATGAAATCCACCGTCAGGGGCTGGCTGAACTCGACGAAATCCACGGGAAAATGGACCCGATCCTGCGCGAAATCGGCTATACCCAAGGCACCGTGGGTGACCGGATGCGCGCGCTGTCAGACGATCCGCGTTACAAATTTGCCGAAGGCGATCCAGGGCGCGAGGAAATCTTCGCCTTCATCAATGACCGGGTGGCGTGGATCAAGGCGCAGATGCCGCGCGCGTTCAACCAACTGGTTGATCCCCCGCTCGAAATCCGGCGCCTGCCGCTCGCCGAAGAACCCGGCGCGCCGGGGGCTTATGGCGGGGCGGGCAGCAAGGATGGCTCGATTCCGGGGCGGTTCTGGATCAACCTTCGCACCACCGATCTGCACCGCAAATATGATCTGGCCGACCTTGCCTTCCACGAATCGATCCCCGGCCACGTGTGGGAAGGCGAATTTTCCAACCGCCTGCCGCTGATCCGGTCGATCCTCGCCTTCAACGCTTTTTCCGAAGGCTGGGCGCTTTATGCCGAACAATTGGCGGATGAGCTGGGCGCTTATGATGAATTCAAGGTCGGGCGACTGGGCTACCTCCAATCGCTCGCCTTTCGTGCCTGCCGGTTGGTGGTGGATACCGGGCTGCACTCCAAACGCTGGACGCGCGAACAAGGGCGGCAGTTCTTTGTCGAGCGCAATGGTTCCAAGGTCGAGGAAGTCGCGAGCGAGGTTGATCGCTATTGCAGCTGGCCGGGGCAGGCCTGCGGGTACAAGATCGGCCACAGCGAAATCGTGCGCCAACGCGCGCGGGCGCAGGCGGAACTGGGCGGCGCGTATGATTTCAAAGCGTTCAACACCGCCGTGGTGCTGGGCGGCAACGCGCCGTTGAGCGTGGTGGCGAACACGGTGAGCCGCTATATCGCGGGCGCGCGGGGGTGATGCCGAACAAACTCTATTTCGGGGATAATCTCCACGTCCTGCGCGAACATATCGCATAGGGAAGCGTTGATCTGATTTGAAAAAAGGCTCGCAGAGACTTCATGGGCGAACCCCCTCCATATTCCGATTACATCGTTTTCGCCGACGAAAGCGGTGATCATGGGCTGGAAAAGATTGACCCCGAATTCCCGATGTTCGCCCTGTCCTTTTGCATGATCGAGAAGGCGGCATACATAAGCAGTGTTGTTCCCGCATTTCAGCAGTTCAAATTCGATTTTTGGGGCCATGACGGGGTGGTTCTTCACGAACATGAGATCCGCAAGAGGAAGGGGCCGTTCACACTTCTGCTCACCAATCCCGATTTGCGTGCCAGTTTTTATGAACGCTTGAATGGGCTGATGGCCGACACACCAATGTCCATCGTCGCGTCAGTGATCGACAAGGTTAAACTCAAGGCCAAATACGCCCAACCTTCGAACCCCTATGAAATCGCGCTTCTTTTCTGCATGGAGCGACTGCTGGGACAGTTGTTGGCAAAAGGGCAGTCGGACTGAACTGTTCACGTGCTTTTCGAGAGCCGCGGCAAACAGGAGGATGCCGACCTCGAACTGGAATTTCGTCGGATTTGCGCGAACCAGCGCAACTGGGGTTGGAAGCAGACCGACTTCACCCAAATCCGGTTTGAGCCTGTTTTCGTGAAGAAAGCCGCTAATGCAACCGGGCTTCAGCTATCAGATCTGACTGCGAGACCGATTGCCCTACACTATCTGCGGCCCGATCAAAGCAATCGCGCCTATGATACGATCTCAACCAAGTTGCGAGCCGTGAAATGCTTCCCCTAATAGCTTACGCCAACGCATAAAAACAAAGGGACCCCAGGTTGTCCCAGAGTCCCTATGCCGACCGGGTAGGTCCCAATCCGGCTACTGAGATAACATTCTTGCTGCAAATGTCAATGATAGACGGCTGCGGCACCGCCGTTCACGCCGCGCAAAAACTCGGGCGGCGGTGGATCGGGATTGATGTCACCCACCTCGCCGTGGGCCTGATCGAAAAGCGGATGAAGGAAGCCTTCCCCGGCCTTGCCTTTGACGTGGTGGGCCGTCCGCAAGACCTGAACTCCGCGCTCGATCTCGCGCTACGCGACAAGCATCAGTTTGAACTGTGGGCGCTGTCCGTGGTCGAGGCCCAGCCGTGGAAGGGCGGACGCAAGGGGGCCGATGGCGGGATTGACGGGATCATCTATTTCAAGCCCGACGGCAAACGCACAGAGCGCGCCATCGTTGAGGTAAAAGGCGGCGGTGTGGGGGTGAAGGACATTGGCCGCCTCGCCCAGGTGATCGAACGCGAACGCGCGCCGTTCGGCGTGTTCCTGACCGCGCAGCCCCCAACCCGCGCGATGGAGCGCGATGCGGCGGCGGTGGGCGTGTGGGAAAACGAACTAACCGGCCGCCGCCACCCGCGCCTGCAAATCATCACACTGGCCGAATTGTTTCAAGGCAAACAGCCCGATATCCCGTGGGTCGATGCCAGCGTAGCCAAACAGGCCAAGCGTGAGGATACGAGCAAGCAGGGCAGTTTGCTGTAACGCGCGTGCCCCGCCCCCCTCGTCACCCCGGCCCCCCTCGTCACCCCGGCGCAGGCCGGGGCCCAGCGATGCACAGTGCCGCCTCTGGGCCCCGGCCTGCGCCGGGGTGACGGGAATGCGTGAAAGCCCTCCCCCAACGGGCCAGCAGCGGAACCTGCTCAAACCCTCGTCATTGCGAGGAGCGAAGCGACGCGGCAATCCATGGACTGCGGCTGCGAATGTGGCGAGCGCGGCCCATGGATTGCTTCGCCTGCGGCTCGCAATGACGAAGAAAGCGGCGGGGACGGTTGAACGCTCCCGCCCGTCCCGTTCAGCTTTTGCCGAACAGCCCCTTGGCCATGCCCATGATGTCGTTGATCGGGTTGCCATCGCCATCACGGTCAAGGATCGAGGCGAAGTTCGAAAGCGACCCTTCGCCGCCAATCGCGCCGACGATCTGGTTGAGAACGTCCGGGCTCATCCCGGTCTTTTCCGCCGCCAGCGTCACCGTGTCGCCGTCCATCTGATGGGTCTTGCCCAGCGTCGCGATTGCCTTTTCGACCATCGCCGGATCAAGTCCGACTTGCTTGGCAAGGTTCACTACATCATCCGGCGCGCCGCCGATGTTCTTCAGAATCCCGTCGAGAATGCTCATGCTGCTGTGCTCCCTTGCTGATGAATCAAGCTGTTGCACCGACAAGGTTACGCCATCATGGCGCGGGACGCCAGAAAATCAGGCGGCAACCAGCCCCGGCGCGGCGCGGCGCACGCCTTCGTCAACGTGATCGGCAAACTGGGCGAAGTTATCGATGAACAGTTGCACCAGTTTGCGAGCGGTGGCGTCATATTCGGCCCCGTCCGCCCATGTGCTGCGCGGATCGAGGATGGTCTGATCCAGCCCCGCTTCGGCCAGCGCGGGCACGAACACCGGCACATCAAACCCGAAGTTTTCATCCTTGCGGAATTCGACCGCGTCCATCTTGCCATCGAGCACCGCGTTGAGCAGCGCGCGGGTCGCCTTGATCGGCATCCGGCTGCCGGTGCCATACTTGCCGCCGGTCCAGCCGGTGTTGACCAGCCAGCACTGCACCTGCCCCTTGGCGATGCGTTCTTTCAGCAGGTTGCCATAAACGCTGGGATGGCGCGGCATGAAGGCTGCACCAAAACAGGTGGAGAAGGTCGCCTCAGGCTCGGTCACGCCGATTTCGGTGCCCGCCACCTTGGCGGTGTAGCCTGACAGGAAGTAATACATCGCCTGATCCGCGGTCAGCCGCGCAATCGGAGGCAGCACGCCAAACGCATCCGCGGTCAGCATGATGACGTTCGACGGTGCCGGGCCGAGGTTTTTTTCGCTGCTGTTGGGGATGAATTCGATCGGATAGGCACCGCGCGTGTTTTCGGTTTTGCTGGCGTCGGTAAAATCCAGTTCGCGCGTGCTATCATCCATCGCCACGTTTTCGAGGATCGTGCCGAACATCCGGGTGGTGGCGTAGATTTCCGGCTCACCCTCGGCCGAAAGGTTGATCATTTTGGCATAACAGCCGCCTTCGAAATTGAACACGGCGGTGTCCGACCAGCCATGTTCATCATCGCCGATCAGCGTGCGGCTGGCATCGGCGGACAGCGTGGTCTTGCCGGTGCCCGACAGGCCGAAGAAGATCGCGCTTTTGCCATCGGCGCCGATATTGGCGCTGCAATGCATCGGCATCACGCCCTGCGCGGGGAGCAGGTAATTGAGCAGGCCGAACACGCCCTTCTTCATCTCGCCCGAATATTCGGTATTGCCGATCAGGATCAGCTTTTCGGTGAAGCTGACCGCGATCACCGTATCGCTGCGGCAGCCGTGGCGGGCGGGATCTGCCTTGAAACTGGGCAGGTTGATGATGGTGTATTCGGGCGCGAAGCTGGCCACTTCGTCCGCCGTTGGGCGCACCAGCAGCGTGCGCACGAACAGGCTGTGCCACGCCATCTGGGTGATCACCCGCACGTTAACGCGGTATTCGGGCTGCGATCCGCCGAACAGGTCGGCGACGTAAAGTTCGTCCTGATCTTCCAGCGCCTTGAGGAAATCGGCCTTCAACGCGGCGAAATGTTCGGGGCTCATCGGCTGGTTGATCGCGCCCCAGTTCACCGTGTCCTCGGTCGCGGCGTCGCGCACGATAAACTTGTCCTTGACGCTGCGCCCGGTGAACTTGCCCGTTTCCACCAGCAGCGCGCCATGTTTCGTCAGCTTGCCTTCGCCCTTCGCCAACGCGTGTTCCACCAGCGCCGGGGTGCCGAGGTTGGCGTGGAGGCGCGCGCGGGTGGCAATGTTCTGGGCGGACAGCGGGGTTGCAAGCGAGGTCAACGTCATTCTCCTGAGCGAAACGGCAGGTTCCGGCGAACTGGCAACCGCCAGCGAATCCATGCCGCGCTCACTAGCAGCCGCGCATACGTATGCAACCTCTGGCTGGCACGGTTGGCGCGCAGACGATTGTCTCATGCGGGCGATGGGGCTACCCAAGCGAATATGGAAGGTCGGGGTTGAAAAGGATGAACATGATGTCCGATAGCACCGCCGAGACCATCACCCTCGCGTCCGAACCCGGCGATGCAGACAGCCGCAAGCTGCAAATCGCGCTGGTGGATGATGATCGCAACATCCTCACCACCGTATCCATCGCGCTGCAATCCGAAGGGTTTGCCACGCGAATCTATTCCGATGGTGAAACCGCGTTGAAGGCGCTGCTCGACAATCCGCCCGATCTTGCGGTGTTCGATATCAAAATGCCCAATATGGACGGGATGGAGCTGCTGCGCCGCCTGCGCGAACATTCGCCGCTGCCGGTGATTTTCCTGACCAGCAAGGATGATGAAAACGACGAAGAGGCCGGGCTGGAACAGGGCGCGGATGATTACATCGCCAAACCGTTCAGCCTGCGCCTGCTGGTCGCCCGGATCCGCGCGATCCTGCGCCGCGCCGATCCGGTGGCGGGCGGCGATGCCATCGGCCCATCATCCGAACCCGCACTGGCAAGCATATCGCGCGGGCGTTTGTTCATGGATCCGGCGCGCCATCACATCGCGTGGGACGGCAAAAGCGTCAGCCTTACCGTCACCGAATTCCTGATTCTTGAAGCACTCGCGATCCGCCCCGGCGTGATCAAGAGCCGCAACCAGCTGATGGACGCAGCCTATCCCGACGATGTGTTCGTCGATGATCGCACGGTCGATAGCCACATCAAACGGATGCGGCGCAAGTTCAAGGTGGTCGACCCGTCCTTTGATGCGATCGAAACGCTGTATGGCGCGGGCTACAGCTTTACCGATGGCTGACATAGTGCGGCGGCCAGCGGGCGGCGAACAGCTGACGGCGAACGGGCGGTTTGCGCTGACGGCGCGCATTCTGGTCGTCAACATCCTGCCGCTGCTGATCATGGGCGGCGGGTTGTTCTATCTGGATGGCTACCGCACGCAGCTGATCAACGAACGCTTCAAACTCGCCCGGATCGAAGCGCAAATCACCGCCGAGGCGCTGGCGGGCGCTTCGCGTGAACGTCAGAACGCGCTGCTGGTGCAGATCGGCAAGGAACAGCGGCTGCGGATGCGGATGTTCGATGCCGATGGCAAATTGACCGCCGACAGTTTCGCGCTTGCCGATCCTGCGTTCCGGTTCAACGACATCAGCGATGATGATTGGGAACAGCGCTTTGCCCGTTGGCTTGATCGCACGGTGGATACCATTGTCAGCGCCGAATCCGTGCAGGATTATATCGAACCCGAAGCGCAGGAAGCCGATGCCTGGCCCGAACTGGCGCGCGCACGCGAACTCGGCCTGTCGCAGGTGCGGCTGTATGACTGGCGCGATGGTACCCCGGTGATCACCGCTGCCGCGCCGGTCGGATTGCAGGGCGCGACCTTGCTGACCGTGCGCAACGCAGTCGACATTACTGATCGGGTAAGGGAGGCGCGATCAACGCTCGGCATTGCGATGCTGATAGTGATGGCGGCATCGGCGCTGCTTTCGCTGTTCCTGGCGCGCACCATCGTTACCCCGCTGCGCCAGCTCGCCCGCGCGGCGATGCGGGTGCGGCAGGGGCGCGAACGCGAGGTCGAGGTGCCGCGCCTGCCGCAGCGCCGCGATGAAATCGGTCTGCTCGCGCGCGCAGTTTCGGATATGACCGGCACGCTGCGCCACCGGATCGACGCGGTTGACAGCTTCGCCGCCGATGTCGCGCATGAAATCAAGAATCCGCTCGCCAGCCTGAGGAGCGCAATCGAATCGCTTCCACGGGTAGAAGACCCGGCGCTGCGCAATGAACTGATCCAGATTGCCACCCATGATGTGCGCCGGATTGACCGGCTGGTGAGCGAGATTTCCGAAGCCAGCCGGATCGACGCGGAAATGAGCCGCGCCACGCGCGAACAGATTGATCTGGCCGATCTGGTGCAGGCGATCATCGGCGGACGCGAACACCGCGCCGAAAATGAAGGCCGCCGGATTGAACTGATCACAACCGGGCCTGCCGCTCTGGTGTGCGGCGTGGGCACGCGGCTGGAACGGCTGGTGGAAAACCTGCTTGATAATGCCGTGTCGTTTTCGCCGCCCGATGCACCGATTGACGTCACCATTTCCAATGACCGCCGCTGCGTCACGCTGGAGGTGTGCGATTCCGGCCCCGGCATTCCCGCCGATGCGCGTGAAAAAGTGTTCCTGCGGTTCCATTCGGTGCGCCCTGACGCGGAGGACTTCGGCAATCATTCGGGCCTTGGTCTCGCGATTGGCCGCGCGATTGCCGAGGCGCATGATGGCACGCTGACCGCCCATCCCCGGCCCGATGGTGCCAGCGGTGCGTGCCTGCGCTTGCAGCTTCCGACGGCGGCATGAACGCGGGAATGGATCGGGGCGCGGGCTTCGTCCATCACGCCAGCGCGGTGGTGATTGGCGGTCGCGCACTGCTGATCGCAGGCCCGCCGGGCAGCGGCAAATCCAGCCTCGCGCTGGCGCTGATTGATCGCGGCGCGGGGTTGATCGGTGATGACGCGGTAACCCTCACTCTGGCCGATGATCGCCTGATCGCCAGCCCCCCGCCCAATATCGCCGGGTTGTTGGAACTGCGCGGTGTCGGCCTGCTGCGCCTGCCGGTGGCTGACCCCGCGCCGGTTGCGCTTATCCTGGAACTCGGCGGCGCAGCGCCTGCGCGCATGCCCGAAACGCTCCCCCGGCGCGACATTGCGGGGGTGCAGGTGCCGGTGCTGGCGTTTGACCCCGGCACCATCGTACCCGGCCCGCGCGCAGAATGGGCGTTACAGATGCACGGACTGGTGTTCAAACCGGCTTCCCTTTGCCGCGCTTCCGGGCAAGATGCGCAGACATGACCAACGCGCCCACCCCCTCCGCTGACCGAAACGCCATGCCGCAACAACAATTGCTGCTGGTCACCGGCCTATCGGGCGCGGGCAAATCCACGACGCTCGCGGTGCTGGAGGATCTGGGCTGGGAGACGATCGACAATTTCCCGGTGCGGCTGCTCAAACGCTTGGTCGCCATGCCCGACGAATCGCGCGGGCCGCTCGCCATCGGGTTCGATTCGCGCACCCGCGGGTTTGTTCCGGGTGATATTATCGCGCTGGTAAAAGACCTCGCCGCGCGCGCCGATATCGCGCTGACCTTCCTGTTTCTCGACTGTTCGGGCGGCGAGCTTGAACGCCGCTATAATGAAACACGCCGCCGTCATCCGATGGCCGATGGCCGCTCGGTGATGGAGGGGATCGCTGCCGAACGCGAACTGCTCGAACCGCTGCGCCGCTGGGCCGACGCGGTGATTGATACCAGCGCGATGACCAGCAACGATCTGCAAGAGCAGGTGCGCAACCTGTTCGCGGACACTGCAGGCGAAGCGGCGATGACACTTACTCTGTCCAGCTTCGGCTTCGCGCGCGGGATGCCGCCGCTGGCTGATCTGGTGTTCGATATGCGCTTCCTCGACAATCCGCACTGGGTGCCGGGTTTGCGCGAATTGACCGGGCAGGACGCCGCCGTGGGCGCGCATATCGAAACCGATCCGGCCTTTGCCGATGCATTCGCCCGCATCCGCGATCTGTTACTGCTGCTGCTGCCGCGCTATCAGGCGCAGGGTAAACCCTATGTGCACGTCGCGTTCGGGTGTACCGGGGGGAGACACCGTTCGGTCTATACCGCCGAACGCATGGCAGAAAGCTTGCGCAGGGCGGGATTTTCGCCCACTGTCCGCCATCGCAACCTGGGCTCGCGTGCAGCGGACGAGATTGAACGGGATCGAAAGTGATCGCGGCGCTCGGAAAAGCTGGCATTGTCCTGATCGGTTGAAACGCGTAAGGCTTGGCCCCCGGCGGGCAGTTAACGGACCCTTTTTCACACATGATCGGTTTGATTCTGGTAACCCACGGCCGCCTTGCGGACCAATTTGTCGAGGCAATGGAGCACGTCGTCGGCCCGCAGGACGGGATCGTCACCGTCTGCATTGGCCCCAATGACGATATGGAACAGCGCCGCACCGAAATCGCTGACGCGATCAGCGCGGTTGATAGCGGCAGCGGCGTCATCATCCTTACCGACCTGTTCGGCGGCACACCGTCGAACCTTGCGATTTCGCTGCTGGTGGCTGGGCAGATCGAGGTGATTGCCGGGATCAACCTGCCGATGCTGATCCGGCTGGCGGGCGCGCGCAAGGCGATGGATGTCACCGCCGCCGTCCACGCTGCGCAAACCGCCGGGCGCAATTACATCACCATCGCCAGCGAATTGCTCGGCCATGACACGGCCCCCGCGCGGGCCAAGGCCTGAAGGTTCGCCGCCGTGGGGGAGGCTCGCACGACCATCACCATTGTCAACCGCCGCGGCCTGCACGCGCGCGCGAGTGCGAAGTTCGTCGGCGCGGTGGCTGTCCTGCCCGAAAATGTGACCGTCACCGTGACCAAACCGCCCAACAGCGCGGCGGGCGGATCAATCCTTGGGTTGATGATGTTGGGCGCAGCCAAGGGTGACACCGTCGAAGTGGCGGTTGAAGGCGAAAATGCCGATGCGGTGCTGGCCGATCTCGCGGCGTTGATCGCCTCCGGCTTCGGCGAGGATTAGTGCTCAGGCCCATGCGCAAGCACATCACCGGCTTTTCCAATCCGACCGTCAAATATCTGCGGTCTTTGCGCGACAAGAAGCATCGTAAGCGCAGCGGCCAGTTTCTGGTCGAAGGGTTGCGGTTGCTGGAAGACGCCCGCAGCACGGGCCGCTTACCCACAACACTGGTGATGGCTGAAGGACGCGCCGCGCATGAGCTGCTGGCGCGGCTGGAAGCTGACGTCGTGGCGGCGGGCGGAGAGGTGATTGCCACCTCGCCCGATATCCTGTCCAAGATTACCGGCAAGGATAATGCGCAAAGCGTGGTGGGCGTGTTCGATGAATGGGACACGGGCCTCGCGGCGCTTGATCGCAGCGCCGCGCCGATCTGGCTGGTCGCGCAGGCTTTGCGCGATCCCGGCAACCTAGGCACGATGCTGCGCACCGGCGATGCGGTGGGCGCGGGCGGGCTGATCCTGATCGATGATTGCGCCGACCCGTTCAGCGCCGAAGCCGTGCGCGCGAGCATGGGTGCGGTGTTCACCGTGCCACTGGCACAGGCGCGGTGGGAGGAGTTTTTGCCGTGGCTGCGCGGGGGTGCAGGGCAATTGGTCGCCGCGTCGCTGCGCGATGCGGTGCCCTATCGCGGCGCGGCCTATGCGGCACAGTGCTTCATCCTGGTCGGCAACGAATCGCAAGGCCTGCCCGAGGAATACGAGGCTGCCTGCGATCTGCGCGTAACGATGCCGATGCGCGGCCGCGCAGATTCGCTCAACGCTGCCGTGGCCGGTGCGGTGCTGGCTTACGAGGTGCTCGCGGGGCTGGAGGCATAGTTACTCCGCTGCGTCCTTGCGCACATCAAGCGCCGGATACTCCGCCTCAACGGCATCGCCATCCGCCGCGTTGTAGCGCGGGGCGCTTTCCACCAGCGGCACTGGCTCAATCTCGCGCTTGCCGATTTCGACGCCCTTTTCCGCGAGCCGCCGCCCGGACGACAGCACATTGCGTTCAAAGCTGCCGACGAATTTGTTGTAGTTGTTGACCGCGCTTTCCAGCCCGCCGCCGACGCGTTTGAGATGTTCGGCCGCGGTGGCGAGCCGATCATACAATTCCGCGCCCATCCGCCCGATTTCAGCCGCCTCGTTGGCCATCTTGTCCTGCCGCCAGACCTGCGCCACCGTGCGCGCAATCGCCACAAGATTGGTCGGAGTGGCGAGCAGCACCTTGTTGCGGAACGCGAAGTCCCACAGTTCGGGATCATGTTCCAACGCGGCGGCGACGAAATGTTCGCCCGGCACAAACATCACCACATAATCGGGCGCGTCGTCGAACTGGCTCTGATAACTTTTGCCGCCCAGCGTCTGCACATGGTTGCGCATCGATTTGGCGTGGAGATCAAGGTGCCGCTTGCGCTCCCCATCATCATCCGCCTCAAACGCCGCCTGATAGGCGTTCAGGGACACCTTGGCGTCGATCACCAGCTTCTTTTGCCCCGGCACATTGACGATCGCATCGGGCCGAAGGCGCCCATCGGCGGTGTCCATCGATTGTTCGAGGTGGAAATCGGTGTGCTCAGCCAACCCGCATTGTTCGAGCACGTTCTGCAACGCCCGCTCTCCCCAGCGTCCGCGCGCCTTGGGGGCGTTGGTCAGCGAATTGCCGAGCCGCTGCGCCTCGCGCTTGACCTCTTCCTGGCCCTTGCGCATTTCCTCGATCACGCCGGTCAATTGGCCGAAAGCATCGGTGCGCTTGGCCTCCAATTCGGCCACCTGCTTTTCGTAACTCGCCAACCGGTCGCCTACGGGTGACAGCAGGGCTTTCAATTTTTCCTCGCTGGCCTTTTCCGAATGGCCCAGCCGTTCCTCGGCGCGTTTGAGGAAGGCTTCCTGCGCCTTGCCCAGCACAGCGGCCCCGGTGTTTTCAAACTCCTTGAGCAGATTGGTGCGCGATTCTTCGAGCAACCGCTTCTGTTCGGCAAAACCGGCGCGTTCGGCCCGGAACTGCGCATTTTCGGCGCGCGCGGAGTCCAACTGCTGGGCCAGCGCATCGGCCCGCCCGGCACGCTCCCCCAGCGTCGCAACTTCGATCCGCGCTTCACCCAATTCGGCCACGGCGCGCTTGAATTCACCCTCACGCTCCGCCGCCGCGCCTTCCGCCGCCGACAGCCGCGCGCGCAGATCGGCCAAGGGGCGCGAAGCGAAAAACCACGCCGCAACGCCGCCCACAGCGGCACCGAGGATCAGAGCGAGAAGCGGGAGAATCGACGAGTCCATCGCCCGTCCCTACACGGAACGTATAGAGAACGCTAGTAAATGTTGGATGATATGCTCAAGAAAACCCAACCCCGTATCCCCGGCCTGCGGCGGGGCAGGCAAGTCCGGGGCGAAGAGGAGGTGACGACCACATCGGCGCGCAGCGCCGCAAGCGCGACTGCGCGCCCGCAGCGGGCGCAGCTTTGCTGCGCATCTAGCGAGGACGCCAAAACACTTGGGCGCCCGGAGGGGGCGAGCGCAAAACAAACTACGCCGCTTGCCGCAATTTCTTCAGCTTCTTCAGCGCCATCGCCTTCTTCAACCGCGACAGGTGGTCGATGAACAGGATGCCTTCCAAGTGGTCCATCTCGTGTTGCAAACACGTCGCCATCAGGCCTTCGAGCTGTTCTTCGTGGGTCGCGCCGTCGAGATCCTGATAGCGCACACCGCAGGTCGCCGGACGTTCGACGTCGGCGTAAATCTCCGGCACCGACAGGCAGCCTTCCTGATAGGTCGAAAGATCGTCCGCCGGATCAAGGATCACCGGGTTGATGAACACCCGCGGTTCCTTTTTTGTGGCGGGATGGGTGTGGCTATGCCCGTCATGGCTGCATTCGACCGGGGGCGCATCGGGATCATCGGGTTGCAGATCGATCACCAGCACCCGCTTGGGCACGCCGACCTGAATAGCGGCAAGGCCAATACCGGGGGCATCATACATCGTCTCGAACATATCTTCGACCAGCGTGCGCAGATCGGCGTTGAACTCATGAGGTTCAACCGGGGTCGAGATGATTTTGAGCCGGGGGTCCGGCACCTCAAGGATTTCGCGAATGGCCATGATTGGCGATTTAGTGCGCAAAGCTTGAAATCTCAAGTGAGTCCCCGTGCAGACGGGGATCTCGTTCGGAACTGCGGGAGGCTCCCGCCTGCGCGGGAGCTCATAATTGTCACCCCACCGGCCGCCGCGCCCTGAGCGCCTGCGCCAGCGTGCCTTCATCAAGGTAGTCAAGCTCGCCCCCCACCGGCAATCCGTGGGCCAGCTGCGTCACCCGCAGCGGGAAGGCTTCTAGCCGTTCGGCAATGTAATGCGCGGTGGTCTGGCCTTCCAAGGTGGCGTTCATGGCGAGCACCACTTCGTCCACCGCGCCGCCTTCAACGCGGGCGAGCAGGCTGGCGATGCCCAAGTCCTCCGGCCCCACCCCGTCCAATGCCGAAAGCCGCCCGCCCAGCACATGATAGCGCCCCGGAAACAGCCGCGCGCGGTCAAGCGCCCAGACATCCGCGACCTCCTCGACCACGCACAGGCTGCGCGAATCGCGGCGCGGATCGGTGCAGATGCGGCAGGGGTCACTCGTATCGACATTGCCGCAGGTGGCGCATTCCACCAGCGTTTCCGCAACCCCAGCCAGCGCCTCCAGCAGCGCGGGCAGCGCCGTTTCGCGGTGCTTGACCAGCCACAGCACCGCCCGCCGCGCCGAACGCGGCCCCAGACCCGGCAGACGGGCGAGCGCGGAACTCAGAGTTTCGATCTCTTGCGATGCCATAATTTCCCCTACCCGCTCGCCCTGAGCTTGTCGAAGGGCTGTTCTGCTCTTTATGGGACAGGCTAGAAGAAAGTGCGGGGCTTCGACAAGCTCAGCCTGAACGGGGTTTGTGAGTTGCGCATCATTTTCATGGGAACACCCGATTTCGCGGTTCCTGCCCTGCAAGCCCTGAACGCGGCGGGGCATGATATTGCCTGCGTCTATACCCAGCCGCCGCGCGCTGCGGGCCGGGGCAAGCAGCTGCGCGCATCGCCGGTGCAGGTTGCGGCTGAGGCCTTGGGGTTGATGGTGCGATCGCCCGTGTCACTGAAGAACGCCGAGGAGCAGGCCGCGTTTGCCGCGCTCAACGCCGATGTGGCGGTGGTTGCCGCTTACGGTTTGATCCTGCCGCAGGCGGTGCTGGATGCCCCCGCGCATGGCTGCCTCAATATCCACGCCAGCCTGCTGCCGCGTTGGCGCGGAGCGGCGCCGATCCACCGCGCGGTGATGGCGGGCGATGCGGAGACCGGCGTTACGATCATGCAGATGGAAGCGGGGCTGGATACCGGGCCGATGCTGCACAAGGTGCGGGTGGCCGTGGGGCGCAAGACCACCGGGGAACTGACCGATGAACTCGCCGCCTTGGGGGCCGAGGCGATGGTCGCGGTGCTGGCCGATCTTGCCGCTTACGCGCCAGAGGTGCAGGACGACAGCGCCGCCATCTACGCGCCCAAGATCGACAAGGCCGAGGCGAAAATCGACTGGGCCGAGCCTGCCGCAGTGATCGAACGCAAGGTGCGCGCCCTCGCCCCGTTCCCCGGCGCGTGGTTTGCGTTGGAGGGCGAGCGGGTGAAGCTGCTGCTGGCTGAAACGGTGGCAGAGGCAGGCGCGCACGGCGCGGTGCTGGACGATAATTTCACCATCGCTTGCGGGGACGGCGCGCTACGCCCGCTAAAGCTCCAGCGCGCGGGCAAGCCAGCCATGTCGCGCGAAGACTTCCTGCGCGGGCGAGCGGTGGCGGCGGGCACGGTGCTGGGTTTGAGCCATTCGGAATGACCCGCTTCGCGCTCACCCTCGAATTTGACGGCACGCCGTTCAATGGCCTGCAACGCCAGTCCAACGGGCCAAGCGTGCAGCAATCGGTCGAGGACGCGCTCACCCGCATTACCGGAGAACAGGCCACGCTCCACAGCGCCGGGCGCACCGATGCGGGGGTGCACGCGCTGGGGATGCGATCCCATGTCGACCTTGAAAAAAACATCACCGCGTTCCGGCTGATGGGGGCGCTGAATGCCCACCTGCGGCCTGATCCGATTGCGGTCACAGCTTGCGAGATCGTGCCGGACGATTGGCACGCGCGCTTTTCCTGCACAGGCAGGCGCTATCTCTACCGCATCGTCAACCGCCGCGCGCCGCTCGCCTTGCAGCGCAATCGGGCGTGGCAGGTTCCGACCCCGCTGGATGCAGACGCGATGCACGGCGCTGCGCAGGTGCTGGTGGGGCGGCATGATTTCACTACCTTTCGATCCATCCATTGTCAGGCAGCCGATCCGGTCAAGACGCTCGACCGGCTCGACGTTGAGCGGGTTGGTGATGACGTGCACATCCACGCCGCCGCGCGTTCGTTCCTGCATCATCAGGTGCGCAGCATGGTCGGGTGCCTCAAACTGGTGGGCACCGGCACGTGGGACTCCACCCGCCTCGCCGCCGCGCTGGCCGCGCGGGATCGCGGCGCATTGGGCCTGAACGCGCCGCCGCATGGGTTGTATTTTGTTGAGGCGGTTTACCCAACGTCACCCTAGCCACCGCGTCATTGCGAGCGTAGCTAAGCAATTCAGTCCCGCGTTTGCTGGCCAGTCCCGCGCCTGCTGGATTGCCACGGAGCCCGCGGCCACTCGCAATGACGAAATCGAGGATCAAACTTATGACCACCGGAAAACAGCTTTTCACCACCCTCACCGCCGACGGCAAATTGACGCTCGAAGTGGCCGAGGCCACCTTCCCCGCGCCCACCGGCAATCAGGTGCTGGTCAAGATGGAGGCCGCGCCGATCAACCCGTCCGATCTGGCGATCCTCACCAGCGCGGCCGATTTCGACAATGCCGAATACATCCCCGGCAAGGTGGTGGCGACCATGCCCGAACCGTTCCTGTCGGGCCAGAAAGGCCGCCACGGCCAGCGCCTGCCAGCGGGCAACGAAGGCGCAGGCACCGTGGTCGCCTGCGGTGATAGCGACATGGCAAAGGCACTGATGGGCACGCGGGTCGCCTGCGTTCCGGGCAGCGCCTTCAGCCAATATGCCATTGCCGATGCGATGATGTGCCTGCCGCTGGGCGATCATTCTTCCGAACAAGGCGCGTCGAGCTTCGTCAACCCGATGACCGCTCTGGCCTTCGTCGAAACCGCGAAGCTGGAAGGCCATTCGGCGATCACCCACCTCGCCGCCGCGTCCAACCTCGGCCAGATGCTCAATCGGATCTGCATCGAAGACGGGATGAAGCTGGTCAACATCGTGCGCCGCGATGAACACGTCGAACTGCTCAAATCGCAGGGCGCGCAATATGTCGTGAACTCGTCCGCCCCGACCTACATGGCCGATCTGCGCGCGGCGATTAAGGAAACCGGCGCGTTCCTCGGCTTTGATCCGATTGGCGGCGGGCAGAACTCCGACCATGTGCTCAAAGCGATGGAGCAGGTCGCATCCAGCCAGATGACCGAGTTTTCGCGCTATGGATCGAATCAGGACAAGAAGATGTATATGTACGGGCGGCTTGACCTGTCGCCGACGATCCTGACGCCTTCGTACGGCCTGCAATGGAGCGTTGCGGGCTGGCTGCTGACCCCGTTCCTGCAACGTGCTGGCATGGAAACCGTGGTGCGACTGCGCACGCGGGTGCAGCAAAACCTCACCACCACCTTCGCGAGCGCTTACAAGGCCAAGGTGACGCTGGAAGGGATGCTGGAGAAGGACGTGATCAGCGATTACCGCCAGATGAAAACTGGCGAGAAATATCTGGTCACGCCCTGGGGGTGATTCAACGCACCGCCGCTGCCGGGCATTCAGGAGACCGTCAGGGTTCCTGAATGTAGGAGACACATGTGACACTGTCCTGAAACGAAAAACCCGCCCCCCAGGCTGCGCCGCGCGCAATCCGGCGCGGTCTGCAACCCCGGCTGCGCGCAGAAACGGATAAGGAGCAGGTCGCACAATCATCGCGCCAGACTGCCAGCAGCAAGCCGGGTAGGAAAGGAGGCACTGCTGACCCTGAGGGGATGGCAGCTTTCAGGGATGCGGTTGCAGTTGTCGGAGGGCGGAAAGTGGGTGGCTTTGCTGCCATCCCTCGTCATCCCGGCGAAGGCCGGGACCCAGCGCGGCACGCGCTGCCCGATGAGGCTCTGGGCCCCGGCCTTCGCCGGGGTGACGGGAACGTCCGCTTCGGGATCGATTGCTGAACGGCGGTTTTCAGCGGCGAGAATGCTAAAGCCGCCATGCCGCTTTCGGGATTGCACATCGACCCCGCTTATGATTGCTGATGGGTGGATTCCCGCCATTCTCTCAATCGTCGCCCCGTGCTTGACACGGGGCTTGGCTTCCTTGTTTCGACACCATCGAAGGAGAAAAGCCTGACCCCGTGTCAAGCACGGGGCGACGAATCTTGGAAAGTCGTGAATGTGGTCGATAGCCGAATGTCAGCTTTTAGCGAATTTCCGAAAAAGCCGCCTCCTACCTCACCCCCCATCAAACGCCGCCTGCACCCGCGCCGCATCGCTAATCCCGCCCGCGATCAGCACCATCAGCAGCACCCGCGCCTTGGCCGGGCCGAGCGCGCGGGCTGCCACCAGACCCAGCGCGTCGTCATCCACTTCGACATTGCGGTCGACGATGCCTTCGTCCACCCGGCTTGATCGCACCACCGGCACGCCTGCCGCCGCCGCCTCAGCCAGCGCGGCGATCACGCAGGCGGGCGCGTTGCCCTGCCCCATTCCGGCGAGCACAATCCCCTTGCATCCGATGCCGAGCAGCGCCTTGACCGGCTGTTCATCCATCCCGGCGCCCGCGGTCAGGATCGCCACGCGCGGCAGTTCCGCAGGCCATGCAAAGCGCGCACTTTCGCCCAATCTGTGCGGCGGGCCGAACCAGTCGAGCCGCGCCGGGGTCACGCGCGCAATGCTCCCGCGCGGAAAGCTTTTGAATGCATCGATGCTGCTCGTTGCCGCCTTGCGGGCATCGCGCGCCGCCAGCACGCCGTCACCCATCACCAGCAGCACGCCGCGCCCCGCCGCCGCGGGGTCGCTCACCACCCGCACCGCATTGGCGAAATTGCGCATCCCGTCCGCCCCCACCGCATCGGCAGGCCGCATCGCGCCGACCAGCACAACCGGCTTGCCCGCAGGCAGAGTGAGATCGAGCAGGAACGCGGTTTCCTCCGCCGTATCCGTGCCGTGGGTGATGATCACCCCGGTAATCGCGGGATCGGCAAGCGCGCCCGCGCAGGCCGCGTGCAGCGCCTGCCACTGCGGCCAGCCGATGTCCTGCGAACCGATCTGCGCGATGTCCTGCGGGATCAACTCCGCGTCGAGGCCCAGCCCGGCCAGATTGTCCAGCATGGCGTCCAGCGACAATCCGCCGGGCTGATAGGCCGCGCTGGTGGCGCTTTCCGCCGCGCCGGCAATCGTGCCGCCGGTGCCCAGAACAAGGATGCGCGGGTTGGTCATGCGCCTGCCCTACTCATCCGCGCCCGCCAGCGCCAGCACCAGAAGGCAATTGCATTTGCGCAAACCTGCGTTAGAGAGCGCATCCGCACAGTGGGGCGGTTAGCTCAGTTGGTAGAGCATCTCGTTTACACCGAGAGGGTCAGCGGTTCGAGCCCGTTACCGCCCACCATATTTTCAGTTGCTGGTTCGCTTCCCTGAAATTCTCGATGTCCGGCGGTCACTCCACCTGCATTGTCGGGCCCGCAAACTCCCGATACATGGCGGCCAAAGGAGTATCCCAATGCCCCGTTTTGCCTCTGGCGTCGTCAAGTTCCAGCGCGAAGTCTTCCCTGATAAACGGGAGCTGTTTGAACGGCTGAGCGCGGGCCAAAGCCCCGAAGCGCTGTTCATCACCTGCTCGGATAGCCGGATCGAAACCGCGATGATCACCCAGACCGATCCGGGCGACCTGTTCATCTGCCGCAATGCGGGCAACATCGTGCCCCCGCACACCAACGAAACCGGCGGGATGACCGCATCGATCGAATTTGCCATCGGCGCGCTTCATATCCCGCACATTGTCATCTGCGGGCATACCGAATGCGGCGCGATGGCAGGGGCGATGAACCGCGCGGGGCTGACAGGCCTGCCCCACGTCAGCAAATGGCTCGGCTTTGTGCAGGGTGCGATCGATATCGTCGAGGCGATGGGGGCTGACCTTGATCCTGAGGCAAAGATGCGGATGCTGCTGGAGCAGAACGTGATCCTGCAACTGCAACACATCAAAACCCACCCGACCGTTGCGGTTGCCTTGGCACAAAAGGAAGTCCGGCTGCACGGCTGGGTATATGATATCGCAACCGGGCAGGTGGCAGCCTACGACGAAGCGACCGAAAGCTGGTTGCCGGTTGAAGATCACTATGCCGCTGAACTTGCTGCAGCGGCGATGGAAAGCCACCACTGCTGAATCGCGCCACTTTCCCATTACACGTTCCTTGATCCTGCGCTTCGACACGCGCATGACCGCGATACGGCGACAGGAGAGCGAGCGATGATGATGGTGGTGCGATATTGGGCAGGCGCGATGCTTGCCGTGGCCAGCGCGGCGGCGCTGTCAGCGCAGGAAACCGCCGGGCCTCCGGCCGCCAGCGATCCGACCCGCGCCGCGCAGGCCGTCGCAGCCGCCGCACTGCCCGCCGAAGGCACGCGCGACGGCGATTTTTCCACCCGCGGCTTTATCGCCACCCGCACCGACCCGATCATCACCGATGCCAGCGGCAAGCCGGTCTGGAACCTTGCCGCCTATGCCTTTGTCGATGGCCCTGCGCCCGACACTGTCCACCCCAGCCTGTGGCGGCATATGCGCCACCTGAAACACCACGGGCTGTATCGGGTGACGGACAATATCTGGCAGGTGCGCGGCTTTGACCTGTCGAACATGACGATCATTCGCGGGCAGACTGGCTGGATCGTGATCGACCCGCTCACCAGCGTCGAAACCGCGCGCGCGGCGATGGAGTTGGTGAACGCGACGCTCGGCCAGCGTGCCGTCAGCGCGGTCATCTATTCGCACAGCCATGCCGACCATTTCGGCGGCGTGCGCGGGGTGGTTGATCCGGCAGACGTTTCCGCAGGCCGCACGCAGGTGATCGCGCCCGAAGGCTTCATGGAAGAAGCCACGTCGGAAAATGTCATGGCCGGCGGAGCGATGCTGCGGCGCGCGGCCTATCAGTTTGCCACCGGGATGCCGCCCGGCCCAACCGGCCAGATGGGCAGCGGGATCGGCATGGCGGTATCGGGCGGCACGCTGTCGCTGATCGCGCCGACCGCCACCATCGCCGCGACTGGCGAAACCCGCGAGGTTGACGGTGTGGCGCTGGAATTCCAGATCGTTTCGGGCAGCGAGGCTCCGGCGGAATTCAACGTGTTCGTCGCACCGGAAAAGACCTTCCTCGCTGCTGAAATCGCCACCTGCACGCTGCACAACATCCTCACCCCGCGCGGCGCGAAGGTGCGCGATACGCGCGCATGGGCGCATTACCTCGACGAAGCGGCCACCCGTTACGGCCCGCAAAGCGAAGTGGTGATTTCCAGCCATTGCTGGCCGATCTTCGGGCAGGCGGAAGGCACCGCATGGCTCACCGCGCAGCGCGACAATTATCGCTGGCTGCACGATCAGACCGTGCGGCGCATGAACCGGGGTGAGACGATGAGCCAGATTGCCGAGGCATTGTCCGCCGCCCCGCCGCCGGGGTTGGGCGATGAATGGGCGACGCATGGCTATTACGGAACGGTCAGCCACAATTCCAAGGCGATCTATCAGTTCTACCTCGGCTGGTATGATGCGGTGCCCGCCAATCTCCACGCTCACCCGCCGGTGGAGCGTGCCACGCGGCTGATCGCGGCATTGGGCGGCGCGGATCGCACGCTGGCGCTGGCGCGCGGCGCGATGGCGGCGGGGGATTACCGCTGGGCATCCGACCTGCTGCAAAATCTGGTTTTTGCAGCGCCTGAGAATGCAGCGGCCACGGCATTGCTGGCCGAAAGTTATGAACAGCAGGGCTTTCAGGCTGAAAGCGCGATCTGGCGTAACCAGTTCCTCGCCGCCGCGCGCGATCTGCGACAGGGCAGCACACCACGATCAGCGGCGCAGAGCACTGATCTGATCGCCGCGATTGCCACCGCCGAACTGCTCGATTCCGCCGCCACCCGGTTTGCGCCGGAGCGGTTCGGCGCGCGCAAGCTAACCGTCGCTCTCGATCTGACAGACCGCAAGGAACAGGCGATGCTCGAAGCCAATGGAAGGGTGCTGATCGGGCGGGTCGGCGCATTGCCCGCCGCGCCAGACGTTACCATTCGCGGCCCGCGTGCGCTGTTGCTGGCGATGCTGTTTCTGAAACAGCCGGTCGCTGCGATGCAAAAAGCCGGGCTTCAGGTCGAAGGCGATGGCGCCGCACTGCAACACCTGATCGATGCGCTCGATCCGGTGCCGCAGGGCTTTGACATCGTAACGCCCTAGAAAGAACACTCCGCGCCAGATGCCGCGTCATCGCGGGTAATCTCGCTGATCTGGAGCGTGAATGCGCCCTGCGAGGCGAAGTTCAGGTTGCCTCCCGCAGCGCCCAGACAGGCGCTGGTCAGCACCATTTCGCGCCAGCCCTTGCCCTCGGCAACCGCCATTGGCTGGGTGATGTCGAACGCGGCGGCGCCTGCGCTGACAGTGACCGACGCGGTCGGGCGCGCGGTCACCTGATAGGCGATCCGCCACGCCGCGCCGCTGTCCGGCCCGGTCAGCGCCAGCTTCGCGCCGGGCGCAAAGGCGATGCGGCGCGCGTCTTCCTGCGCCTTGCGATCAATGCCGGTTGCAGTGATGCCGCTGCCCACACCGCGCAGATCGGGCAGCAGCGCGTTATCCGCCACAGCCTGCACCTGCAGGCCGAGTTTTCCGTTGGCGAACCACGTCGCGCCGGTATCGATGGTGAGCGCATCGCACGTCTCATCCAGCGGCGCGAGCTGCGCGCTTGCTGTCAGATCAAGCCCGTAGCCCAGCGGAAACAGCGCGCCTTCGGGGCCATTGACCGGGGTGCCTTCGCAAGTTGCGGGCCAGCTGAATGACAGCCGCCCCGTGGCCGGGTGCTGACCGAACAGCACGTCGGCCACGCCAGCCCCTTCGCTGCCCGGCAGCCATGCGGCGACAAACGCATCGGCGGCGTTCAATTCGCGGTTCATCCACAGCGGGCGGCCTGACAGGAACACCGCCACCGTCGGCACCCCGCGCTCACGATAGGATTTGAGCAGCGCAAGCCCTTCTTCATCGCGAAACGCCAGATCCTTCCGATCACCGACAAACTCGGCATAGGGTTCTTCGCCAAACACCACGATCGCCACATCGGGTTTGCCGGTCGAAACGCCATCAACCGCCAGCACCGCCTCACCGCCGACAGCCTTGGCCGCTGCGGAGATCCCGCCATAGATCGAGGTCGCGCCGGGGAAATCAGCCGGGGTCAAATCGCCGCCACCTTGCCAGGTGATTGTCCATCCGCCCGCCTGCTGCGCGATGTTGTCTGCCGCACTGCCTGCCACTTCGATCCGTGCGCCCGGCTTCAACGGCAACACGCCGTGGTTCTTGAGCACGACCTGCGATTTGGCCACCGCTTCGCGCGCAATGGCACGATGTTCGGGTGAACCCAGCAGTTCCCAGCGCCCACCATAGGCGCGCGCCGATGGCTTTACCTCACCATCAAAAATGCCGATTTGCTGCTTTAACCGCAGCACCCGCAGCACCGCTTCATCCAGCCGCGCCATCGGGATTGTGCCATCCTTGACCTGCGCGGTCAGCGACGCGTGAAGCGCCTTCCAGTCTTCGGGCACCATGTAGACATCGAGACCCGCCAGCAGCGCTTGCGGGCAATCGGAATTGGTGCAGCCGGTGACTTGCCCATGCCCGTTCCAATCGCCAACCACCAGGCCTTCAAACCCAAGATTGCCGCGCAACTCGCCGGTCAACAGCGGGCCATTGCCGTGCATTTTGGTGCCATTGATCGAATTGAAACTGGCCATCACGCTGACGACGCCCGCTTCGATTGCAGCCGGATAGGGCGCGGCGTGGATCGCTATCAATTCGGCCAGATCGCCGTTGACATCGCCCTGATCCACACCTTGCGCGGTACCGCCGTCACCAAAGAAATGCTTGGCCGTCGCCGCGACCTTGCCCGCGCCAAGGAACCCCGGTTCACCCGGGCGGCCTTGCAGCCCTTCGACCATTGCCGCGCCAAGGCGGCTAACCAGCGCCGGGTCTTCGGAATAGCTTTCGTATGTCCGGCCCCAGCGATCATCACGCGCCACCGCGATGGTGGGGGCGAATGTCCAGTCGATCCCGGTTACTTCGATTTCGACCGCCGTCGCCGCGCCGATCCGGCGGATCAGATCAGCATCGCCGGTCGCGCCCAGCGCGATATTATGCGGAAACACCGTCGCGCCGATGACATTGGCATGGCCGTGCACAGCATCGGTCGCCCACACCGCCGGGATAGCCGGTTCACCATCGGGCAGCGGCGCGGTGGACGCTTCCCAATAGGCATCGGCCAGCTTGAGCCATTCGGGCGCAGGGGCCTTGTCATCCCCGCCGGGGCCGGAATTACCGCCATTCAGGATCGTGCCGAACCGGTATTGCCGCACGTCGTCCGGCGTGATTGAGCCGATATCGGGCATCACCAACTGCGCAACCTTGCGTTCAAGGCTCATACGCGCAAGCAGCGCTTCGGGCGCGTTCGCGCCTGCTTGAACGGCAGCGTTGGTGCCGCTTACTTCGACCGGCGGCGCACCCGCGCATCCCGCCAACAACGCAGCGAGTCCCGCACCGCAGGCCAACCGCCCCAGCAATTGTCGTATCATTAAGCCAGCCCCTCCCAAGGCCGTGTCATTTTGAGAACGTTATCAACTTATGCCGAGCCGCACCCGCTTTGGCAAGTATCAAGCGCAAGCTTCACGCGCGGCGCATGACGGCGGTGAGCAATGCGGCGCTCATCAGCGACAGGGTCGCGAACAACACAAACAGCGCTGAATAGCCGAAGCTGGGCACCAGCAGCACTGTCAGCCACGGCATCACCATGCCCGGCACGGTGTTGGTAAGGTTGAACAGCCCAAGATCGCGCCCGCGATGCTGCGGTGCGGGCAGCACGCGCAATGTCTGGCCGGAATGAAGCGCAAGGAAAATCGCCGCCGCAAGCCCGAACACGACATACCCCGCGATCGCCATTTCCAGCGTGCCTGCCGCCGCCATCACCAGCATCCCGGCAGTGCACAGCAGCGCGCAGGCGACCAGCGGAAGTATCGGGCGCGCGTGGCGATCTGACCAGCGGCCCAAGATCAGCGACAGCGGCACCGCGCAGACCAGCACCATGCTGAAGATATTGGCCGCGCCGTTTTCAGGATAACCGGGCGCCAGCGAACGCAGCCAATAGAGCAGAAACGCAAACATCCCGCCCTCTGCCACCTGCACCAGCAGCCGCGCGATCCACATCCTTACCACCACCCGGTCACGCAGCCGCAGCGGATCGCCTGTCGGCACAACCGGCTGCATCAGCTCACCACGCACCCGCCCGCCGCCCAGCACCACGGCAGGCAGCACCAGCGCAGTCACCAGCAACGCCACCAGCCCCAGCCGCGCATCGGGCGGAACCAGCCCGGCAAACGTCACCACCGACCCGGCAATCGCCCCCAGCGCCGGGGCCAGCGCCAATGCCCCGCCCAGCACGCCTTTCTGGCTATCGGGGAAGCAATCCCCCGCCCACGCCATAAGCGGGGCGAGCATCAGGTTGAGCGCGACCTGCCACGCCATGATCAGCAGCACCAATTCTGCGATCGAGTCCGCCCTGCCGACAGCAAGCAGCGCCATGTTCGAGGCAATCAGGCCCGCGATTATCCAAGGGCGGCGCACCGTGCTGCGGTCGCTGAGCGCACCCACGGCGATATTGGCAAGACTGGCCATGACCGCGCCCAGAAAGGACACCTTCGCCAACGCGGCGACATCTTCGCTGCCCTGCAATGTGACGATCTGCTGCGGCAACAGCACTGTCAGCAACGGCACATAGGCCACCGCGCCCCCCGCGGCAGCAAGCGCGAACAGCACAAGGAACCAGCGCGGCTGGCGTTCCGGTAAAACGACGAAAGGCGCGATCAAGCTGTGCCCGGCGCAGGCGCAGTGGAGGAACGCTCAACCAGCGCCGCAGCAACTTCGATTACCGTGTCGCTGTCACTATCTTCACCGCGCGCAATCAACTGTTCGACCGCGCGTGATACCGTTTCGGCAATCGGCTGATCAATCGCTGTCAGCGGCGGCTGAGAGAAGCGCACGATCGGGGTGTTGTCGAAGGAAATCAGCGAAAGATCGCGCGGTACATTCAGCCCGCGATCACGCGCCACTTCGAGCGCGGCCAGCGCCATCTGGTCGCTGCTGGCGATGATCGCGGTAAGATCGGGGTTGCGATCAAGCAAAGCGCGCGCCGCGCGGGTGCCCGATTCATAGCCGAAATCGCCCACTTCCAGCAGCCCTTCGCTGGGGATGCCATGATCGCCCAGCGCACGCCGCCAGCCATCGATGCGCCAGGCGCTAAGGCTGTATTGCGATGGCCCCGCGATCATCGCGATGCGGCGATGGCCGAGTTCGATCAAGCGGCTGGTGGCGAGATGCGCCGCGCCTTCATCGCCCATCGTCAGCGGGATCCCCGGCCCCGGCGCATTCGATCCGATCCGCGCAAACGGAATCGCGCGCGCGGCCAGCAATTCGGTAATCAACCGGTTTTCCGAATGCGGCGGGGTCAGGATCACGCCGTCGGGCTGAAGCGCGGAAATCGCCGCGCCCAATTCGCGTTCGACATGATCGGAATGGGTATCGACCAGTTCCACCATCATCCGGTAGCCGTGCTTGGAACAGGTCAAAATCCCGCCCAGCAACATCTGGTCAACCCAGTCAGTCCCGCGCCGCTCGCTCCAGTCAGCCAGCGTGCGTTCGCGGTCGTTGATGGCAAGGATGATGTAGGAACGCGACCCGCTCATCCGCTGTGCGGCGAGCGAGGGGACGTAGCCCAGCCGCTCAATCGAAGCGCGCACCTTGTCGCGCAATTGCGGACGCACGTTCGGCCCGCCGTTGACCACCCGGCTAACCGTCTGAAGCGAGACGCCCGCATCCCCGGCCACGTCCTTGATCGTGACTGCTTTGCGCACCCGCGCCATTACGCTTCCATTCCCATCCTGCCTACCGCATGCACGCACGCCCCCGATCGGGATCTTCGGCGCATTGGTAAACCCTGATCCAATCGATTGCGAATTGCGCGGGAAAGCTCTTGGCCGCAACCCCCTTGGCATTGTTTTCTTCTGCCAGGCGTCCGCCCACGGCCAGGTTGGCCATGACATAGAACGGCTGATCGAACGGGGCTGCGGCGTTGCCCCTGGCACGCGGCGATGCGCTATCCCATTGATCTGCAGTGACAGTCAGATGCACATGGTCATCGACCAGGAACCGGATCAGACCTTCGCCCCATTCGACCGCATAGACGTGGAAATCATCCGACGGCAACGCCCCACCGGGCAGCGTGGTGCGGCCATCGACCAAGCGATTGCGGGGCGGCAGATCACCGAAATGCAGCGCGCTGATCGTGCGGTTTTCACCCCGGCCGCCATCGCACAGCTTGCACTTGGCACCAATATTGACCGCCTCGAGGATGTCGATCTCGCCCGACAGCGGCCATCTTCCATAGGCGTCGGCATCAGGCATCATCCACACCGCAGACCACGGGCCCTGGCCCGGCGGCACCTTGGCGCGCACTTCGATCCGGCCATAACGCCACGCGTGCAGCCCGCGCGTGCGCACCTTGCCCGAGGTGTAGCTTTGAGTCAGCTGAGGGTTGGGATTTTCGGCAATTTCAGGTGGACGCGCCGGGCCGGTGAAACGTTCCTTGCGCGCTTTGAGCAGCAGCACTCCGCCTTCGACCGCGATGTTTTCGGGCCGATCAGTGTAGCATTGGCGTTCGAAATTGCCCCCGCCCCAACACGACACCTCGGGCGTCCACTTACTGCGGTCGAGGCTGTCACCGTCGAACTCGTCAGCCCACGCCAGCTTCCACCCGGCCCCTTCCAACGGAGCCATCACCTTGGACGCATCGGTGGGCGCGGGGGCAGGCGCCGCTCCCCCAGCAAACAACAGGGCCGCTGATAGCGCACCCGCTTTCAGCAGCCCTGCCATAGTCATATGCCCCCTCGCGTCAGAAATCGAAGCGGGCGAGGAAGGTGAAGCGCCGGTCGTTGCGGAACCCCGAACGCGTCACCCGCGTCCCGTCAAAGTCGATGACCTGGCTGGTGCGCGTCACCTCGTCAAGCAGGTTCACGCCCTGCACGCCGAGCTTCAGCCCTTCCTTGACCGTCACGAAAACCGACGCGTCGAGCTGCCCGGTGGATTCGCCCCAAACTGGCGAGAACGGGAAGATGTCATCGCGCGGAGTAATCAGGAAGGCCGAGCGCCAGTTGTAGGCGGCACGCGCCGACAGCCAGTCCTTTTCATAGAACAAGGTGGCATTGACCGTGCTCTTTGAAATGCCCGCAAGCGGCTGCCCTGCGGCAAGCGGGCCAAGCGAACCGGCAAGATCGGTGTTACTGAAACCGCCGCCGTCGACATAGGTATAGGTCAGCTGCGTGCCGAACCCGCTGAACAGACCCGGCAGGAAGTCGAAGGTTTGCTGGTAGGAGATTTCCGCTCCCTTGAGCGTGCCGTTCTGCGAGTTGATCGGGCCATTAACCTCGACATCAAGCGACGGTACGCCCGGGCTGACGAAGTTGACGATATCGAAGCCATTGTCAACGATACCCTTGATATCCTTGACAAAGCCGGAAACGATCAGCGACCCGACGGCATCGAAATACCATTCAACCGAAAGGTCATAGTTCCACGATTCGATCGGCCGCAGATTACGGTTGCCGGTGGTCAGACGAAACAGCGGGCCGGTTTCCAGCGTGCCGTCACGCAGCAAGTTGCCGGTATTATCGCCCATCGACCCGCCAGAACGGAATGCCCCCAAATCGGGCCGGCTCAGCCCCTTTGACACCGCCGCACGGAACAACAGGCCATTGCCCGTATCCAGCAAAGCGTTGAAGCTAGGCAGCCAGTTGTCGAACGTGACCTTGCGGTCATCGACGATCACCTCACCCGTATGCGCGGCGGCAAATTCGGCCTTGCGCGCATCCGACAGACTGCAGAAACTTGGCGCATCGGGGCCGGTTTGCCGTTCGGGCCGGCAAGCAAGGTTGATTTCCTCAACCTGCACGACCCCGTCGCCATTCCCGCCCGCGCTCGGATCATCGAAGAACGCGCCATTTGGCAGCCCGATGATCCCCGCGGCTTTCACCTCAGTTTCAACATAACGCAGGCCGAAATTGCCGATCAGCTTCCAGCCATTGCTGAAATCGGTGCCGTAATCGATGCGGCCATAGGCGGCCTTGGTGGTTTCAGCCACGGCCGAGATTTCGGGCGTGCAGAACGGGTCGCATGGCGTGACCTCGCCCGTCACCGCATTGTTGAAGGTGCGGTTGTTTACGCCGAAAAACGGGTTGGTGGTCAGCGAAAACTGATTGATCGCGCGCGCCTGTTCGGTTGTTGTGCCCGCGAGGTATTCGCCAAGGAAATCATCCCCGCCAAAGAAGAACCCGCCACCCGGCAAGGGGGCCGGCGCACTTCCGCGCTGAAAGCCGCTGTCAAACGGGCTGCGCAAGTTGGCAACGCCGGGGAAATCATCGACGAAGGCACCGCCGCCAAGTGCGAAGGAATTGCCAAGGTCAAAAGTGCCATCGGGGTTCGGCGCGCCTTCGAAAAACCGGCCAGGGGTAAAGCCCGGCTCAAACACGGGGACGCCATCGACAAACAGCGATGTTGTGCCCGGGGCACCGGGTTGGCAGCCACCCCCCTCGCCCCACGGCAGACAACCCGCGCGGCCTGCCCATGGTGCGGACAGGTTGCCCCAAGTGCTGAAATTGGTGTCACGCGTTACCCGATCACGATCTGACCAGCGTGCGCCGAACTTGGCAGTCTTGAAGAAGCCTTCGTCGCTGATGTCATATTCGGCATCAAACCGCAGGCTGTCGAGTTCACCCTCATTGCGGGCCTTGCTGTCGAGCAGGAACCAAAAAAAGGTGTTGTCGCCGCTGCTGAAGAAATCGCTGGGCGATCCCGGAGGTGCGAGGAACTGGACTTGCGGGGTGCTGCCGGTGGCATCGATGGCGATGTTGGCCCAGCTGTTCATCACGCCAATGATCGAATCCTGCTGCAAATCGGATTCGATCCGCTGCGCTTCGAAGTTGACCCGCAAACGGTCAGAGATATTCCAGTCGACATCGAAGGAAAAATCCTGCGTCTTGGCATCGGTGGCGCGCTCAAACCGCAGGGTTTCAAACGGAATGCCCCCGCGCCCGCCCGGGTTGGCGAAGGAATCGCCAATCCGCTGGCTCAGGATACCGCGCTGAAAGATGCCGTTCTGGTCGAATTCCCAGGTGCTGCCCGCCGCAGGAACCGGGAACAGCGCGTCATCATTGACCAGTGCGAGCGCGGCAAATTCCTTGGTGAAGAAGCTGGTTTCGGCGCGCAACCATTCAAAGGTGACGAGCAGATCGCGGTTGGGGGTTTCATACTGGACGACCGCCGACCATGCCTCGCGGTCACGTTCCAGATCGGTGGTGCGCACGCCTGCGCCCTTGGGAACAACCACGGAGCCCGGAGGCGGGAAGTTGGTTTCGTCAAAATTGGTGCCTTCAAGGAACCCGTCGCTGCTCACCGGGCGCACGCGGAAGCAACCGCCATCCAGCGTCGCAGCGCGATAGCAAGGATCGGTAATCTGCGATGCGTCGGTGCGGCTGACCAGTTCCGAATTGGCGTAACCAAGCTGCACACCGATCGACCCGGCATCGTTTTCAAACGTTGTCGAACCGATCAGCGAGAAACCCGGTGACCATTCTTCGGCAAGATCGCCGTAATTGGCTTCGATCGTGCCCGCGATATGGGTGCCGCGCCGATCAAGCGGTTTGCGGGTGACGAGGTTCACGGTGCCCGCGATCCCGCCTTCGACCATGTCGGCGGTAAGGTTCTTGAACACCTCGACCCGGCCCAGCAATTCGGGCGAGACATCGTTAAAGCTGAGAACGGTGCCACCCGTGGCGGAGAAAATGTCGCGCCCGTTCAGTTCTGATCGCACAAACGGCAGACCGCGCACGATCACCCCGGTGCCTTCGACCGAGAAACGGTCAGGATCGGACGGCTTTTCGAAACGCCCGATATTGACGCCTGGCACGCGCTGCAAAGCTTCTGCAACCGAACGATCTGGCAATGCGCCGATATCTTCGGCGGTAATCACGTCAACAAAGGTGTCGGCATTACGCTTGATATTCTGCGCCGATTGCAGCGCGGCGCGGAAGCCCGAAACGATGATCTCGCCAGCTACCGGCTCGGCTTCAGCGACGTCTTCAGCAGGCGGCTCGCCCGCGCTTGCATCCTGCGCAAGCGCAGGCGAGGCGAGCGCAGCCGACAAGGCGAGGCACGACGCGGTGCCAAGAGCAAAAATACGCCGCGACGGCGCAACCGGTGCGAATTGCATGATGTTTCAGACCTCCCCTTGTCCCGTGATAGATTCGTGCCGATCACTGGGTGTTGACGCGACGTTTGTAACGCATCTTGAGAGCGTTCTCAAGACTTGAAATCTCTACACGCTATTGCATTCTTGCAACACTTGGCGAGACCGGGGAAACACGCGATAATAACCGCCGAGCGCACGGTCGGGATTGAGGAAATCATGCAAATTCAACGTATAATTATCGTTGGTGGAGGCACAGCCGGGTGGATGGCGGCCGCTGCGCTGTCGCGGATCAAGGCTGGGCGGCCTGTAGAAATCACGCTGATCGAATCCGAAGCGATCGGCACGGTTGGCGTGGGTGAGGCAACGATTCCACCTTTCGTCGGCTTCAACGATCTGCTCGGCGTCAACGAAGCTGAAATGCTCGCCGCGGTCGGCGGCACGTTCAAGCTGGGCATTCAGTTCGAAAACTGGAACCGCATCGGCGACAGCTACATTCACCCCTTCGGCGCTTATGGATACACCATGGGCGGGATTTCGTTTCACCATGTCTGGCACCGCATGGCGAATGCGGGAGACAAGCGCCCGATCCAGGTTTTCAACCTTGAAACAATGGCCGCCTATTTCGGCAAGTTCGCCCGCACGCAGGATTTCGCGCGCGACGATCTACCGCCGGTCAATTACGCCTATCACCTTGATGCGACCCGCTATGCCGCTTTTCTCAGGCGCTTTGCCGAAGCGCGCGGCGTGGTGCGGCAGGAAGGCAGGATCGCCGATGTCGCGCTGGATGGCGAAACCGGGTTTGTTACCACCGTCACGCTGGATGATGGGCAGCAATTCGCAGGCGATCTGTTCATCGATTGCTCGGGCTTCCGCGGGCTGCTGATCGAACAGGCCTTGCAGACCGGCTATGATGACTGGAGCCATTACCTGCCGTGCAACCGCGCGGTTGCGCTGCCCTGCCAGCGCGAAGATGGCAGCCCGCCCCCGCCCTTCACCCGCGCCACCGCACACCGCGCCGGCTGGCAATGGCAGGTGCCGCTGCAACACCGCAACGGCAATGGGCACGTCTATTGTTCCAGCTTTATGGAGGATCAGGAAGCGCTCGACATCCTTGTCGGCAATATCGCGGGCAAACCGCAGGCTGAGCCGAATTTTCTGCGCTTCGTTACCGGCCGGCGCAAGAAGTTCTGGAACAAGAACGTGGTCGCGCTCGGGCTGGCGGCGGGGTTCATGGAGCCGCTCGAATCCACTTCGATCCACCTCGTCAATACCGGGATCGACAAGCTGATTTCGCTGTTGTCACTGGATGGCATCACACAGGCGCAGGAAGATGCCTTCAACCGCCTGACGGGCCGCGAATATGCCCGCATCCGCGATTTCCTGATCCTGCATTACAACGCCACATCGCGGGATGATTCCGATTTCTGGAACTACGTTCGCACGATGCAGGTGCCCGAAACGCTGACCGAGAAGATCGAAATATTCAAAGCCAACGGCCAGATCTTTCGCGAAGAGGATGAATTATTCACCGAAACCAGTTGGGCGGCGGTGATGATGGGCCAGGGAATCGCGATGGGCGGGCATAATGCGATGGCCGACGCGCTTGATCCGGCCAAGACCCGCGAAGAAGCCGACGAGATGGAGAAATCGATCCGCTATCTGGTGCAGCACATGCCGGGGCACGGCGATTATGTGGCGCGGTATTGCCCGGCGGAGACGTAACGCGCCGCACGGCATCGGCAAGCAGTCGGAAGGGTCGAGAGTTTCAGGGGGCCGAGCGTGGCGGACACGCTTCGGCCAGCAGGAGCAGGAATTGCCCTGCGCTATCGGCCCACCGCGCGCGCGGTTCCCACCCCGCGCTCGCCAACAGCATCTGGGCCGAACGGCGGGTGAACTTGTGGCTGTTTTCGGTGTGGATACTTTCCCCGCTGCGAAGCGTAAAGCGCTGCCCGCTGATCGTAAACGTGATGTCAGCGGCGGCGACCAAGTGCATTTCGATCCGCGCAAATGTGTCGTTCCAGCGCGCTTCGTGGCGGAATTGGTCGACCGGAATATCGCCTGCAAGCTCCCGGTTGATCCGGGTAAGAAGGTTGCGGTTGAACGCTGCCGTGACTCCCGCCGCATCATCATAGGCGGCCTTCAACAACGCCTCGTCCTTGACGAGATCCATGCCGATCAACAGCAGCGCGCCTTCACCCAGCGTTTCGCGCATCGAACGCAGCAGATCAGTGGCAGTGCGCGCGATCATGTTGCCGATGGTCGATCCGGGGAAAAAGCCGAGCTTGGGCAGGTCTGCAACCGCGCCGGGCAATTCAACCCGGCGCACGAAATCAGCCTCAACCGGGTAAACCGGAAGGCCCGGAAACTGCGCCGCCAGATCAGCCGCCGCCGCGCGCAGAAAATCGCCTGCGATATCAAGCGGAACATAGGCCGATGGCGCAATCGCGGATAATAGCAGCGGGGTCTTGACCGAAGAGCCAGAGCCAAACTCCACCACCGCCCGGCCCGGCCCGATCAGATCGGCCATCGCACCCGCGCGCTCGGTCAGGATTTCGGTTTCGGCGCGGGTCGGGTAATATTCGGGCTGCTGGGTGATATCTTCAAACAGTTGCGATCCCGCATCATCATAGAACCAGCGCGCCGGGATTGCTTTTTGCGGTTCGGCCAGCCCCGCCAACACGTCTGCCCGGAAGGCGCGATCAACCCCGGCGGAATCGCGCTCAACCAGCTTCAGCCCTTTATTCGTCGTCATCTCAAACGTCCCTGGCCAGCCGCAGGCCGGTGAATTGCCAGCGCTGCTGGGGATAGAAAAAATTGCGGTAGGACGCGCGCGAATGACCGCGCACCGTCGCGCAGCTTGCTCCGCGCAGCACCACCTGCCCGCTCATGAATTTGCCGTTATATTCGCCAACAGCTCCTTCGGCGATGCGAAAGCCGGGATAGGGCAGATAGGCTGAGCGGGTGAACTGCCAGCCATCGCCGAACAGGTGCTGCCCGCCCTGCGGTAGTGGCGGCGCGGCGTCATCAAGTTGATTGCCAGTGGCAGGATCATGGCTGACCGCTATCGCCTCCCACTCGAACTCGGTCGGCAGGCGATGCCCCGCCCAGGTGGCAAAGGCATCCGCTTCATAATACGAGATATGGCTGACCGGCGCATTGGCATCGCGTGGCTGCCAGCCTTGGTGGGTAAAATGCTGATCGTCGCGCCAATATAGCGGCGCGGCTATGCCTTGCGCCTGTACCCAGCCCCAGCCATCAGACAGCCACAGCCGCGCATCGCGATAGCCGCCGTCAGCGATGAAGCCATCCCATTCGCCATTGGTCACCAAGCGGTCAGCGAGCGCAAACGGTTCAATCAACACGCGGTGACGCGGGCCTTCATTGTCAAAGGCGAAGCCGTCACCTTCGTGGCCGACAAGCGCGATCCCGCCGGGGTGGTGGTGCCAGCCAAGTGATGCTTGTGCGTTTTCCCGCAAATCGGAAGTGTGCTTTGCCTGCCTGAGATCCCCGCCTTCGCGGGGACTCACAACGGCTTCATACATCGCCGGGCCAAGCGGGTTCTGGAACAGCGCGTGTTTGATATCGGTCAGCAGCAATTCGATGTGCTGTTGTTCATGCGCAACGCCCAATGCGATCAGACCGCTTAGCGCCGGATCATCCAGCAGCGGCGTCATCGCGTCATTCACCGCTGCGCGCCATTCCTGCACCTCGGCCAGCGTCGGGCGTGACAGCATCCCGCGCTGCCCCCGCGCCATCCGCGCGCCTTCCGCCTCGTAATAGGAATTGAACAGGAACGGCCAGTCTTCGCGCCACAGCCGATAACCCGGCGCATAATCGCGTAGCAGGAACGTTTCCCAGAACCACGTCGTATGCGCGAGGTGCCACTTGGCAGGAGAGGCATCCTCCATCGATTGCAGGCTGGCATCGGCATCGCTCAGCGGGCGAACCAGCGCCTCGGTCAGCGCGCGGGTGGCGCGAAAACTATCACCGAATGTTGCCGCATCTGCGCCGCTGATGAGATTTTGCCGTTCGCCACGAGGCACGCGCGTCTCCTGTTACCGCCTTGCTTCAGCATATCCGCCACTGCCCGCAGGCGGTGACAATTCAAAGCCGCAGCGCGCCACGTTCAGGCCGCGTTGGCGCTGATCCCGGCATCACGTTCACCCGCCGCTTCATTGAGCATTTCTGCAACCAGAAACGCCAGTTCGAGCGATTGTTCCGCATTCAGGCGCGGGTCGCAATGGGTGTGATAGCGATCGCCGAGGCGTTCCTCGGTAATCGCCACCGCGCCGCCGACGCATTCGGTCACGTCCTGCCCGGTCATTTCGATATGGATGCCGCCGGGGTGCGTGCCTTCGGCGCGATGCACCGCAAAAAAGCCCTTCACTTCGCGCAAGATGCGGTCGAACGGGCGGGTTTTGAAGCCGGTGTCGGATTTCACCACGTTGCCGTGCATCGGATCGCAGCTCCACACCACCGGATGCCCTTCCCGCTCCACCGCACGAACAAGCCGGGGCAGGCCGTCTTCAACCTTGTCATGCCCGAACCGGCTGATCAGCGTGATCCGCCCGGCTTCACGCTTGGGGTTGAGTTCGTCGAGCAGCGCCAGCAGCGCGTCCGGCTCCAGCGTGGGCCCGCATTTCATCCCCAGCGGATTACCGATCCCGCGCGCGTATTCGATATGCGCAGAGCCGGGGAAGCGGGTGCGATCCCCGATCCACAGCATATGCGCGCTGGTCGCATACCAATCACCGGTCAGCGAATCCTGCCGGGTCATCGCCTGTTCGTAAGGCAGCAGCAGGCTTTCGTGGCTGGTGTAGAAACTGGTGCCCTGCAATTGTGGGACGGTGGCCGGGTCAATCCCGCAAGCCTCCATGAAATCAAGCGCTTCACCGATCCGGTCGGCCATTTCGCTGAACTTTTCGGTCCACGGGGTGCGGCCCATGAAATCGAGCGTCCACTGATGCACTTGGCGCAGGTTGGCATAGCCACCATTGGCGAAGGCACGCAGCAGGTTCAATGTCGCGGCGGCCTGCGAATAGGCGCGCACCATCCGCTCGGGATCATTGCGGCGCGACACAGGATCAAATTCGATCCCGTTGATATTGTCGCCAAGGTAGCTTGGCAGGGTCACACCATCGATCGTTTCGGTCGGGGCGGAACGCGGCTTGGCAAACTGACCTGCCATCCGCCCGACCTTCACCACCGGACGTTTGCTGGCAAAGGTCATCACCACCGCCATCTGCAAAATCGCACGGAAGGTGTCGCGGATGTTGTTGGGGTGAAATTCAGCGAAGCTTTCTGCGCAGTCCCCGCCTTGCAGCAGAAAACCGTGGCCATTGGCGACATCGGCCAGATCGGACTTCAATGCGCGTGCCTCGCCCGCGAACACCAGCGGGGGGTAGTTCGAAAGGGTTTGCTCTGCCGCTGCCAGTTCGGCTGCATCCTCGTAATGCGGCAGATGGCGCGCTTCGTGCGCCTTCCAGCTATCCGGGGTCCAGGTCATCGGCACAGTCAAAACTCTTTCATGGCTTGGCGCGCAAGGTTCGCGCGGGGCCGCCCGCTACAGGAGGCGCGATTGAATTGTAAAGCCGCAACGGCGTGTAGCACAACTTTATTTCCCGACCACACTATGCGGCAGAGCCGATCAACGGCCTGTCATGCCCCCTCTGGCACCAGCGGCACTCGCCCCGCCAACCGGCGCTTCGGCCAAGGCCTGGCCCTCAGGAATGATCGCCAAACGATACGGCGCTCCATTGGCGAAATAGCGGTCGGCCAGAAACTGCATCGCCTGCGGGCTGGTCTGCGAATAATCGGCCAGCAGCGTGCGCAACAATCCCACGCGCCGTGGATCAAAGGCTGCGCCTTCGAGGTTATACAGCCAGAACTGGTTGCCCGTCGACGCACGCCGGATCAGCTGACCGAGCGGTTCGGTCACACGCTCCAATTCATCGGCCGTGGGCGGGTTGGCGGCCAAATCTTTCGCAATGCGGTCAGCCTCGGCAAAGAACACGGGCACGAATTCCGGCTCCAGCTGCGCCAGCGCAGTGATCCGTCCGCCGCTGGCAATATCCGCGGGCCAGCGCGAAAACACCTGCGGCGAATAGCTGGCCCCGGCACGTTCCCGCAGCGCTTCAAGCAGGCGGTTGTTGAACAGCTGGGTGAGGATTTCAAGCTGGCGGCCTTCGCGCAAGGCATCAACCCCGCCCCCGCTGGGCCATGCGACCACAGCGGCGGCCTGATTGGCATCGCCGCGATGGGTGATGATGGCCGGACGATCACCCGCCACCGCGAACGACGGCACCCGCGCAGCCACATCGGGCGCAATCGGTTCGCGCGGCGGCAAGGCACCAAAGGTCACACGCAGCTGCTCGATCACGGCAGGCTGATCAAATTCGCCGAACACCAGCACCTCGACCGGGCCTTGTTTGAGCAATGGCTCCCACACCGCGCGAAAGCCTTCGGGGGTGACGCCGCGCAAAGCCTCCGGACTGGGCGTCGCAAACCGCTGATCGCCGCCGGTGACAAGGTATTCCAGATCACGGTTGAGAATGCCGCCGGGGCTGGTCGAATAGGTGTTGTAGGCGAGTTCTGCCGCAGCCTTGGCGCGGATCACCGGATCCTTGTCCCAGCGCGGCATCCCCAGCTTGGCGGCGAACAGGTAGAGCTGATCGACAACGTCTTCCGACCGGGTCTGGGCGGTGAAGGTGAACACCGCTTCATCAATGCCGAAATCGAACCCGAGCTTGCGCCCGGTTGCCAGCCGGTCAATCTCGTTCTGGCCCAATTCGCCAAGTCCTGATCCGACCAGCGCCGCCTCACCCAGCGCCGCATAGACTGCGCTATCCTTGTCAAACGCCCGGTAGCCCGCGCCAAACCGCACACGCACCGTCACCCGGCCGGGTTCGGCATCATTGGCCCACACCAGCGCCTTTACGCCGTTGGCGAAATCGATCTGCTCGACATCAAGCAGGCCAAGCGGCTTTTGTTCAGCGATGATGCCCGGTTCTCCGACCGGGGGAAGTTCGTCGAACGAAATCGTCTGCGCGGCCAGCCTGGCGCTGCCATCGACCACCGCTTCGCGCGCCAAGGCCAGCCGCAGCATATCGGCGTCAGCTTCGCCCGGCGTGGGCGTTACATAAACCGACCGCGTGACAGTGCCATCAAACAGCGCCTTGGTGCGCGCCAGCACTTCATCGGGATTGAGCCGCGCGGTCATCCCGCGAAACACATTCAGCACCACGTCCGGCGCAGCCACGGTTTCGCGGATATCGACTGCGTTGACGAGGTTGTTGGCAAGGTCAGAACCTGACTGCACGCTTTCCTGTTCGACCTGATTGGCGAACACCACGTCGAATTCGGCGGCTTCGCGGTCAATCTCTTCCTGCGTGGGCGGATTGGTCAGCGCGTCGGCGATGACGCTGCGCACATCGGCAAGCGCCGCCTGCCAATCGCTTGTCAGCGGCGCAAAGGTGACAAAGGTCGCATCGGTTGAACGCGAAACATCGTCCTGCTGAACCTGTGCATAGAGGAAACTGCCCCCGCCGCGCGCGCGCGCTTCAAGCCGGCGGTTGATGATCGACTGCGCAACCGCATCGATCAGCAGGCCTTCATTATAGACGATGGTATCTTCAACCTGCCGCCACGGCCGCATAATCGCATAGGTCAGGCTGCGCGGCAGATCGGGTTCAACCCCCACCGCAAGCTCACCAATCGGGGTGCCTTCAACCGGGTTTTCAGGCGCGGCAGCGGGCGCAACCGGATCGCCGAAATCGGGCGTGACACCGGGTTTGCCCTTGCCTTCCCAGTCACCGAACCACTGTTCAACCAAACCGGCCAACACCATCGGATCAGCATCGCCCACAACCACGATCACGGCGTTTTCCGGACGATACCAGCGATCATAGAACGCCTTTACGTCCTTGCCGTTGGCGGCCCGCAGAGTTTCATCAGTGCCGATCGGATTGCGCGCGGCGAGCCGCTGTCCGGCAAAGAAAGTCTGCCGGGTCAGATCGGCAATCCGCAACCCCGCCCCGCCGCGTTCACGCTTTTCCGCCAGCACGATCGGACGTTCGGCGGCAACATTGGCATCGTTCAGCACCGGTTCGCGGATCATGCCCGACAATAGCTTGAAACTTTCAGACAGCTTGGCCTGATCAATATTGGGAATATCCAGCTTGTAGGCGGTGTGGGTCGGGCTGGTTTCGGCATTGGCATCGCTGCCGAAGGTTGCACCCAGCCGCTGCCATGCGGCAATCGCCTCGGCCTGTTTCAGATATTTGCTTTCGCGGAACAGCAGGTGTTCGAGCAGGTGGGCATAACCCTGTTCGGTGTCTTTTTCGTGCAGCGACCCGGCATCAATGCGCACCCGGATCGAAACCTGTTGGGGCGGCACGCCGTTGCCGCGCACGGCATAGCGCAGGCCGTTCTTCATTTCGCCAAACAGCCATTGTTCATCAACCGGGACATCGCTGCCACGATACAGCCACGGCACTTCGCCATTGATCTGAAGCGCGCGCGGGGCCGGGATCGCTGGTTCAGCCGGGGCCTGCACCGCGGCCGGAGCAGGCGCAGCGGTTTGCTGGGCAAATGCCGGGTGGAGCAGCGCAGCAGGCGCAAGCAAAAGAACGAAAGCGCGGCTGGCGCGGGATAACAACGTCATGCCCGGCTTATAGAGGCCTCAAATGTGAAGCGATAGTGAATGTGTGTACCCGCGCGCCCTTGCCGCATCGGCTTGCGGCACCTAAATTGCGGTCATGTTCATAGAAACCGAAACCACGCCCAACCCTGCTGCGCTGAAATTCCTGCCCGGTCAGGCCGTGATGGACGCAGGCAGCCGCGAATTTTCCACCCCCGAAGCCGCCGAGGCAAGCCCGCTTGCCCAGGCGATTTTTGACACGGGCGAAGTCGTCAACGTGTTCTTCGGTGCCGATTTCGTCAGCGTCACCGCTGCGCCGGGGGCCAATTGGAGCGCGCTGAAACCGCAGGTCATTGCCATCCTGCTGGATCATTTCGTATCCGAAGCGCCGCTGTTTGTCGGTGGCAGCGCGCACGGCATTGCCGTCCCGCCCGACAACGATCTGGCGGTCGAAGAACGCGCCGAGGATGCCGAGGTGATCGCGGCGATCAACGAACTGCTCGAAACCCGCGTCCGCCCGGCGGTGGCGGGCGATGGCGGCGATATCGCCTATCGCGGCTTTCGCGATGGGGTGGTGTATCTGACGCTGCAAGGTTCCTGCGCAGGCTGCCCTTCAAGCACCGCGACATTGAAGCACGGGATCGAAGGCCTGCTGAAACATTACGTCCCCGAAGTCACAGAGGTTCGCGCAGCATGACCGTGCAATTTCACGACCAAGCGCTGCCAAACGCAGCGATCGCACAACTGTTCAACGAAGCGCGCAGCTACAATGGCTGGCTCGACAAGCCGGTTTCGGACGCGCAGCTCCACGCGATCTGGGATCTGGTGAAGATGGCCCCCACCTCGGCCAATATGCAGCCGGCACGGATTGTGTGGGTGAAATCGGCTGACGCCAAGGCCAAGCTGGCCGACTGCGTGATGGAAGGCAACAAGGCCAAGGTGCTGACCGCCCCCGTCACCGCCGTGATCGGTTACGATATCGACTTTCACGAACAGCTGCCGTGGCTGTTCCCGCATACCGACGCCAAAAGCTGGTTCGAAGGCGACGAGGCCGGGCGCGAGGAAGGTGCGTTCCGCAATTCAACCTTGCAGGGTGCCTATCTGATGCTGGCAGCGCGGGCGCTGGGGCTGGATTGCGGGCCGATGTCGGGGTTTGATGCCGATGCCGTCAACGCCGCATTCTTTGCCGATCAACCGCGCCACCGGGTCAATTTCATCTGCGCGGTTGGCTATGGCGATCCGGCGAGCATTTTTGACCGCAGCCCGCGTCCGGACTTCGCGCGCTTCAACCGTATCGCCTGACCCGCCGCATCTGCTGCTTGCACAGCGCGGCAGCGTGAGGCATCGCGCACCGCAATGCGCGTGCTTGCCATCGAAACCGCTTCCGAAGCGTGTTCCATCGCCCTGTTTGATGGCGAGGCAATCGTCGCGCATGATCACCGGCTGATCGGGCGCGGCCATGCCGAAGCCTTGGTTCCGATGATCGCCGCCCTGCCGGACAGGGGGCGCGCGAATCGCATTCTCGTTTCGCTTGGCCCCGGCAGCTTCACCGGCGTGCGTATCGGCCTCGCCGCCGCGCGGGCGCTGGGGTTTGCGTGGGGGGCTGAAGTGCTGGGCTACCCAACGCTCGCGCTGGCCGCCGCACAGGCTCAGCATATCCACCCCGCGCAGGCCGTGACGATTTGCATGAACGGCGGGCATGGCGAATGGTTCGTCGCGGATTTCGATGCTGACGGATTGCCGCAGGGCCATGCCTCCTCGCTGACGCCCGATGCTGCGCGCGCGCGCAAATCTCACCCGCTGGTTGCGGGCAACCGTGCAGCGGCGCTGGCCGCATTATACGCAGGTCAGGCCATCACGGCGATCGACCTGCTGCCCGATGCCACTGCGGTGCGATTCCTTAATCCCCGGTTGCTGACGCACAACCTAGCCCCGATCTATGGGCGCGGGCCGGATGCCACCCCATTGGCACTCCAGGGGCGACCATGACCCCCTGCCCGCACCTCGTCGACCGGATCATGGCGGTGATGGATGCCGCATTTGACCCGGCCTTTGGGGAAGCATGGAACCGGCGGCAGGTCGTTGATGCGCTGACCGTGCCTTCCACCCATGCATTGGTGGTTGATGCTGATGGCACCGCGATCCCCGATGGGCCAGCACCCCGCGCAACGCCTGCGGGTTTCGTGCTCACCCGCCATGTGCTTGATGAAGAAGAGTTGCTGCTAATCGCGGTCGCTCCCGATGCACGGCGACGCGGCATCGGCGCGGGTTTGATCGAATACCTGTTCGCCGCCGCCCGCAAACGCGGAATTGGCCGTATCTTTCTAGAAATGCGGCGCGGCAATCCGGCAATTCATCTCTACATCAAACTTGGTTTTGAACCCATTGGTGTGCGTCGCAACTATTACCGAATGGTAAATGGTGATAGAATTGATGCCATTACTTTTGGCCGGACGATCTAATTCGGGCCTGCCTGCCGGATAATTATAGCCATGCCAAATATCCTGGTTGCCAAAGCCAAGGGCCTGCGTCATGAGTTAATAGGTGGGGCAGATGGAACAACGCCAAAGAGGAATTTATGCAAGATTTGGAAATGGAAATGAAAGAAGCGCTGATCACACTTACCAGCGATATCGTCGCAGCTCATGTCAGCAACAATGATGTCGATGTTGCTGATCTGCCAAGCCTGATTACCAACGTCTATACCGCGCTCGCCAATTTGGGCGAAAAGGTTGAAGTTGAAGAGCCCAAGCCGCAGCCCGCCGTCGCGATCCGTAACTCGGTGAAGCCGGATTACATTGTCTGTCTTGAAGACGGCAAGAAGCTGAAAATGCTCAAGCGTTACCTTCGCACGAATTACGACATGACCCCCGAAGAATACCGCGCGCGCTGGGGCCTTGCCGCTGATTACCCGATGGTTGCGCCCAATTACGCGGAAAAGCGCCGCGAACTCGCCAAGAAGATCGGCCTTGGTCGCAAACCCGGAACCGTCGTGCGCCCGCGCCGCGCAAAGAAGGCCTGATCCCGGCCCCAAGGTCGCCTATCCTTGGCTGGCAAGGCCGCCTCTGTTGAGAGGGTGCCCGTGCCAGCTTGAGCATGCAGCCTCATCCCTATAAGGATGGGGCTGCTTTGCTATCAAATGGTCGATCCGGTTTCGGGCGGCGTGTGCGGCGATGGAGCTTTCGTTGAACCAGAAAATCGATCTCGAACAACTCTGCGCCGAAAAAGGTCTGCGCATCACCGAACAACGCCGGGTGATTGCCAAGGTGTTGTCGGAAAGCGATGATCATCCCGACGTCGAACTGCTTCACAGCCGCGCTGCGGAGGTCGATCCGGGGATTTCGATCGCCACGGTCTACCGAACGGTTCGGCTGTTCGAAGAGGCAGGCATTCTGGATCGCCATGATTTCGGTGATGGCCGATCGCGTTATGAACCCGTGCCCGAAGCGCACCACGATCACCTGATCGATGTCGAAACCGGCAAGGTTGTCGAATTCGTCGATCCCGAGGTTGAGGCATTGCAGCGCCAGATTGCCGAACGGCTGGGTTATCGGCTGGTCGATCACCGCATGGAGCTTTACGGCGTTCGCCTGTCGCGCAATGATTGACCCGGCTGTTCCGCCCGGCAACCACAAAGCCTCCGATCAGCGCGAACACGAGCTCCGACAGGCAGCAATCCGCGGGGAAAGCACCCCCGTTACATGGGCCGGATGGCTGCGGCTTGGCCTGCGCGCAGCGGCGTTGGTCGGCCTGTTGCTGATACTTTTGCCGCTGCACTATCTCTACCGGACGCTCGCCTATGGCTCGCCCTTCCCGATGCTGTTCCTGCGCGGTGCTGCGCGGATTTGCGGCGCGCGGGTTACTGTGATCGGCACGCATCTGCGGCGCGATGTGTTCTATGTCGCCAATCACCTGTCGTGGGTGGATATTCTTGCGGTCGCTGGGGCAAGCGGCACCGCCTTTGTCGCCAAGGCCGAACTTGCCGAAACGCCGGTGGTCGGCTGGCTGGCCCGGCTCAACCGGACAGTATTCGTCAAACGTGAACACCGCATGGGTGTGGCCGAACAGATCAACGCCTTGAAAGAGGCGCTGTTCGACAACTGGTCGGTCACGGTGTTCCCCGAAGGCACCACCACCGATGGGCAATCGCTGCTGCCGTTCAAGACCTCGATGCTATCGGTGCTCGAACCGCCGCCGCCCGGTGTGCTGGTGCAGCCGGTGATCCTCGATTACGGCGCGGTTGCGGAATGGATCGGCTGGATCGGTGAGGAAAGCGGCGTCAACAACGCCAAGCGGGTATTGTCACGCAGGGGCACTTTCCGGCTCAAAGTGCATTTCCTCGAACCTTTCAGCCCCGAAGATTTTCGCGGAAGAAAGGCAATCGGCATGGAATCGCGCCGCCGGATCGAAGAGGGTTTGGTGGCGATACTCGGTCGCCCGCTGCGGCCGTTTGCGCATACTGTCCCGCCCGTGCGTTATGAACCGCGCCCGGAAAGCCAGCGCGTCGATTAGAGCAATTCTACAGCCCCGCGCGCACCAACCAATCGTGGAATATCCGCACCGGGCGGCTTTCCAGCGCCACCGGTCGGCACACGAACCAGTAGCTATAGGGGCTTTCCACGGGCTTGCCGGGCAGGTTGATTAGCCGGCTATCATTGGCGCGGCGCAGGTGATCATCATGCATGATCGCAATGCCAAGCCCCTGTGCGGCGGCCTCCAGCATCAATTGGCCCGAATCGTAATGATCGATGGCCGCAGGGTTCATGTTGTCGAGATCATTGGCCTTTTTCCACGCGGCGAAGCTTTCAGGCAATTCGTTGTGGATCAGGAAGGTCTGCCTCGCCATCGTCTCGGGCGTGATGTTCGGCCCTATTGCCCGCGCCACGTCCTTGCTGCAGATCGCATGGACAAGATTGTGGTCGAGCCGCACCGCGTGCAGCCCGCTGGCCGGGCCGCGCGACAGGATGATCGCGGCGTCCAGCGTGTCGCCCACCCGGTCTTCAAGATGCGGGGCAGTGTCGATGTCGATATGCAGCAACGGGTGGCGCTGGCGCAGTTCGCCCAGCCGCGGGAACAATCGCTGGCTGCCGAACATCGGCAACACGCCCAGCCGCAGGCGCAACAGCGCGATATTGTCCGACTGGCTTTCCACCGCACGGGCGAGCGCCTCCATATGCGGGTTCACCGCTTCGTAGAACGCCTGGCCCTCATCGGTCAGTTGCATCGACTGGCGCGCGCGGGTGAACAGTTTCTTGCCTACGAATTCTTCCAGATTGCTGATCCGCCGCGACAATGCCGAGGGGCTGAGGCCAATCTCCTCAGCCGCCGCCCGCGCCGAACCGAGCCGGACGGTGCGCATAAATGCTTCGAGCGCGCGAAGCGGGGGCAGGCGGCGTGCGGGCATCAAACATCTCCTTGCTGCCAGGAGATACAGCCAAAATCGCGGTTTGGATGCAAAAAATCGAAGAAAAATTGCATCCCTTGCGTCAGCGTTGCGCCTGTTGCACGTCGACCGCTGCTGCCGGAGGGTGAAGCCGCAACCGCGTCACATGGGTTTCGTCGCCCGCAGTGACTTCAATCCGCCAGCCGCTGGCGTGTTCCAGCACCGTGCCGACCGGCGGCACCGCCTCGGCCAGCACGAAGGCCAGCCCCCCCAGCGTATCAACCGCTTCCTCAACCTCAGCCAGACGCGGATCGACCTGCACGGCGACATCATCCAGCTCCGCGCGGGCATCACAATCCCACATCCCTTCACCAATCGGCACGATCAGCGCTTGCGGCGCATCATCATGTTCATCCTCGATATCGCCGACGATCTCTTCGACCAGATCCTCGATCGTGATCAGCCCGTCGGTGCCCGAAAACTCATCGAGCACGATCGCAAGGTGCACACGCTGGGTGCGCATATCGGCCAGCACATCCAGCGCCCCGCGCGCCTGCGGCACATACAGCGGTTGGCGCATCAAGGTCGTCCAGTCATCAGGCGGCGGGGTGCCATTGGCGAGGAAGGGGAAGATATCCTTGATGTGGATCATCCCGATCACGCTATCGAGCGTTTCGCGGTATACCGGCATCCGCGAATGGCCATGTTCGCTGAAGGCGGCCACCATTTCGGCCCAGCTGATATCGGCATCCACCGCGATGATCTCACCGCGCGGCACCGCCACGTCATCGGCGTCATGTTCGGAGAAATGCAGCAGGTTGCGCAACATCTGGCGTTCAACCCGCGACAGGTCGCCGCGCGCGGTGCTGCGGTCTTCGCCGCCGGCAGAGTCATTCTCGTCCTCGTGCTCGTCGATCGCCTCTTCGAGCTGTTCACGCAAGGAACGCTCCGCTTCGAAGCCCAGGATCTTTCGCAAGACAGGCCAAAGCCCGCTGCTACTGTCCGCGTCTCCCGATAGAGGCGCAGAAGATGAAGAATCGGCCATGGCCTTAGAAACAGCTCCTTGGGTTGTTATTCGCCATATGGGTCAGCGATACCCAGTTTTGCAAGTATCGCCGTTTCCAACGCTTCCATTTGTTCGGCCTGTGCGTCGGAATCGACATGGTCGTGGCCCGCAAGATGCAGCAGGCCGTGGACAATCAGGTGGGCGGCGTGGGCTTCCAGCGGCACAGCCTTCTCCGCCGCCTCGCGCGCGCAAGTTTCGTAAGCCAGCGCGATGTCGCCGAGCATGACGGGCGGGCCGTCCGGCGCGAGCCCTTCGAGTTCATCGCGTTCCAGCATCGGGAAACTGAGCACATTGGTGGGCTTGTCGCGCTGCCGCCATTCGCGGTTGAGTGCGTGGACTTCGGCATCGGAAGTGAACAGCAGGCTCGCCATCAGGCGCGGGTTGGCAAGCAACGGCTCGCCCACGCCCGCAGCCTGCACCGCACGCTCCGCCAGCGCCTCCCACTCGCCCGCAGGCCAGCCTTCGATGTCGATATCAAGCTGCATGGCGCGCCTGTTGGAGACACATGTTACACTGTCCTGAAGCAGAAAAGCGGGCCTTACAAAGCCGCCTGCGACGCAGGTGCAACGGGCAAGGGCGAAAAGCGTGGTTCATGCAGCCGCAGGGTAGCGCGAAAGCCGCAAGGTAGGAAAGGGAAACGCTCCAACCCGCCCCGCCCATGTCAGCTTTTGGGAAAGCGATGGAGAATGGCGAATGGCAAGGATTGGGTGGATTGTGCCACACCCACTTTCGTCGCCCCGTGCTTGACACGGGGCTTGGCTTTTCTTTCTTCGCCATTGCCGCGATACTCGGATCATGGAGAAGGGTGGCTGGGTCTATATCATGGCAAACCGCTACCGCGGCGGGATGTATATCGGCGTCACCTCGAATGTTCTGGCCCGCGTGAATCAGCACCGCGAGGGGATGGGTGCGCGCCATGTCTCCGATTTCGCGAAGTCCCGGCTCGTCTATGTCGAGCGCCACGAAGAGATCGAACAGGCGATTGCCCGCGAGAAGCTGGTCAAGAAATGGCGGCGCGAATGGAAGTTCGCGCTGATCAAGGCAGATAATCCGGATTGGAACGATCTGTGGGAGCAGTGGTTCGCAACTGACGCAGGAGAAGCTTAGCCAAACCCCGTGTCAAGCACGGGGCGACGAAGATATGAGAGGGCGATAACGGGACCGCAACCCGAAAGGCAGCTTTGCCGCCTCAATGACCCCAAACCGGACGCGCCTCCCCTACGCCCCCTCGCCCTCATACGCCTCAACAATCCGCCCCACGATCGGGTGGCGCACCACGTCGGCGGCGGTGAAGCGGATTGTGCCGAAACCTTCGATGCCCTCCAGCCGCGATACCGCATCGTTCAGCCCGCTGTTGGTCGGCCCGCCGGGAATATCCACCTGCCGGGGATCACCGCAGATCACCATCCGGCTGTTCTGGCCAAACCGGGTGAGGAACATCTTCATCTGTTCGCGCGTGGTGTTCTGCGCTTCATCCAGAATGATGAAGCTGTCCGCCAGCGTGCGCCCGCGCATGAAGGCAATCGGCGCGATTTCGATCTCGCCATTGGCCAGCCGCCGCTCAACCTGTTCGGGCGGCATACAATCGTTCAGCGCATCATACAGCGGGCGCAGATAGGGATCGACTTTCTCCTTCATGTCGCCGGGCAGGAAGCCCAATTTCTCGCCCGCCTCCACCGCCGGGCGCGACAGGATAAGGCGCTGCACGCTTCCGGTGATCAACTGCGCCACCGCCTGCGCCACCGCCAGATAGGTCTTGCCCGTGCCCGCCGGGCCAAGCGCGAAGATGATATCGTCCCGCGCCAGGCTGCGCATATATTCGATCTGCGTGGCCGAACGCGGCACGATGGTTTTCTTGCGCGTGCGGATCATGATCGGCGGCGCATCCGCCTCGCCCGAAATGATCCCTTCGAGCGTGGGTTCGGATGACATCGCGATCAGCGCTTCGATCGCCCCGCTATCCAGCGCCTCGCCGCGCGCGAGCCGATCATACATGGTTGTGAGCGTCTCGCGGGCGCGGGCGACGTTATCCTCCGCCCCTTCGATCACCACCTGATGCCCGCGTGCATGGATATACACGCCAAGCCGGTTTTCGACCTGCACCAGATTGGCGTCGAACTGGCCGAACAAGGGGCCAAGCAGCGACTGGTTTTCAAAGGTCAGATCAACGCGCGCGCGCCGGGGTTCCGGAAGATCGCGCGGATCGGGCGAAAGAGCCGGATGTCCGGCACGGGAGGGTCGTCGGCCCATAGGTTCCTTTGGTTCAGACCAAGGGACAATCCCTCGTCCTGAGTCGCGAAGGTAAGCACACGCGGGGGCAAAGCAAGCGCAGGGGAGCAACGCAGCGGTGGAAAGTCATCAAACCGTTATGGTTTGGCGCACCAGTCCCATCAGCGAATTCGGCCCCGCCTCGGCCAATTCGACCTCGACCAGATCGCCCAAGCTGGCGGGCGCTTCGAACCACACCGATTGCAGCCACGGCGATTTGCCGAGCCATTGGCCGGGGCTGCGCCCGGTGCGTTCGACCAACACGGAGCAGGTCTTGCCGACGCTTGCCTGATTGAACGCGAATTGGTGGTGGGCGATGCGTGCTTGCAGGCGTTGCAGGCGTTCATCCATCACTTCGGGCGCGATCTGTCCCTCCATCGTCGCGGCAGGCGTGCCGGGGCGCGGGGAGTATTTGAAGCTGAAGGCGTGGGCGTAGCGGACTTCGTCGACGATCCGCAGCGTGTCTTCGAACTCCGCCTCGGTCTCTCCCGGGAAGCCGACGATGAAATCGCCCGACAGCGCGATATCAGGGCGCACGGTGCGGAATTTCTCCAGTAGCCGCAGGTAACTTTCCGCCGTGTGCTGGCGGTTCATCGCTTTCAGCACCCGATCACTGCCGCTTTGCACGGGCAGGTGCAGATAGGGCATCAACTTGTCCACCTCGCCATGCGCGGCGATCAGGCTCTCGTCCATGTCGTTGGGGTGGCTGGTGGTGTAGCGGATGCGCTCCAGCCCATCGATCCGGGCGAGCGCGTGGATCAGGCCGGCGAGGCCTGCGCGGCGGCCCTTGTCATCCTCACCCGCCCACGCATTGACGTTCTGGCCAAGCAGGGTGATTTCCTTCGCGCCTGCTTCAACCAATTTCTGCGCTTCGGCGATCAGATGGCTGAATGGCCGCGAGATTTCCGCGCCGCGCGTATAGGGCACGACGCAATAAGTGCAGAACTTGTCGCAGCCTTCCTGCACCGTCAGGAACGCGCTCGGCCCGCGTTTCTTGCGCTGCGGCAGCGCGTCAAACTTGGCGATGGCGGGCATATCGGTATCGGTCGCGCGCTCGCCGTTCGCTGCCTTGTCGAGCATTTCGGGCAGGCGGTGATAGGCCTGCGGGCCAACCACGATGGAAACCGCAGGCGCGCGCGCCATAATCTCCTCTCCCTCGGCCTGCGCGACGCAGCCCGCGACTGCGATCAGCGGTGCCTTACCCGCCTTGTTGCCCGCCTTCACCAAGCGGCCAATGTCCGAATAGACCTTCTCAGCCGCCTTTTCGCGGATGTGGCAGGTGTTGAGGATGACGAGATCGGCCTCCTCGCCCTCAGGCGCGGGCGCTATGCCGCGTTCGCCCAGCAATTCGGCCATGCGCTCGCCATCATAGACGTTCATCTGGCAGCCGAAGCTTTTGACCCGGTAGGTTTTGGGGGGAGAGGTGGGTTTCATGAGGCCCGCGCCTTTAGCGCCGATGGGCGGCGGTTTCAATCGGCCGCGGGATCGGGCACCTTATCCGGGCGCGACTGATGGGCGCAAACAGGATGCGGCGCGGGCGTGTGCCCCGGATGCGGTTTGTCCGGCGGGCCGCATTCCACATCGGGCTTGGCAATCACATTGGCGCGCACCACGCCCAGCGCATCATCGCTTTCATAGGCCGCGATCCACGTCAGGCAATCGGCCAGTTTGCGCACTGAATGTTTGGAAAATCGGCTTTTTTGCGGGCGGCAATTGATGATGAACACGTCCGCCGCCGGGTCAGACCGGAACTTGCGCAGCGTCCGCAGCGCCTCACCGCGTTCGTTGATCAGCGTGCGGTTGGCGGCGTTGATATCGGATTCCCCGCGATAGAAGGGTGAAAGGTTAAACAGCCACGCGCGCACATCGGGATAGGCAATCGAAATCTCGGTCGCCAACGCCCCGCCCATCGAATGGCCCGCCACGTGCCACGCCGCCGCATCGTCAAACCGCTCACGCTCAGCGGTGAAATAACGCCGGGCGATATCGATCTGATCGCTTCGCAAGGTGCCGTAAAACACATCGGCGACACCATCAAAATCCGTCCCGCGAAAGGCCACGATCCGGGCCACCGGAACAGCCCCGTTCCGGCCCGCATCATCATCGCCATAAAGCGCGAACAGCTGATAATCGAACCCGGTTTTGGCATCCTCTGGCGCGATTGGCAGGCGATCGATCATCACCAGCCGCGATCCGGTATCGCCGAACAGATCGCTGTCGCCCTGATAGGCGTTGGTGGCGGCGATGGCGTAGGGGTAACTTTCCACCGCCGCACCGCGCACAAAACCGCACCACCCACCCGGTTCACCCTGACAGGGAGAACGCGACTGGGTGATATCGGGATAGGTAACGCATCCGCCCAGCGCCAACAGCGCGAAAGCGAGGGCGATGAGACGCGGGATCATGTCAAATCCCGACGAACGTCAGGCAACTGTCGCCTTCACGATCTTGCCCGGCGCGCGCGGCGGTTCGCCTTTGGGCAGGGCGTGGACGTGTTCCATGCCGCTCGTCACCTGGCCCCACACGGTGTATTGCTTGTCGAGGAAGCGTGCGTCTTCAAGGCAGATGAAGAACTGCGAATTGGCGCTGTCGGGGTCTTGCGCGCGGGCCATCGAGCACGTGCCTTCGAGATGCGGCTCGGCGTTGAATTCGGCCTTCAGATTGGGCTTGTCACTGCTGCCCATGCCGGTGCCGGTCGGATCGCCGCCCTGCGCCATGAAGCCTGAAATCACGCGGTGGAATACCACGTCATCATAGAACCCTTCGCCCGCCAGCTCGGCAATCCGCGCAACGTGGCCGGGGGCGAGGTCGGGGCGCAGCTTGATCACGACGTCCTTGGGCTCACCGTCTCCGGTGTCGAGGGTGAAGGTGAGGGTGTCGGTCATGTCTTGTATCTCCTGAGGGAATTTGCCCGCGCTTTTAGCAGGCAAAACGTTGCTGTCACCCTCCCGCGCTTGCTTTTCACCCCTCCCCGCCTAAACCGCCGACATGGCCGAAGACCGCATCATCGAAGACGATCTGCTGATCGCCGATTCCGGTGATGCCGAGGTGCGCCCCGATGACCGCGTCGATGATGAACGCCATGACGAGGAAAACCGGCTGAAACCGGCCTATGTCAGTGCGGTTCACGATGCGCTGGCGGCGGGGGACAAGGGCGCGGTTTACGATCTGGTCGAACCGCTCCACGCCGCTGACATCGCCGATCTGATCGAACTGCTCGACCGGTCGGAACGCGCGCAGCTTGCCTCCGCGATCAGCGATCTGATGACCAGCGACGTCATCGCGGAACTGAACGATTTCGTCCGCGAAGACCTGATGGAGGCGCTGCCCGCGCACGCCGTCGCGACCATCGCCGAGCAGCTTGACACCGACGATGCGGTGCAGCTGATCGAAGACCTCGACGAAGCCGATCAGCGCGCGGTGATGGCCGAACTGGAGCCGGAAACCCGCGAGGCGGTGTCGAGCGCGCTCGCCTATCCCGAAGAAACCGCCGGGCGGCTGATGAGCCGCCATTTCGTGGCGGTGCCCGAACACCTCACCGTGGGCGATCTGATCGATTACCTGCGCGAAGAAGGCGATCTGGAACACGATTTCTTCGAAGTTTTCGTGATTGACGAACGCCATCATCCGGTTGGCACCTGCGCGCTGAACTGGATCCTCACCACCCCGCGCAATGTCCGCCTGACCGACGTGATGAAACGCGATCAGACCCTGATCCCGGTGACGATGGATCAGGAAGAAGCCGCGCTGATGTTCCAGAAATACGCGCTGATTTCCGCCGCCGTGGTGGATGAAAGCGGGCGCATGGTCGGGCAGATGACGGTCGATGATATCGTCCACATCATCTCCGAAGAAGCGGGCGAGGATGCGCTGCTGCTGTCCGGCGCAGGCGATGGCGACATCAACGAACCCTTGCGTGAAGCCTATTCGAGCCGCGTGCGCTGGCTGATCGCCAATCTGGGCACGGCAGTGGTGGCATCGGCGATCATCGCGATGTTCGGCGCGGCGATTGAACATCTGGTGGCGCTGGCGGTGCTGATGCCGATTGTTGCGAGCATCGGCGGCAATGCCGGGACGCAGACGATGGCGGTGGCAGTGCGCGCGATTGCCACCAACCAGCTGACCCGGTCGAACACAAGGCGGATATTGTGGCGCGAATTCCGCGTCGCGTTGATGAATGGCGGCACGATTGCACTGTTGATCGGGATTGCAGCAGGAGTGCTGTTTTCGCCGATGATGGGTGTGGTGATCGCGCTGGCGATGGTGATCAATATCGCGGTGGCAGGGCTGGCAGGCGTGCTGGTGCCGGTGATATTCGAACGGCTGGATCAGGATCCGGCGGTGGCATCATCCGTGTTTGTGACAATGATCACCGATTCGACGGGGTTCTTTGCCTTCCTCGGCCTGGCAGTGGCGGCGGGCCTCGCCCCGCTGTGATGGCGGCTCGCAATCCCGGCCAGATATTGTAGATAGGCGCCATGCCGCTGCACCTGACCAAGATCGCGTTTGGCGCGAAAAGCTATGAACAATTGGCCGAATGGTTTGCGACGCGTGAAGACATGCGCCTCACCACCCGCAACCGTCCGACCCGGCACGAAGAGGTGGTGGGCGGTTCGCTGTTCTGGATATTGAACCACGCGATTGTGGCGCGATCACCGATCACCGGCTTCACCCAGACCGATGACGGGCGCTGGCACATCTGCCTGGAACCGGTGCTGATCCGCGTCCACCAACAGCCCAAGCGCGCGCATCAGGGCTGGCGTTACCTGACCGACGAAAAGGCCCCCCGCGATGTGGCGGACGGTGAGGATATCGGCGACGCGCTGCCCGGCAAGCTGGCGGCGAAGCTGGAGCGGTTGGGGCTGGTTTAGTCAGCCGTCATTTCATCGATCTGATGCGCCCCCGCCGCCGCTTTAGCCAGCGGCGCGCGACGATGGGGATGGCGATCGCTGCGGCCACGAAGGGGAAGAACCAGATCAGCGCGAACAGCGCAAGTTCGTCACCTGAGCCGCCTGCGAGCAGCTTGGGGCTATGCCAAATGTGAACCAGCAGACATTTGCGCCGACACTGGAAGCCATAGGCCTCGGGCCAGCCGATCCGGTCGGCAAACATGAAAAAGATTGCGGCAAAGGCCAAAATCACTGCCACGGTTCCGCCAACCAGCAAAATGAAACGCCACGGGCCAAGCTCCCGGTATGCGGCCACCATATCGGTAAAGGCTTTCACGCAGTGCCGTCCCTAGTTTGCGCCTAGCCCGCCGCCGCCCGGCTCTTTTCCGCGACCCGCCGCAGCGCGTTCACGTAAACATCGGGCGATTGTGCGCCGGGGATCATGAATTTGCCGTTTATGATCATCGCCGGAACGCCGGAGATGTTCAGATCCCATGCCTGCTGTTCCTCGGCCAGCACGCGCGCTTCCAGATCGGGATCATCCAGCGCGGCTTTGGCAGCCATGCGGTGCAGGCCGACACTGGCGGCAATATCGAGCAACAGGTCGCGATCCCCCAACCGGGCGCGGTGGTTGAAATGCGCCTTGAACAACGCGAGTTTCAGCGCCGTCTGCACCTGCGGCCCCGCCTCCTCCAGCGCGAACGCCAACAGCTTGTGGCAATCGCGGGTGTTCCACATCATCGCAGGCGGAGCCTCGCCCTCTCCTTCATAGGACAGCGACACACCCGCGCCTTCCGCAATCGCTTTCATCTGTCCGCGCAGCGCCGCGCCTTCCTCAGCCGAGCGGCGATATTTGCGTTGCAGGTGGGCTTCCTGATCCTCGCCCTCGGGCGGCATCTGCGGGTTCAGTTCAAACGGACGCCAGCGGATTTGCGCCGCGATTTCGCCGTCCAGCTGCTCCAGCGCCTTGGTCAATTGGCCATAGCCGATCAGGCACCACGGGCACACCACGTCGGAATAGATATCAATCGTCAGGCGCTGAGGTTCTTTGGCAGTCATTTGTCGAGCCACCATGAAACCAGATGATGCGCAATCGCGAAAGGGCGCGGGAAATTGAGCAGTTCGGTGCCGTGTTCGCCCGCCGCGCGCGCTTCTTCCAGTTCGGCGCGGGTGAACCAGCGGGCATCGTCCAATTCTTCGCGGTCAATGGTGATTTCCGTGTCAATCGCCACCGATGTGCAGCCGATCATCAGCTGGCTGGGGAACGGCCACGGCTGGCTGGCGATATAGCGCACATCGCGCACCCGCAGGCCCGCCTCTTCATGGATTTCGCGCGCCACCGCTTCTTCAATCGTCTCGCCCGGTTCGACAAAGCCCGCCAGCGCCGAATACATCTTGGGCGGAAAGCGCGGCTGGCGGCCCAGCAGCAACTTGTCTTCGTGTTCGACCAGCATGATCGTGACCGGATCGGTGCGCGGGAAGTGGTCTGCGCCGCAGCCATCGCAATGCCGCTGCCAGCCGCCCTTCACCAGCTTCGTCGGCGCACCGCAATTGGCGCAAAAACGGTGGCGCGCGTGCCAATCGATCAGACTGCGCGCCCCGCCATAGATCGCCAGATCCTCTGGCTGAAGCATCTGCATCACCTGCCACGCGCGCGGCATGGCGGGGCCAGCTGCACCCTGTTCCGGCACGGGGGCGAAATGCGCCCTTTCGTCCATCATCCCGAGGAACACGAGTTCGGCATCCGGCGCGACATCGGCGAGCGTATGCCACAGCAGCCGCCCATCATCGTCGAATTCCGGCAGCAGGCCATCGAGGTTGAGCACCCGCGCGCGCCAGTTCATCAGATTGCCGAGCGCCGCCGGGTCGTTGCGAATATTATCCGCCCGATCAATCGGCGATCCGGAGAAGGCGATCCCCGGTGAAACAGAGGCGCGGTGATGCATTACGCTGCCTGCTTGGCGTCGCGCAGGGCCGCCAGATCAGCCTCCATCGCGGCGAGGAATTCATCGCGGATCGGGAAGGCTTCGGGCGGCATATACTGGGTGAACAGGGTCGAACGCAGGCCCAGATTGAAATCCACTGCGGCAAGCGTGCCCGCCGCTCCGCCCCAGCCAAAGCTGCCGTTCACGCTGCGTCCGCCCGCACCATGGCCCTGACCTTCAAGCCAGGTTCCAGCGGTATCGACTGTCGCAGGTATGAGATCGGAAGTGCCAACCCGCACGGCCTCTTCGCTCATCACACGGGTGCCGTCGATCAGGCCGTAGCCGAGCAGCATCCGCAGAAAACGGTCGTAATCGCGCGGGCTCGACACCAGCCCGCCGCCGCCCGCAGGCACTTCGGGCGCGTCAGTAAAGATCGAATTAGCACCCGGATCGATCGGAAAGGCCGTGCCATTGACGATGCCGTAATTGTCGGTGAGGCGGTGAACCTCGCTTTGCGGAACCTGCATGAAGGTGCTGTTCATGCCGCAGGGTTCGAAAATCCGCGCCTTGAGAAACGCCTCAAACTCCATCCCGCTGACCACTTCGATCACCCGGCCAAGCAGATCGAGGCTGGCGGAATAGCTCCACTTGGTCGCGGGCTGATACATCAGCGGCAGTTCGGCCAGCCGGTCTGCCCAGACCGCCAGACCCGGCGCAGGCGTAACCGGCGGAAAGCCGGGAAGCGGTATCCGGCTGACCCGTCCGCCAACCAGGCCATTTTCGTTGAAGGCGGCCAGCAATGGCCCCTTGCTGATGATCTGATAGCCAAGCCCCGCAGTATGGGTTAGCAATTGGCGGATCGTGATCGGACGTTCAGCCGCCACGGTTTCTTCCAGCGATCCTTCGGGATCGATCAACACCTGCATATCGCGGAACGCGGGCAGGATTTCATAAAGCGGCTGATCAAGGCCCAGCTTGCCTTCGTCGATCAGGATCATGGTGGCCATGCCGGTGATCGGCTTCGACATCGAATAGATCCGGAACAGCGAATCCTGATCCACCGGGGTCGGCTTTGCCAGCGACAGCGTGCCGCCGCCTACGGTATGCGCATTGCTTTCCTGCCCCCAGCCAAAGGTCAGGAACAGGTTGGCGAGTTTGCGTTCGCTGACATAGCGATTGGCGAGCGCGGCGACATTGGGCCAACTCTCTCCGACATCGTGCATCGCAAACGCCGCGCGCCCGAACGGCAGGGTTGATAAGGCTGCACCGCCCGCCAGCAGCGCGCTGCCGCGGATCAGGACGCGGCGGGAAAGCACGGGGAAATCGAGATCGCGGTAAGCCATGGGGGGGGAATCTCCGAAGGGGGTATGGACGCTTGTCTGCGGCAGGTTGCCGCAAGGGTCAATCACCGGTTGCGCGTTCAGACTTGCAAATCGCAGGTGTCCTATGCATATAAGACACATGCTCAACGTGCTTGCCTATCTCATCGGGCTTATCAGCCTCGTCATCGTTATTCCGGCGCAAATCCCGCTGCTGGGCTGGGCCAACTGGATCGCCTTGCCGGTGATTGTGATCGGCATCATCATCGGCGCGTTGTCGTCCAAGGACGGCGGGCGCAATTTCTGTCTGGTGGTGCTGTTGATCGCGGCGGTGCGGTTGATGCTGGGCGGCGGGATTATCTAATCAGCCGCTAACGCCATCCGCGCAGCTTTGCGGAACAAGGTGGCAAGGCCCGCCTCGTCAATGTGATCGAGCGGCCACCATTGGCCCTCGCCCGGCGGATCGGATGTGGCCTGCATTCCCATCACCGTCAGGGTCAGATGCGCGTGGGTAAAGCTGTGCCGCACCGCACCCAGCGCGCGCCACTCGCCCGATAGCGGAGCCTTGCCCGACCCATCGCCCTGCGCGCTCCAGCCATCATCAGGCAGCGCGCGCATACCGCCAAGCATTCCGGTGGCAGGCCGGGTGACGAGCCACACTGCGGCGCCACCTTTGCGGGTGATCCAGAACGCCGTCCCGCGCCGCTCTGGCACCGCCTTTTTCGCAGGCTTCACCGGCAGGCGTTCCGGATCGCCCGACGCACAGCCCGCGCACACGTCGCGCAGGGGACACAGCAGGCAGCGAGGCGCTTTGCTGGTGCAGATTTGCGCGCCCAGATCCATCATCCCTTGCGCAAAATCACCCGCGCGCACATCGGGCGTGATTGCATCCGCAGCGGCGCGGATCGCCTTGCGCGCGCCGGGCAGCGGATCATCGATCGCAAACAGCCGCGCCGCCACCCGTTCGACATTGGCATCAACCACCACGGCGCGCTGCCCGAACGCAATCGCCGCAATCGCCGCAGCGGTATAATCGCCCAGACCGGGGAGCGCGCGCAATTCCGCCTCGCTCGAAGGGAACCCGCCGCGCTCTGCCACGGCTCGCGCGCATTTCACCAGATTGCGCGCCCGCGAATAATAGCCCAGCCCCGCCCACGCCGCCATGACCGCCTCATCCGGAGCCGCCGCCAGTGCGTCAACCGTGGGCCACAGCGCAGTAAACCGCGCGAAATACGGTTTCACCGCCGCCACGGTGGTCTGTTGCAGCATCACTTCGGACAGCCACACGCGGTAAGGCCACGCCGGATCATCGGGCAGCGCCGCGCCCGGCGGATTGCGCCAAGGCAGATCGCGCGCATGGCCATCATACCACTGCAAGAGAATGTCGGAGATACTGGCAGTCACGCCCCGCCTATGGCATGGCGGGCGCGATCATGGGAAGCGACAAGACCTCTTCAGGCAAGCCGGGGGGCAAACCCGGCAAGGCAAAACCCTATACCCGCCCGCGCGGCAGGGGCGCGCGCGCGATTGGCGACCTGATGCCCGAAATCGGGCGAACCGCGTTTCGCCGGTTCGGCTTTGTGCAAAGTTCGGTCGTCACCCGCTGGCCCGAAATCGTCGGCCCCGCCCATGCCCGCATCTGCAGCCCCGAAGCGATCCGCTTTCCCCCCGGTGAAAAGGCGGAAGGCATCCTGCAACTGGTGGTGGTGCCTGCCCACGCGCCGTTGATTCAGCAAGTCATCCCTGAAATCATCGACCGGGTGAACCGCTTCTTCGGCTACAAGGCGGTGGCGCGGGTCAAGCTGCGGCAAGGCGCCGTCACCCCGCCAACCGATGGCAGGCCCGCCAAGCCGCCGCCATCGCTCAAACCGATCCCGCTGGAACTGGGCGAAAGCCTGCGCGATATTGGCGATCCCGAACTGCGCACCGTGCTCGAATCGCTCGCGCGCAGCCTTGGCAACACCGAAACCTGAACCCGCACAGGAACACGACCGCAGATGAACAAGCTTCCCCTCCTATGTGCCGCTGCCGTGCTGGCACTGGCGATCGGCCCGGCGGGCGCGCAGCAGAGCCTGTCCAATCCTGACAGCGCGTTTGTGCCGCAGGACAACCCCGGCAATTGGCAGACCACCATCACCCGCACACCGCGCGGGCACCTGATCGGCAATCCCAAGGCGGATGCGCAGATGATCGAATTCGTCAGCTATACCTGCGGACATTGCGCGCAGTTCACCGCGCATGGCGAACCGGCGCTGGAACTGGCGTTGCTGATGCCCGGTAAAATGGCGCTGGAAGTGCGCCCGGTGATCCGCAACGCGATTGACCTTACCGTATCGCTGCTGGCCGCGTGCGGCGATCCGGCGGGGTTCAAGGATCGCCACCGCGCCTTCATGCTGTCGCAGGATGAATGGCTGGGCAAGGCCCGCAACGCGCCGCAAAGCCAGCAGGCAATCTGGGCGCGCGGCGACAAGGCTGCGCGGATGAATGCGGCCAGCGCGCTCGGCCTCGGCAAGATGTTGACCGCGCGCGGGCAATCCGCCGGAGAGGTCAACGCCTGCCTGATGGATGATGCCGCCGCGCAAAAGCTGGTCGAGAATGGCCGGGCCGATTACGCCGAATTTGCGGTTCCCGGCACCCCCAGCTTCGCATTGGATGGCAAGCTGCTCGATCAGGTGCATAGCTGGGATACGCTTTATCCGGTGCTGTCTGCCAGGTTTGCCGCGCCCGCCGAAACCACCCCCGGCGCGCCCGGCTGACCCCCTTATTCACAACCGCGCGCGGCAAGCCTTGCTGCAAGGGCGTGTGCGCGGCTATTCATTCCGCAACCACTTTCAAGGATTCCCGGCCGATGAAACTTTCCCGCCTGCTCTCGCTTCCCTTGCTTGCCCTCGCCCCGCTTGCGCTTGCCGCTTGCAGCGAAACCGAAGGCGTGGACGGCGCAACGTCGGGTGAGCCGCTGCCCGCGATTGCCGCGCCTGCTGGCACCAAATGGGGCGATATGGTCACCGTGACGCCCGAAGGCGGCTATCTGGTCGGCAACCCCGATGCACCGCTGAAACTGGTCGAATTCGCATCGCACACCTGCGGCCACTGCGCGACGTTTGCCGCTACCGGAAAGCCGGTGCTCAAAGACAAGTATATTCCCACCGGCGTGGTCAGCTTTGAACTGCGTGAGGTGTTCCTCAACTCCTTTGACGTCGCTATCGCCGCGATGGCGCAGTGCGGCGCGAAAGAGCAGATGCAGCCTCTGTCAGATCAGGTGTGGCTGAGCCTCGATCAGGTCTTTGCCGGTTTGCAGGGAAATCCGGCCGCAGTTGAGGCAGCAGGGCAATTGCCGATTGATCAGCGGTTTGCCCGCATCGCCGAAGTCACCGGATTGACCGAATTCTTCGCCGCGCGCGGCCTCAGCGCCGATCAGGCCCGCTCGTGCCTGTCTGATGGGCCCAAGATAGAAGCACTGGTCAAAGACACCGAAGCGCAGGCGAGGGAGTTCCAGATCACCGGCACCCCGACCTTCCTGCTCAACGGCGAAAAGCTGGACGTGAACCAGTGGTCGCAGCTTGAACCGCTGCTTCAACGCGCCGGCGCGCGCTGAAGCCATAGGCGCGGCGGCACGTCAACCTGATGCAGATCCACCGGCTCAAGCTCAGCGGTTTCAAGAGCTTCGTTGAGCCTGCGGAACTGCGGATTGAACCGGGCCTGACCGGGGTGGTCGGCCCCAATGGCTGCGGCAAATCCAACCTATTGGAAGCCATCCGCTGGGTGATGGGGGAAACCTCGGCCAAATCGATGCGATCGGGCGGGATGGAGGACGTAATCTTCGCGGGCACCACCACCCGCCCCCCGCGCGATTTTGCCGAAGTGGTGCTGCACGCCAGCGATGATGGCGGCGAGGAACTGGTCGTCACCCGCCGGATTGAACGCGGGGCGGGCAGCGCCTACCGCGTCAACGGGCGCGACGTGCGCGCCAAAGATGTCGCGTTGACCTTTGCCGATGCCGCCACCGGGGCGCATTCCCCCGCCCTCGTCAGCCAGGGCAAGATCGCGCAGGTGATCGCGGCCAAACCGGCTGAACGCCGCGCGATGCTGGAAGAAGCCGCCGGGATCGCGGGCCTGCACGTGCGCCGCAAGGATGCCGAGGGCAAGCTGCGCGCGGCCGAGGCAAACCTTGCGCGGCTCGAAGACCTGATGGCGGGGCTCGACGCGCAAATCTCCTCGCTGCGGCGGCAGGCCAAACAGGCCGAACGCTACACCGAACTCACCCACAAAATACAGGCCGCAGAAGCCCGCCTGCTGTTCGCCCGCTGGCGCGAAGCCGCCGCTGCGGCGAAAGAAGCGCGCGCGGCGGCGGTGGCGGCCGAACAACAGGTCGCCGCCGCGCAAGCCGCAGTCACGGCGGCGCAATCCGAACAGGCAGGCGCGGCGCAGCAGCTGGCCGACGCCCGCGAAGAACTTGCCGACCGCCGCGATGATGCCAGCGCGCACGGGCATCGCATGGCGGCGCTGGCTGAAAAGCTGGAGGCCGCCGAAACCCGGCTCACCGATCTGGATCGCCAGCAAAAACGGCTGGAGGAAGACCGCGAGGATGCCGACCGGCTGACCTCGGCTGCGGTTGAGGCGCTGGCGCGGTTGACACAGGACGTTGCCGCCAGCCGCGCCGCTGTCACCACCGCTGAAACCGTCCGCCCGGCGCTGGCCGAAAGGGCCGAGGACCGCGAACGCGCGCACCGCACCGCCGAACTCGCACTGGCGAAAGCGACTGCCGATCACGCCGGGGTCGAAGCCGAATGGCGGGTCGCCGAAGCAGCGGTCGAACAGGCCGAGGCGCGGCTCGCCCGGATCGAGGCAGAGGCCGCACGGATCGCCCGCGCCCGCGCCGATCTGACGGCGAGCGGGGATGCCGACGCCGATGTGGTCGCCGCGCGCAAGGCCGCCGATGATGCGGCGGATGGCCTCGCTGGCTTGCGCGACAGGCTCACCGCCGGCCAGGCACGCAAGGCCGCATTGCAGACCGCGCGCGATAACGCGGCAAGCGCGCTCGCCGCCGCGCGCGCCGAACTCGCCGGGGTTGAGCGTGAACACACCGCGCTGACCCGTGATCGTGACGCGCGGGCCAAGCGTGAGGCCGGGCGGCAGGGGCTGGCGACCGCGCTTGACCGGGTGGGCGTTGCGCCGGGCTATGAACGCGCGCTTGCCGCGGTGTTGGGGCGCGATGGCAAATCGCCGCTGGGCGCGCCCGCCACGCCGCAGGATGGGCGGTTCTGGACGGGCGCCGATGCACCCGCGCCGGTGGCGGACAGCCTGCTGGCGCGGTTGACCAACTGCCCGCCCGAACTCGCCGCGCGGCTTGCGCTGGTGCATTGCGTGGACGCCGATGATGGCCGCGCGCTCGCGCCCGGTGAATGGCTCGTCACCCGCGCCGGGCACCTGCGCCGCTGGGACGGGTTTATCGCGCGCGGCGAAGGCGCGGCTGAGGCGGCGCAGCTGGAAGCCGCCAACCGCTTTGCCGAGCTTGACGCCGCGCTGCCGCCGCTGCGCGCTGCTGCTGCCGCCGCTGAGGCCGAGGACAAGGCTGTGCGCGAAGAACTCGGCGCGTTGCAGGCGGCGCTGGTGGCGCAGGAACGCGGTATCGCGGGCGCAATCGAGGCAGAGCGGCAGGCCTTGAGGCGGCTCGATCAGGCTGAGGCTGCCAAGGAACGGATCGCCGCGCGGCTGGCGGAACTGGCCGACAGCGCGGGCGAGATCGAGGCGCAAATCGCCGCTGCCGCCGCCGACGTTACCGCCGCACGGGAGGCCCGCGAACGCCTGCCCGCGCGCGATGCCGAACGCGCCGCGCTGGATGCCGCGCAGGCCAGAAACGAAGCCGCGCGCACCGCCGTGCAGGCCGCGCTGGCAGACCTCGCCGCGCAGGATCAGGCGCTGGCCGTGGCGCGCGAACGGCTGGCGGCGCAGCAGGCCGACCATGCCGGGTGGCAGGCGCGGTCCAGCGATGCCGAGCGGCGCATGGCCGAAACGGGCCGTCGGCTTGCGGAAATCGCCGAAGATCGCGCCGTCCACGCCGCCAAACCCGCCGCGCTGATCGCCGAAATCGAAGCGGGCGAGGAAGCGCGCACCCGCCTTGCCGCAGACCTCGCCGACGCAGAAGCGGCCATGCGCGCAGCCGAAGCGCAACAACGCACCGCCGATGCCGCGCTTTCGGCGTGCACCGAAACGCTGGCGCAGGCACGCGAGGAGCGCGCCAGCCTGGCCGCGCGCGCCGAGAACGAGGAACTGCGCCGCGCCGAAATGGCGCGCATTTCGGGCGAACGCTTCCAGTGCCCGCCGCCGCTGCTGGGCGAAAAGTTCGGATTTGATGAGGCCAACCTTGCCCCAGCCGCCGACGAATCGACCGAATTGGAACGCCTCACCGCCGCGCGCGAACGGATCGGGCCGGTCAACCTTGTGGCCGCAGATGAACTCGCGCGGATCGAGGCTGAACACGGCAACAGCGCCAGTGAACAGGCCGAACTGGTCGAAGCCATCGCGCGGCTGCGCGGATCAATCGGCAGCCTCAACCGCGAAGGGCGCGAACGGCTGCGCGCCGCGTTCGAGGAAGTGGACGGGCATTTCCGCGTGCTGTTCACCCGGTTGTTCGAAGGCGGGCAGGCGCATCTGGCGCTGATCGACAGCGACGATCCGCTGGAGGCGGGGCTGGAAATATACGCCCAGCCGCCGGGCAAGCGTTTGCAATCGCTCTCGCTATTGTCGGGCGGCGAACAGGCGCTGACCGCCACCGCGCTGATCTTTGCGCTGTTCCTCACCAACCCCGCACCGATCTGCGTGCTGGATGAGGTCGACGCGCCGCTCGACGATGCCAATGTCGAACGGTTTTGCGATCTGCTCGATTCGATGGTGCACACCACCACCACGCGTTACCTGATCGTCACCCACAATGCGGTTACGATGAGCCGGATGCACCGTTTGTTCGGCGTGACAATGGCGGAACGCGGCATTTCACGGTTGGTGAGCGTGGATCTGGGCGAGGCCGCGCTGTTGGCGGCGGAGTAGGCTAAACCTCCAGCGCGGTCGCCAGCTTTGCGCGGATCGCTTTGAGCGCAGCGATGGTTTCGGCCATGTCGGGGCCGTCGCTTACCATCAGCCGAACACCGGGGGTCGCAACCGTTTCGGCGGCGATCCGGCGGTCTCCGCTGCGACGATCCTGACCGCGCCTGTCGAGCGCGGATTTGGCAGCGCCGCGCAGCACTGCCTCGGCACCTTTCAAGGTGTAGCCTTCGTGGTTCACCAGCCGGTCGATGGTTTCCACCATCGCCACGTCGGCGGCCCGGTAATAGCGCCGCCCGCCGCTGCGTTTCAGAGGTTTGAGCAGCGGGAATTGCGCTTCCCAATAGCGCAGCACGTGCGGTTTGATGCCCAGTGCATCGCTGACTTCACCGATGGTGCGGAGCGCGCCATCATCCTTGCCGTCATCGAATCCGGTCATCAAACCTCACCCTGATTGCTTACCCCTTGGTAATCTGTTCCTTGAGAAGCTGGCTCGCGCGGAACGTCATCACCCGGCGCGGGGTGATCGGCACTTCAACGCCCGTCTTGGGATTGCGGCCGATACGTTCATTCTTGTCGCGCAGCACAAAGCTGCCGAAGCCCGAAATCTTGACGTTTTCACCTTTGGCCAAGGCATCGCTCATCTTGGTGAGGATGGCTTCCACCAATTCAAGCGATTCTGCCCGGCTGAACCCCATCTTGCGGTTGATGGTTTCTGCCAGATCAGCGCGGGTCAACGTGCCTACCGAACGCATCATGCGATTTCTCCCTAGCGGTGCGACCCCGTTAAAGACCGGCATTCTACAAATATTCGGCGGTTTCGCAATGCGATGCCGACCTGAATGTTGAGTTTTCAGCAATTGTGTCAGCGAACGGGACACTTGCGCGCGTCCCAATCACATGCGGATCAGGCTGGCACCCCAGGTAAAACCGCCGCCCATCGCTTCGAGCATGACGAGATCGCCGGGCTTGATCCGCCCATCGCGCCGCGCTGTATCGAGCGCCAGCGGCACCGATGCGGCCGAGGTATTGGCGTGGCGATCCACGGTCACCACCACCTTGTCCGGCGAAATGCCAAGCTTCCTTGCGGTGGCATCAAGGATCCGGGCATTGGCCTGATGCGGCACGACCCAATCGATTTCGTCCGACGAAATACCCGTTTCTTCAAGTACTTCTTTAAGAACGCTGGAAAGGTTGACGACCGCGTGGCGGAACACCTCAGGCCCGCGCATCCGCACATGGCCGACGGTCTGCGTGGTCGATGGCCCGCCATCGACATAGAGCAGATCATGGCACGCCCCATCGGCATGGAGCCGGGTGCCGAGGATGCCCGGTGCATCGCTGCCGCCCGCATCCGCGCCCGGCGCTTCAAGCACGACTGCGCCTGCCCCGTCGCCAAACAGCACGCAGGTGGTGCGGTCTTCCCAATCGAGAATGCGGCTGAAGGTTTCCGCGCCGATCACCAGCGCGCGCTTGGCCATCCCCGTGCGCAACAGCGAATCGGCGGTCGCCAGCGCGTAAAGAAAGCCCGAACACACCGCCGCGACATCGAACGCGATCCCGCCGCGGCATCCCAATGCAGCCTGCACCTTGGTTGCGGTGGCGGGGAAGGTATTGTCGGGCGTTGCCGTGGCCAGCACGATCAGCCCGATCGAGGAGGCATCCACCCCCGCATCGGCCAGCGCAGCGCGCGCGGCTGCGGTTGCCAGCGTGGCGGTAGTCTCGTCAGATTCGGCGATATGCCGCTGACGGATTCCGGTGCGTTCGACGATCCATTCGTCCGAGGTATCAACCCGCTCGGCCAGTTCGGCATTGGTCACGATCCGGCGCGGCAGTGCCGAGCCCGTGCCTAGCAGGCGAGAGCCTGTCACGCGTCCGGCTCGCTGGTTTTGGCGGCGTTTGAACGCCCATTGCGGCTGAGCGCACCTTCGCCCAAGGCGGCAAGATCATGCGCGATCCGTTCGGTCAGCTTGTTTTCAAGCAGCCGCGCAGTCACCGCGACCGCATGGGCCACACCATTGGCATTGGCGCTGCCGTGGCTTTTCACCACCACGCCGTTGAGGCCAAGGAACACCGCGCCGTTGTGATTATTGGGATCAAGGTGATGCTTCAGCAGCTCGGTTGCCGGACGCGAAACCAGGAACCCGATCTTCGACCGCAGCGAGGAGGTAAACGCCTGCCGCAACAGGTCGGTAACGAACCGCGCCGAACCCTCAATCGCTTTCAGCGCGATATTGCCGGAAAAGCCATCGGTCACCACCACATGGGTTTCACCGCGGTTGATCTTGTCGCTTTCGACAAAGCCATCGAACACCAGCGCCAACCCGCCATCTTCGCGGGCGCACGCGGCGATCAGCATCGCGGCGGCATCGCGCAATTCTTCGGTGCCCTTGATTTCTTCGGTGCCGATATTGAGCAGGCGGACGACCGGCTTTTCAAAGCCGTTGACGATCCGCGAATAGGCCGCGCCCATCACCGCATATTGCACCAGATTGCGCGCGTCGGCTTCGGTATTGGCACCCAGATCGAGCATCACCACATCATGCGCCTGCAAGGTCGGCATGATCGCGGCGAGCGCGGGGCGATCAATCCCCGGCATGGTGCGCAGCGCAATCTTGCTCATCGCCATCAGCGCGCCGGTATTGCCCGCGCTGACCGCAGCGCCAGCATCGCCGGTTTTTACGGCGTTGACGGCGAGGCCCATCGAAGTGGTCTTGGCCCGGCGGATCGCGCGGCTCGGCAGTTCGTCTCCGCCCACCACGTCTTCGCAATGGAGGATTTCCGAAGCCCCGCGCATGTTGGGATGGTTGGCGAGCGCCGCTTCGATGCGCTTGCCATCACCCACCAGCAGGAAGTTGAAACCTTCGTGCTTGCGGCGGGCAAGTGCGGCGCCTTCAACCATGACGCGCACGCCTTCATCGCCGCCCATCGCGTCAACGGCGATACGCGGGAGGCTCATTGCGCTTCCTTCCGGTCTATGGTGAGGGCCACCGGCAATCAGCCGACAGCAACAACCTGACGTCCGTTGTAATGGCCGCAGTGGCCGCAGATATTGTGCGGGCGCTTCAGTTCACCGCAGTTGGAGCATTCACCGAAGGCTTCAACCGGCAGCGAATCGTGCGAACGGCGATTGCCACGACGATGCGGGGATACTTTTCTCTTGGGGACAGCCATGGCGGCACCAATTCCTCAACTAAATGCGTTTGATCGCGCCACCGGGCGCCGTGATTCTCGAAAGGTCGCCTCTACGGCAAGGGAAGCGAGCGCACAAGCCGCAGCAAATGCGTGCATTCCTTGGCCAGCAGCGGCGGGAAGGGGCGCGCTATAGCGGATAATTCGCACGTTGCAACCCGCCCTGCGCGCGCCTAGCACGCTCGCCACAATAACGAGGGGATCTTACCATGACCGTTCTTCCAGTCACACTCGCCGCCGCCGCTGCCGCCGCTGTGCTCAATATCTGGCTGTCGATCCGCATCGGCGCACTGCGCACCGCGCTCGGCATCAGCGTGGGCGACGGCGGCAGCGAGCCGCTGCAACGCCGGATGCGCGCGCAGCTGAACTATGTCGAAAACACCGCCTTCGTGCTCGTGCTGATCGCGGCAATCGAACTGGCGGGCGCAGGCAGCTGGTGGCTGGCATACGTCGCGGCGGCATACTTTATCGGCCGGGTGGCGCACGGGTTCGGGATGGACGGCGGCAATGCCAAGGTCGGCCGGATGATCGGCACGCTGACGACGATGCTGACCCTGCTGGGGCTGGCAGTAGTGGCGGCGCTGGTGGCTGCGGGGGTGATGTAACACCCCGTCATTGCGATCCGCAGGCGAAGCAATCCAGAGCAATTCGCGTTACGCTCTGGATTGCCACGGCGCCTTCGGCACCTCGCAATGACGATCATTCAGGACAAGGCGTAATCCGAAACAAACGCGTTCGTCTTGCGCTCGCGGCCGAAAGTGCTGGTCGGGCCGTGGCCGGGGATGAACATTACGTCCTCACCTAGGGGCCAGAGCCGCTGGGTGATACTATCGATCAAATCCTGATGATTGCCACGCGGGAAGTCCGTGCGCCCGATGCTCCCCTGGAACAGGACATCGCCGACAATCGCGAAGCGGCTGGGCGCATGGTAGAACACCACGTGACCGGGGGTGTGGCCGGGGCAGTGGATCACGTCGAGCGTCAATTCGCCCACCGTCACCGTGTCGCCGTGCTGGAGCCAGCGGGTCGGCTCAAAGCTTTTGGCGACCATCCCCCAGCGCGCACCGTCATCATCCAATTGCTCGATCCAGAAACGGTCATCGGGGTGGGGGCCTTCGATGGGCAGGTCCAACTCCTCAGCCAGCATCCCCGCCTGCCCGCAATGATCAAGATGCCCGTGGGTGACGAGCAGTTTTTCGAGCGTGACGCCCGCCTTGGCGACGCCCTCTTTCAGCTTGTCCAAATCCCCGCCGGGATCGACCAGCGCGCCGCGCATGGTCTTGGTGCACCAGATCAGCGAACAGTTCTGCTGAAGCGGCGTAACCGGAATAATCGCGGCGCGCATTGGTAGGCTTTGGGGGGGCGTGGGCTTGGGGGTGTCGGTCATGGGGGAGAGATGGCGGCTCTGGCTTCAGTCGGCAAGTGTGTCTTGTGCCGATTTTCTGGACAGCGGAACGAATAAATCTGGCAACAGCATAGCGCCGATCAGGGCCGAGAGCGCACCGCAGGATGCGAAAATTAATGGATAAGGCGTCCACGCGAACAACCCCCAGCCCAGCAAACCGCCGAGCGCGATGAACGTCGGAATTGTCAGGATTCGATTGGAAACCCGAAACAACAACGGCGATGCGAGCAGAACTACGAACGACAAGCCGAAGGCGGTAATTAGATAGGCAATCCCATAGACAAACAGGAATGGCATCAAAGGTTCATAGGCCAGCTTGTTCAGATCAGTCCACCCCTCGAAATGGTCAATCCAAACGAACATAAGACCAAGATTAGCCAGAGCGGCTGGAAGGCTGACCAGCAGGAGGCGCTTGGCATAACTCATCTCGTTGATTTTACACCCGCCCCCCCTTCCACACAACCCGCCCGATAATCGCGACCTCGTCCGCCGCCACCTCCACCGGCGGATAGGCAAGGTTCTGCGATAGCAGCGCCAACCGCCCCGCGCCCGTGCTCGCCACGCGCTTGACCATCAGCGTTTCGCCCAGCCGCACCACGTAGATGCCATCGCGAAACGGGCGGGGTGAGCAATCGACCAGAATCTCATCGCCATTGTTGAGCAATGGCTCCATCGAATCCCCCTCCACCGTGATCGCGGATAGCTGCGCGCGTTCGAGCCCCTGTTCGGCCAGCCAGCGGCGTGAAAAGCGGAAGGTGTCGAACGCGGCTTCATCACCCGGCACCCGGCCCGGCCCCGCTGCCGCACCCAGATCAAGCCGGGGCACATCCACCCACGCGCCCGATTCGCGCGGCTTGAGTGGCGCGATATAGGAATTATCCTTAACATCGCGCAATTCCTCCTCCCCCACGCCGAAGAACTGCGCGAGTGTGGCGCGGTCCTGTTCCTCCAGCTTGCGCGGCGAACCTTTGCGAATGAATTGCTGGAGATAGGACGGATTGCGCCCAAGCAATTCGGACAGCGCGGCAAGGCTGACCCCGCGCGCCTGCGCCAGTTCCAGCAGCCGGGCGCGCGGGCCAGCGGGGCTCTCTCCATGGTTTTGATCGGCTTTTTTCATGGAAACGTCCTACACGAAGGATTTTTCCTAGACAAGTAGGATTTCAGCTGGAACATTTAAGGAACATTGAGCGATTCGCCCAATGCCCGACCATCGCCAAGCATTCAACAGGGACGCAAACCATGCTGCTTCGGACAATCGAAACCTTCCTGCGGGCGCACGCCATGCCCGCCACCAAATTCGGGCGACTCGCCGCCCATGACCCGCGCTTTGTGCTCGACCTGCGGATGGGGCGCATCCCGCGTCCCGATACCGAACTGCGCACCCGCGCATGGATGCAGGGCTATGCCGACCGGGTCGCCGATCAGATGAAGGAGGCCGCATGATGCTGACGACAAGCTTGCGCGATCCCTTCGCCCACATCTTCGCTGACTTCGGTGATATCGAGGTCAAATCCGCGCCCCAACCCACCCCCGCCCCCGCCCCCGCCTTGCGCGCCCGCCGCACCACCGCAGACCGCGTGCGCAGCGCGCTGATGGCGCTGACCGGCGGCGCGGGGACGCTGATCACGCATGAGGAAAAGGCCTGGGCCTCAATCACCTTTTCCGGCACGCGCCACGAAGTGGTGCTGGAGTTCTGCGGGGCGGAGGCCGTGGCCCACGGCGAAGAACTGATCGAGCGCCTGCCCGATCACGAATTCACCATCCCCGGACAATTGGTGGCCGATGCCACGATCACCAGCGTCGACCACCGCTTCGGCGCAATGGAGCGGTTGGAGGTGACGGCGGTGTTATTGCTGCTGGAGGACGGGTGAGCGCGGGCTGCCGCGATCAATAGCCCAGCCGCGGGTCGAACACCGGGGCGACCGGCTCTCCGCGCAGATACTTGCCGAGGTTGTCGAGAAACCGGTCGCCGCTGCGGATAAACATCTTGTCCTGCGCCCGGCCCGAAAGGTGCATGGTGATATGCGCATTGTCGAGCGCCCATAGCGGGTGATCGGCAGGCAGCGGTTCGGGCGTGGTCACGTCGAGGAAGGCGCCCCCGATCGCCTTGGCGGACAGCGCATCCACCAGCGCGGACTGATCGATCACGCTGCCGCGCGCGATGTTGACGATCACCGCGTCCGATTTCATCGCCGCCAGTTCGCCTGCGCCGATCATGCCTTCGGTTTCGGGCGTGGCGGGCACGGCGAGGATGATCCAGTCAAACTCGCCCAGCCGCGCGCGCCATTCGTCGGGGCGCAAGGTGCCATCCCCGCCCGACCGGCGCACCACGCTGACATCGACACCAAACGCGGCGAGGCGCGGCTCTATGAGCCTGCCGATCGCGCCGTAGCCGAGCAGCAGCGCCTTCGATCCCGCCAATTCGCGTTTGCCGGGGCTGTCGAGCAGCCATTCATGCCGATCCTGCGCGCGCACCACATCGCGGTAGCCTTTGGCGATATTGAGCATCCCCATCACCACATATTCGGCGATGGTAATGGCGTTGATCCCCGCCCCGTTGGTGACGGTGATCCCGCGATCGATCAGCACGTCCAACGGCAGGAAATCGAGGCCTGCGTAGATCGAATTGAGCCATTTCAGCTTTTTCGCCGCGCGCAGGGTTTGCGCCATCGCGGCCTGATCGTTCATGTCGAACCAGCCGATTTCCGCCTCGGCAACGGCGTCCATCGCCTGTTCGGGGGTCATGAACCAGCGCACGTCGAGCCCTTCGGGCAGGCGGCTTTCGAGCAGCGGGCGGATCAGGCCGGAAATGGCTAGGATGGTCATATTGTCTCTTTCATCGTCATTGCGACCCCCGGGCCTGACCCGGGGGAAGCAATCCAGAGCGGATCGCGTGACGCTCTGGATTGCCGCGTCGCTGCGCTCCTCGCAATGACGCATTAGTTTAGCCTCCACTCCCACCCGAGCGGGTCGCCGTCCATCACTTCGACGCCAGCCGCGCCAAGTTCATCGCGGATCGCGTCTGAGGCGGCAAAGTCCTTGGCGGCGCGCGCCTCCTTGCGGCGGGCGAGCGCGGTTTCGATTTCGGCCTCGGTGATGGTCGCCGCCTTGGGGCGGATGCGCAGGTCTTCGCGGGTGAGGTCGAACAAGCCAAGGCCGAGAACCATATCCATCCGGCTTACCGCGGACATGACAGAATTGCTGTCCCCCTTTAGCCCGAGACATTCATCGATCACGGTCAAAGCGTCCGCCGTGTTCAGATCATTGGCCACGGCGGCATCGAAACGTTCGATCAGGGCGACAGTGTCGCTGTTGCGCTCCCACGCATCGCCATAGACCGGGCCGCCTTGTTCTTCGTGCTTTGCCTGCCACTTGGCCAGCGCCATTACCATTCGCTTCAGCCGCGTCAGCGCCGCGCCCAGCCCTTCCCAGCTGAACTCCAGCTCGCTGCGATAATGCGCCTGCAGGCACATCATACGGTAGGCGAGCGGGTGGTACCCTTTGTCCACCAGCAATTGCAGCCGCAGGAACTCGCCTGACGACTTCGACATCTTGCCGCTGCGTTCGACCAGAAAGTTGTTGTGCATCCAGATCTGCGCGCCCGAATTCTTCGGATCGTCGAGGCCGTTCGTGCAGCAATGCGCCTGATTCTGCGCGATTTCGTTGGGGTGGTGGATTTCGCGGTGGTCGATCCCGCCGGTGTGAATGTCGAAGGGGAAGCCCAGCACCTCGCCGCTCATCACCGAACATTCAAGATGCCAACCGGGCGCACCCTTGCCCCACGGGCTGTCCCATTCCATCTGGCGCGTCTCTACGGACGGAGTCTTGCGCCAGATCGCGAAGTCGGCGGCGTTGCGCTTGCCCTCGACGCTCTCGATCCGGCCCTCTCCGTCCTCGGTCACGGCGCGGGCCAAGCGCCCGTAATCGGCCACGGTGGACACATCGAAATAGAGCCCGCTGTCGAGCTCGTAGCAATGCTTGTCCGCGATGCCTCGCGCAAATTCGATCATCTGCGCGACGTAATCGGTCGCCACCGTCCACTGCGCTGGCTGGCGGATATTCAGCGCCTTCACGTCCGCCCAATAGGCCTGCTTGTAATGTTCGGCGATGTCCCAGATCGACTGCGCCTGCTGCGCCGCCATCTTTTCCATCTTGTCCTCGCCCGCGTCGGCATCGTCGGTCAGGTGGCCCACGTCCGTGATGTTGATGACGTGGGTGAGTGTATACCCCTTCCAGCTCAGCGTCCGCCCCAGCACATCGGCGAACACATAGGCGCGCATATTGCCGATATGCGGGTAGTTATAGACCGTCGGCCCGCAGGTATAGACGCGCGCCTCACCGGGGTGGACGGGGGTGAAGGGTTCGAGCTTGCGGGTGAGCGAGTTGAACAGGCGCAGTTCGTTGTTTGGGGCAGCGTCGGTCATGGTCGGGTGCTTTGGACAGCGACAGGCACAACGTCAATTCCCTCGTCATTGCGAGCCGAAGGCGCGGCAATCCAGAGCGGTGCGCGAGCCGCTCTGGATTGCCGCGTCGCTTCGCTCCTCGCAATGACGGGATTTACGCAAACCCGATGAACTTCACCTGTTCCTCCAGCGGCACCCGCTCACGCTCGAAATTGTTGAGCGGCGCATCGGGATCGCGATAGCCGATCGCCATGCCGCAAAACAACATATAGCGTTCGTGATCGAGGCCGAGAAACTCGCGGATCACACTGGCATAGAGCGCCATATATTCCTGAAAACAGCTATCCAGCCCTTCTTCGCGCAGCAGCAGCGCGATGGTTTGCAGCCACATGCCGGTGTCCGACCACTGCGGTTCTTTCATCAGGCGCGGGAAATAGACGAACATGACCGCAGGCGCATCAAAGCTGGTGGCGTTGCGCATCATCGCCTTCATCCGGCCCTCGCCATCATCGCGGGCAATCCCCATCGCGCCGAACATCTCACGCGAAACCGCGTTGAGGCGCTGCTTATAGGCATCTTCGGTGCCGGGCGCTGTCCAGTCATATTCGGCGGCTTGCGGCGCGGAGGCGGTGAGTTTGGCCTGCAAATCCTTGAGCGGCTGGCCGGTGACGATGCTCGCCTCCCACGGCTGGTAATTGCACCCCGACGCGGCCCAGCGGGCCTTGTCCATCACGCGGGTGAGGGTGGCCAGATCCACCGGCTTATCAAGGAAAGTGCGGATTGATCGGCGGGTGGTAACGGCTTCGGTGACGTTCATTCGGGTTCCTCGGACATGATGGTGCCAATATCGCGGCGACCGTGAAGGTAGCGCAGGATTGTCACGCCTTCTTCGCTCATTTCAAACAGGATGAGATAGCTGCCGAACCGGGCGGATCGCACCGCGCCGCCCCATTCAGGACGCAGGCGGTAGAGGGTGGGCTGCCCGGCAATTTCCGCTGTGCGGTCGAGCAATTCTTCGATGTAAGTCTCGGCGCGCTCGGGATTGTCGCGCGCAATCGTCTCGCCAATGTCGAGCAAGTCGACCTGCGCATCAGGAGTGAAGGCAAAATTCACGCGCCGCGCCGGGCCATTTCTTCGCTTGCGACCTTGGCCACGTGATCACGCACCTGCGCGAACACCGCGTCTGCCGGGATACGCCCGCCAGCCCGCGCCGAATCGAGCATGGCGCGAATGGCAGCGTTGCCGCGGTCGGCCCGCTCCTGCTCGTCGCTCCAATCGCGCAGCGCCTCGCGTACCACTTCGCTGGTGGTGGCATATTCGCCGCGCTCCACCGCCGCGCGCAGTTTGGCCGCCATTTCGGCGGGCATGGTGACGGTGATGCGTTCGAGTTTGCTCATGCGTATGCAGATATCATACTTTGTGTGATTGGGGCAACGTATCCCCGTCGTCGTCCTGATCGTCATTAACTGCGGCCCGTTCTGCCTCATATTGGACGAGAATTTCGCCGCTTTGCGGTTCAGGCGCGATGTGAACCAGCGTGGTGAGATTTAATTCGACAGTTGGATGAAATGCACAGGCGAGGTCGAACCAGAACACCTCATTCAAGGATTCATCATCGTGCCAAGTGGTTATCATGAAGCGGTCGTCGGCCACCTCGCCAAAATCGTGGTGAGCCAAATAGGCGTAGTCGACGCTATCGTGCCATTGCTCGCAGGCGATGCCCCAAGCCATCATGTAAAGGCAACCGCTCTGGACGATCCAGTCGCTGACGGCATCCATGTAATCTGTCAGGACGGCTTGTTCGGCAATGACAACCAACCTCCTGGGGCCATGCTCAATCTCAGGCAAATCCGCACCGGCGGGCAGGTGGATATACTCCACCATGGCGCCCGCACTCACCGCCCCCGCCCCTTCTCATCCTCGAACAGTTCCGCGAGCTGCTCCATGATCGTGCCACCGAGCTGTTCCACGTCCATGATCGTCACCGCGCGGCGGTAGTAACGCGTCACGTCGTGTCCGATCCCGATTGCCACCAGCTGCACCGGGGAAACCTTCTCGATCCACTCGATCACGCTGCGCAGGTGCGCTTCCAGATAGCCTGCCGAATTCACCGATAGCGTCGAATCGTCCACCGGCGCGCCGTCGCTGATGACCATCAGGATGCGGCGTTCTTCGGGGCGGCAGAGCAGGCGGCTGTGCGCCCAGATAAGCGCCTCGCCGTCGATGTTTTCCTTCAGCAACCCCTCGCGCATCATCAGGCCAAGATTGCGGCGCGCGCGGCGCCACGGTTCGTCGGCCTGTTTGTAGATGATGTGGCGCAGGTCATTCAAACGGCCCGGATTGGCGGGCTTGCCATCGGACAGCCACGCCTCGCGGCTTTGCCCGCCCTTCCACGCGCGTGTGGTGAAGCCGAGGATTTCGGTCTTCACCCCGCAGCGTTCCAGCGTGCGCGCCAGAATGTCGGCGCTGATCGCGGCGATGCTGATCGGCCGGCCGCGCATCGATCCCGAATTGTCGATCAGCAGGGTGACGATGGTGTCCTTGAATTCGACATCGCGTTCAACCTTGTAGCTGAGCGCCGTGCCGGGCGAGATCACCACGCGGGCGAGGCGCGCGGCATCGAGCACGCCTTCCTCCATGTCGAAATCCCAGCTGCGGTTCTGCTGCGCCATCAACCGCCGCTGCAACCGGTTGGCGAGCCGCGTCACCACGCTTTGCAACCCTGTCAGCTGGCTATCGAGATAGGCGCGCAGCCGGTCGAGTTCCTCCGCATCGCACAGATCGGGCGCGGCGACTTCTTCATCGAAACGGGTGGTGAAGGCCTTGTAATCGACGCTGGCGGGGATGTCGCCGTGCGGGCGGTTGGGACGCACCGGCGCTTCGGAGCCATCGCCATCCTCTCCTGGTTCGCCTTCGGCCATATCACCATCGGCCTCGGCCTGCGCGGATTCGTCGCCATCGCCCTCGCCCTCGGCCATGTCGCCCGCCATTTCGGCGGATTGAGGATCGCCCTCGCCCTGATTTTCGTCTTCGCCCTCGTTGTCGTCGGGGCCGTCATCATCGTCAGCGTCGTCGGAATCGCTTTGGTCGGGGGCGTCGCTCGGCTGGGTCAGATCGAGTTCGCGCAGCATATCGAGCGCGAGCTTCTGGAACGCCTCCTGATCGGAGAGTTTTTCCGCCAGCGCGCCGAAATCCTTGCCGACTTTCTCCTCAAGGAAGGCGCGCACCAATTCCAGCCCGCCGCGCGCCTTTTCCGGCACCGCCTCCCCCGTCAGCGCTTCGCGCACCAGCAGCGCGAGCGCGGTTTGCAGCGGCACTTCGGACGAATTCTGCGCACGCACGATCTTGTCCGATGCGGTGCGCAATTCGGTTGCGGCATCAAGATTGGCGCGGATACCGCCGAAGCGGTTGGCGCCCAAAGCCTCGTAACGCACCTGCTCGATCGCGTCATAACACGCCCGCGCGATCGGTTCGGGCGGCGCGGATTTGGCGTGCAAAGCGGCGTTGTGATGGCGCAGTTTCAGCGCAAAGCTATCGGCAAACCCGCGCGCCTCGGTGACTTGATCGGCTGGCAGATCGCGCCCCGGCAGCGGAACGCGGAACCGGTTGCCCGCCGCGCCGGGCACATCGGCGCTCCACGCGACCTCAACCTCCGGATCGCGCGCAATCGCGCGGCTCGCGCCGGTCAGCGCCTGTTTGAACAGATCGAGCGGGGATTGGTCTGCCATAGTACTCCACTTTGCGAGTCCCCGCGCAGGCGGGGATCTCAGCCGGGTTTAGCCTGCCCTTGCCTCATGCGATCCCCGCCTGCGCGGGGATTCGCAGGCGTTACAAAATGCTCTGCCCGGTCTTTGCCCAATCGGCCAGAAAGCCTTCGATGCCCTTGTCGGTCAGCACGTGTTTGAACAGGTCGTGGATCACCTTGGGCGGCGCGGTCATCACGTCGGCACCGATCTTGGCGGCCTGCAAGACGTGGGTGACGTGGCGCACCGATGCGACCAGAATCTCGGTGGCGAAGTTGTAGTTGTCGTAAATCAGGCGGATGTCCTCAATCAGATCCATCCCGTCGAACCCGTTATCATCATGCCGCCCGACAAACGGCGAGATGAATGTCGCCCCTGCCTTGGCCGCGAGCAGCGCCTGATTGGCCGAGAAACACAGCGTCACATTGACCATCGTGCCTTCGCCGGTCAGCGCCTTGCAGGTTTTCAGCCCGTCCACCGTCAGCGGCACCTTGATGCAGACATTGTCGGCAATCTTGCGCAGCACCTCGGCCTCTTTCATCATCGTCGCGTGGTCCAATGCGACCACTTCGGCGCTGACCGGGCCATCGACGATCCCGCAGATTTCGCGCGTCACCTCCATGAAATCGCGCCCCGATTTGGCGATCAGCGAAGGGTTGGTGGTGACGCCGTCCAGCAGGCCGGTGGCAGCCAGTTCGCGGATCGGTTCGATCTCGGCGGTGTCGACAAAGAATTTCATGGCTCGGTTCTCTCCGATGGGATGATTCTCACCACCCCTATCGAAGCCAGCCCCCGCCCGCTAGCCCTGCCAGACGCGGTTGCCTGCGCGCTGCGTTCAGAATCAGCTTCCGCCTAAATCCGTCCAGTCACCCCGAACACCCCGATCAGCAGCGGATCGCGGGTGGCCTGCGGGTTGGCGCGGATCGCGGCTTCCTCGCGCGCGATTTCGCCCCACACTGCATTATCGACCTCGCGCCCGATACGGCTGGCGACATCGCCGGGATTGACCCCGGTCAGCGCGCCGATGGTTTGGCCTATCAGGGGATCATTGCTCAGCCGGATCGCTTCGCCCAATTCGGGCACCATCGCATCAATCAGCACGCTGCCCATTTCCGCGCGCAGGAAGGTGCTGGCCGCAGTTGGCCCGCCGCGCACCAGATCAATCGCGTTTTCGAACCCGATCACCCGCACCGCATCGGTCACCACCGGCGCAGCGCGAAAGCTGGCTTCGATGGCGAGGCTGGCAAAGCGTTCCTCCAGCCGATCCTTGACCAGCGACGAGGTGAGGATGCGCGACAGCACATCGCCGCGCGTGCCCATCAACTGGTTAAGCCCGATGCGCGCCACCTGTTCATCCCAGAACCCGCCCGGCGCGGTCAAGCGCGCAAAGGCGTTTTCGGACGCCAGCAGCAGCATCCGCCGCACCGCTTCGACCATGCTGAACCCGCCGCCAGTGCTGGCGCATCCCGGCATCAGCAACAGCGCGCCCGCGCCAGCGGCTCCGGCTATCAACGCGCGGCGGGTGGGGGTGAAGTTGGCAATATCGGTCATTTATCGGGTCTCCCTGCTTGCCCTTGCCCTTTGCCAGCGCCCATATGGCGGCACGATGAACCGCGTCCGCCTGCTGATCCTCAACGCCGCGCTTGGCCCGCTCGATTACCGGCTGCCTGCCGGGGTGAACGCGCCTGCGGGCAGCGTGGTGATCGCGCCGCTGGGGCCGCGCAAGGTGACGGGGATCGTGTGGGACGAAGGGCGATTGCCGGGCGACGAGATCGCCTTTGAACGCCTGCGTCCGCTGATCGAAGTGCTGCCCGTGCCGCCCTTGCCCGCGCCGCTGCGGCGGTTGATCGAATGGACGGCGGATTATTATTGCGCTCCGCTCGCCAGCGTCGCGCGCATGGCGCTTGCCAGTGGCGGCGCGCTCGGCGGCCCGGCGACAATGACCGAATACCGGCTGACGGGCACGGAAGTATCCGGACGGCTCACCGCGCAGCGCAAAACCGCGTTGGAAAAGCTCGGCGGCGAACAGGGCACCATGCGCGAACTGGCCGCCATCGCCGGGGTGTCCGAAGGCGTGCTGCGCGGGATGGCGGGCGCGGGGCTGATCGAACCCGTTACCGTCGCGATCGACCGGCCTTACGATCCCGCTGATCCTGACTTCGATCAACCGGAGCTTTCGCCCATTCAGGCCGCAGTTGCAGCGCGGCTGGTGGCGGCGGTGCAGGCGCGCGAATTTGCCCCCTTCCTGCTCGACGGGGTGACAGGGTCAGGCAAAACCGAAACCTATTTTGAACCCGTGGCCGAGGCGCTGCGCCGTGCAAAACAGGTGCTGGTGCTGCTCCCCGAAATCGCGCTGACCGAAAACTTCCTCGCGCGCTTTGCCGCCCGGTTTGGCGCGGCCCCGGTGCTGTGGCATTCCTCGCTCAAATCAACCGAGCGGCGGCGGGCGTGGCGCGCGATTGCGGACGGCACGGCGCAGGTGGTGGTCGGCGCGCGGTCGGCATTGTTCCTGCCCTACGCCAAGCTTGGCCTGATCGTGGTCGACGAAGCGCACGAGATCAGCTTCAAACAGGATGACGGGGTGCGTTACAACGCGCGCGACGTATCGGTGATGCGTGCGCGGTTTGAAGGCGTGCCGGTGATCCTCGCCAGCGCCACGCCCGCGCTGGAAAGCCTGCACATGGCGTCACAAGGCGTTTACGAAAAACTCGATCTGCCCAGCCGGTTCGGCGGGGCGAGCCTGCCGACAGTGCGGCTGGTCAACCTGACCGAGGAAAAGCCCGGTTCCGGGCGCTGGCTCGCCGGGCCGCTGGTCGATGGCTTGCGTGATCGGTTGGACAAGGGCGAACAATCGCTGCTGTTCTTGAACCGCCGCGGCTATGCCCCGCTGACCTTGTGCCGCAATTGCGGACACCGCTTCAAATGCCCGTCTTGCAGCGCCTGGCTGGTCGAACATCGGCTTTCGGCGCGGCTCGCCTGCCACCATTGCGGGTTTGAAACGCGGGTGCCCGATGCCTGCCCCGAATGCGGGGAGAGCGATTGTCTGGTCGCCTGCGGGCCGGGGGTGGAACGCATCGCTGACGAGGTGCGCGACCTGTTCCCCGATGCCCGCATCGCGCTTGCCACATCGGACACGCTCAACACGCCCGAACGCGCCGCCGAGTTCATCGCGATGGCAGAAGGCCGCGCGATCGACATCATCATCGGCACGCAGCTTGTCACGAAGGGGTTTCACTTCCCCGAACTTACGCTGGTCGGCGTGGTCGATGCCGATCTGGGGCTTGAAGGCGGGGACTTGCGCGCGGGTGAGCGCACTTTCAGCCAGGTCGCGCAGGTCGCGGGCCGGGCCGGGCGCGGAGCGAAACCGGGCGAAGTGCTGATCCAGACCCGCCACCCCGATGCCCCGGTGATCGCCGCGCTGGCTGACGGCGACCGCGACGGGTTCTACGCCGCCGAAACTGCCGCGCGCCGCGATGCTGGGGCACCGCCATTCGGGCGCTGGGCGGCGATCATCCTGTCGTCCGAGGACGAGCGCGAGGCGCGCGCGGCGGCGGCGCGATTGGGCGATGCGCGGCCCCGGCTGGCCGATGTGCAAATCCTTGGCCCCGCACCCGCCCCGCTGGCCTTGCTGCGCGGCCGCTATCGTTACCGCTTTCTGGTCAACGCACGGCGCAGCGCCAATCTGCAAGCGGTTTTGCGCGACTGGATCGGCGCGGTGCAATTCGCGCCGGGGGTGCGGGTGGGGGTGGATATTGATCCCTACAGCTTTGTGTAGCGCATGATCGCGGACCGCGGCCAAGCGGCGCGAATATCGCGTGACCTCCGACAATTTGCTCGACTCTCTTGTGCCCGCACGCAAAGACTGGGCGCGCAAACCCCCATCAGAAAGCCCCCCCCAATGCTGACCATCCACCACCTGCGGCTGTCGCAATCCGAACGCATCGTCTGGCTGGCGGAGGAGCTGGGGCTGGAATACGACCTCAAACTGTATAACCGCCGCACCGACAACCGCCTCGCGCCCGATGAATTCAAGGCGCTGCACCCGATGGGGATTGCGCCAGTGATTACCGACGGCGATTTTGTGCTGGGCGAAAGTGGGGCGATCATCGATTACATCATCGCCAAATACGCGCCCCATACGGCGCTTGTTCCGGGCGCGGATCATCCCGATTTTGCCGATCACCTGTTCTATTACCACTGGGCAAACGCGACCTTCATGACCAACGGCATGATGGCGCTGGTGGCGCAGTTCATGGGCGCAAAGGAACTGCCCGCATTCGTGGCGGATCGCGTGGCGAAAGGCTGGGCGATTATCGAAAAGCGGCTGGGTGAGGCCGAGTATTTCGGCGGCGCGCAGTTGACCACCGCGGACATCATGATGGGGTTTCAGCTGACCACCAGCCGCGCAATGAGCGGGTCGAGCATTGACGGAATGCCCAACCTGCAAGCCTATCTGAAACGGATTGGCGCGCGTGAGGCCTATCAGCGCGCAATGGCGAAGTGCGAACCGGGAATGCCGCCCAAGCTGGATTGAGGGGGAGCGCCTCACTTCGTCATTGCGAGGAGCGTAGCGACGCGGCAATCCATGCCTGAACTTCGCCGCCAAGTGGAACCGTCAGGCCATGGATTGCTTCGCTACGCTCGCAATGACGAATATCGGGCGGAATCCTTAACCCGTCACCCCAGCGAAAACTGGGGCCTAGGGCCGCGAACACCGCCGCTTGCTGCTTGAGGTCCCAGCTTTCGCTGGGATGACGGGAAGAGCTAGACAGGGTGTTGATCCATCACTCGCCCAAGCTGGCCAGAACCCGCTCATACTCGCGCAATTCTGCCAGTTTACCGAACCGTCTGCGGCGCAAGACATACCCGAGAGCCAGCATCGGAGCTGCGCTGACAATCATCGCGGCAAGCAACAGCAAAGCGTCCTGCCCAGTCAGCATGCCTCGCCATAAGAACATCGCTCCCAGCGCGCCGTAGGCAGGTACAAACAGCGCAGCAACGCCAAAGGCGAGCAGTTCGAGCCCGCGCGAAGGAACAAGAGGGCGGGAAAAGCGCATGTTTTCATGCTACTGCAAACCGGGCCGGTCGACAAGCAGTCAATGCGTCACCGCCCCTCCCGCCGCAGCAACTCCGCCTTGATTTCCAGCCCATAGGCATAGCCCCCCAGTGACCCGTCCGCCGCAATCACGCGGTGGCAGGGGATCAGCACCGCGACGTGGTTTGCGCCGTTCGCCCCGCCGACCGCGCGGCTGGCTTTGGGGTTGCCGAGGGCTGCTGCCAACGCGCCGTAAGACCGCGTCTCGCCATGCGGGATGCGGCGCAGTTCTTCCCATACGCGCTGCTGGAACGCGGTGCCTTTCACGTCGAGCGGGATCGCGGCGCTGCCCGGCCCCGGCTGTTCGACCGCCTCCACCACCTGCGCAAACAACGCGCGGAAATCCTCACCCGCTGGCACCAGTTCCGCCTTCGGAAAGCGCGCCCGCAACTCCCCTTCGTCCTCTCCGAACGCCAGACAGCACACGCCCTTGTCGGTCGCGGCGACCAGCATCGGCCCCAGCGTCGTCGGCAAAACCGCCCAATGCACGCGCTTGCCAGCGCCGCCCTTGCTCCAGTCATTCGGCATCATGCCCAACCTGCCTTTCGTCTCTGCGTAGAACTGTTTTGGGCCTGTGTAGCCCGCGCTAGATAGCGCCTTGGTCACCCCCAATCCCTCGGACAGTGCGCCGCGCACCCGCTCTTCGCGCAATGCCTTGGCATAGGCGGCGGGTGACAGGCCGACGGTGCGTTTGAACAGGCGCTGGAAATGGGTGGGGGCATATCCGATCAAGTCGGCCAGCGCGTCCAGCGTCATCGGCCCGCGCCCTTGATCAAGGCTGGATCGAATCGCGGCGATGGCGGCCAGCACGCAGGCTTCCTCGGCGCTTTGGGTATCAGGAGAGCAGCGTTTGCAAGCCCTTAGGCCCGCATTCTCTGCCTCAGCCGAACTCGCATAGAACCGCACATTCTTGCGCAGCGGCGCGCGCGCCGGGCACGATGGGCGGCAATATATCCCGGTCGAATGCACGCCGGTCACAAACGCACCGTCAAACCGCCGGTCTTTGGCGAGCGCGATGCGCCAGCGATCATCATCGCCCAAAGGTTTTGTTGGTTTCACGTGAAACATTTGCCACACCCGGCCCGCCCGCGCACCCCCCGCCTTTGCGTTCAATGTCGCATGGGGCGAAAAAATGGCTATAGCTGCGCGCATGACCCGCCTTCTTCGCGCCCTCGCCCTGTTCCTGATCGCCCTTGCAGCCCCCGCCGCCGCCGATCCCGGCGATGTCGATGCCGCCGCGCGCGGGGTGGTGCGGGTGGTAGTGATCGGGGAGGACGGGGGCGAGCCTGCGCCGGTCAGCCACGGCAGCGGCTTTGCCGTCAGCGCCACGCAAATCGTCACCAACGCGCACGTCGTCAGCGAGGCGTTACTGGATGACACCTTGCGCATCGGGATCGTGCCGAGCGAGGGAGCAGGCGGCGCATTTGCCCGTGTGATCGCGGTCAGCCCGCGCAATGATCTGGCCCTGCTTGAAATCGCCAGTGGCAGCCTTCGCCTCCCGCCATTGGCGCTGGCGGGCGGGGTCAGCGGCGATCTGGGTGAGGTTTCGGCGGTCGGTTATCCGATGAATGTCGATCTAGCCCAGGGGTTGAGCATGACCGACATTTTCCGCGCCCAGCCCCCGGTCAAGTCGCGCGGGTTCGTCTCGGGCGAGCGGCCGAGCCGGCAATTCGACACCATCCTCCACACCGCGCCGATTGCGCGCGGCAATTCAGGCGGGCCGCTGCTCGATCCGTGCGGGCGGGTGATCGGGGTCAATTCCTTCAGCGCCGATTCGATGAGCGGGGATGCGGAATTCTATTTCGCGGTTTCCCTGCGCGAATTGCTGCCATTTTTGCGGGATAACGGGGTGGAGCCGATTACCAACGCGCTCCCCTGCCGGTCGATCGACGATCTGAACGCGGCCGAACGACAGCGCATGGAGGCGCAGCAGGCACAGGCGCGCGAACGGCTGGCGAGCCAGGCGGAGGCCTTGCGCGAATTGCGCGATAACGCCCGCCTGACTGCGCAGATGGAGGTGATCGCCGCGCGCGAAAACGCGATGGCGATGGCGCTGATCGCGCTGCTTGGCGCGGTTGGCGGCGCCTATGCTGCGGCGATGTGGCGCGGCAATCCGGAGCGGCGCAAACACGCCGGGATCGCCGCAGGGCTGGCAGGGGCTGCCTTGATTACGGCGGCGTTGCTGTGGATCACCCGCCCCGGCCTCAGCGAAATCGAAGACCGCGTCGAAGCCGCCGTTGCCGCCGCGCAAGGCGAAGATGCACGGGGCGCGGCAGGCGCAGCCCCATCGCTAGCAGCGGAAGGCGCGCTGATCTGCACGCTGGTGCCCGAACGCAGCCGGGTGACCGCCGCACGCACCGATGATATCGCGCTCGAATGGTCGGCCGATGGCTGCGTCAATGGCCGCACCCAATACGGGCTGGGCACCGGCGGCGAATGGGCGCGGGTGTTCGCGGCGCAGGATGATGCAGCGGTCGCGGTCAATTATTATGATCCCGACACGCGGACATTCCGCACTGATCGCTATTTGCTCGGACAAGCAGCATTGAACGCCGCGCGCGAGGCCCGCGCCGCCTACACGCCGCCCGCCTGCGGGGTGAGCGATGCCGCGCGCACGCTGGGCGAACAGCAATCCGCGCTGATCGCGCTGCTGCCCGATCGCCCGAATGAACGGCTGGTCTATAGTTGTGAGGCGAAGACGGGCGGCGCAGGGGCACCCTGACCATCAATAATTTGCAGAGCCTGTAACCAAATGTGCGAATGCCCGAATTTGTCGTAAAGGAGATTGCCATGAACCGACGCAATTTCATAATCGCCGGTGTCGGGCTGTTCGCGGGACTAATCACGCGCTCGTATTCCGCGAGCGCCAGCGCGTCCAGCGGGTTTGAAATCGGTTATAGCGATGCGGAGTGGCAGCGAAGCCTTACCCCGCAGCAATATCACATCCTCCGCAAGAAGGGCACCGAAAGGGCGTTCACGAGCAAGCTGCTGCATGAGAATCGCCAAGGCCTCTATGCCTGTGCGGGCTGCGCGCTGCCCGTCTATCGTTCTGCCGACAAGTTCGACAGCGGCACCGGCTGGCCCAGCTTCGTGCGTGCGATCAAGGGCAATGTCGGCACCAGCATCGACAAGGGCTTCTTCATGACCCGCATCGAAGCGCATTGTCGCCGCTGCGGCGGTCATTTGGGGCATGTGTTTGACGATGGGCCCAAACCCACAGGTAAGCGCCACTGCATCAACGGCAACGCGCTCGATTTCGTGCTCGCATCCCACAAGCTGAAACCATCATGAGGTTGCTTCTCACCATTGCCCTCACCGCCCTTTTGTCGGCGTTCGCACAGGCGAAGGACACGCCGCCGCGCGCCGAAGCCTATTTCGCGATGGGCTGCTTCTGGTGCGCCGAACACGATATGGAGGCGGTGCCTGGCGTGATCGAAGTGGTCTCGGGCTATACCGGCGGGACCACGCGCAACCCCACATATGAACAGGTCAGCGCCGACGGCACGGGTCATTACGAGGCGGTGCGCGTCATCTATGACCCCGCGAAGGTCAATTATGCACAACTGCTCGATGTCTTCTGGAAGAATATCGACCCGTTCGATCCCGCCGGCCAATTCTGCGACAAGGGCGCATCGTACCGCGCCGCGATATTCCCGGTGAACGCAGCTCAGCGAAAACTCGCCGAAGCCTCGAAAGCCCGGATCGAGAAGCGCTTGGGACGGACTGTCGCAATGCGGATCATTGCCAAACGGTCATTCTACAAAGCCGAGGAATATCATCAGGACTATGCCGTCAAGAATCCACTCCGCTACAATTTCTACCGCCGGGGCTGCGGTCGTGACGCACGGCTGAAGCAGGTCTGGGGAAGTTAGGGTCAGACAAAAGGCACTGCACAAGGAGTGAATCCCGCTCCGTGGCTTGCACCGGCGGGAATCAATTGCTAGGCGCGCGCCAACCTTGTGGGGGGCCTTTGTGCATCCCCCATTCCCAAGGCCCAAGCATTACCCCTTCGAAGCTTCCAAGAGGATTGCAAGCGCGTGGATATTTCCGCCGGTATCAAGGCTAGTCTGGCCGGACGCTATGCCTCGGCCCTGTTCGATCTTGCCAGCGAAAGCGGCAAAGTCACTGCGGTCGAGAGCGATCTCGAAACGCTCGGCGCGGCGCTGGCCGAATCGGGCGATCTGGCGGCGTTGACCACCAATCCCGAACTCGCGCGCGATGTGCAGGGCAAGGCGATGGCGGCAGTGGCGAAAAAGCTCAAACTGTCCACGCTCACCACCAATTTCATCGGAGTGCTGGCAGGCAACCGCCGCTTGGCGAAACTGCCTGCGATTATCGCCGCGTTTCGGGCGATTGCCGCTGCGCAGCGCGGTGAAGTGACTGCCACCGTCACCAGCGCTCATCCGCTCAGCGATGATCAGATCGCCGCATTGAAAACCAAGCTGACGCTGCGCGAAGGGCGCACTGTCATGCTGTCCGCCTCGGTTGATCCCGATCTGCTTGGCGGGATTGTCGTCACCATCGGTTCGCAGCGCATTGATGCCTCGATCCGCACCCGTCTCAACTCGCTAGCCCAGGCCATGAAGGCTTAAAGGACTTAGATCATGCAAATCCGCGCCGCAGAAATCTCCAAGGTCATCAAGGACCAGATCGCCAATTTCGGCACCGAAGCCGAAGTCAGCGAAACCGGCACCGTGCTGAGCGTGGGTGACGGGATCGCCCGCATCCACGGGCTCGATCAGGTGCAGGCCGGCGAAATGGTCGAATTCGCCAACGGGGTGCAGGGCATGGCGCTCAACCTCGAAGCCGACAATGTCGGCGTCGTGATCTTTGGCTCGGACGCCGAGATCAAGGAAGGCGATATCGTCAAGCGCACCGGCACCATCGTTGACGTGCCGGTTGGCAAGGGCCTGCTGGGCCGCGTGGTCGATGCGCTCGGCAATCCGATTGACGGCAAGGGGCCGATCGAAACCACCCAGCGCAGCCGCGTTGAAGTGAAGGCACCGGGCATCATCCCGCGCGAATCGGTGTCTGAACCCGTGCAGACCGGCCTCAAGGCGATTGACGCGCTGGTGCCCGTGGGCCGTGGTCAGCGCGAGCTGATCATCGGTGACCGTCAGACCGGCAAGACTGCGGTCGCCATCGACACCTTCATCAACCAGAAGGAAGCCAACGCGGGCAACGATGAAGGCAAGAAGCTTTACTGCGTCTATGTAGCCGTCGGCCAGAAGCGTTCGACGGTTGCGCAGATCGTCAAGCAGCTCGAAGAAAACGGCGCGATGGAATATTCGATCGTGGTTGCCGCGACCGCATCGGAACCTGCCCCGCTGCAATACCTTGCGCCCTATACCGGCTGCGCGATGGGCGAATTTTTCCGCGACAACGGCATGCACGCCGTGATCGTTTATGACGATTTGTCGAAACAGGCCGTGGCGTACCGCCAGATGTCGCTGTTGCTGCGTCGCCCTCCGGGCCGTGAAGCCTATCCGGGCGACGTGTTCTACCTGCACTCTCGCTTGCTCGAACGGGCGGCCAAGATGAATGCCGATAACGGCCACGGTTCGCTCACCGCGCTGCCGATCATCGAGACGCAGGCGGGCGACGTGTCCGCCTATATCCCGACCAACGTGATCTCGATCACCGATGGGCAGATCTTCCTTGAAACCGGGCTGTTCTATCAGGGCATCCGCCCGGCGATCAACGTCGGTCTGTCGGTGAGCCGCGTGGGCGGTGCCGCCCAGACCAAGGCGATGAAGAAGGTGGCGGGCTCGATGAAGCTCGATCTGGCGCAATATCGCGAAATGGCGGCGTTTGCGCAGTTCGGTTCCGATCTTGATGCGGCGACGCAAAAACTGCTCAACCGCGGCGCGCGTCTGACCGAGCTGCTCAAGCAGGCGCAGTTTTCGCCGATGCCGTTCGAAGAACAGACCGTGTCGATCTATGCCGGCACCAACGGCTATCTCGATAGCATCGCGGTGAACCGCGTGGGCGAGTATGAAAGCCAGATGCTCGATTTCATGCGCCGCGAACACGGCGACGTGCTGACCGAGATTCGCACCAGCAAGAAGTTCGAAGGCGAGGCCGAAAGCAAGACCAAGGCCGCGCTGCAAGCCTTCGCCAAGCAGTTCGCTTAAGGGCACCGCCCGCCCCGTCACCCCGGCGAAGGCCGGGGCCCAGTTCGACGGGTCATATGGATCCCGGCCTTCGCCGGGATGACGAAATGGAGAAATTTGAGTGCCCTCACTCAAGGAACTCAAAGGTCGGATCAACTCGGTCAAATCGACCCAGAAGATCACCAAGGCCAAACAGATGGTCGCGGCGGCCAAGCTGCGCCGGGCGCAGGCTGCGGCTGAGGCCGGGCGGCCCTATGCCACGCGGCTGGCAGCGGTGATGGCATCGCTGGCGGGCAAGGTGAGCGGTGATTCTGCGCCGCGTCTGCTGGCAGGCACCGGCGCGGATCAGCGTCACCTGCTGGTGGTGGTCAACACCGACAAGGGCCTGTGCGGCGGGTTGAACGCCAACATCGTCAAGGCCGCCAAGGTCAAGGCGCGCGAATTGATCGCCGATGGCAAGACGGTCGAATTCTACCTCGTCGGCAAAAAAGGCCGCGCGCCGCTGAAGCGCGAATTTCCCAGCCTGATTGGCGACGGGTTCGACACCAGCACGGTCAAGACCCCCGGCTTCACCGAGGCCGAAGCCATCGCCGATGAACTGATCGCGCTGTTTGACGCGGGCAAGTTCGACATCGCGCACCTCGTCTATCCGACTTTCAAATCGGCGCTGGCGCAGGATCCCACGGTAAACCAGCTGATCCCTGTCCCCGCCCCGGCTGAAACCGCGGCGAGCGATGCGGTGGTCGAATACGAGCCGGGCGAGGAAGAAATCCTCGAAGAACTGCTGCCGCGTTATGTGCGCACCCAGCTGTTCGGCGCGCTGCTCGAACGTGAGGCGTCCGAACAAGGCGCCTCGATGACCGCGATGGACAACGCCACGCGCAACGCGGGCGACCTGATCGGCAAGCTGACCATCATCTACAACCGCCAGCGTCAGGCGGCGATTACCACCGAATTGATTGAGATTATTGCTGGGGCGGAGGCGCTTTGATGACCACTCCCACCTTCCATGTTGAATATGTCCTTCGCGTCCTTGCGCAGGGGTTGGACGAAGGCGAGCCGAAAGAGCTTGTTACCATCACCTTGGATGCCCCCTTGATGACGATCTCGCCCGGAGACACAATTTGGCCTCGGGGTTTGCGAGCATCTGGACTCGAAAATCACCCTGATCCACTTCTCTATCGCGAGTCGCTGACGGTTAAGCGCGTTCATCACTCGATGAGCAGATTCAACTCAGAAAACCCTCCGGTTCTGCGGCATACAGTCGAACTGCATGTCGATGATCAAGCATCCTGAAAAGGCTAAGGAACGAAAAATGGCCACCGCCCCCACTCTCAACCAGACCACTAACGGCACCATCAGCCAGGTCATCGGCGCTGTCGTCGACGTGCAGTTCCCCGGCGAACTGCCCGCGATCCTGACCGCGCTCGAAACCCGCAATGGTGACAAGACGCTGGTACTCGAAGTCGCCCAGCATCTTGGCGAAAACACCGTACGCACCATCGCGATGGACGCCACCGAAGGCCTCACGCGGGGCAGCGAAGTGATCAACACCGGCGCGCAGATTTCTGTTCCGGTCGGCCCCAAGGTGCTGGGCCGGATCATGAACGTGATCGGCGAAGCGATCGACGAACGCGGCCCGATCGGCGCGGAAAGCACCATGCCGATCCACGCCGAAGCTCCGCTGTTCGTCGACCAGTCGACCGACGCGGCGATCCTTGTCACCGGGATCAAGGTGATCGACCTGCTTGCCCCCTATGCGCGCGGCGGCAAGATCGGCCTGTTCGGCGGCGCGGGCGTGGGCAAGACCGTGCTGATTCAGGAACTCATCAACAACATCGCCAAGGGCCACGGCGGCGTGTCGGTGTTTGCGGGCGTGGGTGAACGCACGCGCGAAGGCAACGATCTCTACCACGAATTCCTCGACGCGGGCGTGATCGCCAAGGACGCCGATGGCAATGCGACCAGCGAAGGTTCCAAGGTGGCGCTGGTGTTCGGCCAGATGAACGAGCCGCCGGGCGCGCGTTCACGCGTGGCGCTGTCGGGCCTGACGATGGCGGAATATTTCCGCGATGTCGAAGGCCAGGACGTATTGTTCTTCGTCGACAACATCTTCCGCTTCACCCAGGCGGGTTCGGAAGTGTCGGCGCTGCTCGGCCGTATCCCTTCGGCGGTGGGTTATCAGCCGACGCTGGCGACCGACATGGGCAAGCTGCAGGAACGCATCACCTCGACCACCAAGGGTTCGATCACCTCGGTGCAGGCGATTTACGTGCCTGCGGACGATTTGACCGACCCGGCGCCTGCTGCTTCGTTTGCCCACCTTGACGCGACCACCACGCTGAGCCGTGCGATTTCGGAACTCGGCATCTATCCAGCGGTCGACCCGCTCGACTCCACCTCGCGCGTGCTTGAACCGCGCGTGGTCGGCAACGAGCATTACGAAACCGCCCGCCGCGTTCAGGAAACCTTGCAGAAATACAAGAGCCTGCAGGACATCATCGCCATTCTGGGGATGGATGAACTGTCGGAAGAGGACAAGCTGATCGTGGCCCGCGCGCGCAAGCTGCAGAAGTTCCTGTCGCAGCCGTTCCACGTCGCCGAAGTGTTCACCAACATTCCGGGCGTGTTCGTGCAGCTCGAAGACACGGTGAAGAGCTTCAAAGCCGTGGTTGACGGCGAATATGACCACCTGCCCGAAAGCGCCTTCTACATGGTCGGCGGGATCGAACAGGCGGTCGAAAAGGCCAAGAAGCTGGCTGAAGAGGCGTAAGAACCAAACGCCGTTCGTGCTGAGTTTGTCGAAGCACTGCCCTTCTTGGGCTGGCGCTGCACCTGAAGAAAAGTGCGGCCCTTCGACAGGCTCAGGGCGAACGGAAAATTTAAGGTAGGCTCACAATGCCACTGCATTTCGAACTCGTGACCCCGGCCAAACTCGTCCGTTCCGAGGAAGTCCACATGGTGGTCGTCCCCGGTGCAGAGGGCGAATTCGGCGTGCTGGAAGGCCACGCGCCGTTCATGTCGACCGTGCGCGACGGCGCGGTGCAGATCTACAAGACTGAAGCCAGCGCGCCCGAGGTGATCGAAGTGCGCGGCGGCTTTGCCGAGGTCAATGAAAAGGGCCTCACCGTGCTGGCGGAGCACGTCGAGGGGTAGCGATAGCTGTGAGTCCCCGCGCAGGCGGGGAACTCCATCGGCCTAGCGCTTGCTTGCCTGAGGTCCCCGCCTGCGCGGGGATGCACAAACAACAGAAGGGGCGGGCCGATGGCTCGCCCTTTTTCATTTCTAGCGTCGTCATTGCGAGCCGCGTAGCCTGCGGCTCCTCGCAATGACGAGAAAAGCTCACCAAAATCAGATATCTCTCCTTCCCTTTCGCGCGCGCGCGCGGCACAACCGCGTCCATCATTTCCCCCAAGGAGAGGACGCTTGAAACTTGTCTCCACATTCGCATTGGCGCTCGCAATGACTATTCCATCAACAACTGGCGCAGCCGCGCAAGAAACCCCCGTCACCGGCGTCCCCGGCCCCGAACAGGATCCCTATATCTGGCTCGAAGAAGCCCGCAGCCCCGAGGCGCTCGACTGGGTTGCCAAGGAGAACACCCGCACGCTCGTCGCGTTCGAAGCTGACCCCCGGTTCGCGCAATTGAAGGCCGAGGCGCTGGCAATTTTCGACAGCGAAGACCGCATCCCCTTCGTCAGCTTCCGCCCCGATGGCTTGTATAATTTCTGGCAGGACAAGGCCAACCCCAAGGGCCTGCTGCGCCGCACCAGCCTCGAAAGCTACCGCACCGACAAGCCGGAGTGGGAGATCATCCTCGATGTTGACGCGCTCGCCAAGGCGGAGGGCAAGGAGTGGGTCTATCAGGGTTCAACCTGCCTGCCGCCCGCGCTCAACAAATGCATGATCGCGCTGTCGGATGGCGGCGAGGATGCCACCATCATGCGCGAATTTGACACCGCGACCAAACAATTCGTCGAAGGCGGCTTCGTGCTCGATGCCAAGAGCCAGGGCGGCGTCAGCTGGATCGATGCAGACACGCTGCTGGTGGGCCGCAGTTTCGGTGACGGCACGCTGACGGAAAGCGAATATCCCTTCACCAGCCGGGTGTGGAAACGCGGCACAGACATCGCCGACGCGCCCGAAATCTTCCGGGGTGAGCCGACCGACGTGTGGGCGGGCGCAAGCCTGCTGCGCGACAACGCCGGCACGATCCACGCCCGCACCGCGTTTCGCGCGATCAGCTTTCACGAAAGCCTCTATTTCGTCGAAAAGGACGGCGCATGGCTCGCGCTCGACATTCCCAAAAAGGCATCCCCCTACGGGATCGTCGATGGCCATCTGCTCTATTCGACCGATGAGGATTGGGCGGTGGACGGCCAGACCTTCCCCGCTGACAGCCTGATCGCGGTTGATCTGGAGGAATGGAAAGCCGACCCCAACGGCGCGAAGAAAACGCTGGTCTGGGCACCGGGCGAACGCCAGACCAAACAGGGCGGCGCGGTCACCGGCAATGCGTTGTTCGTGACGTTGCTCGATAATGTCGTGGGCAAGGTGCTGGAGTTCAATTTTGAAGGCAGCGAATGGGTCAGTAAGCAGGTGGCCCTGCCCGATAACGCCACGCTCGGCATCGCGGCATCGTCTGACGAGACCGACCAGATCATGTACACGGTCAGCGGGTTTCTGGAACCGACCACGCTCTATTACGCCGATGGTTCGGGCGCGCCTGCGGTGCTCAAGACTTCGCCAGCCTATTTTGACCCCGTCGGGATGGAGGTGGAGCAGCACGAGGCGACCAGCGCCGACGGCACCAAAATCCCCTATTTCATCGTCAAGCCCAAAGGCATGGTGATCGACGGCACCACCGCCACGCTGCTGACCGGCTATGGGGGCTTCCAGATCGCGCGCTTGCCCGCCTATCTCGGCAGCACGGGCAAACTGTGGGTGGAAAAGGGCGGTGCCTATGTGCTGGCCAACCTGCGCGGTGGGGGCGAATTCGGGCCGAACTGGCACCAGACCGCAATCCGCGAAAACAAGCAGCGCACCTGGGATGATTTCATCGCGGTGGGCGATGATCTGGTGAAGCGCGGCTTCACTTCGCCCCGGCATCTCGGCATTCAGGGCGGTTCGCAGGGCGGCTTGCTGGTCGGCACTGCCTTCACCCAGCGGCCTGACCTGTTTGGCGCAGCGATCGTGCAGATCCCGCTGTTCGACATGCTGCGGTTCCACCTGATCGGGCGCGGGGCATCGTGGATCGGCGAATATGGCGACCCGCGCATCCCCGAACAGCGCGCCTGGATCGAGGCCTATTCACCCTATCAGAAGATCGTTGCGGGGGTCGATTACCCTGCGCCGTTCCTTTGGGCATCCACGGCTGACGACCGCACCCACCCCGCCCACGCACGCAAGGGCGCGGCGCGGCTGAAGGAACTGGGCCAGCCCTATTATTACTTCGAAGACACCACCGGAGGGCACTCCGGCGGGGTCGATAACGACCAGCGCGCCAAGCTGCAGGCGCTGCAATTCATCTATCTTATGCAGCGGTTGATGGATCAGCATCGCGAATAGATTCGCCTATCGCATCACTCAGACAGGGGCGGTTCCGGCAAGGGATCGCCCCTTTTGCGTTAGATAACGCAGGCAAACGTAACTACTTGTAAAATAAGCCGACACTTTGCCCTCAGCTCGTCGCAAGCGCGGCACGGGGCGGTTCGTCAACGCGGTTTTAACTATGTTCGGCAGCACCTTGTTAGGCTTGCTCGTCAACACTCAGTCCATCGGGGGCGATGACACGCACAGCTGACGAGGAACACAGTGATGGCCTATCCCAGAGACATGTCGATTGCCGATGCGATTAAGCAGTACGGCCTGCCGAAAACCCACCGCGTGCATTGGTCCAAGGCGCGCAAGGATGACGTGGTGCGCGCCGTGCGCGACCGCGCGATCCCCTTTGCCGAAGCCCGGACACGATACCTGCTCAGCCGCAGCGAGTTCGCGCAGTGGGAGCGTGAATATATCGCGGCAGGCGGCAAGGCCGCGCGGATGGAGGACGCCTGAGAATTACCGCGTTGGCGCGTCGAAATCGGCGGGTTTGTTCGCCACCCAGGCGACAAACTTGGCGATCGCAGGATTGTCGCGAATCACACTCGCCTTGTCACCGATCCGCGCCAATTCGTTATTGGTGAAGTTGGCGTGGATGGTCTTGTGGCAAATCGGGTGGATCGGCACCTTCACCTTGCCCTTCTTGGCTTTGGGCACCGGGTGATGCCATTGCTCGATGTCGCCAAGCGGGCGGGAGCAGAGCCAGCAGTTGGGGTGGTCGCTCACTTCTTTTCCGCCGCTTTCTTTTTCTTCATCGCATCGTGAAACCGGTCGGCCCAGCCCGGCTTCACCAATTGTTCGGCGCGCACCATGCGCAGTTCGCCCGGCGCGACATCGCGGCTGACGGTGCTGCCCGCCGCCACAATCGCATCCGCGCCGATGCTGACGGGCGCGACCAATGCCGAGTTCGATCCGATGAAGGCGCGCTCACCAATCACCGTTTTGTGCTTGAAATAGCCATCATAATTGCAGGTGATTGTGCCTGCACCAATATTCGCGCCCGCGCCGATAGTGGCGTCACCGAGATAGGTGAGGTGGCTGGCCTTCGCGCCCTGCCCCAGCACCGCATTCTTCACCTCGACAAAATTGCCGACGAAGCTGCCTTCTTCCAGCACCGTGCCGGGGCGCAGGCGCGCAAACGGGCCGACCTTGACCCCGCTCGCCAGCTTCGCGCCTTCGATGTGCGAATTGGCGCGGATCAGCACGTTGTCGGCAATCACCACGCCGGGGCCAAAGAACACATTGGGTTCAATCGTGACATCGCGGCCCACCTGCGTGTCCCAGCTGAATAACACCGTTTCAGGCGCGATCAGGGTTGCGCCTTCGTCCATCGCCCGGATGCGCCGCGCCGCCTGCCAGCGGGCCTCTGCCGCCGCGAGTTCAGCGCGGCTGTTGATCCCGGCGACTTCATCGGGCGTTTCCGCCACGATCACCGCGCAGGTGCGCCCGTCGGCAATCGCGATGTTGACGATGTCGGGGAGGTAATATTCGCCCTGCGCGTTATCATTGCCGACCCGCGCCAGCAGCGCGAACAGATCGGCCGCACGCGCCGCGATCAGGCCCGAATTGCACAGCCGCGTGGCACGCTCACCCTCGTCCGCGTCCTTGTATTCTACCATCTTGATGATGCGGCCATCATCATCCGCGATCACCCGGCCATAGGCAATCGGATCGGCAGGCTCAAAGCCCAATACCACCGCAGCGGGGCTATCTGCGCCGTGCAACCGCTCCAGCATCGCGCGCATCGTCGCCGTCCTCACGAACGGCACATCGCCGTAAAGCACCAGCACATCGCCGGCAAAGCCCGCCAGCGCACCTTCAGCCTGCGCGACCGCGTGGCCGGTGCCAAGCTGCGGTTCTTGCAGGCAGGTGGCGGCGCGCGCACCCACCGCCGCCTCGATCTGATCGCGCCCTGCGCCAACCACCACCGCCAGCCGTTCCGGTCCGAGTTCTTCGACCGATGCCATCAGGTGATCGAGCATCGCGCGGCCCGCGATCGGGTGCAGCACCTTGTGCCTGGCGCTTTTCATGCGGGTGCCCTTGCCCGCGGCAAGGATGATGGCGGCGAAAGGATGTGTCGTCGTGGTCATGAAAGCCCCTGTAAATTAAGCTGCGCCTGCCAGCAAATACTTGCGGTTTGAAGAAGCATCCGCCACCGCGCCTGCCATGACGCAAATTCCCTTTGATGCAATCGGGTTCGACCTTGATGGCACCTTGCTCGATACCTTTCGCGATCTGGGTGCGGCGGTGAACCATGCGCTGGTGCTGGGCGGGTTTGAGGCGGCATCGCTCGATACCTCGAAAGCAATGATCGGCGGCGGGGCCAAGATTATGCTGGCGCGCGCGGTGGAAGCGCAGGGCGGCCTGCCGGATGATGAGTTCAAGCGGCTCTACAAAGCCATGCTGGCCTATTATGCCGAACATAACGCCGTCCACACCGCGCCCTATCCCGGCGTGCGCGAGGCGCTGGCGGATCTGGCATCGCAGGGCGTGCGGATGGCGGTCGTCACCAACAAGTTTGAAGGTTTTGCCCGCAGCATCCTGACCCAGCTTGGTCTGATCGGCGCATTTGAAACCGTGATCGGCGGGGATTCGATGGGCAAGGGCGATGATGGCCAGTTCCTCGCCAAACCGCACCCCGCCCCGGTGATCGCCGCGCGCGCTGCCACCGGAGACGGGCGATTCGTGTTCATCGGCGATTCGACCTATGATGCCCGTGCCGCGCAAGCTGCCGAAGTGCCGTTCGTCGCGGCTGCCTATGGCTATTGCGATGCGCCCCCGCATGAAATGGCCGCGGATGCGGTGATCGATTCGTTTGCTGATCTGATTCCGGCGCTCGAACACTTGTGAATTCCCGCGCAGGCGGGAATCCCGGTCGGCAGAGCGATTCGCCTGATCAACAAGGTCCCCGCCTGCGCGGGGACTCACAATGCCGCTACGGCATCCGCCGCCTGACAGTTCGGCGGTTGCAAGCCACGCTTGAAAGTGCCACGCAGCGGCCACAAATCAGCTTTACGCAGGCGTAAACCGCGCCGCCCAGAAGCCGCATAGATCAAGGACAGGAGAACAGACATGACCATCAACTTCAAAGACAAGGTTGCCATCGTCACCGGCGCAGGCGGCGGTTTGGGCAAGGCCTACGCGCTGGAACTCGCGCGGCGCGGGGCGAAGGTTGTGGTCAATGATCTGGGCGGCGCGCGCGATGGCACCGGCACCTCTGACGCTGCAGCGCAGGTCGTCGCCGAAATCGAAGCAATGGGCGGCGAAGCGATCGCCAACGGCGGGTCGGTCACCGAATACGAACAGATGGAAAAGATGGTCGCCGATGCCAAGCAGAAGTGGGGCGGCGTCCATGTTCTGATCAACAACGCGGGCGTGCTGCGCGACAAGACCTTCGTCAAAATGGAACCGGCCGACTTTGAATTCGTGGTCAAGGTGCACCTCACCGGCAGCGCCTTTGCCACCAAGGCGTGCTGGGAAACCTTCCGCGAACAGGGCTATGGCCGCGTGCTGATGACTGCGTCGTCCACCGGCTTGTTCGGCAATTTCGGTCAGGCGAACTACGGCGCGGCCAAGCTGGGCCTTGCGGGCCTGACCAAGACGCTGGCATTGGAAGGCGCGAAGTATAACGTGCGCTGCAACACCCTGTCGCCGGTCGCGGGCACCCGCATGACCGAAGACCTGTTCCCCGAAGAAGCATTCAAGCTGTTCGCGCCGGAAAACGTGGTGCCTGCCGCGCTGTTCCTCGTCAGCGAAGACGCGCCGACCAATGCGATTGTTGGCGCGGGCGCTGGCGGCTTCCATTCGTCGTGGACGGTGATGAACGACGCGGTGTGGCTGCCCGAAGGTGAGCGCACGGTCGAAGGCTTTGCCGCGCATTGGGAAGAAATCAACGCCTTCACCAACCTGATCGCCCCGCAATCGGGCAGCGAACAATCGGGCAATATCCTGAAAGCGATGCAGAAAGTGACCGGCACGGGGCCGGGCAGCGCGCGGGGTTGATCCTGTCTATCCCCCTCCCTTCGGGGAGGGGGGCTTTCAATCCACCAGTTTGACCAACCGCCGCTCCATCGGCGCGAGCACGCCCGCAAGGTCATGCCCGCGTTTTAACACCTGTCCGTGTTCACCGAACAACGTCCACATCCCCTGCTTGCCGCGCAAGGCGGGGCGTTTTTCGACCCGGGCCTGCGGGCGTTCGGCACTGCGGCGGAACGCGGCGAAGGTCGCGGCGTGGCGGTCAAAATCCATCGCGTAATCGCGCCACTGCCCGGCGGCGACCATCCGGCCATACAGATCAAGGATGCGCTGCAATTCTGCGCGTTCGAACCCGACCTGCGATGCTGCGTGGCCCGGAAACGCCACCACCTGTCCGGGATTCAATCCCATTGGCAACCCCATTGAGCCGGCACCATTCATCCCTGACTTCAATCCGTGGTTCCGCTTTTGAGCGGCGCCTCAGCCTCAACCGGCGCGCTGCGTTCTACCAGCTGCGCCTTCATCGCCGCCATTTCTTCGCGCAGGCCTGCGATTTCCGCCTCCAGCTTTTCCACGCAATCACGGCGCGGGCGGCCTTCGTTGTCGCATGGGGGGTCATCGCAAGGCGTGCCGTAGGGGATGAATTCCTTGATCCATTCCTCCGCCGGAACCAGCGTTGAACGCGCCTTCAGCCCGATCATCGTCGCGCCCGCGGGCACGTCTTCGGTAACAACCGCATTAGCACCGACTCGCGCGCGTTCACCCACTACAATCGGCCCGATGATCTGCGCGCCCGAACCGATGATGACATTGTCGGCCAAGGTCGGGTGGCGTTTTCCGCCCTTGCCGTTGGTGGGGTTGGTGCCGCCCAGCGTGACACATTGATAAATGGTGACATTATCGCCAATTTCGGCGGTTTCACCAATCACGGTAAAGCCGTGGTCGATAAACAGGTTCTTGCCGATCTGCGCGCCGGGGTGAATATCAATCGCGGTCAGTGCCCGCGAAAAATGGTTCACAAACCGGGCGAGGAAATACAGCTTGGCGTCAAACAGCCAATGCGCGATGCGGTGCATCCCCAGCGCCAGAACCCCCGGATAAAGCAGGATTTCCCAGCGTGAACGCGGCGCAGGGTCGCGCGCGCGCACTGAATCCAGATAGCTGATCAACGGTTCGAACATGACACCTTTATTCCCATCAAACGGCGCGTGATGCAAATCGCGCACTACAGCAGGCGTTGCTGCTCTGGCCCATGCAACGCCTCCATCGCGGCGCGCCACACCGACATGGTGGCGGGCACCTGTCGTTCAAGGCTGATGCGATCAATCGCTGCGACCAGCGCTTCAATCCCGGCAAAGCTGCGGGTGGTGCGCGGCACCAAGTATTCCGCCGCCCCGTCAGGCAGGCTCAGCCCGCGTTGTTCGGCGTGCGCATGGATCAACGCGCCCGCCATCGCATCATCGGGCGCGCCAATCACCAGTTGCAACGATCCGCCGATGCGTGAGGCGAGATCGGGCAAGGCGATGTTCCACCCACCGTTTTCCTCGCCGCCATTGGCGACCAACAACAATCCGCGCCCCTCTTCCGAGCCGGCTTGCTGCACCGCGTTCCAGCGGTGGAACAGATCGGTTTCATCCGCCCGTTCGGCGTCGTCGATCACCTCAAGCCCGTCTGCCCCCGGCAGGCTCTGCGCCCAGCGGGCCAGCAGCGATTTGCCCGAACGCGGCGGGCCGGTCAGCACGGCGACATGGAACGGCCAGCGCGCGGGGTTCTGCAACGCCTCGATCACCCCGGCATTGGCCGCGCCGATCACGATCCGCTGCGCGCCCACAGGCCCGCGACCGGACAACGGCAAGGCAATCTGCGACGGGAACGGGGTGTTCATCACCGCCAGCGCCTAACGGCTGATGGCGAGCGCATTCGCCCCTCGCCGCACGGTAAACCCGCGTGCTTCGAACGCGGCGGCCAGTTCTTCGAGCGTTCCGGCATAGCTAACGCTCATCACCGACGTGCCGCCAATCGCGGTGCTGGTCACGCCCAGCCCGCGCACACCGGCGGTGCCGCGCACTGCGCCGAGCAGCCCGTCAAACGTGGCGGCATCGGGGGTGGCAAACTGCACTGTGATGGCGCGCACGGTTGCTTCGCCCGGCACAGGGCCGCTGATCGGTAGAGTATTGGTTCCCGGGACAATCCCTGCCGCAGCCGCCGCAGCCGCTGCAGCCTCACGCGCCTTGATTGCCTGCCCGATCTCGATCAGGCGCTGGATTGCCGGATCAACTTCGCCAGCGCCGCCCAGCCGCAAGGTCGGATCGGGCCTGAGTTTGCCCGCCGCCAGCGCGCCCGAAAAAATGCCGTCAATCCGTTCAACCGCGCGGCCCAGCATTTCCGGCACCTGATCCGGGCCATCAGCCGTCATCGTGAAAGTTTCGAGCAGGCGGCTATCGGGGCCATATCGCGCGGTGAAGGTGCCGCTGACCGGCCCGCCGGGAAACTGGTGATCGAGCCGGGCAAACGCCATCAGCGCATCGGTTGCGCCATATTGGTCGAGCATACTGCGCCACCATGCCCGGCTGCGGCGGGTGGCCTGACCGAAATTGACCAGCAGCGAATCGCCCCCCGCCCCGCTCAGGCGCACGTAATTGATGCGGCTGGTGCCGGGATTGAAGTCGGCCCAGGCCTGCTGCCACGGATTGCGCTGTTCAAAGGCGATGAACGCGCCGCCGCTTTCCATCGCCGGGATCAGCAACAGCGGGGCCGACCGCGCCGCCTGCTCCGGGCCGCCAAGATAACTGCCCGCGCGCTGACGGTCGAACACCACGCCCAGCGTGGCGATATAGCGCCGCGGGCCCAGCCGTTCGCGTTCGATCACGATGGCAGATACCAGCCCGTCAAGCTGCCCGTCGGACAGTTTCGGCCCGCCAACCTTGGCCCACGCCTGCCGCTGCGCCTCACGCCAGCCTTTGGCGCGGGCGTCTTCGGCGCTTTTGCCGCTGACATCGATGCTGATCCCGCGCACTTCGATATCGGCGCTGGCAGCGGTTGGGGCGATCCCGCGTTCGCCCGCCACCTGCGCCACCAACGCATAGGCCCCGCCGAGCAAGGCGAACGCCAGCACAGCGCCGCCCAGCCAGCGAGCCAATGGGCGGGCGGCATCATGGCCGGGAAGGGGAAGAGTCATGCTCATCGGGGAAATCGCGCGCCTTTTGCCCAAAGGCGAGTGGAATTCCAAGCGCGAAAGGCTAAAGCGACGTGCATGACTGCCGGGAAAACATCAAATGGCGGGCCGGATGGCTCCTCCTACACCTATGCCGATGCAGGCGTATCGATTGCGGCTGGCAATGCGCTGGTCAAAGCCATCGCCCCGCTGGCCAAGGCCACAGCGCGCCCCGGCGCGACCAGCGAGTTGGGCGGATTTGGCGGGTTTTTCGATCCCAAAGCCGCCGGATATCGCGATCCGCTGCTGGTCGCCGCGAATGACGGGGTGGGCACCAAGCTGAAGCTGGCAATCGACCACGACCGGCACGACCACGTCGGCATCGATCTGGTCGCGATGTGCGTCAATGATCTGATCGTTCAGGGCGCAGAGCCGCTGTTCTTCCTCGATTATTTCGCCACGGGCAAGCTGGAAAGCGGCGTGGCGACCCGCGTGATCGCAGGCATCGCCACCGGCTGCAAGCAGGCCGGATGCGCGCTGATCGGCGGCGAAACGGCGGAAATGCCGGGGATGTATGCACCGGGCGATTATGACCTTGCGGGCTTCTGTGTCGGCGCGGTTGAACGCGGCGAACAGTTGACGGGCGATCGGGTTGCACCGGGCGACGTGTTGCTGGGGCTGGCCTCGTCAGGTGTGCATTCCAATGGCTATTCGTTGGTGCGCAGGCTGGCGGCGGACAAGGGGTGGAAGCTGAACCGCCCTGCCCTGTTCGATCAGGATCAATTGCTGATCGACGCGCTGATCGCACCGACGCGGATTTATGTCGCCAGCCTGTTGCCGCTGATCCGCGCCGGGATGATCAACGCGCTGGCCCACATCACCGGCGGCGGCTTGCTCGAAAACATCCCGCGCATCCTTCCGCAAGGCGCGCACGCGGTGGTCGATGCCGATCTGTGGCCGCAGCCGCGGTTGATGGCGTTCCTGCAAGCGCAGGGGCAGATCGAGCCGGAAGAAATGGCGCGCACCTTCAATTGCGGGGTCGGCATGGTGCTGGCCGTGGCGGCGGACAAGGTGGCCGAGGTCACACAGCGGCTTGAGGCGGCGGGCGAGACGGTGTTTGCCGTGGGCCGGATCGACGCGGGCGACAAGGGCTGCACCGTGCGCGGATCGATGGAAACCTGGGCGGCCAAAAGCGATTGGAGCGCGACGCATCTTGGCTGAAAAAGCCCGCATCGCCATCCTGATTTCCGGCGCGGGCACCAATATGGCCGCGCTGCTCTATGCCAGCCGCATGGGCGATTGCCCTTACGAAGTGGTGCTGGTCGCCAGCAATGATCCCGCCGCGCCGGGGCTGGCGCTGGCCGCGCTGGAAGGCGCGGCGACCTTCGCTCAATCGCACAAGGGCATGACCCGCGCGGATCATGACGCGGTGATGGAAGCCGCTGTCAGACGCGCGGGCGCGGATTTTATCGTGCTGGCGGGCTATATGCGCATCTTGTCAGACGGATTTGTGCAGCGGTGGGCGGGCCGGATGCTCAATATCCACCCGTCGTTGCTGCCCAAATACAAGGGGCTGGATACTTTCGCCCGCGCCATCGCAGCGGGCGATAGCCACGCAGGCGCGAGCGTGCATCTGGTCACGCCCGAACTCGACGCGGGCGAGGTGCTGGCGCAGGCGCGTGTAGCGATTGCGAGCGATGATACCCCCGCAACCCTCGCAGAACGGGTGCGCTTGGCCGAACATCAGCTCTACCCGCGCGCGGTGGCAGACTATGTGACGCGGTTCACGGACATCGCGGACGAATTCTGATGGCGCCCCGCTCCACCCCCATCCGCGCTCATCCACTCGCGCGCGGGGCGCTGGCGCAGCGGGCCAGTGACTTTCTGGGGAAGGCATGGGCCAAAGGCTGGTTGCCGCCGCCTAACCTTGATCCCGATGCGTTGTGGGCGCTGGCGGCCAAGCCCTATGGCGCGCAGGCCGAGGCCGCCGAACAGGGCGGGCGGGCGCCCGAAGACGTGGCCGATTTTCGCGAGCGGCTGCAACGTCTGTGCGCGGCGGTTGAGGCCGAAGCCGATCTCAACCCGCTGGGCCGCGCGATGGCGTGGGGGCAGTTGTCGCGCGTGGTCAAAAACCGCCTCGCTTTCGGCGCGCTTTGGCTGAAGCGGCCCGAATTGCTCGAAACGCGCCTCGCCCCGCCGGTCATCGTTATCGGCCATATGCGCAGCGGGACAACGCGCATCCACACCCTGCTGGCGGCTGACTCGGCGCATTCGCACACCCGCTATTGCGATGCCTATCACCCGGTGCCCGCGCGGTTCGGGATAAACCGGGTCAAGGCGGCGGTCGAACTCGCCATGCTCGGCGCGCTTAATCCGTGGATGCAGGCGATCCATCCGATGGCTCCGGGCGCGGTGGAGGAGGAGTTGGCGTGGATTTCGGCCGCGCTGCACCATTCGATCTACGAATCGCAGTGGCACATCCCGGCTTTTTCGGCGTGGAGCGAAGCGCGCCACCCTGCGCCGATTTACCGCGAGATGGCCCGCATCCTGCGCACCGATGCGGCCACGCGCGCGGTGGCGACAAAGCCCCGCGTGATGAAGGTGCCCGCCTTTGCCGAAGACCTGCCCGCGCTGCTCACCGCGTTCCCCGACGCCCGGCTTGTGATCGCGCAGCGCGATCCCGACGCGGTGCTGCGCAGCGCGGTATCGCTGGCGGCGAACCAGATGGCGATGCAGTCCGATGCTTGCGATCTTGATGCGATTACAGCACGCTGGCACCGCAAGATCGCGCTACGCGATAAGCGCATGGCCGACGCGCTGGCCGATTGGCATGGACAGGTGACGCGGCTTGCCTTCGATGAATTGAATACCGATTGGGAGGCTGCAATCCGACGCTGCTACGCCGATCTTGGGCTTGCGCTTACGCCTCAGGCTCTGGCGTCGATGCGCAAGCTGATGACGGCAAGCGAGTGTGGACAGCACCACGCGCATTCGCAGCAATTGGCGCGCTTTGCCAAGGCGGGCTAGTATCTCTGACCTTACGTGTCTATTGACTTTTCACGTAGCGTGAGTATTTGTCTACGTGGCTTCGCCGTCCCGTCTGCTGGAAATACACCGGATGACGAGGGGATAGGTTCGATAGAATCAGACCCCGGCTTTGGCATAGTGGCGGCGAAGTCCTCTCTTATGTAGAACTTGCTTCCGTCTTCAGACGCGATCGCTGCTTCGCGCGCAACCCAATGAGCGGCATCGTCTCTGCCGTAGACCGATAAGACGATATTGGCTGAACCAGTCGGCATAATCGGTACAAACACCGGGCAGTCGACTTCCGGTTTACACACCAAAACTGGAATGACCGATCCATCACGCTTCTGGGACGGCATCACTGCGACCGGGTCGCTTAATATCTGAGGTAGGGCCTGCCAGATCAATCGCGTAATTTCAGGATGATCCTTCGATACCCTTACAATCTTACCAGCTGTAATCGTCAAATCATGTGGACCCAACCCATAGCTTCGCAAGATTTTTGGCGTTGGTCCGATATGAATGTAAGGTTGCTGGAGGACACGGCCGTCGAGAATTTGATTTACGATCCGTGCCCACCCGGCAAGGTGTGAATAATCATTCACCCCACGATCTCTTCATCCTTGAAAAAGAACGCGATTTCGATGGCCGCGTTTTCTTCCGAATCCGAACCGTGAACGGTGTTTTCACCGATCGACAGGGCGAGTTCCTTGCGGATCGTGCCGGGGGCAGCGTCCGCCGGGTTGGTCGCGCCCATCACTTCGCGGTTGCGGGCAACGGCGTCTTCGCCTTCGAGCACCTGCACCACCACCGGCTCGCTCATCATGAAATCAACGAGTTCACCAAAGAACGGGCGTTCGCGGTGGACGCCGTAGAAACCTTCGGCCTGTTCGCGGGTCATGTGGATGCGCTTGGACGCGACGACGCGCAGGCCGGCGTCTTCCAGCATCTTGGTAACCGCGCCGGTCAGGTTGCGACGGGTGGCATCGGGCTTGATGATCGAAAAGGTGCGGGTAACCGCCATGATTATGCTCCTGTGGACGTATTTTTATGGGGAATGTTGGCCGCGCCCGTAGATGCTGCGCTGCAAAATGGCAAGCGCCTGCACAGGCGGCACAGCATGGCGCGCACTTTCGCACTCGTGCAGGGCAGACGGAGGATCAGCCCGCGGTCTTGCTGCCGATGATGATCTGCCCGGTGGTTGCATCCTTCTGATTGTCGGTCGCGGTGATCGACAGGGTTGAACCGTCGCGTTCGCGCTCTGCGCCGATCATCAGGGTGCCGTTGGTGTTCATTTCGATCTGGATCGCGAACCCGGCGGCCTTGGCCTGATCGCGGTAATGGGCGATGATCGTGTCGGCGGCAGCGTCTGCCTCGAACATCACCATTGTCCCCTGCCCGCCGGGCTGGTTGACAACGGTGTTGGTGATCACCTTTGATCCGGGGAGCAGGCTGAAGCCAGCGGGCAGGCTGACCGGCACATCCGCGCCCGAACGCAAGGTGGCGGTGCCATCCGGCCCTTCGACCGTCATGCTGGTTTCGCCGGTTGCCTTGTCGATGGTGTATTCGGCGGTTTCACCGTCCTCGGTGGCCTCTTTTGGCTCACCGTACAACCCGTTTACTCCAATAGCAATTGTCAGAATAATTATTATAATAAAAACAGCACTAGAAGCGATTATGGGTGTATTTTTAGATATATTGTCCTGAGAAATTACAGTTTTTTTATTTTCTTTGATTAAAGATGTTTGATAATAAAACGGATCAGTGAATTCTTTATCAAATATTTTATTCATGGATTTTTCGAATTTAGAATCAAATTCTTTTCTCTTATCTGGATGAATGAGAACTTCATAAGCTTCATTTATCTCTTTCGACTTTTCATCGGCCAAATTTGATGGATTTTTATCAGGATGGTATTTACGCATCATGGCCTTATAGGCAGCCATAATTACTTCTGTCTCCGAATTCTGAGAAACACCAAGAATCTCGTAATAATTTTTCACGGCTTAATTTCTTGTTCCACAGAGGTTGCTACAATTTTCGTATTAGCCTTCTCACAATTGTATTGCGTCAAGGAGCATTCCCCATCGCAATCAGCAACGCAAGCCCTCAGCCTTTCTTGACCCAGCGCCCGTCTTCCTGCGCGAAGTAGGCGCGCTCCACATCCTCGCGGCCATCCTGCGCGCGCCATGCAGCCCGTGCGGCGGGTGCGGCATCGGGCGGGAACAACAGGAACACCCGGGCAAAGCCGGGGGCATCGCGGAACACCCCGTCGGCAAGGATCAAGTGGCTCGCCCCGTTGCTGGCGGCAGGTTCAGCGGACAGCAGGATCGGTTGATCCGCCCCGCCGGGCGCATCAGCCTCACCATTGGCAAGGAAGCTTTCCGGCCCCGCCTGCCACAGCGCGCGGGCAATGGCAGCGCGTTGCTCGGCATCTTCCGACACCACCAGCAACCGTGCGCCTTCGCCCAACACCCGCTTGGCGATCAGGGCGACAACCTTTTCGAGCGGGTCATCGGTATATTGCCAGAAATCGAGCTTCATGAGTTCTTGCTGTCCTACCGCTTCGCTACTTGAGGACATGAGTTCTTGCTGTCCTACCGCTTCGCTACTTGAGGACATGAGTTCTTGCTGTCCTACCGCTTCGCTACTTGAGGACATGAGTTCTTGCTGTCCTACCGCTTCGCTACTTGAGGACAAGAGTTCTTGCTGTCCTACCGCTTCGCTACTTGAGGACGGTTATTTCTCCACCACGTCGCGCACGAACTGGTCGAGCAGGCGCGCGCCGTATCCGGTTGCGCCTTTTTCCCACGAGTGGCCCGGCTTGGCCGCCCACACCATCCCGGCAATGTCGAGATGCGCCCACGGCGTGCCGTCCTTGATGAAGCGCCCAAGGAACTGCGCAGCGGTGATTGATCCGCCTTCGCGCGGGCCGACATTCTTCATGTCGGCAATCTGCGAATCGATCAGTTTGTCGTAATTGGTGCCCAGCGGCATCCGCCACAGCTTGTCACCGCTGGCCTTGCCTGCCGCAGCCAGCTGCTCTGCCAGCCGATCATCATTGGCGAACATCCCGCCATGTTCATTGCCCAGCGCAATAATCATCGCCCCGGTCAGCGTGGCGAGATCAACGATCCGCGCCGCGTCATATTGTTCCTGCGTCCAGTGCAGCGCGTCGCACAATACCAGCCGCCCTTCGGCATCGGTGTTGAGCACTTCGACCGTCTGCCCGCTCATGGTGGTGACGATATCGCCGGGGCGCTGCGCCTTGCCGTCGGGCATATTTTCAACCAGGCCCATCACGCCGATCACATTGGCCTTGGCCTTGCGGGTGACGATGGCCAGCATCGCGCCAGCCACCGCGCCTGCCCCGCCCATGTCCCACTTCATATCTTCCATGCCGGGGCCGGGCTTCAATGAGATGCCGCCGGTATCGAAGGTCACGCCCTTGCCGACAAACACGGTCGGCTTTTCATCCGCCGCGCCGCCGTTCCAGCGGATCGCGATCAGTTTCGATTCGCGTTCGGAACCGCGCCCCACCGCGACCAGCGCGCCCATGCCGAGCGCTTCCATTTCGGCCTCGCTCAGCACGGTGATGTCCGCGCCCGTCCCGGCGAAGGCTTTCTGGCAGGCGGCAACAAAGGTTTCGGGGTAGATCACATTGGGCGCTTCGGTCACCAGATTGCGGGTGAATTCGACGCCCTTGGCCAGCGCGGCTTCGCGTTCCCACGCGGCTTCGGTGCCGGCGGGGGCATTGATGACGTGCACGGTTTCAAGGCTGGGGCGCTTTTCAGCCGACAGCTTGGTGCGATACTTGTCATGCCGCCAGCCGCGCAGCCTGAGGCCGAGCAGCACCGCCGCCGTATCGTCCGCCGACAACCCAGCCTGCCCCAGATCGAGCGCCATCGCACGCTCGGTGGACACCAGATATTTCGCCGTCAGCGCCGCCCCGGCGCGTTCGCAATCGAGCCGCCGGTCGGCCCCGTCAGCCTCCCCCGCGCCCGCCAGAGCAATCCGTTTCACCGCGCCTTCGACGCTAGCGAAACTTTCAAACACCTGCCCCGCGCGCCCTGAAAAGCGCGATGCTGCCGCCCCTTCGACCAGCGCCGCGTCCAGCCCGGTCAACGCCGCCCCCTGATTGACCACGCGGGCGTGCAGGCGGACGGTGGAAGGCGGGGTGGAGGTGAAAATTATCTGCATGGGTTCTCCGCAATTTTGTGGTCGACGCGCCGGATCGGCATATGCTTTCGCACGGCGTAACAGCAGCCCATCGGGCACTTACCAACAAGCGCGCGCGACAGGCCGCAAACGCGATTGCGATTAGGCGCGAGCGGTGCAATAGGCAAGGCCATGTCGGGAGGCTCGTTGAATGAATCGCGCAGCGCCGCGCGCTTTGGCCTGCGCCTCCCGGCGCGGGGCGCGGTGCCGTGCGCAGCGCTGGGCTTTGTGCTGATCGCATTGTCCGCGCCGCTGGCCGCGCAGGAACCGCCGCCCGTCGAGGCCGCTGAAACAGCACCGCGCGCAATCGATTTCGAAGCGACCCAGATTGCCTACGACAAAGAGGCCGAAACCATCATCGCGCGCGGCAATGTGATCCTGCGTTCCGAAGACCGTTCGGTGCGCGCCGATGAAGTGACGTGGGATCGCCGCACCGGCCGGATCATCGCCACCGGCAATATCCGGTTGGTGGACGAAACGGGCAACCAACTGTTCACCGATCAGGTCGAACTGACCGAAACCTTTGATACCGGTGCGATGTCCGAATTGCTGATCGCGCTGCGTGCGGGCGGCAGGCTGGCTGCGCGCTCAGCCGATCGCGGCGATAACGGCGTGGCGGTTTTTACCGACGCTGCCTACACCGCCTGCCCTGTCATCGACCCGCAAAGCTGCGCGCAAGACCCCAGCTGGCGCGTCACCGCCGACCGGGTGATCTACGACCAGAACCAGAACACCGTGCGCTTCAAGGGCGCGGTGCTCGAACTGTTCGGTGCCCGCGTCCTGCCGATGCCGGGGCTATCGCTGCGCACCGATGGCAAGGCCACGTCAGGCTTTCTGGTTCCCGACGTGCGCATCTCGCGGGTCAACGGTCTGGAACTGAGCAGCGAATATTACGTGCGCGTGGCCGACAACGCCGATCTGACATTGGGGGCTTTTGCATTCACCAAGGTCGCGCCGATGGCCAGTGCCAAATGGCGGCAACTGACCGACAGGGGTGCTTATCAGATCACCGGTTTCGTTACGTCCAGCGACCGGCTGACCGATCTGACCGGCGCGCCAAGCGTGGAACGCGATCTGCGCGGCTATATCGAAGGCAACGGCCGGTTTCAGCTCTCGCCCGACTGGAGCCTGACCGGTTCATTCCGGCGGGCGAGTGACCGCACCTTTTTGCGGCGCTACGATATCAGCCGCGATGACCGGCTGCGCTCGACCGCCAATCTCGAACGCATTACCGATCTGTCCTATCTGTCGATTGCCGGCTGGGCGACGCAGACGCTGCGCATCAATGCCGAACAGGGTCAGATCCCGGTGGCGCTGCCCGCGATTGATTACCGCCAGAAACTCGCCAATCCGGTGCTGGGCGGCGACCTGCAGTTTCAGGCCAACAGCGTCGCCTTGCTACGCGATGACGGGCAGGATACGCAGCGCGCCTTTGCCGGGGCGCAGTGGAACCTGCGGCGGTTGACCGGCATGGGTCAGATAGTCACGCTGACCGGGTTGGTGCGCGGCGATGCCTTCCACACCAACAACACCGATGCGACTACCACTCTGAGCTATCGCGGCAACGAAGGCTGGACGGCGCGCGGGGTTGCCACCGCTGCGCTTGATATTGAATGGCCGTTTGTGGGTCAGGCGTTTGGCGGAACGCAGGTATTCAAACCGCGCCTGCAATTCGTCGCCACCCCCAATATCCGCAACCTCGCCGTGCCCAACGAAGATTCGCGCGCGATCGATCTTGAGGATTCAAACCTGTTCGCGCTCAACCGCTTCCCCGGCTATGATCAGGTTGAAGACGGCACGCGGATGACCTGGGGGGTCGACTGGGAACTACAACGCCCCGGCTGGCGGATCAAATCGACCATCGGCCAATCGTTCCGCATCGAAGCGGAGTCGGATGGTCTGTTTCCCCAAGGCACCGGCCTGTCCGAACGGGTATCGGATTTTGTTGGGCGCACCGAAGTGCGGTTCCGCGACTTCGTGAAGTTCACGCACCGCTTCCGGCTCGACAAGGATAATGGTGCGATCCGCCGTAACGAGATCGACGCGGCGGTCGGATCGCGCCGCAACTATATTGAATTCGGCTATCTCCGGCTCAATCGCAACATTCAAACGGTCGAAGACCTGCGCGACCGCGAAGAACTGCGCGCCGCCGGCCGGGTTGCAATCGGACGCAAATGGTCGGTGTTCGGATCGGGCGTGTTCAACCTGACCGATGCCGAAGATGACCCGATCTTTATGCCCGACGGATTTGAACCGATCCGCACCCGGCTGGGCTTTGCCTATCAGGATGATACGATGGAATTCGGCGCAACCTGGCGGCGCGATTTCATCACTGCGGGCGATGCGCGGCGCGGCAGCACGTTTCAGGTATTCTTCGCATTGCGCAATCTGGGGTTCCGATAGCGCAGACGAATTGGCACATGAATTGGCAGCGCGGATAAATCGGTCTAAAGGGCACGCATCGGATAGCGAGCCGTGTTCTGACCAAGGTCGGACAAGGCTCAGCTTCCATTCAGCCCTGTTATGAAAGGGCTGGGCGTGCGTAACGGGTTGCGCAGAATTTTTCGACCATAAGGCGGGATTGATCGAGTGAATGTGAAGCTGTTTTCCAAGACCCAGTTGGGCAGAACCGCAGCCGCGATGGTGGCGGTGGGCCTTGTCGGGCTGGCGGTGGCGCCGGTCGCTGCTCCGGCGCAGACCGTAGCGGTGCCAACCGCCGATAATCCCTTTGGCCTGCCCGAAGATATCACTCTGTTCGGCAAGGCTGATCCCGACCGCCGCACGGCAACGGCGGTGGTCAATGGTTTTGTCATCACCGGCACCGATATTGATCAGCGCGTCGCGCTCGTCACCGCCGCATCCGACGCCCCGATCGAGGGCGAGGAATTGTTGCGACTGCGGGTGCAGGTGCTGCGCAACCTGATCGACGAAACGCTCAAGATTCAGGCCGCCGCCGCTGCTGACATGGCGGTAGCGCGCGAGGAGGTTGAACAAACCTATCAACAGCTCGCCGCGCAGAATTTCGGCAGTGAACCGAAGAAGATGGACGAATACCTGATCTCCGTCGGTTCCTCGCCCGCATCGCTCAAACGCCAGATCGAAGGCGAAGTGGCGTGGGAAAATCTGGTGCGGCGCAATATCATGCCGTTCGTCAATGTCTCGGCCGACGAGGTCAACGACGTCCTCCAACGGCTCAACGAAGCCAAGGGCACCGATGAATACCGGCTGGGCGAAATCTTCCTGACATCCACGGCGGAAAACCGCGCCGCGGTGTTGAACAACGCGCAGCAGATCATGGAACAATTGCAGGCGGGCGGCAGCTTTGTCGCCTATGCGCGGCAATTTTCCGAAGCGACCACTGCGGTGGTCGGCGGCGATCTGGGCTGGGTAAGGCTGGGGCAATTGCCGCCGCAGCTGGGTGCCGCAGCGCGAACGATGATTCCGGGACAATTACAGGGCCCGATCGAGATTCCCGGCGGTTTTTCGATCCTCTATCTGATCAACAAACGCCAGGTGCTGATGGCCGATCCCAACGAGGCACTGCTCAGCCTCAAACAGATCTCGATCAGTTTCGCTCCCGATGTGACGCAGGAACAGGCCGAAGCGCGGGTCACGCAATTTGGTGCCTATATCGAAAGTCTGCGCGGTTGCGGGGATGTGGAAGCCGGCGCTGCCGCAATCGGGGCCAATGTCGTCACGAACGAGCAGATCAAGGCCGCCACGCTGCCCGAACAGCTGCGCGCGATCATCCTCAACCTGCAGATCGGTCAGGCGACCCCATTGTTTGGCGGGATTCAGGAAGGCGTGCGGGTGCTGATGGTGTGCGGGCGTGATGATCCGGCAGATGCAGGCGCACCAACCTTCGCGGCGGTGATGGACCAGATCGAGGAGGAACGCGTCAACAAGCGCGCCCTGCGCTACCTGCGCGATCTGCGCAACGACGCCTATATCGAGTACAATTGAACGCGGCGCCCAAATCTCCGCCCGGCCCGCTGGCGATCACACTTGGCGATCCAGCCGGGATCGGGCCTGAGGTCATCCTTGGCGCGTGGGTGCGGTTGCGGGCAGAACGGCGCGCGCCGCCAGCCTTTGTGGTCGGCGGGCTGGAATTGCTGCGCGCGTGCGCTGAGAGGCTGCGGATCGACTGCCCGATCGTGCCGATTGCCGATCCAGCCGAGGCAATCGCCGCTGCGGCTGTAGGACTGCCGGTCTTGACCGGGCTTGATGGACCCTTGACCCCCGCTAGACCCTCTCCAGACGGTGCCAGACTGGCGCTTGCCTCGCTTAACCGGGGGGCAAAATTCGTGCTGGCCGAGGTCGCTGTAGGGCTGGTGACAGCGCCGGTGGCCAAGGGTGCCTTGTCCGCCATCGGCTGGGACTATCCGGGGCAGACCGAATTTCTCGCCGACGCCTGCGGCATGGGTTGGCGCGATGCGGTGATGATGCTGGCGGGGCCATCTTTGCGCACCGTGCCGCTGACCGTCCACGTGCCGCTGGCCAAGGTGTCGGGGCTGCTTTCGTCCGACCTTATCACCCACAAGGCGCGCATTGTCGCAGCCGGATTACGTCGCGATTTCGGGGTATTGTCCCCGCGCCTGGCGATTGCGGCGCTCAACCCCCACGCGGGCGAAGGCGGGCAATTCGGGGATGAAGAAGCGCGCGTGATTGCGCCTGCCATCGCCGCCTTGCAGGCTGAAGGGATCGCCGCCTTCGGCCCCGTCCCCGGCGATGCGCTGTTCACGCCAAGGATGCGCGGAACCTATGACGCGGCGCTGTGCATGTATCACGATCAGGCGCTTATCCCTCTGAAAGCATTGGAAGTTGATGAAGGCGTGAACGTGACGCTGGGCCTGCCGATCATCCGCACCTCACCCGATCATGGCACCGCCTTCGACATCGCAGGCAAAGGCGTCGCCGATCCCGGCGCGATGGCGGCGGCGATTGTGATGGCGGCGGATATGGCGAAGGCGCGGGCGGCGGCGCGTGCCTGACCTTCCCCCGATCCGTGAGGTTATTCAACGCCATGGCCTCGTCGCGTCCAAGGCGTTGGGACAGAATTTCCTGCTTGATGAACAGCTTCTGGCGCGGATCGCGGCGCTGCCGGGCGACCTTGCGGGCGCGCAGGTGCTCGAAGTCGGCCCCGGCCCCGGCGGGCTGACCCGCGCCTTGCTCAGGGCCGGAGCGCGCGTCACCGCGATCGAAATGGACCGCCGCTGCCTGCCCGCGCTGGCTGAACTGGGGGAGAGCTTCCCCGGACAACTGACTGTAATCGAAGGTGATGCGCTCAAAATCGATCACAACGCAGTGATGCTCGGCGCACCGTTCCACGTCTTGTCGAACCTGCCTTACAATGTCGGCACCGCGCTGTTCGTGCGCTGGCTATCGGGCGAAAATTGGCCGCCGCTGTGGCAATCGCTCACCCTGATGTTCCAGCGCGAAGTGGCCGACCGCATCGTGGCCGCAGCAGGCGATGATGCCTATGGCCGCCTCGCCGTGCTCGCCCAATGGCGCAGCGACGCGCGGCTGGCGATGAAAGTCCACCGCAGCGCCTTCACCCCGCCGCCCAAGGTGATGAGCGCGGTTGTCCACGTGACCCCCTCCGCGATGCCCGATGGCGTATCGGCCCGAATGCTCGAACGGTTGAGCGAAGCCGCCTTCGGCCAACGCCGCAAGATGCTGCGCCAGAGCCTGAAGGGCGTGCCGGGAGCGCTGGAGGCGCTGGCGGCGCTGGGGATCGACGAGACGCGGCGGGCAGAAACGGTGAGCGTGGCCGAGTTTATTGCTCTGGCGCGCGCGCAGGGTGCGCGGGCGGGTTAGCGATTGCGCGGATGACTTCTGCCCGTTGCAGCATCAAATCGAGAATTTCCGACCTTTCCGCCGCCCATTGCAAAACATTGGAAAACATGACGATTTCGATACCATCGACGCCATCCATCTGGACGCCATATTCCTTGTTGAGCAGATCCCACGATGCAGGCTCAATCGTCATTTTGTTGAACGGCAGAAACAGATCGCGGCAGCCATATTTGAACGGTGGCACGATCGACAGGGTCAGCCCATCGTCATGCACACCCAGCACAATCGGGGGGTGGCGGTTGGATTTGAGGTCGCCTGACAGGTGGCCAAAGCGAAAGCCGGGCTGCGAAATGCGCACCATCCCGGTCAGCTTTTTTGCAAGTGGTTCGCGCGGTTCAATCGCTGCATAGAGTAGTTCATACTCTCGCCAGCGCGAGTTGCTGGCGTGCATGATGTAAAACGCCAGCCCGCCGAAAAACGCGATGCTGAGCATTCCGACAATTGCCATGTAGACCTGCTCGATGAATGCCCCCATTTCACCCCCCCTGCAGCTACAAAGCCACCATGTAGTCGTATCCGCGTAAATCTAAACGAGAAAGATGGAAAAGAGGTTCACGCCGCCTTATTGCGCAACCGCCACGCGTGGAGCAGCGGTTCGGTATAGCCGCTCGGTTGCTCCACCCCCTTGAAGATCAAGTCCTTCGCCGCGCTGAACGCCGCGCCGTCTTCGTTCCCCGTCAGCGGCACATAGGGCGGATCGCCCGCGTTCTGGGCGTCGACCTTGGCGGCCATGCGGGTGAGCGAGTCCATCACCTGCGCTTCGGAAACCACTGAGTGCAGCAGCCAGTTGGCGATGTGCTGTGAGGCGATGCGCAAGGTCGCGCGGTCTTCCATCAGGCCGACATCATTGATGTCCGGCACCTTGGAACAGCCCACTCCCTGATCGATCCAGCGCACCACATAGCCAAGCAGCCCCTGGCAATTATTGTCGAGTTCCTCGCGCAGTTCCTCGTCCGACCAGTTTGCGCGCGCCGCCAGCGGGATCGTCAGCAGCGCGTCCAGCCCCGGCGCTTCGGGCAATTCCTTCTGCACCGCGAACACATCCACCGCGTGGTAATGCAGCGCGTGCAGCGTCGCGGCGGTGGGGGATGGCACCCACGCGGTGTTCGCCCCTGCGCGCAGGTGGCCGATCTTCTCGACCATCATCTGCCCCATCAGATCGGGCGCGGCCCACATGCCCTTGCCGATCTGCGCCTTGCCCGACAGGCCGTGTTTGAGGCCGATGGCGACGTTCCTTGCTTCATAGGCGCGGAGCCAGTCAGACCCCTTCATCGCGCCCTTGCGCAGCATCGGCCCGGCGCGCATCGAGGTGTGAATCTCGTCCCCGGTGCGATCAAGGAAGCCAGTGTTGATGAACACGATCCGGTCACGCACCGCGTGGATGCAGGCGGAAAGGTTGGCGCTGGTGCGGCGTTCTTCATCCATCACGCCCACCTTGATCGTGTGGCGCGGCAAGCCGAGCAGGTCTTCGACCGCATCGAACAGGTCATTGGTGAAGGCGCATTCTTCCGGCCCGTGCATCTTGGGTTTGACGATGTAGATCGATCCGCAGCGCGAATTGCCGAAGACGCCGTGGCCCTCAACATCGAGCGTGCTGATGGCAGAGGTGAACACCGCGTCCATGATGCCTTCGGGGATTTCCGAGCCGTCAGTCAGGCGAATCGCCGGGTTGGTCATCAGGTGGCCGACATTGCGCACGAACAGCAGGCTGCGGCCCGGCAGACGACCGCCGCCATGCGGATTGTCATAGACCTTGTCGCCCGCCAGCGTGCGCGTGAGAGTCTTGTCGCCCTTCTCGAAACTCTCCGAAAGATCGCCGCGGATCACGCCGAGCCAGTTGGTGTAGGCGAGTAGCTTGTCCTCGGCATCGACCGCAGCGACCGAATCTTCGCAATCGGCGATCGTGGTGAGCGCGGATTCGACCATGATGTCGGCGATCCCGGCGCGGTCAGTCCCGCCGACAGGAGTGGTGGAATCGAACACCACTTCGACGTGCAGGCCATTATTTTTTAATAATACACCCTTTTCAGTCTCGCCGATATGCTGCTCCGGGTCGGCCAGCGTGATGCCCTCGCGCGCGGTCAAATCCGCCCAGTTGGCGCCGCCTGCCAGCGGGAAAGCGTCGTCAAGAAACTGCCGCCCGCGCGCGATCACCGCCGCGCCGCGCGCCTCGTCATAGCCGCCTGGCTGTGCCGGAGGCGCATCGAGCACATCGGTGCCGTAAAACGCATCATACAGACTGCCCCAGCGCGCATTTGCCGCATTCAACAGAAACCGCGCGTTGAGGATCGGCACCACCAGCTGCGGCCCGGCCATCGTGGCGATTTCGGGATCGACATTCTGCGTGCCGATCTGGATATCACCCGGCTCGGGAACCAGATATCCGATGCTTTCGAGAAATGCCTTGTAAGCGACTGGATCATGAGGCTTTCCAGCCCGCGCGACGTGCCATGCGTCGATCTGCGCCTGTAATTCATCGCGCCTCGCCAACAGCGCCGCATTGCGCGGGGCAAACTCCGCCAGCAGTGCGGCAAAGCCCTGCCAGAATGCCGCAACATCGCGGCCCAGCGGGGTCAAAACTTGCGTTTCAAGGAAAGCCGCCAAGCGGGAATCAATCGCAATTCCGGCGCGGGTGGTCATGTCAGTCATTCAAGTCCTCGTGGTGCTGTCGTGGGGCAGACCTGGGGAGGAGAGGACGGCTGACCCTATGGCGCAGGGCTGCGCACTTTGCAACGGGTTGGACTGGCGCGCACACGCGGCTAGAGGTGGGGGATGACCGCGATCACACCGTCCGCCTTTGATGCCGCCGCCATGCTGGCGCAGGTGCAGGCGTGGAGCGCGATCAACACCGGCACCGGCAATCTGCCCGGCCTCGCCCAGCAGGCCGCCGCACTGGCTGAGGCTTTCGCCGCGCTGCCCGGCACGGTGGAGATGATCGTCCCCGCCCCCGTCACCGCGATTGCCGCCGATGGCAGCGCGTTCGACAAGCCGCACGGCCAGCATCTGGTGGTGCGGGTGCGCCCGCAGGCCAACCGCCGGATCCTGTTGACCGGGCATATGGACACCGTGTTCCCCGCCGATCATGCCTTCCAACACCAGCGCTGGCTGGACGATCAGACGCTGAACGGCCCCGGCGTGGCTGATATGAAAGGCGGGATCGCGGTGATGCTCCACGCGCTGATCGCGTTTGAGCAGACCGTCAGCGCCTCCAGCCTCGGCTATGACGTGCTGGTCAATGCCGACGAGGAAACCGGTTCCCTCGCCAGCGCCGCGCTGATTGCCGAACTGGCAGCAGGCAAACTCGCCGCGCTGACGTATGAGCCTGCTGCGCTCCCCGATGGGACGCTGGCGCATGAACGCGGCGGCACGGGCAATTATTCGATCACGATCACCGGCAAATCCGCCCACGCCGGGCGCAATCCGCATGAAGGGCGCAATGCGATTGTCGCCGCGGCTGATCTGATCCTGCGGTTAAAGGCGCTGGAGCGTGATGATCTCACCATCAACCCGGCCAAGCTGGAAGGCGGCGCGGCGAATAATGTCGTGCCCGATCATGCGGTGTTGCGTTTCAACATCCGCCCGAAATCGACCATGGCGATGGAAGGGTTCGAGCGTGATCTCAGCACTTTGCTGGACGATATTGAAACCGTTCATCAAATCACTACCCATCGCCACGGCGGCGTGACCCGTCCGCCCAAGAAGGTCGATGCCGCCGCGCAAAAGCTGTTCGATCTGGTGCGCCAATGCGGCGCCGAATTGGGGCAGGACATCCGCTGGCAATCGACCGGCGGGGTGTGCGATGGCAATAATATCGCAGCCTGCGGCGTCCCGGTGGTCGACACCATGGGCGTGCGCGGCGGCGCGATCCACAGCCCTGACGAATATCTGATCGTCCCCAGCCTTACGGAGCGCGCGGCGTTATCCGCCCGCGTGATCGAGCGCCTCGCAATGGGCCATTTAGAACAGGGAGCAATATCGTGACCTTCCGCCTGCGCGCCGCGCGTGCCGCCGATCTTGAGGCGCTTTACGAAATGGCCAAGCTGACCGGCGGGGGATTCACCAATCTGCCGCCAGACCGCGCCGCATTGAAGGCCAAGCTCGAACGCGCCGAGGCGGCCTTTGCCCGCGAGGCCGATGAGCTGGTGGACGAACAATTCGTGCTGGTGCTCGAAAACGCCCGCACCGGCACGGTGCGCGGCACCTGTCAGCTGATGACCAAGGTGGGCCAGCGCTGGCCGTTCTATTCCTATCGCCTCAACACCCTGACCCAGTATTCGCAGGAACTCGACCGCACCGTGCGCGCCGAGCTGCTCAGCCTCGTCACCGACCTTGAGGGGTCGAGCGAGGTCGGCGGATTGTTCCTCCACCCCAATGAACGCGCGGGCGGGCTTGGCCTGTTGCTCGCCCGGTCGCGTTATATGTTCGTGGCGATGCACCGCGCGCGGTTTGCCGATCGCCTTCTGGCGGAGCTGCGCGGGATCATTGACGAACGCGGCGGATCGCCGTTCTGGGACGGGGTCGCCGGCCGGTTTTTCGGGATGAGTTTTCAGGATGCGGATTATTTCAACGCGATCAACGGTAACCAGTTCATAGCTGATCTGATGCCCAAGCACCCGGTCTATATCGCGATGCTGGATGATGATGCGCGCAGCGTGATCGGCGTGCCCCACCCTACCGGACGCGCGGCGATGCGGATGCTGGAGAACGAAGGCTTCCGCCACGATGGCTATGTGGATATCTTCGATGGCGGGCCGACCATGGTTGCGCATACCGATGATGTGACCAGCGTGAAGGGCAGCGTGCGGGCGAGTGTAACCGCGCTTTCAGCCAGCGAAGGTGAGCGGGCGATCCTTGCCACCGGCCAGCTCGGCACCTTCCGCGCCTGCTTTGGTGCGAGGGTGCTGGACGCAGACGGCGGCATCGCAATCGATTCGGCCAGCGCTGATCTGCTTGATGTGAGCGAGGGCGATACCGTGTGGAGCGTGGCGCGATGAGGCACTGTCGTCATTGCGAGCCAGGGGCGAAGCAATCCAGAGCGTCCCGCGTGTCGCTCTGGATTGCCGCGTCGCCTGCGGCTCCTCGCAATGACAAAAGTTGGAACTTCTGAATGCTCACCGAAATCAATTTCGACGGGATCGTTGGCCCCAGCCACAATTATGCCGGCCTCAGCCTCGGCAATATTGCCAGCGCCAGCCATGCGGGCGATCCGTCTTACCCGCGCGCGGCGGCGTTGCAGGGGGTGGCGAAGATGCGCGGGAACCTCGCGCGGCTGGGTGTGCAGGGGTTCCTGCTACCCCTGCCCCGCCCCAACCATGCATTGGCGCAGGCGCTAGCATTGGACGGCAGCGAGCCGCCGCAATTGCGCGCCGCGCCGTGGTCGGCATCGTCGATGTGGACTGCCAATGCCGCCACCGTCAGCCCCGCCCCGGATACCGCCGACAGGCGTTGCCACCTGACGCCGGCCAACCTCGTCACCATGCTCCACCGCGCGCAAGAATGGCCCGATACAAAACGCCAGCTGGAAATCGCATTCGGCGATTCGCGGCACTTCGCCATCCACGATGCCGTGCCGCCCACCTTCGGCGATGAGGGCGCGGCCAATCATATGCGATTGTGCGAAAGCCACGCTGCGCAGGGTGTCGAGGTATTTGTCTATGGCAAACAGCCTTTTGAGACGGGGGGCGGGCGCTTCCCCGCGCGCCAGCACGAACAGGCCAGCCGTCTTGTCGCTCGCCGCCACGGGCTCGATCCGGCGCGCACTGTGTTCGTCGAACAGAATCCGGCTGCGATTGAAGCAGGCGCGTTCCACAATGATGTGGTCGCGGTCGCCAATGGCCCGGTGCTGTTCACCCATGCCGAAGCCTTTGCCGACCAGCAGCTGGCCTATGATGCAATCCGCACGACCTTCCCTGCGCTCGAAGTGGTCGAGGTGCCGTCGAGCGCGGTCAGCTTGCAGGAAGCGATCCGCACCTACCTGTTCAACGCGCAGCTCCTGACGCTTCCCGATGGCAGCATGGCGTTGATCGTGCCCGAGGAATGCCGTGAAAGCACCAGCGTATGGGCTTGGGCGCAAGCGATGCTCGCGAGCAATGGCCCGATCCGGCAGGTGATCCCGGTCGATGTGAAACAGTCGATGGCAAACGGTGGCGGCCCGGCCTGCCTGCGGCTGCGAGTGGTATGCGACCCGGCCACAGTCGATCCGCGCTTCCTGCTTACCGAAGCCAAGGCCGATCTGATCGAACGCACAATCGCTGCGCAGTGGCCCGAACAGATCGATCCGGCCGATCTGGGTTCGGAAAATCTCGCAAACAGCGTCATTTCGGCACGCCTCGCGCTGCTGGACACGCTTAATCTGGCCCAACTTGGTTAACGCGTTTGCACATTTCGCGACGCTGAGGGTAAGGTTTCCGCATTGTTAACGCGACTCTGCTCAGGCGGGGCCGCCAAGGATCGGAACACGCGATGCTGCGCAAACTTGGAAGGCTGTTCATTATCAAGAACCGCTTTGAGGCGTTCGCGATCATCTATGCGCTGGCACTTGGCGCAACGGCGCGGGGCAGCGCCTATCTGACCGAATATCCCGGCTTTGGCGGCAAACTGCTATTTCTGGCGACCACCGGGGCGGTGTTCCTCGGCGGGGCGAAGATCCTCGATTGCATCCGGCTGGAAAAAGAACTGGCCGAACTGCGCGGCGAAGGCGCAAAGTCCGAATAGAACTGTCGCGCGCACCGGGTACGCCCAAAGTGGTTCGCAACTGTAGTAAAGGTGGGGGTTTCTGTTGCTAGCTACCCCCGGAGCCCCGGAATCCGTTCTGTTGCCCGGTCGGTCCAACCGCGCTTTTTAGCCTAATAATATCAGGGCGTTAGCCCATCAATTACGCAGCGATTGCGAGTGCTTCGTTATCGTTGGCACTTATGGTTTTTGAGCCTTATGCGGGTTACTCAGCCCGGGCAAAAACTACGCTTTTCAACACACGTCGATCCTAGTTCGGCCCCATCAGAACTGGCGAAAAGTCGCCGTTTCTGGTGGAGCCGCCGGGTACTGCCCCCGGGTCCGTTGCATCTATTGCACGCAGCAATTTATCGCCATAGTCGGTTGCCCGACACCGCCGATATAGCGCGCCAATCCTGAATGTGAAGTGATCAGCCCTATTGTGCGTTCCCGCGAAGGCGGGAACCTCCCGGCAAATTAGCGCCAAGCCTTGGGAGGCCCCCACCCGCACGCGGGCTCACGCAGCAAAGGTTATTTCTTCAACGCATCGCGAATTTCGGTCAGCAGCTCCACCTCGGTCGGCCCGGCAGGTGCTGCCTCTTCGGGCTTGCTGAACTGCGCGCTGACCTTGGTCAGATAACGCACCATCAGAAAGATGATGAAGGCGAGGATCACAAAGTTGATCAGCACCGACACAAACGCCCCCAGCCCGATCACATTTGCGCCCGCTTCGCGCGCTGCGGCCAGCGTGGTGCCATCCGCAACTTCGCCTGACAGCACCAGATAACGATCCGAAAAATCGATATTGCCAAAGATCGCGCCGACCACCGGCATGATGATTTCGTCGGTCAGCGATTTGACGATTGCGCCGAATGCCGCGCCGATAATCACCCCCACGGCCAGATCCATGACATTGCCTTTGGCGATGAAAGCCTTGAAATCCGATAGCATATTGATCCCCTTTATCCGCTATTCTGCCCTTCTGGCACTCCACTTGCGCGCTGCCAAGCGCCAAGCTTTCCGCAGCCCGCCGCTTGAACCCGCAAAGTGGTGTGCTATATCCACAATACAGGAGTTGCCGCGCTGTCCGCTATTCGCGGGTCAGCGCCATCAGGAGGGATCATTTCGATGAAATTCACCACCATGCTGCGCGGCGCATTGGCCGCTGCCGCTGCGCTTAGCCTTGCCGCCTGCGGGATCAATTCAGTCCCCGCTGCCGAGGAGGAAGCCAAGGCCAAATGGGCCGATGTCGAAGCCCAGTTCCAGCGCCGCGCCAATCTCATCCCCAACCTTGCCGAGATTGTGAAGGGCGCGTCTGAAAACGAACAAACCATCCTGCGCGAAGTGACCGAGGCGCGCGCCAAAGCGACCAGCGTCAACATCACCGGCGATGATCTGAATGACCCGGCCAAGATGGAGCAATTCGCTGCCGCACAGTCGCAGATGAGCGCCGGGATCGGGCGTCTGCTGGCCAGTTTCGAAGCCTATCCGCAGATCCAGTCGAACCAGAACTATCTCGCGTTCCAGAGCCAGTTTGAAGGCACCGAAAACCGCATCGCGGTGGCGCTGCGCGACTACAACGAAGCGGTGCGCAAATATAACACCACGATCCGCACCTTCCCCGACACCATCGGCGCGAACATCATCCACGGCGCGGAACCGATGGTGCCTTACAAGGCGGTGACCGAAGGCGCCGAAGCCGCACCAACGCTTGATATGACGTCGAATTGATCGGCGTGTTTCGCCGCCTTGCGATAGTGCTCGCGCTGGCGGGGGTGTGGCTTGCCGCGCCCCTTGCCGCGCAGCCGCAATTCCCCGAACTCACCGGGCGGGTGGTCGATAATGCCGACATTCTGACGCCCGAGGCCGAAGCGGCGCTCACCGCCAAGCTGGAAGCGCTCGAAACCCAATCGCAGCGCCAGTTGGTGATCGCCACGATTCCCGACCTCAACGGCTATGACATCTCCGATTACGGCTATCAGCTCGGCCGTGCATGGGGGCTTGGTGATGAAAGCCGCAATGACGGCGCGCTGCTGCTGGTTGCGCCCAATGACCGCAAGGTGCGGATCGAGGTTGGCTATGGCCTCGAAGGCTATCTGACCGATGCGCTGTCGGCATTGATCATCCAGAACCAGATCCTTCCCGCTTTCCGCGACGGGGATTTCCCCGGCGGGATCGAGGCAGGCACCGACGCGATTATCACCCAGTTGCAATTGCCCCCCGAAGAAGCGGCGCAAATCGCCGCGGATGCGGGCAAGAAACGCGCAGGCGACGGCGGATTTCCCGTGGGCGTGCTGATCTGGCTGGCGTTCATGGTCTTCTTTTTCATCCTGCCGATCATGTCCGGGCGCAGGCGGCGGCGCAAATACCGTTCCAAGGGCGCTGGCCCGTGGGGAGCGCGCGAAGGTTCGCTGGGCCGCGACATGGGCGATACCGCGCGCGACATTATCCTGTGGGAAGTGGGCAGCGCGATTTTGCGCGGCGCGCTGTCGGACGGCGATGATGATGGCTGGGGCGGCGGCGGCTTTGGCGGTGGATTCGGCGGCGGTGGGGGCTTTTCCGGCGGCGGTGGTTCATTCGGCGGCGGCGGCGCATCGGGGGGGTGGTAGAAAATGGCCTATCTTGATGATGCCGGGCGCAAGCTGGTGGCTGACGCCGTGACCGCAGCCGAGGCGCAGACCTCGGGTGAGATTGTGACCGTGCTGGCTGACCGATCCGATGGCTATACCGATGTCGCATTGCTGTGGGCGGTGGGCGCGGCGTTCACCGTGATGAGCCTGTTCGCAGCCTTTCCGCTCCCCTTCCTTGACCTGTGGGATCGCCTGATCGGTGGCTGGGGCCATCAATGGAGCACTGGCGAGCTGGCCAGCATGGTGATCGGGTTGGGTCTCATCACCTTCCTTGCCGCGATGCTGGTGCAGCAGTGGGAGCCGCTCAAATTCACGCTCATCCCCGGCCCCACCAAGACCATCCGCGTTCACGCGCAGGCGGTGCGCCAGTTCAAGGTGGGCGCGGATCGCCGCACCACCGGGCGCACCGGGGTAATGATCTATCTGTCGATGCGCGAACACCGCGCGGAAATCATCGCCGATGAAAGCATCGCTACGGTTGTCTCCGCCGAAGTGTGGGGCGAAGCGATGGGCGATATGCTGATCGAAATCCGCAAAGGCCGGATTGCCGAAGGGCTGGCGGTGGGCATCGGCGATGTCGGCTTTGTGCTGGCGCAGCATTTCCCGCGCGGCGCGGATGATGTGAACGAACTGCCTGATCGCCTGATCGAGGTTTAGGCACCCGTTCCCTCAATTCGCGCTTGACCCGTTCGACCTGAGCCTGTCGAAGGGCGCTCGCTGTGCCGACCATGCTTCGACAAGCTTAGGATGAACGGGGACTCTCATCTTGCAAAAAGACCGCGACGCTGACCTGCCGGAACAGGTGATGTGGGAAGGCCGCTTTATCACCGCCAAGAAACGCGGGCGGTGGGAATATGTCGGGCGCGCACGCGGCATTCGTGCGGCGGTGATCATCGCGCTGGATGATGATACCGACGGCACCCGCCACGTCATTCTAGTCAGCCAATACCGCGTGCCGTTGGGCCGGTTCTGCCTGGAGTTGCCGGCCGGTCTGGTCGGCGATGATGCCGGCGGCGAAGGCGAAGATGCACTCACCGCCGCCGCGCGCGAGCTGGAGGAGGAAACCGGCTACCGCGCCGCACGGCTGGAGGTGCTGGGCGAATTCTATTCCTCACCCGGCATGGTGTCCGAAGCTTTCACCCTGCTGCGCGCGCGCGACCTTACCCGCGCCGGTGAAGGCGGGGGGACTGAAGGCGAAAACATCACCGTCCACCGGGTCGCCTTGCGCGATCTTTCGCGCTTCGTCGCTGAATGGCGGCGCGCGGGCCACGCGGTGGACGTGCGCATCGCAATGTTACAAACACCGGAATATTTGGGAGAGGATTGAATTATGGCAGGACGGGTAGCGGGCAAGCTCGCATTGGTAACCGGCGGTGCGCAGGGGCTGGGCCGCGCGCATTGCATCCGGCTGGCGCAGGAAGGCGCGCGGGTGCTGGCGACCGATATCAACGCTGCGGGGGCGCAGGAAACAGCGGCGCTGATCAACGCCGAAATGGGCGCAGGCACCGCCTTTGCCATCGCGCATGACGTGACCGATCCGGTGCAGTGGGAAGCCGCAGTCGATGCCGCGCGCGAACACCTCGGCGGGCTTAACGTGCTGGTCAATAATGCCGGGATCGGGGTGGCGGGCAATATCGAAACCTGCGATTTTGCCGATTGGCAGCGGTGTTTCGACATCAACGTCAATTCGATTTTCCACGGCTGTCAGAAAGCCCTGCCGCTGATGCGCGAACACGCGCCCGGGTCGATCATCAACATTTCGAGCATCGCGGGCCTGATCGCGAGCGATACCATGCCCGCCTACAATGCCTCAAAAGCGGCGGTGTGGATGCTGTCAAAGTCGATTGCGCTGCATTGTGCGAAGAAAAACATGAACATCCGCTGCAATTCGGTGCATCCGACCTTTGTCGACACGCCGATCCTTGACGGGACCGCCAAGGCGGCGTCGCTCGAAAAGGGTGTGTTGCTGGAGAAGCTGGCGCGGCAGATCCCGCTCAAATTCGTGGGCGAGCCCAACGATATCGCCAATGCGGTGCTCTATCTGGCGAGCGACGAAAGCCGCTTCATGACCGGGGCTGAACTGAAACTGGATGGTGGCATCAGCGCCATGTAATACCAAAGCGCGATGAGCGCGGCTCATCGGGTTTTGGTTAAGCATATCCAGCGCGTGATGCGTCAGCATCTTAGCGCGCTGGTATAAGCGCCGGGCAGGCGGGAGTCTTTTTCTCTCGCGGCAGATTGCTTCGCAATCGCCTGCCGAGGGGGCGGCCTTCCGGCCGGCGGGCGGTTGCCCTTGCGGACCTTGCAAGGCCCGAACTGGGTAATTCCGCTCCGCCTGTCAGCCGGTTGGCTTAATCCGCGATCAGCGCGACGGCGAGGTAGATCAGTACCGGGGCGCCGAAGCCGAACAGGGTGGCGGCGACAAAGCCGATCCTCACCAGCATCGCATCAATGCCGAAATAGTCGGCAATCCCGGCGCACACGCCGAACACCTTGGCGTTGGGCTTGTCGAGGTGGAAGCTGGCGCGCGGCGGCTTGCCACCGGGGGTGTTGGTGATGTTGCTCATGTCAAAAATCCCTCATATCCGAATAGTGAAGCAGGCGCGGCGGGTTACGCCATCATGCCGGGGCTGGCGGGGATGATCGCATAGGCGAAGCTAGCAACCGTCAACACGACAGCAAAGGCGGCAGAGACGAAGCGGGCACTGGTTTCGGGGCCGAACATGGGAAATGATCCTTTTATGAAAGTTGGGTGAGGGCAGGCTCAGGCAACAAGGCCGGGGCTGGCAGGCACGATCGCATAGGCAAAAAACGCGGCCGAAATGACGACCGAGAAAGCGGCGGCGAACAGACGGTTTGAAACTTCCTGGGCAAACATGGTGGTAACTCCTTGGTGTATTTTACTGTCCGGCGGGACCATCCCGGGGACGCAGAACACTTTGCACGGGCCGTGCCAAACTCGGAAAATGGCTGATTTGTGCCATTTCCTTGCTTTCGCCCCCGCGACAACCCGTTCAGACAAACGAAAGCTTGGGAATTTTCACCAAGGATTGGGATTGCGGATTTCGAGCGCCCCCACTGGCCAAATCGCGCCCCTGTGCTACCCGCGCTGACACGATGGCGCTCAGCAAAATCAGCCTTGAAAATGTCCGCAATCACGCCGCGACCACGCTGGCGGATACGGCGCATTTCAACCTGCTGGTGGGCGAGAATGGGGCAGGCAAGACCAACCTGCTCGAAGCACTCTCACTGCTGGGGCCGGGACGCGGGCTGCGGCGCGCCAACCTTGGCGAGGTGGCGCGCAGGGCTGCGCCAGACGACCCGCCACTACCCTTTGCCATCGGGGCGAGCCTGACCGAAGCGGGCACCATTTCCGCGCGGCTCGGCACCTATACCGAAGCCGGGCAACCCGGACGGCGGCTAGTGCGGGTCAATGGCGCACCTGCCAGCGCGGCGAGCCTGGCGGAATGGCTGGCGCTAAGCTGGCTGACCCCGGCGATGGACGGATTGTTCACCGACAGCGCGGGTGCGCGGCGGCGATTCATCGACCGCATGGCGCTCGCCATAGCGCCCGACCATGCGCGGCGGGTGAATGCGCTGGAAACCGCCTTGCGCGAACGCGGGCGCGTGCTGGAAAGCGGCGGCGATCCGCATTGGATGGACGCGGTGGAGGCGCAGGTGGCCGATCACGGCGCGGCGGTGGCGCGCACCCGCGCCGCATTGGTGGCACGATTGGCGGACGAACTTTCCGCCCTGCCACCCGAACCCTTCGCCCGCCCCGCGCTGACCTATCGCCCCGGCGGGCCGGTGGACGAGGTGGCCCTGCGCGCAGACCTCGCCCGCAATCGCCCGCGCGACCGGGCGGCGGGGCGCGCGCTGACCGGGCCGCAGCGCGATGAATTGGAGGTGGTGATGGCCTCCACCCGTCAGCCCGCCGCATCGTGTTCAACCGGCGAGCAAAAGGCGATGCTGATTGCGATCACGCTCGCCCACGGCGTGCTTGCCTCAGCCGGGCGGCCCAGCGTGCTGCTGCTCGATGAAGTCGCCGCGCATCTCGACCCGGTGCGCCGCGCCGAATTGTTCCGCCGGTTGCGCGAAGGGCGGGCGCAGGTGTGGATGACCGGCACCGAGCTTGCCCCCTTCGACGCGATCAGGGGTGAGGCTGCGATCTGGCGGGTCAGCGGGGGGGAAGTGGAAAAAATGTGAGTCCCCGCGCAGGCGGGGAGCTCAGGCCTGGACGCACGAGGCCCCCGCCTTCGCGGGGGTGCGCAATTGGTTGCTTCTTCTCCGGCAAAGCCTCCGCAACCTCGCCCAAAGTCGCCGCGACCAGCCGTTCGATCCCTTCAGCCGTGGGGTGGATCCGGTCAGACTGGAACAGCTCCGGCTCGCGGTAGATTTCCTCCAGCCAGAACGGGATCAGGTCTGCGCCATATTCGCTGGCAAGATCGCGGTAGAGCGCATCAAACTGCGCCTGATATTCCGGCCCGTAATTCGGCGGGCTGCGCATTCCCATCAGCAACACCGGAATATCGCGGGCGCGCAATTCATCGAGCATCTTGGCCAGATTGGCCTTGGTTTCATCTGGCGACAATCCGCGCAGCAGATCATTCCCGCCCAGTTCAAGGATGAACAGATCTGGCTTGCGTTCTTGTGCATCGAGCGTGAAGGCCAGCCGTTGCAGACCGGCTGCGGAGGTATCGCCCGAAATCCCGGCATTGGTGATCGCGGCATTGATGCCTTTCACCCGCAAGGCCGCTTCCAGCCGCGCCGGGTAGCTTTGCGCCGGATCGAGGCCGTATCCGGCAAACAGGCTATCCCCAAAGGCGATAATCCGCCGTTCCAGCCCCATCACCGGGATCGCTGGCAGGGCCGCAGCCTCCGCTGCTGATGCTTGGGGCGAGCGGGTCGCATCCTCGCCCGCGCTGTCGCTGCACGCTGCCAAGATTAGGGGCAACACCAGCGCAAACGCGCCAAACCCTGCAATATTCGACCAACCGCGCTTGTGCATCCGTGAACCTCCCCTGCGAGTAACTTGCCCGCACCCCATCAACTATGCCATCGGAAACCTGTGACAAGTCCCTCTCTCGCGATCAGCGCCCGCAACCTTACCCTCACCCTCGGCAGCCAAGCTGCGCCGGTCACGATCCTGCGCGGGATTGATCTGGACGTTGCGCGCGGTGAGGTGGTGGCGCTGCTTGGCCCATCGGGTTCTGGCAAAAGCTCGCTGATGGCGGTGCTGTCGGGGCTTGAACGCGCCAGCGGTGGCAGCGTGATGGTGGCGGGCGCGGATTTCGCCGCCTTGTCCGAAGATGGCCTTGCTGCCGCGCGCCGGGGGCGGATCGGGATTGTGCTTCAGGCGTTCCACCTGCTCCCCACCATGACAGCAGCCGAAAACGTCGCCACCCCGATGGAACTCGCCGGAATGGCCGACGCCGCGCCGCGCGCGCAGGCGGAACTTGCCGCTGTCGGCCTTGGCCACCGCACCGGGCATTATCCCACCCAGCTTTCGGGCGGCGAACAGCAACGCGTCGCCATCGCCCGCGCCACAGCGCCGCGCCCCGATCTGATCTTCGCTGATGAACCGACCGGCAATCTTGACGCCGCCACCGGGGAAGAGATCATCAACCTGCTATTTGCCCGCCGCGCCGAAACGGGGGCAACGTTGCTGATCATCACCCACGATGCCAGCCTCGCCGCGCGCTGCGAGCGGGTGTTGACGATGGCCGACGGGGTGATCGTATCGGACACCGCGCCAAGCGCAGCTGACGCAGCATGAGCCTGCCGTTCAAAACCGCATGGACAATTGCCCGGCGCGATCTCAACGCCCGGTTCCGGGGCTTGCGCTTGCTGCTGGTGTGCATTTTCCTCGGCACCGCCGCGCTCGCCGCGATTGGCACGCTGACATCGGCGATCGAACGCGAATTGGCCTCATCCGGGCAGGAGCTGCTCGGCGGTGATCTCGAAGTCGAAATCTGGCAGCGCGACCTTGCCCCCGATCAACGCGCCGCGCTGGAGGAATATGGCGAGGTTTCGAGCGGGTTCCGGTTGCAGGCCATGGCCAGCACGGCGCAAGCCGCCGCGCCGATTGAGCTCAAGGCGGTGGACGCCAAATGGCCGATGTTCGGCGCGCTGGTGCTGGCTGACGGGCGCGAGGTTGGCGCGCCTTCGGGCAGCAACGCATGGATTGCACAAACCGCGATTGACCGGCTCGGCATCGCCGTGGGTGACAGTTTTACCGTCGGCACCGCCACCCTGACAGCCGCTGGCGTGATCAAGGACGAGCCTGATCGCCTGTCCGAAGGGTTCCAGATGGGCCCGACGGTGATCGTCGCGCAAGGCGTGCCTGCCGCCGCCGGATTGCTGCAGCCCGGCGCGCTTTATCAAAGCAAGCACCGCGTCGCCTTCGCCAATCCCGCGCGCGATCCCAAGGCGGTTGAGGAAGCGCTGACAGATGCCTTCCCCAATGCCGGGTTCGACATCCGCACCCGCGACCGCGCATCGCCCAGCACCGACCGGTTCGTGCGGCAGATGAGCGATTTTCTCACGCTGGTGGGGCTGGCTGCGTTGGTGATCGCGGGCATCGGGATCGCGGGCGGGGTGTCGTCCTATCTCGATCAGCGCCGCACCAGCATCGCCACGCTGAAAGTGCTGGGCGCGACATCGGGCGATATCGTGCGCATCTATGCAATGCAGATCGGGGTTGCGGCGCTGGTGGGGAGCCTTGCCGGGCTGGCCGCGGGCGTGCTGATCACGCCCGTGTTGGGTGCGGCGTTGCAGGGGCTGCTGCCGGTGGAAAGCGGGTTTATCATCGCCCCGGCCCCGCTGGCGCTGGCGGCGGCCTATGGCTTGCTGGTCGCCTTTGCATTCGCCGCTGCACCCTTGCTGCGCGCGCGCAGCTATCCAGCGATGGCGCTGATGCGGTCGGGGATTGTGCCGCTGGGGCGTGACAGACGCGCGTTGATTGCCACCGGGCTGGGGATCGCCGCGATCTGCGCGCTGGCGCTGCTGACCACCGCGCAACCGCGACTTTCGGGTGGGTTCCTGATCGGCGCAGGCGGTGCGCTGGCGCTGTTGGCAGGGCTCGGCTGGGGCATCCAGCAACTCGCCCGCCGCCTGCCGCGTCCGGCAAATCCCTTGTTGCGCAGCGCATTGTCGAACATCCACCGCCCCGGCGCGCCGACCGGGGCGCTGGTCACGGCGCTGGGATTTGGCCTTGCCGCCTTCGTGCTGCTGGCCGCCGTGCAAAGCGCGATTGACGGCAATATCCAAAGCCGCGTGCCGCGCGATGCGCCCGATTACTTCGTGCTCGACGTGCCGCGCGATAAGGAGCCGCGGTTCTTCGATCTGATCCAGCAGGATTTCCCCAAGGCCGCGATCCGCACCGTGCCGACCATGCGCGGCGCGGTGCTGGCTTTCGGGCCGAAGGACGCGATGGTGCGGGTTGCCGATCTGGATCAGATTCCTGACGGCGCGTGGGGCCTGCGCGGCGAACGCGGGCTGACCTATTCGGACACGCTGCCGCAGGGCAACCGCGTGGTGGCGGGCGAATGGTGGAGCCCGATGCACGATGGCGAGCCGCTGGTGTCGATGGACGTTGATCTGGCCAAGGCCGCCGGGCTGGAGGTGGGCGATTACATCACCATCGGTATCCTGGGTGTGGAACGCACCGCGCGCATCGCATCGCTGCGCAAGATTGACTGGGAAAGCATGGGGTTCAACTTCCTGCTGGTGTTCAGCCGCAATGCGATCAGCGATGCGCCGCACAATCTGTCGGCCACCATCGACCTGCCCGAAGGCGCGGATAGCGACGCGCGCGGGCGGCTGCTGCGCGCATTGGTCAAGGAAATGCCGTCGAGTTCGGTGATCGAAGTCGGCAGCATTCTGGACGAAGCGCGCACCATCCTTGAACAGGTAAGCCTTGCAACGCTGGCGGCGGCGGCGGTGACTGTGCTGGCGGGGCTGGCGGTGCTGATGGGCGCAATCGCGGCGGCGCGGGCGGCGCGCACCTATGACACGGTCATGCTGCGGGTGCTGGGCGCCAGCCGACGGCAGATATTGCTGTTGCAACTGGCCGAATATGGCCTGATCGCGGGCGTGCTGGCGCTGGTGGCGCTGGGGCTCGGATCGGCATTGGCGTGGGTGGTGATTACCCAGTTGTTCAGCTTCGACTGGCTGCCCGATTGGGGTCAGGTGCTCGGCGTGCTCGGGTTTGGCGTGGCGCTGGTGCTCGCCTTCGCCCTCGCCGGATCGCTGCCGTTGCTGCGGGCGAAACCGGCGCAGGCGCTGCGGGAGCTGTAACCCCCGGCAGCGCCCGCGCGGGCGGCCTCAGGCGAAAACGTCTTCGGCGTAGGGATCTTTCGGATCTTGGCCGAAGCGGTTGGAGCCTGCCGTTCCCGGCAACAACATCAGTACAAACAATGCGATGCTGGCGAGAAACCCGACGAACGGCACCAAACCGCCAACAACGAGGCCGAGATACCACCAGCCTGACATGTCGCGATCATGCAGCCGCCGCACAGTTACCGCGATATTCGGAATGAAGGCGGCCAACGCGTATATGCCGTAAAGCACAACTCCCACCGCTGAGAGGCCCATTCCGCCTTGCATCATCGCTTCGATTGCGGCGGCATCCGCGTTCGGATCACCCGCAGTGGCAATGCTCGCGCTGATGAAGCTGAAAAAGAATGGCCCAGCCAGCACCGCTGCCACCAGAAGATTGAGAAGCGCGAACATCCAGAATTCCTTGCGCCGTGAGCGCCCCTGAAAATCGGCATACCGTTTGAACGGCAAAATCATCCATTCCATCATGTGATCCCCTTCGCCCTAATGAAGCCTTGCAAATCAACACAATCGCGCGCGCAACGCAAACATAAAAAAAGCCCCGCGCATCAACTGCGCGGGGCCTCTTTTGCTTGTCAGCCTGTGCGTGGGCTCAGAACTTGAAGCGCACCAGACCGCCGTAGGTGCGCGGCTGGTTCGGATAACCCGAAACAGAACCTGCCTGTGCGGTGGTGTCGAATACCGTGATGATGTATTTATCATCAAGCAGGTTGCGCGCCCAAGCGCCCACTTCCAACCCGTTATCGAGCTGCAGAATCATCGAGGCGTTCACCAGATTCACTTCAGTATTGAAGATCTGGGTGTTGCCCTGACTGACATTGAAAGTCGGCAAACCATTGTTGATTGGCGTGTTGCTTTCATGGCTGAAATCGACGCGCGTCATCAGCTTGTTGCCGCTCGCCCCGAATTCGTGGGTGTAGGTTGCCGAGGTGGAAAGGTTCCACGCCGGAATTCCGCCGGGACGCTGACCGCTAAGATCACCCACCGGGCTTTCGAGGAAGCTGTTGAACAACGGATCAAGATGCGTCACCGCGAAGGTCATCACCAGCCCGTCAGTCGGCCTGATCGTGGTATCAAGCTCAAAGCCCTTCACCGATTGCTTACCAGCATTGTTAAGCTGGAAGCCAGTGCCGGTGAACACGATGCTTTGGAAGCCTTCGATCGTCTGGTCGAACAACGCGAGGTTGAAGCCAAAGCCCGGCCACTGCGCCTTCACGCCGATTTCATAGACTTCGGCCTTTTCCGGCCCGGCAAAACGCGACCCGGTGCCGAGGTTGGGCACCGCCAGTCCGGCATCGCGGATTGGCGAGGACGGAGCAAGGATGGTCGAACCGCCCGGCCCGGGGATGAAATCGCCAAACACCGGACGGCTATCACGCGACAGGTTGACCGAACTTGCCTTGAAGCCGGTCGAGTAGCTGGCGTAAACATTGACCTCGTTTGAAACCTGATACGACGTGCGCAGCAGGTAGGTGAACTTATCATCATTTGTCCGCCCCGGCTCAACCGCGTTGGGCAGAGCAAGGAACGGCGGCTGGAATTGCAAGGGGGTCAAGCCAAGCAGCGGATTGGTCGCCGGATTAATTGCCTGTCCGGCAATGGCGTTGAAGATCGGGGCCGTCGCAGGGTTGCTGGCAAACCCGGAAATCACCGCCGGCGTCACCTGGCTCGGTGGGATCGCGAGTGTCTGCGCGATACCACCAACAATGAAGGCATCGACCAGATTGATGTTTGACAATTCATCGAACGATTGCTGGGCGAATGCAAAGTTCTTTTTATCATCAGTGTAGTTGAACCCGGCGGTAAACACGAGGCCGTCAACCGGCTCCAAATCCACGGTGCCGAATACAGACCAAGCTTCATTGTCCATAGAGAACTGCTCGGCAGTCAGGGCGCCGGGCGAGAAAATGCTGTTCTGCGGAAGGCCCAGCGCGCCTTCAACGAAGCTGAGGGTGCCCGGCACACCACCCCCCGCCAACAGATCGAAGAACGCGCGCGAATTTACCCCTGTGGTCAAACCGCTGTTTTGCGTAACCGTCTCGTCGAAATAAAACCCACCTAAAAGGAAATTGATCGGCCCATCAAAGTCGGACGCGATGCGCAGTTCCTGGGTAAAGGTTTCAACCGCCTGATCACGAAGCTCGTTCACGATGTCGGCACTGGAGAAATCAACGTCCTGATCGACAAAGTTATCAAGTTCACGATAAGCAGTGATTGATGTCAACGTCAGACTGCCGACATTCCAATCAACCTGCACCGAACCGCCGTAATTTTCGACTTCGTTGACCGGAACCTTGTTGAGGAAGGTGTTGAAGCTGAAGAAATCAGTATCCAGCTGACCGCCAACCGCAAAAGTAGCCCCGGCCGTGGGCCCGGCCACCAGCGTGCTGACCATACAACATGCTTCGTCAATCTTGCTGTAATCGGCGATCGCACGGATTTTGAGATCAGCCGTCGGTTCGATCAGCAACTGGCCGCGCGCCGACCAGCGGTTGCGGTCGGAGATATCTTCGCCCAGATTGACGATTTCGGCATAGCCATCACGCCGGTTGTAGCTGCCGTCCAATGAAAACGCGATATTTTCGCTGATCGGGCCGGTAATTTCACCCTTGAGCACGACCGCATCATAATTACCGTAGCTGGCTTCAACCTGGCCGCCGAATGTGTATTGCGGTTCCTTGGTCACGACCGAAATCACGCCAGCGCTGGCGTTCTTGCCGAACAGCGTCGATTGCGGCCCGTTGAGCACTTCGATGCGCTGAACCATGTTAAGATCGGACAGCGAAGCGGCCGAACGCGAACGGAACACACCGTCGATGAACACGCCGACCGACGGTTCGACCCCGAAATTGTTGCTCCCGTTGCCAAAGCCACGGATGATGAAGGTGGTCGACGAAGCATTCTGCAACTGGCTGACCCGCAGCGACGGCGTGACCGTCTGCAGATCGAGCACGTCGCGGATCTGCGCGTTTTCCAGCGTTTCGCCGCTGGTCACCGATACCGAAATTGGCACTTCCTGCAGCGTCTGTTCGCGCTTGGATGCTGTCACGATAATGACGTTGCCGCTTTCCGGTGCCTCGGCTTCGGGCGTCTCATCTTGCGCAAAGGCTACGCCCGGTGCCGCAAGCGCAAAAGCCGCCGCACCAGCAAGCAGGGTGAAACGATATGATCCGGCAAAGCCGGTGGTGGTCGAACGCATGGAAGCTCCTCTCCTAAAATCCCGCGACCCCGGCGCCGGTTAGGGCCCGCATCTCAAGATGCGTTCTCTCCCGTGGTCGTGCAGCGCCGGTGATAAGCCAGCGTTGCGCCCGCAGCAAGCCGCAGACCCACGCTTTTCCAAGGCAAACCGGCAGAGTGTTGCGCAAGAGTCACACCGCCACGCCCACCGCCCATCGCTTCGTAAAGCCCTGCGCTTGCCCCGCGCGCGCGCTTGCGCTAGGCGGCGCGGCAATGTTGCATCGCAGCACTCCGGCGCGTCTGTGGCCCATGCCGTAGCGTCAAGGTCTGTCGCTAACTCGCCACAAACACCGCCTAACGCATCGTGCCCGGCGCGCGCTGCCCGTATTTCATGCACCGGACGCCCCGCGACCGGCTTTTTTACCGGAAGTTTCCCGAATGTCGTCTGCCCTGAGAAATATCGCGATTATCGCCCACGTTGACCACGGAAAGACCACGTTGGTCGATCAGTTGTTCCGCCAATCGGGCACCTTCCGCGAAAACCAGCGGGTCGAAGAACGGGCAATGGATTCGGGCGATCTGGAAAAGGAACGCGGGATCACGATTCTGGCCAAGTGCACCAGCGTCGAATGGCATGGCGCGGATGGCGCCACCACGCGCATCAACATCGTCGACACCCCCGGCCACGCCGATTTCGGCGCGGAGGTGGAACGTATCCTCAGCATGGTGGATGGCGTGATCCTGCTGGTCGACAGCGCCGAAGGCGCGATGCCGCAGACCAAGTTCGTGACCGGCAAGGCACTGGCGCTGGGCCTGCGCCCGATTGTCGTCGTCAACAAGATCGACCGTCCCGATGGCCGTCCACAGGAAGTGCTGGACGAAGTGTTCGATCTGTTCGTCAGCCTTGATGCTGCCGACGATCAGCTCGAATTCCCGGTGCTCTATGCATCGGGCCGCGATGGCTATGCCAGCGAAGATCAGGATCGCCGCGAAGGCAGCCTGGCCCCGCTTTTCGAAAAGATCATCGAACACGTCCCCGCCCCCGGCCTCGACCCGAACGCGAAGTTCAGCTTCCTTGCCACGCTGCTTGATCGCGACAACTTCATGGGCCGCGTGATTACCGGCCGGGTGCAGTCGGGCACGATCAAGGTCAATGATCCGATCCACGCCATCGACATGGACGGCAAGGTGATCGAAGTGGGCCGCGCGACCAAGCTGATGAGCTTTGACGGGCTGGAACGCGTGCCGGTGGAAACCGCACAGGCGGGCGACATCATTGCTCTGGCGGGCCTTGAAAAGGCGACCGTGGCCAACACCATCTGCGATCCTTCGGTGTCCGAACCGATTGCCGCCCAGCCGATTGACCCGCCGACGCTGGCGATGCGTTTTTCGGTCAATGACAGCCCGATGGCCGGGCGCGAAGGCACCAAGGTGACCAGCCGCATCATCCGCGACCGGTTGCTGCGCGAGGCCGAAACCAACGTCGCCATCCGCGTCACCGAAAGCGAAGACAAGGACGCCTTCGAAGTCGCCGGGCGCGGCGAATTGCAGTTGGGCGTGCTGATCGAAACGATGCGCCGCGAAGGCTTCGAACTCGGCATCAGCCGCCCGCGCGTGCTGTTCCGCGAGGAAGATGGCAAGCGCATGGAGCCATACGAAACCGTGGTCATCGACGTGGATGACGAACATTCGGGCACGGTCGTGGAAAAGATGCAGCGCCGCAAGGCTGACCTCACCGAAATGCGCCCGTCGGGCGTGGGCAAGACCCGCATCACCTTTTCCGCCCCGTCACGCGGGCTGATCGGCTATCACGGCGAATTCCTGTCCGACACGCGCGGCACCGGGATCATGAACCGCTTGTTCGAAAAATACGGCCCCTACAAAGGCCAGATCGAAGGGCGGCAGAACGGCGTGCTGATCTCGAACGGCGATGGCGAAGCCAATGCCTATGCGCTCAATATGCTCGAAGAACGCGGCGAACTGTTCGTTGCCCCGCAGATGAAGCTGTATGAAGGCATGATCATCGGCGAAAACGCCAAGCCCGACGATCTCGAAGTCAACCCGATGAAGGCCAAGCAGCTTTCCAACGTGCGATCATCGGGCAAGGACGAAGCGATCCGCCTGACCCCGCCGCGCCGGATGAGCCTGGAACAATCCATCGCCTATATCGACGACGATGAAATGGTCGAAGTGACCCCGCAATCGATCCGTCTGCGCAAGGCGATCCTCGACCCCAACGAACGCAAGAAAGCACGCCGCCGCAAGGACGGCTGATCGGCGCAGGCGGGAAAAAATCCCGGCCAGCGGTGGCCAAGCGCCCGCGCGCTTGTTACCCACCGCGCCATGAACGCTTATACCCTCGCTTCCCTCGCCGCCTATTTCATCCTGATGCTCGCCATCGGGCTTTACGCCTGGCGCAGATCGACCGGGGATTCTGCCGGCTATCTGCTGGCAGGGCGCAACCTGCCGCCATCGGTCGCGGCACTCAGCGCAGGCGCATCCGATATGTCGGGATGGCTGCTGCTGGGTCTGCCGGGCGCGCTGTATGCCACCGGGCTGGTCGAAGCGTGGATCGGGATCGGGCTGTTCATCGGCGCGCTCGCCAATTGGGTGCTGGTTGCCCCGCGACTGCGCGAACAGACCGAGCGGATCGGCAACGCGCTCACCATCCCGCAATTCCTCGCCAACCGCTTCCCCGAACGCGGCACCGCGCTGCGGGTGACATCGGCAATCATCATCGTCGCCTTCTTCACCGTCTATACCGCGGCCGGCCTTGTCGGCGGGGGGAAGCTGTTTGAAACCGCCTTTGCCGGAATCCTCCCGAACACCGGGCTGAGCGACTATATGCTCGGCATCGTCATCACTGCCGGGATCGTGCTGGCCTACACCATGGTTGGCGGGTTTCTGGCGGTCAGCCTGACCGATTTCGTGCAGGGGTTGATCATGATGGGGGCGCTGGTCATCATGCCGCTGGTGGTGATGTTCGGCCCCGGCGGCGAGGCGGGCGGGAGTGTCGTGGCGGTGCCGCAAGAGGGCTTTCTCGACCTTACTTACGGCCTCACCGCCATCGGCTTTATCAGCGCGGTGACATGGGGGCTGGGCTATTTCGGTCAGCCGCACATCATCGTGCGCTTCATGGCAATCAACCGGGTCGAAAACGTGCGCCGCGCGGCGGCTTTCGGAATGGGCTGGATGGGAATTGCCCTGCTTGGCTCGATCGGGCTGGGCATCGCGGGGCGGGCCTATGCGGAACGCAACGGGCTGGTGGTGGACGACCCCGAAACGATCTTCATCGTGCTGGCGCAATTGCTGTTCCACCCGGCGGTAACAGGGTTTCTATATGCCGCGTTGCTGGCGGCGATCATGAGCACGATTTCATCGCAGCTGCTGGTCAGCTCCAGTTCGTTGACCGAGGATTTCTACCGCCTGTTCCTGCGCCGTAACGCCAGCGAGCGTGAGGCAGTCAATGTCTCGCGCGGCGCGGTCGCATTGGTCGCCATCGCCGCGATCGTGATTGCGGCTGATCCGAACAGCCAGGTGCTGGGCCTGGTCGCCAATGCCTGGGCCGGGTTTGGCGCAGCGTTTGGCCCGCTGATCCTGCTGGCGCTGATGTGGCATGGTAAAGATGGCACGGGCAAGGATGGCACGGGCATGACCGGGGCGGGCGCGGTGGCCGGGCTGGTGACGGGTGCGGGCGTGGTGGCCGGATGGATCGCGCTGGGCTGGAACGCGCAGCTACCCACCGCGCTGGGCGGCGGCCCCGGCCTTTACGAAATCGTCCCGGGCTTTGCAGCAGCGATGGCGGCGATCATCGTGGTGAGCAAGTTCACCCGGCCGAACAGTGCAAAGGGGGCATTATGAACGCTGACAAAGGCCCCCGCGTAACCGGCCTAGGCGGGGTGTTCTACGTCGTGCGCGATCCGGCCGCGACCCGCGCGTGGTATCTTGAAACGCTGGGCATTGATGGCCCCTACGGCCCGCAATTCGCGTGGGCAGATGAACCGCGCACCCACCCCTATTCGATGATCAGCCATTTTTCCGACGACGAATATATCAAGCCCGGCACTGGCGGTTTCATGATCAACCTGCGCGTCCACGACCTCGACGGCTTTGTTGCCGGGTTGAAAGCCAAGGGAGTCGAAATTCTTGGCGAGGCCGATGAAGGCTACGGCAAGTTTGCCTGGCTGCTCGATCCCGACGGGGTGAAGATCGAATTGTGGGAACAGGTCGACGACCAGATACCCTGAGAGACGCCCACCCCCGACGCAGCATGGCCAAGTGATTATCCGGAAAGGGCGAGCCAACCATCGCCTATCCGCATTCGTTTCCGGTCTGTTAACCATTATTGGTCAATAGTCCTTAACCATGACAGGCACAGGCAAGATTCGCGAATTGACGCTGCTTGCAGCCACGCTGGCGCTGGCGGGGTGCGGTTCGTTGATCCCCGGCGGCAGCGGCGGCGCTGCGCCCGGTTCCGCCAGCACATCAGACCGCACCCCTGCGGCCCGCCCGGCTACTCGTGTCAGTTCTGCCCCGCAATCCTATGCCCCGCGCCCCGAAGATGCGAGCTGCCTTGCTGATCTTGGCGCCAGCGGTGCGCGGTTCGATGCCCTGCCCGATGCCTACGCCGCGCCCGGATGCAACAAGCTGGGCACGGTGCAACTGATGGCGCTGGCGGGCGACCGTGCACCGCTGAGCGTCAGCAATATCGGCGCAGTGCGTTGCGGCACGGCCAAAGCGTTCAATGATTGGGCGCGGTTTGGCGTTGACCGCGCCGCGCGCCAGATCCTTGGCAGCCCGGTCGCGCGGATCGAAACGATGGGCAGCTATTCCTGCCGCAATGTCGCCGGGACTGAGCGCCGTTCCGCCCACGCCCGCGCAGAGGCGATCGACGTTTCAGGCTTTGTATTGGCCGATGGCCGCCGGATCATGTTGCAGCGCGATTGGGACGGCGGCGATGCGGCCACGCGCGAATTCCTGCGGGTGGTGCACAAAAGCGCGTGCAAACGGTTTGGCACCGTGCTTGGCCCCGAATACAACGCCGCGCACAAAGACCACTTCCATCTCGAAGGCACCGGCGCGACCTTCTGCCGCTGAGCAGAGCCAAACCCCATCCGGTTGGGTGAAGCGAGCGCTGGGCGGGCCGCCTATGCTGTCAGCTTCGGTTCCAGCTTGGCTTCCATTTTCAGCCGCACCGCTTCAGCCGCGTGGCGTGCGCCCAATTTTTTCATCATGCTGGCGCGGTGGATTTCGACCGTGCGTGGACTAATGCCTAGCTCGCTAGCGATCGCCTTGTTTTTGCTTCCCATCGCCAACCAATCGAGCACTTCGCGTTCGCGCGTCGACAGGGTGGAAATGCGGTCACGCGCTTCGGTCATTCGGCGGCGCGTCTCGCGGACTTGCGCTACTTCATTATCGTTACGGTCGAGGCAGCGGGTGAGATCTTCATGATCAATAGGCAGCGCGAGATAATCGAGCGCCCCTGCCTTGATCGCTTCGACAATGCGATTGGGGCGCGGCTGCTCATCGACCGCGATCAGCGGGAGCCAGATGCCCAGCCGCTCAAGCCGATCGAGGATCATGCCGACCCCGCCATCTTCGGCAGTATCGCGGGCGATGATGATGCCTTCGCGCGGCGGGTGAGCCGCCAATTCGGACAGATCGCCATACACTTCGCAATGATGGCCCAGCGCGAAGCCTATCCGGGCCAGTTCGGCACGTTGGCGGCTGCAGGAATCGATGAAGTGGAGTGTGGCTTTTCGTGTCATGGACACAGGCTTGCGGCAGTCCCTTAAGGGATACACGCAGTAGCGCCGCCGATCTGGAGCATTCACTATATCCGTAAAGCATCTTACCATTGAAATTGCTTGGATATTTCCATCCATATCGGAGTTTGATTATGGTTAAGATTCAGTCCTTGTCGGCAAATTGGTAAGCTGGAAGCGAATGGAACGCGGATCGCAACGCATCTCCCCAACCCGATGAGATCGTTTCGAAATATGGATCATCGGCGGTAACCCGGTGTTCGTGGGCAGGCGCGAACCCATCCTTGTCGATTACCAGCAGATCCAGCGGCAGCCCGACCGACAGGTTCGCCTTGAGGGTGGAATCGAAACTCACCATCAGCAATTTCACCGCATCTTCAAAACTCATGTCGCGATCATAGCCGCGGATCAGGATCGGGCGGCCATATTTGGTTTCGCCAATCTGGAAAAACGGCGTGTCCCAGCTCGCTTCGATGAAATTGCCTTCGGGATAGATCATGAACAGGCGGGGCTGCATACCGGCGATCTGCCCGGCGACGATCATGGTGGCGGTAAAGCGCCCCTTGCCGCTGTCGCCATTGCCGCTTTGCGCGGCTTCGATGGTGGCGCGCAGCAAGCGGCCGATTTCAGTGACGACCTGAAACATCGTCGGCCCTTTAAGCAGCGCGTTGTCACGTTCCTCCGGCGCCTTGGTGCGTTCTTCAAGCTGGCTGATCACGGCCTGCGTGGTAGCAAGGTTGCCCGCAGTCATCACCGCGATCATGCGTTCGCCCGGCACGTTCCAGTGGAACAGCTTGCGGAAGGTGGAGATGTTGTCGACGCCCGAATTGGTGCGGGTGTCGCTCATCAGCACCAACCCCTTATCCAGCACCATGCCAACGCAATAGGTCATGCCATATCCTTTTTCAGCAGCGCGGTGCCCCTATACCGAAGCGCGCGCCCAGGCAAAGGCGGTCTATTGGGTTGATTGATCTTGCTGCTGCCCCGTTGGGCGCGATTCCACTGCCACGCCCACGGTCAGCACTTCTGCGGTCGCGCCAATGCTGATCCCGGTGATCGGGGCGGCATCGCGGTAATCGCTGCCGGTCGCCACGCGGACGTAACGCGGATCGGGGCAAATGCCGTTCGACACGTCGAACCCGACCCAGCCCAACCCTTCGACATGGGCTTCGGCCCAGGCGTGGGTGGCTTCCTGGTCGATCCGGTCATCCATCATCAGATAACCGCTGATATAGCGCGCCGGGATACCGGCCGCCCGCGCCGCGCCGATGAAGATATGCGCGTGATCCTGACACACGCCGTAACCATGCTGCATCGCTTCTTCGGCGGTGGTGGCCGAATGGGTGCGCCCGGCCTCGTAAGCAACGCGGTCACGAATCAGCGCCGACAATGCGTGGAGGAAATCGAGCGGCGCTTCATTTATCGGCCCCGACACCTCGCGCAGCAAGGCGCGCAGCTTTGCGCCCGGACGGGTCAGCGCGGTCTGGCGCAGAAAACTCCACAACGGCAGATGGCCCGAATGGCGGCCGATCACCCCGGCATTATCATCCGTCTCGACCGTGCCCGCGCAGGTCACCGTCACCTCGCGCGCGCCGGGGTCCAGCGCGATCAGCGTGACGTGGTTGAAATGCTGATCGTCATATTCAAGCTCGGCATGGGCGTTTTCCAGCGCCATCGACCAATCGATGATCCGCTGCCCCTGCGTTTCCTTGGGCGTCAGCCGCAGCCGCTGCAACGCGTGCACCACCGGCTCGGCAAAGGCATAATGCGTGGTGTGCCGGATCGAGAGGGTCATGCTGCTCATGCGTGGAACCGGTAATCCTGTGCAATCGCGTGCGCGATGGCGGCGTTGCGGGCGAGGAAATCGATCAGAAATTCGTGCAGCCCAGCCTCGAAAATCTGATCGACGGTAAGGTGGCCGATGCGGGTATCGGCATCGCGCATCAAGGCATTGCATTGCCCGTCAGCCCCATGCATCCGCGCCAGCGCGGCCAAGGTTTCGCGCAGCGCATTGCGGCAAAACGCAAGGCTGCGCGGGAAGCGATCATCCAGCACCACGAATTCGACAATCCCGCGCGCTTCGATCTGCCCGGCGTTGAGCCAGCTATAGACCCGCGCGCCCGCGACCGATCGCAGCACCTGTTCCCATTGACTCGTATCGAGGCTGGAACCCACGTAAGACAGCGATGGCAGCAGCAGGAAATACTTCATGTCGAGAATGCGCGCGGTGCTGTCTGCACGTTCGATGAAGGTGCCCGCGCGCGCGAAGTGATAGCCTTCGTCGCGCAGGATCGAACCTTCGAACGCGCCGTGCACCTGCGTGCCAGCGCGCCGGATTGCGCCCAGCACCTCGCCCACAGCGGTCTGCCCGACCGGGCGGGCGAGCATGGCATCGAGCTTCATCCAGTTATCATTGACCGCTTCCCAGACATCGGAAGAAATATTGGTGCGGGCCGTGCGCGCATTGCTACGCACCGCGCCGAACATTGCGCGGATATTGCCGGGGTTGGAGGCTCCGCGCAGCACGAAGTTCCACACTTGCAACCCGTCATAGCCATCATGCGCTGCCTCATAGGCCGCTTGCAGGCCGAGCGTCGCGATCACCGATCGCCATTCCGCCTCAGCCGTGGCCACATCACGGGTCAACGCCATCCGCAATGCGGCGTCGAGCAGGCGCGCGGTGTTCTCTGCCCGCTCAAGATAGCGGAACATCCAGAACAGGCTGTTGGCGGTGCGGCCTAGCATGGGGCGGGGTTATCCTCCATGTCAGTCCTTCAGCACCCAGGTATCCTTGGTGCCGCCCCCTTGCGAGGAATTGACCACCAGCGATCCCTTTTTCAACGCCACCCGCGTGAGGCCCCCCGGCGTAATGTCGATCCCTTCGGGCGAAACCAGCACGAAGGGGCGTAGGTCAAGATGGCGCGGGGACAGGCCCTTGGCTGTGTAAATCGGGCAGGTCGACAGCGCCAATGTCGGCTGCGCGATGTAATTATCGGGCCGCGCGATCAGCTTTTCACGGAAGGCGGCGATTTCACGCTTCGATGATGTCGGCCCGATCAACATCCCGTATCCGCCCGATCCGTGCACCTCTTTCACCACCAGTTCGGCAAGGTTGTCGAGCACATAGGCAAGCGCATCCTTATCGGCGCAGCGCCAGGTCTGGACATTGGGCAGCAGCGGCTTTTCGCCGGTATAGAATTCGACGATTTCGGGCATGAAGCTGTAAATCGCCTTGTCATCGGCCACGCCCGTCCCCGGCGCATTGGCGATGGTGATTCCGCCCGCACGGTACACATCCATGATGCCCGGCACGCCCAGCGCAGAATCGGGATTGAAGGTCAGCGGATCAAGGTAATCATCATCGACCCGGCGGTAGAGCACGTCGATCGGCTTGTATCCCAGCGTGGTGCGCATCTGCACCCTGCCCCCGACCACCCGCAGGTCGCTGCCTTCGACCAGTTCGGCCCCCATCTGATCGGCCAGAAAGGCGTGTTCGAAATAGGCCGAGTTATAAATCCCCGGCGTCAGCACCGCGACCGTGGGCTTGCCCCCGGCGAACGCAGGCGGCGCGCTGGCGGCCAGACTGCGTGCGAGACGGCGCGGATAGTTCGACACGCTTTCCACCGCGATCCGGCTGAACAGATCGGGGAACATCCCCATCATCGTTTCGCGGTTTTCGAGCATATAGGACACGCCCGAAGGCGTGCGCGCGTTATCTTCGAGCACGAAAAATTCATCCGGCCCGGTGCGCACCAGATCAATGCCGACGATGTGGGTATAAATCCCGCCCGGCGGGGTGAAGCCGACCATGTTCGCCAACCATGCATCATTGCCGCGCAGCAGACGTTCAGGCAGGCGGCCCGCGCGCACGATTTCCTGCCGGTGGTAGAGATCATAGAGGAACGAATTGAGCGCGCGCACCCGCTGTTCGATCCCGCGTGACAGTTTGCGCCATTCGGCCGCAGTGATGATGCGCGGCACCATGTCGAACGGGATCAGGCGTTCTTCCGCCTCGTTCTCGCCATAGACATTGAAGGTGATCCCGGTGCGGCGAAAGGCGTCATCCGCCTCACGGTTTTTGCGGCGCAGGAATTCGCCGGGCTGCTCATCATACCAGCGGCAGTATTCGGCATAGGCCGGCCTTGTATGGCCGCCGCCATCGAACATCTCGTCAAAATTGCCGCTGCTTGCGTGCATTGACCCCCGCTGCTGCCCGGCATGGGCATGCGGCAGTCTAACCGCTGTTGCGCAAAAGAAAAGCGGTCTTGGAAAGTGTTCTAGCGGGTAATCTCAAGCTCGCTCAGCACGGCATGGATCACCTGCGGTTCATAGGTGAACCCCATGTGGGTGCAGCGCACCGCAATCGCGCGGTCGCGCTCGCCCGGTCGGCCTGCGGCGCAGCGCGGGGCAATCGCGCCGTCATTGGCGCTCCACAAAGCGACCGTTTCCACCGGAGGCTTCGCTGCCAGATCAGCCTCGATCGGCGGGGCATCGACCGAATGGCCGGTAATGAACTGATAGGCGCGCCAGACATTATTGGCGCGCGGGCTGCCGGAAAACGGTGATCCCATGGTAATGACCTTGGCCACCGCTTGCGGCTGATGTTTGGCCAGTTCGCGCGCATAAAGCCCGCCCAGGCTCCAGCCGATCAGCACCACCTTGCGCCCGTGGCGCGCGTGCAGATCGAGCAGCCGTGCCTCCAACAGTTCAAATCGCTGTTGATCCGGCCCCCAGTTGCGGCCCTGCCCCCAGCGTTTGGCAACGTGGCCCGCCGCCTCAAGCTGGCGCGCGAGATAGCGCATCCGGCCCGGGCGCGTGCCGAAACCGGGCAGGATCATCGCCGTCTGCGGGTTGGCGCTGGGCGCGATTTCCAGTGTGCGGCGGGGGCGGCGCAGCGGTTCGAGCAGGATGTCAGCCTCTGCCAGCATCCGCACTAGCCGGGGCTTGCCCGCTTCGTGTTCTTCAGGGATGACTTCACGCGCCAGCGCCACGCGCCGTGCAAAGGCGCTGGCCGCATAGGCCTGCCGCGCACCAGCCCCGGCCGCAGCGGCAGCAGCCATCCACGGGCCGGGCAGGCGAGGCATTTCAGGAACGGAGCGCAAAGGAGCCATATGCGCCTCTAAGCCACGCAGCGGATGAACCTTCGCTGAAATGTCACAATTCATCCGCGCCGATCCTGCAAAATTGCGTATCCGGCCAGCCTCGCGGCCCTTCACAACCGCTGCGCGACGCCGCATATGGCGATGCATGGCCGAACTCGTGATCCGCAGGGGGTTGGACGAGCCCGACACGGGCGCGGACTTCACCCCCCACCGCCCTGCCCGCCCCGACAAGTCGATGGGCGGCATCCCGTTCAAACTGGTGTCCGAATACGAACCCGCAGGCGATCAGCCGACCGCGATTGCCGAACTTACGCAAAGCGCGCTGGCGGGCGAGAAAACGCAGGTGCTGCTCGGCGTGACCGGCTCAGGCAAGACCTTCACCATGGCCAAGGTGATCGAAACGCTGCAACGCCCTGCGTTGATCCTTGCGCCCAACAAAATCCTCGCCGCGCAGTTATATGGCGAATTCAAAAGCTTCTTTCCCGAAAACGCGGTCGAATATTTCGTTTCCTACTACGATTATTACCAGCCCGAAGCCTACGTTCCGCGGTCTGACACCTATATCGAGAAGGAATCCTCGGTAAACGAAGCGATCGACCGGATGCGCCATTCGGCCACCCGCTCGCTGCTCGAACGCGATGACGTGATCATCGTTGCCTCGGTCTCGTGCCTCTATGGGATCGGATCGGTCGAGACTTACTCAGCGATGATTTTCGACATCAAGGCGGGCGAAACGGTCGATCAGCGCGAATTGATCCGCAAGCTGGTAGCGCTGCAATATAAGCGCAATGACGCGGCGTTTACGCGCGGCACCTTCCGCGTGCGCGGCGACAATCTGGAAGTCTTCCCGTCGCACTATGAAGACATGGCGTGGCGCATCAGTTTCTTCGGCGACGAGATCGAGGATATTGCCGAGTTTGACCCGCTGACCGGCAGCAAGGGCGCGAGCCTTGAGAAGGTGCAGGTCTATGCCAATTCGCACTACGTCACGCCGGGGCCGACGATGAAGCAGGCGGCCGCCGCGATCAAATTCGAGCTGGAAGAACGGCTCAAGGAACTGGAGGCGGAAGGCAAGCTGCTCGAACGCCAGCGGCTGGAACAGCGCACGCATTTCGATCTGGAAATGATCGCGGCGACGGGAAGCTGCGCGGGGATCGAGAATTACAGCCGCTTCCTCACCGGGCGGCTGCCGGGCGAACCCCCGCCGACCTTGTTCGAATACCTGCCCGAAAACGCGCTGCTATTCGTCGATGAAAGTCACCAGACCGTGCCGCAGATCGGCGCGATGGCGAAGGGCGATCACCGCCGCAAGCTGACGCTGGCCGAATATGGCTTTCGTCTGCCGTCCTGCATCGACAACCGCCCCTTGCGCTTCAACGAATGGGACGCGATGCGCCCGCAGACCTTTGCAGTCTCCGCCACGCCGGGGCGTTGGGAAATGGAGCAGACCGGCGGGGTATTTGCCGAACAGGTGATCCGCCCCACCGGGTTGATCGACCCCCCGGTGGAAATCCGCCCGGTCGAAGATCAGGTGCAGGACTGCATCGTCGAATGCAAAGCCACCGCGGCCAAGGGTTATCGCACGCTCGTCACCACCCTGACCAAGCGGATGGCCGAAGACCTCACCGAATTCATGCACGAGGCGGGCGTGCGGGTGCGCTATATGCACTCTGACGTGGAGACATTGGAACGCATCGAGTTGATCCGTGACCTCAGGCTCGGCGTCTATGACGTGCTGATCGGGATCAACCTGCTGCGCGAAGGGCTGGACATCCCCGAATGCGGGCTGGTGGCGATCCTTGACGCGGACAAGGAAGGCTTCCTGCGCAGCGAAACCAGCCTGATCCAGACCATCGGCCGCGCCGCGCGCAATGTCGATGGCCGGGTGATCCTCTATGCCGACCGCGTGACGGGCAGCATGGAGCGGGCGCTGGCGGAAACCGACCGCCGCCGTTCCAAGCAGGAAGAGTTCAACAAGGAACACGGCATCACGCCGCTGTCGATCAAACGCAACATCCACGACATCGTCGCGCATACAGCGGCGCAGGATAGCGTGCTGGTGGATACCGGCGATGATGAACGCAACAACCTCGTCGGCCACAACCTGCGCAGCTACATCGAAGACCTCGAAAAACGGATGCGCGACGCGGCGGCGAACCTTGAATTCGAAGAAGCAGGCCGCCTGCGCGACGAAATCCGGCGGCTGGAAGCGGATGAGTTGGGGATACCCGATGGGGCCTCAAGCAGCGGAGCGGTAGGCCAACAAAGACGCGCTCCGATTGTCGGGCGGAGCAACGAGGGCAAACCGGGGACGCGCAAGACGCGGTATGGGAAGGTGCGGGCGAAGTGGAACAAGTGAAAGCTTGAGTGATTTTCATGACGACGTCATATTTTGACGTAGATAGATGCTTGACAAAACGCCTGTATATGGCTATCTCCTGCACCAAGGAGTAGCTAAGCATGGCGCAGAATCGCAGTCGGGAAGACTTAATCCGCTTTTTGGAATATCTTGGGGATAAGGGTTTAGTAGCCCGGGCTACTGCTTCTGCCCGCAAAACTGCTGCGGCGAAAGCCTTGTCCGTTCTGTCCGAGGATGAAGCTCAGGACGTCATAAACATAGATCTTGATCAAGTGATGTCGCGTTTTGACAATCTAAACCCGCATCAATACACGCCCGAGAGCTTGCAAGCCTATCGCAGTCGCTTAAAGACCGCGCTGGACGATTTTCGGTCTTACAGCGACAATCCGGTAAGCTTCCGCCTCACCGGACAGGTGCGAAGCAAGGGCAAGAAAGGCGACGGTCGACCTAAGCCGGTAAAAAGGGGGGCAACTTCGGAATCAGCCCAAACTCCATCGCCAGCGACTCAAGCAACTCCAGTCGTAGACTTGCCAAACGTGAATCAACTCCCGATTCCGCTCCGCCAGAACCTTACGGTCAGGATATTCAGCCTGCCATTTGATCTGACGCCTGCCGAGGCGAAAAAGATCGCTAATATCATTTTGGCCCACGCCACCGAGACCTGATTGCCTGTGGAAAACCTTGACACCTCCAATGTTGTCCTCCATAAGGGACGGGCCTTCCAGTTGGTGGAAACGCCCATCTTTTCGGATTGGCTCGGCTTATTGCGGGATCGACGAGCGCGTGCAAAAATTGCAGACCGCCTCGCGCGTCTGGCTGATGGGAACTTCGGTGATCGCAAGTCCGTCAAGGGCGGGGTCTTCGAACTTCGCATCGACTATGGGCCGGGCTACCGGGTGTATTTCTTCCAGCGAGGCAAAGAGCTTGTCATTCTCCTCTGCGGAGGCAACAAGCGCACGCAGGTTGCCGATATTGCGATCGCAAAACGGCTGAAGGAAGAGATCGAGCGCACCAATGGAGCTTCGCCCATTTGACCCCGCCAACTACCTCGAAACTGAGGAAGATATCCTCTATTATCTCGAGGCGGCGATGGAGGGGAATGACCCCAAGCATATCGCCCGCGCACTGGGCGATGTTGCGCGCTCCAAAGGCATGAGCGAGATCGCCAAGAAATCTGGGCTCGGACGGCAGGCGCTCTATCGGGCGTTGTCGGAAGACGGCAATCCGACGTTGGAAACGCTGCTCGGCGTGCTTGACGCGCTGGGATTGCAATTGACTGTGCAACCCCGCGCAGCCTGACCACCCGCGCACTTGAACCGCGCGGCCAAGCCTGCCACTCCTTGCGGCCATGAAACATTCGCTTCCCTTGCGCCTTGCTGCGCTCACGCTCGCCGCTGTTGCCGTGCCCGTCGCTGCGCAGGATTCTTCGCCCAAATCTGAGGCGGCCAAGCCCGCCGCGCCGGTCGCGCAAGTTAAAACCCGCGATCTTTCGGGCACCTTCGGCGGGCAGCGTATCGCCTACAAGGCCACCATCGCCGACACGATCCTGACCAGCGATGACGGCAAACCCGAAGCCGTCATCGTCACCACGTCCTACGTCAAAAACCCCGCTGACCCATCGCGCCCGGTGTTCTTTATCTACAACGGCGGGCCGGGTTCGGGATCGGTGTGGTTGCAGATGGGCGCGTTCGGGCCAAAGCGGGTGGCGATCCCTTCGGACGCGCGCGATGATGGCGCGCCGCCTTATCCGCTGCTAGACAATCCCGATAGCCTGCTCGATGTTGCCGATCTGGTGTTCATCGACCCGCCGGGCACGGGCTTCAGCTATCTGACGCAAGGCACCGATCCGAAGAAGTATTACGGGCTGAAACAGGATGGCCGCGCAGTGGCCGATGTGATCCGCCGCTGGCTCAATGATAATGGCCGCTGGAACAGCCCCAAATATATCGGCGGGGAAAGCTATGGCACCAGCCGCACCGCGATGGTGGTGGATGAATTAGAAGGCGGCACCTTCAATGATGTTGGCCTCAACGGATTGATCCTGATCTCCACCATCCTCGATTTTGCCGGGCGGGAACCGACACCGGGCAACGAAATGGCCTATATCGTCACCCTGCCGAACATGGCGACGGCGGCTTATTTCCATGGCAAGGTGCAGGCACCATCAGCCGCAGCCATCGCCGAAGAAGCGCGCCAATATGCCATCGGCCCGTTCGCCAGCGCGCTGCTGAAAGGGCAGGATCTGCCAGCTGACGAACGCGCCGCCGTTCGCCGCGAACTCGCGCGGCTCACCGGGCTGTCCGAAACCTATCTGGAACAGGCAAACCTGCGCGTCACCGATCAGCGGTTCTACAAGGAACTGCTGCGCGACCGGGGGCAGACCATCGGGCGGCTGGATTCGCGCTACACCGGCGTGGATTACGACAGCGCCGGGGAACGCCCCGATAATGACCCCAGCTTTTACGGGATCGATGCCGGCTACACCGCCGCGATCAATGTCTGGGCGCGCGAAAGCCTCGGCTATCAGACAACCCGCGAATACCAGTCGATCGGGCGTGAACCGGGGCGACATTGGGATTGGAGCCTTGGCGGTCAGGGGCGTGAGGCCTATCTCAACGTCGCTCCGCTGATCGGGCGGGCGATGCGGCAGAACAGCGGGCTGCGCCTGTTCAACGCGCAAGGCTGGTATGATTTTGCCACGCCGTTTTTCGGCGCGGAATATTCGCTGAAACGCACCGGGATTCCGCAGGATCGGATCACCTGGGCTTACTATGATGCGGGTCACATGATGTATATTCGCGATGAAGACCGCGCGAAGCTGTCCTCCGATATCCGCGCCTTTATCCGGGCGCGGTGATGGAGATGCGCAAACCTGCCTTGGCCGCCGCGCTGATCGCCGCGCTGGCAATGCCCGCGTGCAAGCCGCCGCCAACCGATGCGGCGGTGGCGCGCGCGGCGATCATGCCGGATGCGGGTGGGCCATCCACCCCGCTGCCCTCCCCCGATACCACCGATGCGGTATGGACGCAGAGCGGTGGCCCGCTGCGGCTGGTTTACGGCGCTCCGGGTGAGCCGGTGCTGCTGGCGATTGAATGCATCGAAGCCGCAACGCCCGCTGCCACGCTACGGATAACCCGCCATGCCCCGGCTGATAGCGGCGCGGGGGCGCTGCTGGCGCTGATCGGCAATGGCCGGATCGGGCGCTTCCCGGTCGATGCGACCCCGCGCGGGGACAGGCTGATGTGGCAGGGCGATGTGCCCGCAATCGCGCCCGGATGGGACGCTTTCAAAGGCCCGCGTGAAGCCACCGCCACCGTTCCCGGCGCGGGGCTGGTGCGGCTTAATCCAAGCCCGCTGCCGCTGGCGCTGGTGGAGGCGTGCCGGGGGATTGGTCGGCCAGATCAATCAGCAGATCCTGCGTAAACACCTGCGGCAATTGCTGCGGCGCTGAGGCTCCCGGTGCATACCACAGGTAAAGCGGCACGCCCGCAACGCCCTGCTGCGTCAGGAAGGCGGTGATCGCTTCGTCGCGCACTGTCCAATCGCCCACCATCGTCACCACGCCCGCTGCGGCAAAGGCATCGCGCACCGCTTCGCGTTCGATCGCGACGCTTTCATTGACCTTGCAGGTGACGCACCAATCGGCGGTGAACCACACGAACACCGGCTTGCCGCTGGCGCGCGCCTTGGCCAGCGCATCGCGGCTGAAGGCGGCGGGGTTGTGGATGCTTTGCGCCACCTCCTTGCCCTTCACCGCGTAGGTCGATGGCAGGGCAATCGCGGCCGCCACCAGGAACGGCGCGGCGATCAGGCCGAATGCGGGCCATGCCATCTTGCCGCTGCGCTGGAGCCGCCCGACCACCGACAGCGCGATCATCACGCCCAGCACCAGCAACAGTGCGATCAGCGCGAACGGTCGCCCGCCGATCTGCGCGGTCAGCCACACCAGCGCCAGCGCGGTCAGCCCCATCGGGATCGCCATGATCCGCCGGAACCGCTCCATCCACGGCCCCGGCCTCGGCAGCATCCGCCGCAGCGCCGGGATAAAGCCGAGCGCCAGAAACGGCAGCGCCAGCCCCAGCCCCAGCAATGCAAACAGCAACAAGGCTTGCGGCACCGGCAGCAACAGCGCCGCACCCAGCGCCGCCGCCATGAACGGGCCGGTGCACGGCGTGGCGACGAAAGCGGCGAGCAAGCCGGTGGCAAATGCGCCCGATGGCTCGCCGCCGCTGGTGATGGGCAATGCGGGCAGTTCAAACACCCCGGCAAAGTTCGCGGTGATCACCGCCGCCAGCACCAGCAACGCCACCACCACGCCCGGTTCCTGCAATTGGAACGCCCAGCCCACCTGTTCGCCTGCCGCGCGCAAGGCCAGCATCACCGCGCCCAAGGCAAGGCTCGCGATCACCACGCCTGCGGTATAGGCCAGCCCCTCGGCCCGCGCCTGCGCCTCACTGCCACCTGCACGCACAAGGCTCAGCGCCTTGAGGCTGAGGATCGGGAACACGCAGGGCATGATGTTGAGCAGCAGGCCGCCCGCCAGCGCGCCCAGCACCAGCGTCCACAGTGGCGGGATCAGCGCGCCCTGCGGCCCGGCGACCAGATCGCCCCCGCTCGGCACATTGCCGGGGATCGCGCCAAACTCCACCCCCGCGCCCGCGTCAAACGCCAGAATCCCGCCGACCGCGCTCGGCGTATCGGGGCGGTAATCGGCCAGCGGAATCTCCACCGTCAGCATATCGCCTGCGCGGCGGAAGGTCTGCGGGGCGGCGTAATCGACCAGATTGGCGTTGCTGATGAACACGTGCGGATCGTTGAGCGTCACGCTCGCGGGCAAGGGGATCGCCAGTCGCAAGGCGCTGCGCGTGATCGCGAAATCCGCCCCGGCGCTAAGCGGCGGCACCACCTGCGCCCGCCAGCGCGCGAAATCACCGCCTTGCCGCGCGGTCAGCAGCGCATCCTGCGGCACGCAAATCTTGTCGGTGCAGGCGAGGTATTCGACATGGCCAGTGATGCGCGGCAGCGCGCTGACATCGGCGCCCGGCGGCACAATCACCGGAACCAGCACGGCGTAAGTGCCTTCATAAATGTGGTTCATCAGCCCGCTGATGGTCAGCCGCTGCGGCACCGGATAGCGCGCCTCACCCACCTGCCAGCCTTTGGGCAAATCGAGCGTCAGCTTCATGCCCTGCCCCGCATCACCGGGGTTGGACCAATATCCGTGCCATTCGTGCGCGCTGGGCGTGAAGCGCAGCGCCAGCATCCATTCCCTGCCCGCCTCAGGCGCGCCATCGGCAAACAACGTCACCGCGATGTTCTGATCGCCATAGAGCGCCCGGCGCTCCGGTTCCTGCGCATGGGCCGCCGCGGCCAGCATCACACTTGCGATCAGCGCAAGCATCCATGCAGCGAATTGACGGGCGGAAAGCGGGATGGTTCTTGCGCGGGACACAGCCTACCCTCTAGGCTGCGCGCGCAATCTTCGCAATCGGAGCGAACCCGTGACCAAGCCTGAAAATGAAACCCGCGACCTCGTGATCCTTGGCGGAGGATTGGGCGGGATGACGATGGCGCTCGCCGCCGCGACAAAGGGCCTTTCCAGCCACGTGATCGACCGCGCCGACCCGGCGGAACTGACCGCCGAGGGGTTTGACGACCGCGCCACCGCGATTTCCACCGCCAGTTGGCACCTGTTCGAAAATATCGGGATCGCCGATGGCCTTGACCAATTCGCCTGCGACATCGCCAGCATCGCGGTGACCGATCAGAACAAGCCCGGAAGGCTGGATTTCGAACCCGGCCCCGAAGGTGGCACGCTGGGGCGGATGCTGCCCAACCGGCGGCTGAGGCTCGCATTGTTCGAGGCTGCCGCCAAGGAGCCGCTGATCCAATGGACCGCCAAGGCCAACGTCACCGAACGCCAGCGCAGCGAATATGGCGTGGCCGCCGTGTTGGCTGATGAGCGCAAGCTCAAAGGCCGGTTGATGATCGCTGCCGAGGGCCGCCAATCGCCGACGCGGGATCAGGCGGGCATCACCATCGCCAAGTGGGATTACAAACACCGCGCGATCATCACCGGGCTGACGCACGAAAAGCCGCATGACAATGTCGCGTGGGAAATCTTCTACCCCGCCGGGCCGTTTGCGCTGCTGCCGATGCGCGATGACGCCGACGGCACCCACCGATCATCGCTGGTGTGGACCGTGTCCGAGGCCGACGGCGCGGGCGTGATGAAGCTGGGCGACCGGGCGTTTCTGGCCGAGGTGGAAAAACGCATGGGCGGGGTGCTGGGCAAGGTGCTCAGCGTCGGCCAGCGCTCATCCTACCCGCTCGGCTTCCACCACACCGCCAAGATCACGGCACAACGGCTCGCGCTGATCGGCGATGCGGCGCATGGCATTCACCCGATTGCGGGACAGGGGCTGAACCTTGGCCTGAGAGACGTGGGCGCGCTGGCCGAAGTGCTTGGCGAAGGCGCGCGGCTCGGCCTTGATCCGGGCGATCCCGAATTGCTCAAGCGGTATGAAAACTGGCGCGGGCTTGATAGCTTCATGGTGGCGCTGGCGACTGATGGGCTGACGCGCCTGTTCGGGGTGCGGGGCAAGACCGCATCGGCGGTGCGGCGGCTGGGCATGGCAGCGGTGCAGCGCACGCCGATGCTCAAGAGCTTTTTCATGGACGAAGCGCGCGGGGTGGCGGGCGATTTGCCGGCGATCTTGCGGGCTTGAGCACTTCCGTTCGCCCTGAGCCTCCCACACCCGCTCGCCCTGAGCTTGTCGAAGGGCTGTCCTGCTTACGAAGCCAAGCACCCGCCTCAAAGAAATGCGGCCCTTCGACAAGCTCAGGGCGAACGGAGATGGGGTTTGCCTAAGGCATAACCAGCGGGCTATTCAATTGCCGCACCGGGTTGCCCGCCCCGTCGCGCAGGCCGCGTTGATCGAGCACGGCGGCGGTTTCGATCACTTCCAGCGCCTCCATCGCCTTGCGAAAACGTTCGGCATCGGCGATCCAGGTTTCGGCCTTGTCCGCGCCGGGCATCCCTTTCACTTCATCGATCGCGTTCTGATAGCGGCCCTGTTCCAGCGCCCAGCGCGCGCGTTCCAGCCGCCTTTGCGGTTCTGGCGATGGGGTGCTTTCACGCCGGAACACGAACAACTGGCTCAACTCGCGCTGGAACGAGGCCCATGACGGCCCATCGCTGCTTTCGCGCAGCTGCGGCCCCAAACTTTCTAACCGCGCAACCAGCCCATCCAGCCGGATCGGATTGCGCGAAAATTCGATGATGGTGGCCACCGCATTGGGCCATTGATCGCCAAACCGCAGCCGTAACTGATCGGAAAGATATCCCAGTTCCGCCCCGCGTTCGACCGCGCGGCGCGTGGCAAAGGCGATCAGCAGGCTTTCGGCGCGCGCGGCATTGCCCGCCGCTGCCTGCGCTTGCAGATCAAGCTGGGTCAGGCGCTGTTCCGCCGCCGCCAGCCGCTGATCCAGCCCGCCTTGCTGTTCCGCGACGCGTTCAACCGCCTGTTCAGCCTTGGTTGCATCCTCCAGCGCGGCAAGTCTCCCCGGCAACGCAGCGCTTGGCGCAGCTGTGGGTGCCGGATCGGCTGCGACGGGGGGCGAAGCATTCGGCACATCGGCGCGCTCCGGCTGGAAATTGTTCCACATCACCCATCCAACCAGCGCCCCGCCCAGAACGAAGGCGAACAGCGCGGCAAGCATCATCCCGCGTCCGGATTTGGGCTTCCGGAGGCTTCCGTATTGTGATTCGACAGGTTGTGATGCCATTATGATCCGCTTCTTGCGACCCTGCTTGCCCGCCTATTTGCACAGTTCGTAGGATATTGCCAACAAGGCGGCTTCATCCGGGCGGGCGGCGGTGTGGACAGCGGCCCAGCCTCCCCCCGCTGCCGCCGCAATCCGCGGCCCAAGCGCGGCAAGCGTAACGGCGCTGCGGGCGAGGCCGAGCCGGTCGCATTCCGCCGCGAAATGCCGAGCGGTGGCGGCCGAATGGAGCAGCACCAGCGTGCCGCCTGCCCGCAGCAGCGGTGCTGCCGGATCAAGCGGCAGGGGCACGCTGCGATAGGCAATCACTTCGTCAAAGGTCACGCCAGCTGGCGCGGTCAGCGCAACGTGCTCCTCACCCGCGATGCGCAGCAGGTGGGCGGGCGCAGGAATCGCATCGAGCACGCCTTGCAACCCGCCGCTGCCCGCCATCGCCACGGCAAAGCCCGCCGCGCGTGCGGCATCGGCGGTGGCCTCTCCCACGGCGAACACCGGCTTGCCGGTCAGCCGCGCGAGGTTCGGCCCGCCATGCGCAAACGCATTGGCGCTGCCGATCAGCAACCCGTCGACCCCCGCAGGGTCGGGGCAATCCCAGTCCACGGGCCGGATTTGCGACAGCGCATGGCCGGTGATCGCGAGGCCCATCGCGCGGGCTTTGTCGAGCGTCGCGGTCAGCCCCGGTTCGGGTCGCAGCGCAAGCAGCTGCAAGTTCATTGGCGCTTGCGGAAATGCGGGGCAATCCCCGGCGTGGCGCGCGCCAGCAGATCAGCGGCGAGCGCACGGATCGGCGCATGGTCGTGCGGCGCAAAGGTGGCGGCGCCTTCTATCCGCTCAGCGCCGTCAGGGCTGAACAAGGCCGCGCGCATCACGAGTGCGCCGCCCCCCGTTTCGCACAGAACCGCGACCGGCGAATGGCAGGTGCCGCCCAGCTGCGCCAGCAACGCGCGTTCAGCCTCCAGTTCCGCCCGAGTCGGCGCATCGTCAATCGCGGCGAGCAGCGCGGTGGTGGCCGCATCATTGGCGCGGCATTCAATCGCGATCACGCCTTGGGCTGCGGCGGGGATCCATTCGTCCCAAGCCAGCGGCGCGCCCACATCGCTCTGCCCCAGCCGTTCCAATCCGGCGGCGGCAAGGAATGTCACATCGGCCTCGCCCGCCTGCAATTTCGCCAACCGCGTCGCGACATTGCCGCGCAACGTCACCACCCTGCAATCGGGCCGCAGGTTGAGCAACTGCGCAGCGCGGCGCGGCGCGCTGGTGCCGACGACCGCGCCTTGCGGGATCGCGGCAATGCTGGCCGCCCCCACCAGGCTATCGCGCCGATCAGCGCGCGGCAGGCAGGCGGCGAAATGGAATGCATCGGGCCGGATCGTTTCGACATCCTTGGCCGAATGCACCGCCCCATCAATCCGCCCTTCGCCGAGCCATTGATCCAGTTCCTTGGTCCACAGCGCCTTACCGCCGATTTCGGATAGCGGCCGGTCAAGCACCTTGTCGCCGCTCGCCAACACGGGGACGAGTTCGACGGCATCCTCTCGCCAGCCGTGGGCAGCGCACAGGCGCGCGCGCGCTTCCACCGCCTGCGCCATCGCAAGCGGGGAATTGCGGGTGCCCAGTCGCAGGCGCGGGGCGGTTTGGGATGCTTCGTTCATAGCTATGCTTGCTCTAGCCTTCACAAAGTCTAGATGGAAGCGGGATGGGATCGGCAACGCACACCTCTGACGCCACAGGCCTTGGGCCAATCGTGCTCGGGATCGAATCGAGCTGCGATGAAACCGCGGTGGCGCTGGTGCGCGCGGATCGCACGATCATTGCGCAAGCTATCGCCAGCCAGGAAGCCGAACACGCGCCCTATGGCGGGGTCGTCCCCGAAATCGCCGCGCGCGCGCACGCCGAACGGGTCGCGCCGATGATCGAAGCCGTGATGGGGCAAGCCGGGCTGACGCTGGATGATGTCGATGCGATTGCCGCCACCGCCGGGCCGGGGTTGATCGGCGGGGTGATGGTCGGTCTGGTGAGCGCCAAGGCGCTGGCGATGGCATCGGGCAAGCCGCTGCTGGCGATCAACCATCTGGAAGGCCACGCCCTGTCCCCCCGCCTGGCGGACGAAGGGCTGGCGTTCCCCTATCTGCTGCTGCTGGTATCGGGCGGGCATTGCCAGATCCTTGCGGTGGACGGGGTTGGCCAATATCGCCGCCTTGCCACCACGATTGACGATGCGCTGGGCGAAGCGTTTGACAAGACCGCCAAGCTGCTGGGCCTCGGCTATCCCGGCGGGCCTGCGGTGGAGCGGATGGCGCGCGACGGCGACCCCAAGGCGGTGCCGCTGCCGCGCCCGCTGAAGGGATCGAGCGAACCGCATTTCTCCTTCGCCGGGCTGAAAAGCGCGGTGCTGCGGGCGAAAGAACAACAAGAAAAATCCGTTCGTGCTGAGCCTGTCGAAGCACTGCCTTTCCTTGAGGAAAGCGCTGGACCAGAAGAAAAGAACGGCCCTTCGACAGGCTCAGGGCGAGCGGAGGTGGTTGGCTCAGCACGAACGGATTTTGTCTATAGTGACGCCGATATCGCCGCGAGTTTCCAGCAGGCCGCCGTCGATTGCCTGATTGACCGGCTGGACTATGCCCTGACCCGCGCAGGGCCGTTCCCGGCGCTGGTGGTGGCGGGCGGGGTGGCGGCAAACCAGACCGTGCGCGCCGCGCTCGAAACCTTCGCGCACCGGCACGCGATGCGTTTCACCGCGCCGCCGCTGGCACTGTGCACCGATAATGCCGCGATGATCGCCTGGGCGGGGTGCGAGCGGCTGGCAGCAGAGGAATGGGGCGCTGGCGCAGACTTCATCGGCGACCCACTCGATTTCGCCGCGCGCCCGCGCTGGCCGCTTGATCCGCAAGCCGAGACAGCGCGCGGGGCGGGAGTAAAGGCATGATTGGGCGCGAAACCATCGGCGTCATCGGCGCAGGCGCATGGGGCACCGCGCTCGCACAAATGTTGGCGAGCGACGGGCGCGATGTGCTGGTCTGGGCGTTCGAACCCGAAGTGGTCGCCGCGATCAATTCGCAGCACTGCAACCCGCTCTACCTGCCATCCGCCACCCTCGCCCCCACCATCCGCGCGACCGGCGATCTTGCCGATTTTGCCGCGATTGACACCGCGCTGGTCGTCACCCCGGCGCAGGTGCTGGGCCGGGTGCTGGCGGGCCTCACCACCCCGCCGCGCGATCTGGTGCTGTGTTCCAAGGGGATCGAGGCGGGCAGCGGGCGGTTGATGAACGATGTCGCGCGCGCGGCCTGCCCCGGCAGCGCCATCGCCGTGCTGTCCGGGCCAACCTTTGCGCACGAAGTCGCCGCTGGCCTGCCCACCGCCGTCACGCTGGCGTGCAGCGGCGGCGGCGAACAGTGGGAACGGATCGCCCCCGCCATCGCGCGCCCCGCGTTCCGCCCCTATTACAGCGACGATGTGACCGGCGCGGAGATTGGCGGCGCGGTCAAGAATGTGCTCGCCATCGCTTGCGGGGTGGTGGACGGGCTGGCGCTGGGGCAGAACGCCCGCGCCGCGCTGATCGCGCGCGGATACGCCGAAATGTTGCGCTTTGGTGAGGCGCTGGGCGCGCAGGGCGAAACGCTGGCCGGATTGTGCGGCCTGGGCGATCTGGTGCTGACCTGTTCATCCACAGCCAGCCGCAATTTTTCGCTGGGCAAAGCGCTTGGCGAAGGTGCCAACCCCGCCGCCCTGATGGCTGACCGCCGCACCGTGGCCGAAGGCGCGCACACCGCCCCCGTCCTCGCCGCAATCGCAGCCGAACGCGGGATCGCGATGCCGATTGTCGCGGCGGTTGACGCAATCCTGACCGGGGAAAGCGCGCGTGCAGTGGTGGCAGAACTGCTCGCCCGCCCCTTGCGCGCTGAACTGGAAAGCGACGCGAAGGATATCGAGGCGTGAGCCAACCGCCCGCCGCCGCGCCCGCCGCGCCCGCCGCGCCTGACAAGGGCGGCGATGATCTGGCCACGCTGGCCAAGGGCGGGCGCACCAATACCATGGGTTTCGCGATCCGGCTGGTGGCGCGCATCCCGTTTCTGGTGATCGCCACGCGCCTTTATGGGGCCGAGGCGCTGGGCCGCTTTGCATCGGCACTGGTGCTGATCGAGATTATCGCGCTGATCTGTTCGCTGGGTGAAAAACGCGGGCTGGCGCAGCGGCTTTCGATGGGCGCTGGTGACAACCGCGCTGCCGAAACCAATCTGGTCTATGATGGCATTGTGCTGGCGCTGGCCTATTCAACCGTCGCCGCGCTGCTGCTGCTGGCGTTTCCGGAACCGATGTTCCCCAACGGGATGAACAGCCCGCTGGATATCTGGCTGATCGCCGCCATCCCCGCCTTTGCCGTGACCGAGATATTGCTCGCCGCGCAGGCTTACCGGTTCGATATCGCCACCACGGTGCGCGCGCGCGCGATTGTTGAACCGTGGACGATTTCAATCGGTGCCGGGGTGTTCTTCTTCATCCCCGCCACCCGCGATGCGGGGCTGGCGCTGGCGTTCATCGCGTCGATCTATGCCGGGTTGCTGACCGCGTTGTGGCCATTCCTGCGCGGCTATGGCCTGCCCAAAGGCTGGCAGCCGCAGGGCCGCGCAATGCTGGCAATGTCGAGCCGCGCCTTCCCGCTGGTGGGGGCCGATGCGATTGAGCGCGGCACACGGCTGCTCGATATCTTCATCCTCGGCCTGTTCGCCCCGCCATCGGCGGTCGGCATCTATTACGCCGCCCAGCAAATCGCCAGCCTGCCGCAAAAGCTGAAAACCAGTTTTGAACCGATCCTGTCGCCGGTCATCACCAAAAACCTGCGGATCGGCAACATGGGCGCGATTGCTGCGCAGGTGCGGCAGGTGGGGTTCTGGATCATCGCGGTGCAATTGGGCATCGCGCTGGTGCTGGGCCTGCCGGGCGAAGCGGTGATGGGCCTGTGGGGGCCGGATTATGTCGCGGGCACGGCGGCGCTGTCGTTGCTGCTGGCGGCCGAGGTCGCGGCATCGATGGCGGTCGTGTCGGAAAGCGTGCTGGTCTATATCGCGCGCAAACGCAATCTGGCGATTTCGGTCGGGATTATCGCGTTGCAAGCGGCGCTGACCATCGTGCTGATCCAACTGGCCGGGCGTTACGGGCTGGGCGCGGGATACCAAGCGGCCAGCGCAGCGGGCGCGTTGCTGATTGCGCTGGCGCTATCCAGCCTGATCAAGGCTCTGATGCTCAAACATCTCCTCAAGGCTCCGGTTTCGAACTGGCGATGGGCGCTGGTCTATGCCGCTGCGCCTGCGGTGGTCGTGGGTTATGCCTTCACCTTCATGCCCGAATGGATCGAGCTGCTATTCGGCGTGCCGGCAGTGCTGGCCACCTATGCCTTCGTCATCTGGCGGCGCGGGTTTGGTGAAGAGGACAAGGTGCTGTTCCGCAAGCAGGTTGTCCCCGATCCCGTCAACGACCTGCCGTAACCCGCGCACGTTCAGTCGTTATTCACGGCTGCGGCGTGATTTTCGGGCATCGCTCAGGTTGTGGGGAGAAAATTGATGCGCGCAGTTCGGTTGGTAGGAATGGCGGCGCTGTGCGCTGTGATCGCAGGTTGCGCCAGCAAAGCGCCCGAAGAACTGGCAAAGGCTCCTCCTCCGCCGCCGCCAGTGGTCGCTCCGCCCTCGCCCACGATGACCGCAGCCTATGCGCCGCAAGAATTGGTGACAGTCACCGGTTCGCGGGTGCGCGGCGATGCAGTTGCCGCAGAGCGCAGCTATTTCGTCCCGCCGGTCATCGTCGCGACCGATCCGGGGCGTGAGCAATATGACGGCAAGGAAGTCTCCCCCGTCAAACTGACCGTGGTTGAACCCGTCTCCACCTTCTCTGTCGATGTCGATACCGGGGCCTATGCCAATGCCCGGCGGTTCCTGACCCAAGGCATGATGCCGCCCAAAGACGCTGTGCGCACCGAGGAGATGATCAACTATTTCCGCTATGATTATGCCAAGCCCAAAGATCGCAGCCAGCCGTTTACCGTCACCACCGATGTCGCGAAAAGCCCGTGGAATGCTGGTTCCTATCTGATGCGGATCGGGCTGCGCGGCTATGATATCGATAGCGAAGAACGCCCGCCCGCCAACCTTGTATTCCTGATGGATGTATCGGGATCAATGAACAGCCCGGACAAGCTGCCGCTGGTCAAAACCGCGCTGGCTGGCCTTGCGGGCGAATTGTCGCCGCAGGACAGGGTTTCGATCGTGGTCTATGCAGGGGCCGCAGGCCTTGTGCTTGAACCCACCAATGACACCGCCAAGATCCGCCGCGCGCTCGACAGCCTGAGCGCGGGCGGTTCCACCGCAGGCGGCGCGGGGATCGAACTCGCCTATCGGGTTGCCGAGGACAATTTCATCAAGGGCGGGGTCAACCGCGTGATCCTTGCCACCGACGGCGATTTCAATGTCGGCGTATCGAACACCAAGGCGCTGATCGAACTGATCGAGACCAAGCGCGACAGCGGCATCACGCTGACCACGCTCGGCTTTGGTCAGGGCAATTACAACGAAGCGATGATGGAGCAGGTCGCCAACAAGGGTAACGGCAACTACGCCTACATCGACTCTGCGCTCGAAGCGAAAAAGGTGCTGGGCGAGGAAATGTCGAGCACGCTGTTCACCATCGCCAAGGATGTGAAAATCCAGGTCGAATTCAACCCCGCCGTGATCGCGCAATACCGGCTGATCGGGTATGAGAACCGCGCGCTTCGCGAGGAAGATTTCGACAATGACCGGGTCGATGCGGGCGACATCGGCGCGGGCCATCAGGTGACGGCGATCTACGAAGTCGTCCCCGTTGGCAGCAAGGGCTGGATCGCGCCGCGCAAGTATGAAGATGCGCCCGCCGCCGCCGCGCAGGCCAAGCTGGCCGAGGCAGCCACCATCAAGCTGCGCTACAAATTGCCGACAAGCGACACCTCGAAACTGATCGAACAGGTGGTGGCGTCCAGCGCGTTCAAGACCGCCGCCGCCCCGCAAGGCGATTTCGCCTTCGCCGCAGCGGTCGCCGCCTACGGCCAGGTGCTGCGCGGGGATGAGTTGATGAACGGCTTTGGCTTCAGCGATATCGGCACGCTCGCAGGCGGGCAGGACAATTTCTGGCGGCAGGAATTCCTGCGGTTGAACGCACTCGCCGGCAGCATGAAGGGCGGCTGAGCCGCGTCAAGGGGCGTCAAGGGGCTTGGGCGCAAGCGGGTGCGCCTGCTAAGGTCGCAGCGATTGATTCCCTTTTGCCGGAGATTGCCGCGCCATGTCCCTTGATTTTTCTACCGCCCTGCCACTGATCCTGCTGGGCCTTGCGCTGCTCGTCGTGGCGGTGTGGCTGCTTACCCGCCGCAACCGCAAGGCGAAGGTGGTCGAAGATGGCAGCGCGCCCGCGCTGGCGCGTGACGTGCTGGACGAAGGCGCTGAAAAAGCGCGCCGCAACCAGGCGTTGATCGATGCGGCTCCGGCGGCAGTAAAGGTGATGGCGGAGCCTGTTCCGGTTCCCATTCCCATGCCCATGCCTGCCCCCGCACCCGCGCCTGCCGCCGCCGACGATCTCACCCGCATCAAGGGTCTCGGCCCCAAGCTGGTGACGCTGCTGGGCGAACTTGGCATTACCTCCTACGCGCAGATCGCCGCGTGGAGCGATGCGGATGTCGAACGCATCGATGCCGAGCTGGGCCGGTTCAAGGGCCGCATCACCCGCGACCAGTGGATCGAACAGGCCAAACTGCTCGCAGCGGGCGACGAAGCGGCCTTCAGCGACAAATTTGGCAAGAATGGGTAATATTCCGCAAGCCTGCCCCCCAATCCGTGTTACATTCCCGCTCTTGGGGGAGTCGCTGACGCGGGGAGAGGGTGGATGGGATTGCGGATATTGGTGGCCGAGGATGAATTCATCACCGCCGTCGACCTGTGCGATACCTTCGAGGAAGCGGGCTATGAGATCGAAGGGCCGCACGCGGGGATTTCTGCCGCGCTGCTCGCCTGCCAGAAACACAAGCCCGATCTCGCCATCCTCGATATCGAGCTGACCGACGGGCTGACTTACGAACTGGCGCAAACCCTGATTGACGATGATGTGCCGGTAATCCTGCATTCCGAACACGATGAAGCGCGCGAACTCGCCATCCGCTTCCCGCGCGCCGTAACCGTCCACAAACCCTGCCCCCCGGCCGATCTGCTCGATGCCGCCTGCCGCCTGCTCGCGCCCGCCTGACCGGCGCTGTGCGGGCGCGCTCCACCGCCCCGCCGCCCCCTTGCCCCGCAGCTTGAAGCCTGCAATGGCTGTGAAGCATGAACAGCAGGAGCATCCCCGTGCACGGCACCACGCCAGACACTTCGCACCCGCCCACTTCGCGCCTTTCAGCGTTCAACTGGCAAGACCCCTTCGACCTTGAAAGCCAGCTGACCGAAGAAGAGCGGATGATCCGCGACGCCGCCCACGGTTTTGCCCAAAGCGAGCTGCAACCGCGCGTGATCGACGCTTTCCGCGAGGAAACAGACGCGCCCGAACTGTTCCCGCTGATGGGCAAGGCCGGGCTGCTCGGCGCGACCCTGCCCGAAGAATTCGGCGGCGCGGGCGCAAGCTATGTCGCCTACGGGCTGATCGCGCGCGAGATTGAGCGGGTGGACAGCGGATACCGTTCGATGGCGAGCGTGCAGTCCAGCCTCGTGATGCATCCGATCTATGCCTACGGATCGGACGAACAGCGCCGCCAATACCTGCCCGGCCTCGCCAGTGGCGAATTGATCGGCTGTTTTGGACTGACAGAGCCCGATGCGGGCAGCGATCCCGGCGGCATGAAAACCTTCGCCAAGCGAGACGGTGATGATTACGTCATTTCCGGCAGCAAGACGTGGATTTCCAACGCTCCATTTTCCGATGTGTTCGTGGTCTGGGCTAAATCCGATACCCACGGCGGCGCGATCCGCGGGTTTGTGCTGGAAAAGGGCATGCCGGGGCTTTCCGCGCCCAAGATCAAGGGCAAGATCAGCCTTCGCGCCTCCACCACCGGGATGATCGTGATGGAAGACGTGCGCGTGCCAGCATCCGCGCTACTGCCCAATGTCGAAGGGTTGAAAGGCCCGTTCGGCTGCCTCAACCGCGCGCGTTACGGCATTTCGTGGGGCGCGATGGGCGCGGCCGAGTTCTGCCTTGCCGCCGCGCGCCAATATGGGCTGGATCGCCAGCAGTTCGGACGCCCGCTCGCCGCGACGCAATTGTTCCAGAAAAAACTCGCCGACATGATGAGCGATATTGCGCTGGGTCTGCAAGCGTCCTTGCGCGTTGGCCGCTTGATCGACGAAGGCCGGTTCGCCGCCGACATGATTTCGATCGTTAAACGCAACAATGTCGGCAAGGCCTTGGATATCGCCCGCGCGGCGCGTGATATGCATGGCGGCAACGGCATTTCCGAAGAATATCAGGTGATCCGCCATATGGTGAACCTGGAAACGGTCAACACCTACGAAGGCACACATGATGTCCACGCGCTGATTCTGGGCCGCGCCATCACCGGGATTGCAGCGTTCTGATGATGTTCGTCATTGCGAGCTGCGCAGCCGTGCGGCAATCTAGAGCAACGCAAGACCGGTACCGGCGGATGCTGGATTGCCGTGCCTGCATCGCAGGCTCGCAATGACGAAGGAGGGTTCACCTATCAAACTCTACGGCTACTTCCGCTCCTCGACCTCCTACCGCCTGAGGATCGCACTGAACCTCAAACGGCTGGCGTTCGAGAATATTCCAGTGAACCTCGTCACTGGCGCAAACAAGGACGCCGCCTTTACGGCGCGCAACCCGTTCGGATCGCTCCCCATGCTGGAGGCGGACGGGCGTGACCGGGCGCAGTCGATGGCGCTGCTCGAATGGCTCGACGAAGCCTATCCGGAGCCTGCATTGCTGCCGCGCGATATCGAAGCCCGCTATACGGTGCGCGAACTGACCTACGGCATTGCGACCGAGATTCACGCGGTCAACAACCTGCCGGTGCTCAAATACCTCAAAGACCCGCTCGGCCACACGCAGGATGAAATCAACGTATGGTATCGCCACTGGCTGGCGCGCACGCTCAAGCCGGTGGAGGCGCGGTTGGCGCAGTTCAAGACCGGCGATTTCCTCCACGGCGACGCGCCCGGCCTGTTTGAAGTGGTGCTGATCCCGCAACTCGCCAATGCGCGGCGGTTCGATTACGACCTGTCAGCCAGCCCGCACATGACCCGGATCGAGGCCGCCTGCCTTACCCTGCCCGCGTTCATCAACGCGCATCCCGATAACCAGATCGATTCCCCGGAAAGAGGCCAGACATGAAACTCGCAACAATCAACAACGGCACCCGCGATGGCAAATTGGTGGTGGTATCCAAAGACCTCACCCGCTGCTGCGCGGCGGGCTATATCGCCCCCACCTTGCAAGCCGCGCTGGATGATTGGGCGCGGATCGCGCCGCAACTGGAAGTGCTGGCCCGCGATGTCGAGCATGAAACCGTACCGTGCGAACGCTTCCACGAACGGCAGGCGCATTCGCCGCTGCCGCGCGCCTACCAATGGGCCGATGGCAGCGCCTATATCAACCATGTCGAACTCGTCCGGAAGGCACGCGGCAGCAAGGTTCCCGACAGCTTCTACACTGACCCGCTGATGTATCAGGGCGGATCGGATGCTTTCCTACCGCCGCGCGGGGCCATACCCTTGGCCGATCCCGCGTGGGGCTGCGACATGGAGGGCGAGATTGCCTGTATCACCGATGATGTGCCGATGGGCGTTTCGGCAGACGATGCGGCAGGGCACATCAAGCTGCTGATGTTGGTGAATGACGTGAGCCTTCGCGGGTTGATCCCGGCGGAACTGGAAAAGGGTTTCGGCTTCTTCCAGTCCAAGCCCGCCAGCGCATTTTCTCCGGTGGCGGTAACGCCTGACGAATTGGGCGAAGCATGGGCCGACAGCCTGATCCATCTGCCGCTGATGGTGGATTACAACGGCCAGCCGTTCGGCCGGGCGAACGCCGGGCAGGATGCGACCTTCAATCTGGCGCAACTGGTCGCCCACGCGGCGAAAACCCGCAACCTTGGCGCGGGCACGATTATCGGCAGCGGCACGGTATCGAACAAGGGCGCCGATGGCGGCGCGGGCACCCCGGTTTCGGCAGGCGGCGCGGGTTATTCGTGCATTGCCGAAATCCGCATGATCGAAACCATTGCCAGCGGCGCGGCGACCACGCCGTTCATGCAGGCGGGTGACACGGTGCGGATCGAAATGCGCGATGCGGCAGGCCGTTCAATCTTTGGCGCGATTGAACAGGACGTGGTCGCAGTTTGAGGCTGATTGGGGGGGCTTGGGGTGGTTTAGACCCCCTCTAGACCCCCTCTAGGCTGGCCTTAGACCCCCTCTAGGCTGGCCTTGGCCAATGTTTCACGTGAAACATTCAAGCATCAAACCCCAGACTCTCCGCCACCGCCGCATTGACGATCCGGCCCTCGTGCACATTGAGGCCGGGGGCAAGATGCGGGTCATCTTCGCAGGCTGCGATCCCCATGTTCGCCAGCGCCAGCCCGAACGGCAGGGTGGCATTGTTGAGCGCATAGGAACTCGTCAGCGGCACCGCGCCGGGCATATTGGCGACGCAATAATGGATGATCCCGTCAACCTCGTAAGTCGGGTTTTCGTGGGTGGTGGGGTGTGAAGTTTCAAAGCACCCGCCCTGATCAATCGCCACATCCACCAGCACCGCGCGGCGCTTCATATCGGGCAGCATCGCGCGGGTAATCAGGTGCGGCGCGCTCGCCCCCGGGATCAGCACCGCGCCGATCACCACGTCGGCTTGCGCGACCGCCTGTTCGATTGTTCCGGCGGTGGAAAAACGGGTGATGGCGCGGCCCTGGAACATCTCGTCAAGCTGGCGCAGGCGCGGCAGCGAACGGTCGAAAATCTCGACCGTCGCGCCCAGCCCCACCGCCATGCGCGCCGCCTGAGTGCCAACCACCCCGCCGCCGAGCACCACCACGCGCGCAGGCAGCACGCCGGGCACCCCGCCCATCAAGGTGCCGCGCCCGCCGGTATTGGCCCGCAAGGCGAGCGCCCCCGCCTCAATCGCGAGCCTGCCCGCCACTTCGCTCATCGGGGCGAGCAAGGGTAAGCCGCCGCCGGGGCCGGTGACGGTTTCATAGGCAACCGCCGAAACGCCCGATTGCATCAGGCCGCGCGCCTGATCGGGATCGGGCGCCAGATGCAGGTAGGTGAACAGGATCTGCCCTTCGCGCAGTTGCACCCATTCGCCGGGTTGCGGTTCCTTGACCTTCACGATCATGTCCGCGCGGGCGAAGACTTCGGCGGCGCTATCGACCACTTCGGCCCCGGCCTTGCGGTAGGTGTCATCATCCTTGTCGATGCCCAGCCCAGCGCCGGTTTCAACGATCACCCGGTGCCCGGCAGACGCATATTCGCGCACCGCTTCGGGGGTGAGACCGACGCGGAACTCGCTCGGCTTGATTTCCTTGGGAACGCCGACCAGCATGATTCTCTCCTCGCGATGCAGCGGAAACGTCGCTAGTGTAGGCGTAATAAAATTACAAGTTCGCGCAAGGTCAATTGCAAGCCAGGAGCCGCCCCATGACCGCCCAACTACCCCAATATCCCACCGTCAAAATGCTCATCAACGGCGAATGGATCGCCGCAGGAGAAGCCGGCGCGATGGACGTGGTGAACCCGGCCACCGGGCAGGTGATCGGGCAATGCCCCAAGGCGTCACCCGCGCAGCTCGACGCCGCAATCGCCGCCGCCGACGAAGCCTTCGTTACGTGGAGCAAAACCCCCGGCGCTCAGCGTTACGCCATCCTGCGCCGCGCCGCCGAACTGCTGCGCGAACGTGCGCCTGCCATCGCCCACACCGTCACCGCCGAAATGGGCAAGCCGCGCGCGCAGGCCGTGGGCGAAATCACCGCGTCGGGCGACATGATCGACTTCCTTGGCGAAGAGGCCAAGCGGCGCGGCGGGCGGTTGATCCCGGCCCGCAGCGATAGCGTGATCGCCCAGACCGTGACCCACGAACCGGTCGGGCCGAGTGTGCTGCTGACCCCGTGGAATTTCCCCGTCAATCTGCCCGCCAAGAAGATCGCAGGCGCGCTGGCGGCGGGGTGCACCGCGATCCTGAAGCCTGCCGAAAACACCCCTGCATCGGCGCAATTGCTGGTCGAATGCTTTGTCGATGCGGGCGTGCCGAAGGGGGTGCTGAACCTCGTTTACGGCGATCCCGGCCCGGTGTCCGAACACCTGATCGCCGCGCCTGCGGTGCGCAAAGTCAGCTTCACCGGATCGACCGCAGTGGGCAAGCATCTGGGCGCGCTGGCGGCTTCGCACATGAAGCGTTTTACCCCCGAACTGGGCGGCCACGCCCCGGTGATCGTCAGCAAACACGCCGATCTTGACCGCGCGGTGGCGGCCTGCGCGGCGACCAAGTTTCGCAATGCCGGGCAGGTCTGCGTTTCGCCCACGCGGTTTCTGGTGGCGAACGAGGTCTATGACCGCTTCGTTGCCGAATTCGCCGCCCGCGCAGGCAAACTGAAGGTCGGCGACCCGGGGGCGGATGACAGCGTCGACATGGGGCCGCTCGCCCACGGACGGCGGATCGCGGCGATGGAGGCGGTGGTTGCCGATGTTAGCAGTTTGGGGGCAGGCAATCGCGGTGAGGTCGTCACCGGAGGATCAGTCATCGCAGGCAGCGGGTTCTTCTTTCAGCCCACGGTGATCGCCAACCCCGCCCCCGACAGCCGTTTCATGACCGAGGAACCCTTTGGCCCGATTGCCGGGATCGTCCCGTTTGACGCTATCGAAGACGCGGTGCGGATCGCCAATAGCTTGCGCTATGGATTGGCCGCCTATGCCTTTTCAGGCGACCTCGACGAAGCGCATTACCTCGGTCGGGCCTTGCGCGCGGGCATGGTGGGGATCAACCAATTGATCGTATCATCGCCCGAAACCCCGTTCGGCGGAGTGGGCGATAGCGGGTTCGGATCGGAAGGGGGCGAAGAAGGCTACCTCGCTTTCACCGACACCAAACTGGTGATCATGGCGAAAGCGGGCGGGTAGGCCGCGCTGGTGACGCGCTGGTCTGGTTTACGCGATCAGGTGGACAATCCGCGAAAGCAGCGATTGGCGGGTTTGCATCGGCCGAATCCGGCCATAGCGCGCGCGTCGCGAATATTCGTCCTGAATGCAGACAGTGCGGTGCATGGGATCTGGCCCGCTGGACCATATTGTTGGTCTTGCCATTGTTCGCTTCCCGATTCGCTTATTTGGTATTGAGCAAGTTAACAGCAAATCTGTGGAAAACACAAACCAAACATAGTTAACGGGCTTGCCTCTGCCACACTTCACCGATTCGTGCGTCTCACCCCGGCAGAACGCACATCGGCAAGGGTCGGATAACCGTTAACGGCCATCAAAAGATCAGCTTCGGCAAGGATGGATCGTAATACCCACGCCGCGCCCTCGGCCCCGCCCAGCGCGAGTCCATAAGTATAGGGCCGCCCAACGCCGACCGCGCGGGCACCCATCGCCAGCGCCTTGACCGCATCGGTGCCGGATCGGATTCCGCTGTCAAACAGCACCGGGGTATCGCCCGCCGCCTGCACAACATCGCCCAGCAGATCGATGGTGGCGATCCCGCCATTGGCCTGCCGCCCGCCGTGGTTTGAACAATAGACCGCATCCGCCCCACTATCGACCGCGCGGCGCACATCATCAGGGTGGCAGATGCCTTTGAGCACAATCGGCAGCTTCGTCACCGATTTGAACCACGCCATGTCATCCCACGTCAACACCTGCCCAAAGGTCGCAGCCCACGTAAAAATCGCCGCGCTAAGGTCCTCTTCGGGCGGTTTAGCCAGCATCGCGCGGAACACCGGATCGGTGAAGTAGTTCTGGAGCACCTTGCCGCGCAGCTGCGGGAAGTTTGACGCGTTGAGATCGCGCGGGCGCCAGCCTGTTACCCAGGTGTCCAGCGTCACCACCAGCGCCGTATAGCCTGCATCTTCGGCCCGGCGGATCAGGCTGATCGCCAGCTCGCGGTTGCGCGGGGTGTAAAGCTGAAACCACGCTGGCGTGTCCCCACAGGCCGCCTTCACATCCTCCAGCGGATCATTCGCCAGGGTCGAAGCGCAGAACGGCACCCCGGTCAGCGCCGATGCGCGCGCGGCCGCCATGTCGCCGTGGCGGTCTTGCGATGCTTCGCCGTTCACACCAACCGGGGCCATGAACAGCGGGGTGGGATAGGTGTGGCCGAACAGTTCGATCGACAGATCGCGCGTCGCGCAATCGACCATCATGCGCGGCACCATGCCCCAGTGGTGGAAGGCCGCCGCGTTCTGATCCTGCGTGTGTTCATCCCCGCACCCGCCCGCGACATAGTTGGTCAGGCTTGGCCCCAAAGCTTCGTGCGCGCGTTTTTCCAGCGTGGCGAAATCGACCGGCCAGGTGGGCAGAACACCGCTTAACCCGGCATTGTAGATTTCATTCTGCATCGCGCCGAAATTGGTCATAGCCTTGGTCTCTCCCGCTTCTGTGTTCCCCTCAGATCAGCCGATGCAGCGCAGGAGAGCAAGCGTGAAGTTTGCATAAGCCCGGGAACCGTTGCGGCAGTGAGGCACAGTTTGAGAAATTGAATCCACAACACCCCCCAGCTACGCGCCGAGTAGTCAAACCCGGCGCGCTAATTATCGGTCGCGCAAGATACCGTCAGACGATTACCGGCACCCGCTCAATTCTGTGGCTGAAACCTGTAGCTTGCATGGCAGGCTATGCAGGTGTTTTGCGCCTGCTGCTTGGCTTCGATATACGCTTCAAGATCGCCCGCCTGCGCTGCTTTGGCCGCCTGTCCGAAACCCTGACGCATTTGTTTGGTCATGGCCCGAAAACCGTCGGGCATCGCGTCATGAAAACCGTCGGGCTGGCCGCTTCCCTGCCCGGGGCCTTGCACAGCCGCGACCGCCGCTATTTCCTGGAAATCATCCGCGAACTCAGCGTTGTCCATTAAAATGAGTGTTTCAAGGAAGCCGCGCATCTGTGTCAGCGCATAGTGCGTCTGTTCGTCATTGAAGGGCACAACTTCGCGTGTGTCGAGCGCGCTGATTTCGGCTGCTGCAGCAGGCGTAGTGGGTTTGAAAAACGCGTGCGATGCAAGTGCCCCAACTGCCGCAGCAAGCACAATCAGCAATGCGGTGGATAGCTTTTTCATAAATCTCCTGACTCAAATGAGCGCTTGAAACGATTATCTGAAAGATGACTCACTCGACGCAGCCGAAGTTTCTGCCTTGATGTCGCTTGCAGACGGTCAGCATGCCTACCCTAGGCTTTGAGCCAAAAACGAATGACCATCGCAATGGCCCCTAGAAAAGCCACGCTCGCCAACCAGATGCCTGCCATCCATGCGAGGCGCTGCCATAAGGGTGGTTCGGGAGGAGGCACCAACATTATTGTTGTCCTACCGCTGCGCTACTTGAGCGAGTCCTTTGTTGTCCTATCGCTGCGCTACTTGAGCGAGTCCTTTGTTGTCCTATCGCTGCGCTACTTGAGGACATTAGTGATACCCCTCGTCCGTCACCTTGCCGCGAAACACCCAGTATGCCCAGATAGTGTAGCCGATGATCAGCGGCATGGTCAGCGCGACGCCCACCAGCATGAAAATCTGGCTGCGTTCGGGCGCGGCGGCGTCCCAGATGGTGATACCGGGCGGCACCACATAGGGCCAGATCGTCACCCCCAGCCCCGCCATACCCAGAAAAAACAGCGCGATGGCCAGCCAGAACGGTTTGGAATTGCCATCCCGCGTGATCGCCCGCAGCAGCGACACCGCGATGATTGCTGTGATGATCGGCACCGGCGCAGCGAAGTAAACGTGCGGGGCGGTGAGCCATTGCGCAGCATATTCGGCATTCAACGAGATATTGTAGAGGCTGACCGCGCCCATCAGCGCGATGGTGGCAATGGCGGCGCGCACGGCCAGCTTTCGTGCGTGGGCCTGTTCGTCGCCATCCAGTTTCCAGATCAGCCAAGTGCTGCCCAGCAAGGCGTATCCCGCAACCGTGCCCAGCCCGGTCAGCAGCGTGTAAGGCGTGAGCCAATCCCACCAGCTTCCGGCATAGGCGCGGCCTTCAACCTCGATCCCTTGCAGCAGCGCGCCCAACGTCATGCCCTGCGCCAGCGCAGCAACCAGCGATCCACCGGTAAAGGCCGCGTCCCAGAACCTCTGATGCCCCGGATCGCGCCAGCGATATTCAAACGCCACACCGCGGAACACGAGGCCCAGCAGCATGGCGATTATCAGCGGATAGGTGGCGGGCAGGATCACCGCATAGGCCAGCGGGAAGGCCGCAAACAGCCCGCCCCCGCCCAGCACCAGCCAGGTTTCATTTCCATCCCACACCGGCGCGATCGAATTCATCGCCCGGTCGCGCTCCCGCCCCGGCTGAAAGGTCGGGAACAGAATGCCGATGCCAAGATCGAACCCGTCCATCACCACATAGGCGAACACGGCAAAGGCGATGATGAACGCCCAGATGACGGTGAGATCCATCACACCCGCTCCTTATCGGTTGGTTTGGCAGACGGAAGCGTGTCGGGTGAGCCAGGGTTCTGCGTCGGCCCCGGCGTGATCCCGGCAGTGCGGATCGGGCCGACATCGCCGCGTTTGGCGCCCAGTTCTCCGGCCTGCGGGGATTTGCCCATCAGCTTCAGAATATACCACACGCCAATGCCGAACACGGTGAAATAGACGAGGATGAAAGCCAGCAACGACGCCGCCACCGCAGGCGCATCCAATGGGCTGGCCGCATCGGCAGTGCGCAGCAGGCCGTAGATCACATAGGGCTGCCGGCCGACTTCGGTGGTGATCCACCCGGCCAGCACCGCAGCAAATCCGCTCGGCCCCATCAGCACGGCGGCCCGGTGCAACCACACCATATCATACAGCCGCCCGCGCACCCGGCCCCACAGGCTCCACAGCCCGATCCCCAGCATCGCAAAGCCGATGCCGACCATGATGCGGAACGACCAGAACACCATCCCCACCGGCGGCTCTTCATCATCGGGAATGGTATCGAGCCCCGCCATCGGCGCGTTGAGATCATGCTTGAGGATCAGCGAAGATGCCTTGGGAATCTCGATCGCATAGCGCACGGTCTTCGCCTCGCTATCGGGAATGCCGAACAGGATCAGCGGCGCGCCTTCGGGGTGGCTTTGATAATGCCCCTCCATCGCCATCACCTTGGCGGGCTGATGTTCGAGCGTGTTGAGCCCGTGCATATCGCCCGCGAAAATCTGCAAGGGCGTGACAATCGCCGCCATCCACATCGCCATCGAGAACATCTTACGCGCGTGCGGATTGGCGCGGTCTTTCAGCAGGTGCCACGCCCCCACCGCACCAACCACGAAGGCAGTCGTCAGGTAGGCGGCCATCACCGTATGGACGAGGCGATAGGGGAAGCTGGGATTGAAGACGATATCCCACCAGCTTTCGCCCGGCAGGAACTGGCCGTTCTCTCCCATGATGAAACCGACGGGGGTCTGCATCCAGCTGTTCACGCTGAGGATCCAGAAGGCTGACACGAAAGTGCCCAGCGCCACCATCAGTGTGGCGGCAAAGTGCAGTTTCCTGCCGACCTTGTTCATCCCGAACAGCATCACGCCAAGAAAGCCCGCTTCAAGGAAGAACGCGGTCAGCACCTCGTAAGCCATCAGCGGCCCGACCACCGGCCCGGCCAGATCGGAAAAGACCGACCAGTTGGTGCCGAACTGATAGGACATGACTATGCCCGACACGACGCCCATCGCAAAGGCGATGGCGAAAATCTTGATCCAGTATTTGAACAGGTCGAGGTAAACTGGCTTGCCCGTCTTGAGCCACAGCCCTTCAAGCACCGCGAGATAGCTCGCCAGACCGATTGAAAACGCCGGGAAGAAGAAGTGAAAGCTGATCGTGAAAGCGAACTGGATTCGCGCGAGCAGCAGGGCGTCGAGGTTTTCAAACATGGTCAGGAACTACTCCCGTCGGAGCTGCAATCAATTGCGATCACTGCACCTGATATACGGTTTTGCGGAAAAAGGTTGCACCGCCGGACGGGGGGTGTCCGGCGGCGCAGGTTGTGGCGGGGCCGCCTACGCGACGTCCACCAACCTCAGGTAAGGCTTGATCGTTTCAAAGCCCTGCGGGAACATTTCGTTCGCCTTGGCATCGGGGATTGATGGCGGGATGATCACCTTATCGCCCGGACGCCAATCGGCCGGGGTGGCGATGGTCATGCGGTCGGCCAGCTGCAAGCTGTCGATCACACGCAGAATCTCATCGAAATTGCGCCCCACGCTCATCGGGTAGGTCATGGTCAGGCGGATCTTCTTCTTCGGATCGATGATGAACACCGAACGCACCGCCGCCGTCTCGCTCTGATCGGGGTGGATCATGTCATAGAGCTTGGCGATTTCCAGATCAGCATCAGCAACGATCGGGAATGTCAGCGTCACGCCCTGCGTTTCGTCGACATCCTTGACCCAGGTGAGGTGTTCTTCGACCGTATCGGTCGACAGGCCGAGCGGTTTGGTGTTGCGCTTGTCAAATTCGGCGGCAAGGCGCGCGGTCATGCCCATTTCGGTGGTGCAAACCGGGGTGAAATCGGCCGGATGGCTGAAAAAGAACACCCAGCTGTCGCCTGCCCAATCGTGCAGGCTGATTTCGCCGGTGGTGGTGGCGACGGTGAAGTCGGGGGCGGTATCGCCGATGTGAAGGCTCATTACGTATACTCCTTTGCGTTGATGCAACTGCTTTAGCAGGAGATGCGATTCGCGTATAACTCAATTACTCATTTTATGAAATCGATTTTTCAATTCAGTGCTAGGGAGCGGTGAGATTGTGTGTTTTCGGCAAATTCAGCAGTTTCGCCGCATTTCGCATACAGATTTTCGATATTGATGCGTTCTTCAAATCATCCCACGCGCGTCCAATGGATCGCCAGACCCCGGCTCCTCACCAGTATCGAGCGCCAGTTCAGCAAAGGCGCTGTCCTGCGACAGGAACACCCGGCCCGACAGATCATCAAGAAAGTGCGCGCGCCCCAGCCGGTCCATCACCGGGCCTTTCACTTCCGACAGGTGCAGTTTCACACCGCCGTCGGCCAGCCGGTGGTTGATCGCCTCAAGGCTTTCCAGACCCGAGGCATCGATCGCGTTGACCGCGCTGCACATCAGCACCACGTGCCGCAACGGCGGGCGATCCGCGACCTGTTCCAGCACATATTCCTCCAGCCAGCGGGCGTTGAGATAGGTCAGGCTTTCATCGATGCGGATCGACAGCAGGTGCGGCAGGGTCAGCACCTTGTGGCGTTCGACATTGCGGAAATGCTCGGTGCCCGGCACCCGCCCGACAATCGCCGCGTGAGGTCGGCTGGCGCGCCACAGATACAGCAGCAGGCCCACCGCCACCCCGGCGATCACCCCCAACTCCACCCCGGCAAGCAGCGTGATTACGATGGTCGCGGCATGGGCGGCGAAATCGGCCTTGGAATAGGCCCAAAGCAGCCGGGGCGTCTTGAAATCGACAAGGCTCAGCACCGCCACGATGATGGTCGCTGCGAGCGTCGCGTTAGGCAGGTGGAATAATAGCGGGGTGAGAAACAGGCTGGCGAGCGCAATGCCCACCGCCGTGAAGGCACCCGCCGCCGGGGTCTGCGCGCCCGCATCAAAATTCACCACCGAACGCGCAAAGCCGCCAGTTACCGGATAGCCGCCCGACAGTGCCGAAGCGATGTTCGATGCGCCAAGGCCAATCAATTCCTGATCGGGCGCAATCCGCTGACGCCGCTTGGCCGCAAGCGTCTGCGCGACCGAGACGCTTTCGACAAAGCCGATCACCGAGATCAGTAGCGCGGGCACCCATAAAGCCTGAATCAGCGCAAATTCAGTCGACGGCAGGGTAAACGGTGGCAGGCCTTGCGGGATCGCGCCCACGGTCGAAACGCCGTGCGCCTCCAGTCCAAATCCGATCACCGCGAGGATCGTCACCGCCACCGCCGCCACCGGCCCGGCCTTGGCCGTCATATCGGCAGCGCGCGCAGGCATGCCAAAGCGTTGGAGCGCAGGCTTCAATCCCTTGCGCACCCAGAACAGGAACAGCATCGCCGGAACGCCGATGGCGAGGGTGGCAAGGTTGGTGCTGCCTATCGCACCTGCAAGCCCGGATAGCATCTCCGGCCAGGTCTCACCCCCGGCTTTCACACCCAGAATATGTTTCAACTGGCTGGTGGCAATCAGGATGCCGGAGGCCGAAATGAATCCGCTGATCACCGGGTGCGACAGCAGGTTGGCAAGGAACCCGAGCCGCAACAGGCCCAGCACTGCCAGCATCACCCCTGACAGCGCGGCGAGCGTGACCGCCGCCTCCCAATATTCAGCCGTTCCCGGCGCAGCGATCGCGCCCACCGCGCTCGCCGTCATCAACGAAACCACCGCCACCGGGCCAACTGCCAACGTGCGGCTGGTGCCGAACACGGCATAGGCGAACAGCGGCAGGATCGAGGCATAAAGGCCGACCACCGGCGGCAATCCCGCCAGCATCGCGTAGGCAAGGCTTTGCGGGATCAGCATGATGGTGACGATCACCGCCGCCATCAGATCACTGGTCAGGACGCCCCGATTATAGCTGCGCGCCCACGTCAGGATCGGGAAATAGCGTTGCAACATGTCGAGCCTACTGCGCGATCAGACCGCCGGGGCCAGCCAGCCACTCGCGCCCCTTGAGCATCCCGTTCCAGTAAATCCACGGCAACAGATCAGCCTTGAGCATCCATGACAGGCGCGTGGGCTTTGTCCCGTCAACCAGCCATGTGGGAAAGCTGGGTGCCAGTTTGCCGCCATAGGCGAATTCAGCGAGCACAATCTTGCCGCGCTCCACCGTCAAGGGACACGAACCATAACCGTCATACCCTGCCGTCGGCCCCTTGCCATCGAGCTGCCGCAGCGCGTTGACCGCCACCACCGGTGCCTGCTTGCGCGCAGCAGCGGCGGTCTTGGCATTCGGCATCGACCCTGCATCCCCAAGGCCAAACACATTGGGGTAACGCACGTGCTGCAAGGTATGCTGATCGACATCGGTAAACCCGCTTGTCGCCGCCAAGGGGCTGTCGGCAAGAAATTGCGGCGCGACCTGCGGGGGCACGACGTGGAGCATATCGAAATCGACTGTCACCTCGCCGTCTGGCGCAGCAAAAGTCGCCTTGCGCGCGGGGCCATCAACCGCGACGAGGTTATTGCCCAGTTCAAGATTGATGCCGTATTTCCCGACATATTCCATCAGCGCAGGAACATAATCGGCCACCCCGAACAGCACACCGCCCGCATTGCGAAACTCGACCGCGATGTCGCCCAGCACGCCTGTCCGCCACCAATGATCGCAGGCGAGATACATCACCTTTTGCGGCGCGCCCGCGCATTTGATCGGCATGGGCGGCTGACTGAAAATCGCGCGGCCGGCCTTCAATCCCTGCACCAGTTCCCAAGTATAAGGCGAAAGATCGCCGCGGTAATTGGACGTGACGCCGTTCTGGCCAAGCGTCTGTTCAAGCCCTGCGATCTTCTCCCACGCAAGGCGAATGCCGGGGGCGACGATCAGCACGTCGTAGGTCAAGGTGCTGCCGTCAGCGAGCGTCACCTGATTATCGTCTGGCTGGAAACTGGCCGCAGCCTGCTTGATCCAGACCGCACCCTTTGGGATTACGCTTTTCATTGGACGCATCGTTGAGGCGAGATCGAAAATCCCGCCGCCAACCATCGTCCAACCGGGCTGGTAGGCATGGGTATCAGTCGGCTCGACAATCGCGATGTCGAGCCCCGGCCTACGCCTCAGCATCGAAGCCGCAGCGGCAATCCCCGCCGCGCCGCCGCCGATGACAACGACCGTGTGTGATGAATTATTCATGGTGATCCCCTGCGTGGTGCGGCGTTATCCGCCAGTTTCCATCCGTTCGGCGAGTGCCGTCAGATCATAGCCAGCGGCCTGCGCGCGGGCGATGCGTTCTTCGGCTGAAAGGCCGCCAATATTGGCGAGCGCATCGAGCGTGATTGAACGCGTGCCAGTGCGGCAATAGCCGAGCACTTTGCCCGGCGTGCCGCGCCGGATTGCAGCGAAGGCGGCGACGGCGGCGGGTGGGAACAGGCCACCTGCAACCGGAATGTGGTGGAAGGCCAGCCCTGCGTCCTGCGCGGCGCGGCGCATTTCATCCAGCGCGGGCTGTCCCGGCTCTTCGCCATCGGGGCGGTTGCAGATCACGGCGGTGAAGCCTTCGGCAGCCAGCGCTGTCAGTTCGTCAGGCTGCATCTGCGTGACTACCGCGAAACTATCATCCACTTTACGAATTTCCATCATGCGTGTCCTTCGATCAGACGTACAACAACCATGCCGGCGAGCATCGCAGCGACAAACACGGCAGCAGACATAGGCTCAATCGCCAGCGCGGCAAAGCCTGGCCCCGGACACAGCCCAGCGATCCCCCAGCCGACCCCGAACAGCGCCGATCCGCCGACAAGGCGCAGCGTAATGTCGCTACGGTCGGGTAGCGCAAAGCCTTCGGCGAACCAGGGGCGCAGCAGCTTACCTTGCACCAGCCACGCCGCCGCCATCACCAGCACCGCGCCGCCCATCACAAAGGCAAGCGTCGGATCCCATGCGCCGAACAGATCAAGGAAACCGCGCACTCGCGCCGGGTCGGTCATCCCGCCCAGCGCCAACCCGGCACCGAAAATCGTGCCTGAAGCGAGCGGGATTAACAGTTGGCGCACGTGCGCAACCCCAATAGCCGATACAGCGGGCAGAACGACACAAGGCTGGTGAGCACAAGCACGCCTGCGACCACATAGGCGACAATCGCCGCCGTCCCGGTCAGCACGCCCATGGCCGCCAATGCAATGGCGATGACAGCAGCGATCAGGCGGAGTGCCCTGTCAATATTTCCCACATTCTTTTGCATGATATTTCCTTTCATAGCCACGCATTCATGATAGCGACCGTGGCAATGCCCGTGGCAATAAAGGTCGCGGTTGCCACCAGCGACCGCTGCGACAGGCGGCTCATCCCGCACACCCCGTGGCCGCTGGTGCAGCCACCGCCAAGACGGGTTCCGATACCGACGATCAATCCGGCAATAATCAGCGGCACCGGCCCGGCAAAGCTTGGTTCTGCCGCGCCAGTCATGCCCATCACAATCAGCGCGCCCAGCGGCAGGCCGATCAGGAATGCCCATGCGCCGAGCCGCGGCATCGATCCTGCGCCGATCCCGAAAGCCCGCGCAGCAATACCGGAAACACCGGCAATCCGCCCTGACCCCAGCAGCATCAGCGCCGCCGCGAGCCCGATCAATACTCCGCCCGCAAGCCCTGCGACCGGAGTAGAATCGGGGAAACCCGGCAGGCTGATCGCCAGCAGGCTCATACCGCGTTGACCGGCAGTTTGAGGTAAGTGATGCCGTTGTCATCAGGCGGAGGCAGATGTCCGGCGCGCATATTGACCTGCACCGAAGGCAGGATCAGCCGCGGCATATCGAGCGTCGCATCGCGTGCTTCGCGCATGGCGACAAATTCATCTTCGGTAATGCCGTCATGCGCGTGGATATTGCCCTCACGCTCAGCGGCGACGGTGGTTTCCCAGACATATTCGCTACGACCCTTGGGCAGATAATCGTGGCACATGAACAGCCGGGTTTCAGGTGGCAGCGCCAGAATGCGACGCAGCGAACGGAACAGAGCGCGCGCATCGCCGCCGGGGAAATCGGCCCGCGCGGTGCCGTAATCGGGCATGAACATCGTATCGCCCACGAACACCGCCTCACCAACCACATAAGCAAGGCAGGCCGGCGTATGGCCGGGAACGTGCATCACTGTCACCGGCAAGTTGCCGATCGTGAACGTGTCGCCATCTTTGAACAAGGCATCGAACTGTGAACCGTCGCGTTCAAATTCGGTTCCGGCGTTGAACAGCTTGCCGAACACCTGCTGCACCGTGGTGATGTGTTCACCAATCGCGATCTTCCCGCCAAGCTTTTGCTGGAGGTAGGGCGCGGCTGAAAGGTGATCGGCATGGGCGTGGGTTTCAAGCAGCCACATTACTTTGAGATTATGCGAAGTGACGTAATCGATCACGGCATCAGCAGACGTCGTGGCAGTGCGCCCGGAGCTGGAATCAAAATTCAGCACCGAATCGACAATCGCTGCTTCATTCGTCGCGGGATCATGAACCACGTAAGTGACCGTGAATGTTGCGGCGTCGAAGAAGCTGACGATTTCAGGGCGCAGCGCGCCGTCGCCCTTTGCGCGAAGCACCTGCTCCGCCGCAGACCTGAGTACCGAGTCGTTGCTGGACATATTCGTTCTCCAATTCATTTTCATAATTTATGTATATGACTTGCAATGGCAGTGTCAAGTGCTATACGGACGCCATGAATGATCACACCCACACTCCTCCGCCTTGTGCTGGCCTGCGGATTGGTGACGTCGCCCCGGATTTCGAGGCACGCAGCACCATCGGCCCGATCCGGTTGTCGAACTTTCGCAAACGCTGGCTGGTGTTGTTTTCGCATCCGGCGGACTTCACCCCGGTCTGCACCACCGAATTCGTTGCGCTCGCCAGCGAAGCGGCTGCCTTTGAAAAGCGCGACTGCGCATTGATGGCGCTATCGGTCGACAGCCTGTTTTCGCATTTCGCATGGCTGCGCATAATCCGCGACCGTTTTGGCATCGAAGTGCGGTTCCCGATCGTCGAGGATCCCACTCTGGTGATCGGGCGGGCGTTCGGCATGGTGTCCGCGCAGGATAGTGACAGCGCGACCGTGCGCACCACCTTCTTCATTGATCCGCGTGGTGTGATCCGGGCGATGACCTGTTACCCGGCCAACCTTGGCCGTTCGGTGCCCGAAATGCTGCGCATCCTTGATGGGCTTCAGGCCATCGATGCGAACGCGGCATTGGCGCCGGCCAACTGGCAGCCAGGCGAACCGCTGCTCAGCCCGCCGACCAATAACCTGGATGAGGTGTTCGCCGCCGAAGATCCGACCAGTTGGTTCCTGCGCAATTCCGGGGAACAGCGTTGATGGCCGAAGATGATCTGATCGAGGCGCTCAAAGCCCTTGCCCACCCGCTGCGCTGGCGCATTCTTGCGACGCTCGCGGCGGGCGAACGCAATGTCGGCGAGATCGAACACGCGACCGGGATCGGTCAACCGGGCCTGTCTCAACAACTCGGCGTGCTGCGCAAGGCAGGGCTGGTCAATACCCGCAAGGATGCAAAGCTGGTGTTCTATTCTCTGGCACAAATCACACTGGCGGGCGTGACTGCTGCAATGGGCGCGCTCGCATCGGCCGAAAGCCGCCCCGCGCCAGAGCCCGAAGTGCAGCACACCCCCGCCCCCGGCGTCGCCAATTTCGCCCGGTTGTCCAAAATCACATAGGGTCAGGCCCTAACAACCCCGATGGCTTTGAAAGACCTGTCTGATTTTCGGGGATTTTGGAGGTGTTGGCGCGCCCGGCAGGACTCGAACCTGCTACCTCAAGATTAGAAGTCTCGCGCTCTATCCAGATGAGCTACGGGCGCGCGCCGGCAAGCCCAATAGCGCGCTTTGCGGCTCAAGGGAATCGCGCTAACCGGTCAATCGATGGAAAACACCTCCCCCACCGATCCCGCCGCCGCGTTTGACCGCGATCCTGCCGACGGGATCATCGCCACCAGCCGCGCACCCGGAAGCTTCCGCTATTACGATATCGTCATGGCGGCCTTCGTGGCGATCTTGCTGCTGTCGAACCTGATCGGCGCGGCCAAGCTATCCACCGTGGCGGGATATACCTTTGGCGCGGGCATTCTGTTCTTCCCAGTCAGCTATGTCATCGGCGATGTGCTGACCGAGGTTTATGGCTATGCCAAGGCGCGCCGGGTGATCTGGACCGGGTTCGGCGCGCTCACCTTCATGGCGTTTATGAGCTTTATCGTGGTCGCCATGCCGCCCGCCGATAGCTGGACGGGACAGGCCGCCTACGAAAAAGTATTCGGCAGCACCTGGCGGATCGTGCTTGCTTCGATCACCGCGTTCTGGGCCGGGGAATTCGTCAATTCTTTCGTCATGGCCAAGATGAAGGTGCTGACCAAAGGCCGGATGCTATGGAGCCGCACCATTGGTTCGACCTTCGTAGGCCAAGGCGTCGACAGCCTGATCTTCTACCCGATCGCCTTCCTCGGCATCTGGACGACGCAGGATGTGCTGACCGTGATCGTCACCAACTGGGCGCTGAAAGTGGCGTGGGAAGCCATGCTGACCCCTGTGACTTATGTGGTGGTGAACAAGCTGAAGGCGGCAGAAGGGGTTGACCTGTTCGACCTCGATACCAACTTTTCGCCCTTCGCCAGCAGCGCGAAAGCGGGTTAAGCCAGCTCTGCGTCAGGCACGATATCGACCCGCCAGCCAAGCCCCAACCGCCCGGCGAGTAGCTTTATATCCTTTTCGGTCGACTGGCCGCACAGCGCCGCATGGCTGTGCGCCAGTTTCAAAACCAGTGCGGTGTCTTCTACCACCAGCCGGCTAACTTCGAGCGAGCGGCGCGACTGCGCGCCCAGCCGCCGGGCGATCCGCAGCGCCAGACCCCAGCGCACCGCCTCTTCCAGCGCCTCCTCGCTTGCGAGCGCGCGCACCCGGGCGGGTAAATTCAGCTGGTTGCCATTGGCGGAAATCGCAGCGGCGAGCATCGCCCGCTCCATGCCATTGATCCCCACCCAACGTTTGTGCAGCGCCCAGTTGATGGCTTGCGGCTGGCGGATGTTCGGTTCGATCTGCATCGCGGCGAGCGCCAGCATGGTTGCTGCCAGCCGCAGCCGCTCGCTGCCATGTTCGCGCGCGGGCGCCGCGTCGAGCGTCCAGGCTGCCAGCCGAGTCGCCAGCGTCGGAGCCGATCCGCGCTGGCTGGCAAACACCGCGATCCCGGCGAGCAGCGGGTCTTGCGCCTTGGTATGCGCTGGCAGGCGATCATAAATCAGCCCTTCGCGCAGGCCCCATGATGAAAACACCACCTTTGCAGGGGCCAGCCGCGCCAGCAATGCCTGCAACAGCACGGCGGCATCGGGTAGCTTTTCAGCGCGCATCGCCGAAATCCGTTCGCGGCCTTTGATTACCTGACTTTCAGTCGAGGCCAGGCTCTTTGCAAGGTCGTTCGCGGCATCGGAGCCGAGTTCGAACCCGTGCGGATCGCTGAGCGGGTATCCGCGCGCCGCCATGGCATAGACCGCCATCGCCCGCCACGTTCCGCCGACCAGATAGAGCGCGCCGTTCGCATCAGGCGCATTGCCCGATAGATCCCATCCGGCCTTGCGGATCGCCTTGTCGAGCGACTTGTCCATCTCTGCCCGTCCGCCCTTGCGGTGATCGGGCAGGCGCAAGGTGCCCAGCGGCAGCGTGCTGGCGCTGTCGGTCTGTCCGCCAGAAACGCGCACCAGTTCAAGGCTACCCCCGCCAAGATCCGCCACGATCCCGCGTGCTTGCGGGAACGCGCCGATCACCCCGTGGGCGCTCAGCAAGGCTTCCTGCTCGCCCGTGATGACGCGCGGTTGAAGGCCGATCGCCTGCAACTGCGCGACGAATTCAGGGCCATTGGCTGCATCGCGCACCGCCGCGGTGGCCACCGTTTCAATATCGGTAATGCCAAGATCGGACAGCAACAATGCAAACCGCCTCAGCCCGCGTAGCGCCAGCGCCATCGCTTCGTCGGCCAGCCTGCCGGTGCTGGCGATGTCACGCCCCAGCTTGGCGGTCACCTTTTCATTGAGCAGCACCGTGGGGGCGCGCATCGTGCCGCCATAGACGACCAGACGCACGGTGTTCGAACCGATGTCGATGATCGCGCGTTCGGGCCTGCTTCCGGCAATCACGCCGCCAAGCTCACCCCGACGTTTTGGATAGGTCACTAGGCCGCCCCCCGGCGCATGGTCAGTTTGGGTACCGCGCCCGCTTCAAGCGCCCCGCCGCGCCCCGACAGCGACGGGTTGGTCATGAAATAGCGGTGGCAGTTAAACGGCTTCGCCCCATCTTCCTTGGCTGCCATGACCCGCGAATAATTGCCATCGGGGTGCAACCACCAGCTTTGTTCGGTATCAAGCATATTGGCCAGCAGCACCTGTTGCAGCACCTGATCATGCACGGTGCGGTTGAGGATCGGGATCAGCGCCTCAACCCGGCGATCCAGATTGCGGCTCATCATATCCGCCGATGAGATGAACACCGCCGCCTGCGCGCTCGGCATGGCGTGACCATTGGCAAAGGCGTAGATGCGGCTGTGTTCAAGGAAGCGGCCGATGATCGATTTGACCCGAATATTTTCCGAAAGGCCCGCCACGCCCGGACGCAGACAACAGATGCCGCGCGTGATCAGTTCCACCTGCACCCCGGCGTTGCTGGCGGCATAGAGCCGGTCGATCACGCCTTCATCGGTCAACTGGTTGCACTTGAACCAGATCGCCGCTGGCTTGCCTGCCTGCGCATGGGCGATCTCGATATCGATCCGGCGATAGATTTCGGCACGCAGATCGATCGGCGCGATGTGGATGCGTTCAAGCGCATGGGGTTCGACATAGCCGGTGACAAAATTGAACATCTTGGCCGCATCGCGCCCCAGTTTGGGATCGGCGGTGAAGAAGCTCAGATCGGTGTAAACCTTGGCGGTGACAGGGTGATAATTGCCGGTGCCGAAATGGCAGTAAGTGCGGAAACTTTCGCCCTCGCGGCGCACCACCATCGCCACCTTGGCGTGGGTTTTCCAGTCGGTGAAACCGTAGATCACCTGCACCCCGGCGCGTTCAAGCTTGCTCGCCCATTTGAGGTTTTGTTCTTCGTCAAACCGGGCTTTCAATTCAACCACGGCCGTGACCGATTTGCCCGCCTCTGCCGCTTCGATCAGGGCGTTGATCACCGCTGATTGCGACCCTGCGCGGTAGAGCGTCTGCTTGATCGCCACCACATCGGGATCGGCGGCTGCCTGCCGGATGAAATCAACCACCACCTCGAAACTTTCGTAGGGGTGGTGGATGATGATGTCCTTTTCGCGGATCGCGGAAAAGGCATCGCCGTCATGTTCGCGGATGCGTTCGGGAAAGCGCGGCGAATAGGCGTCGAACTTCAGATCAGGCCGATCTTCGCGGACGATTTCGGCCAGCCCGTCAATCCCGATCATCCCATCGGTCTTGATTACCGCGGCTTCATTGATGCCCAATTGTTCAAGCAGCAGCGCCTCGGCGGCGGGATCGAAATCCTCTTCCAGTTCCAACTGGATCACCTGCCCGCGGCGGCGGCGCTGGATTGCGCTGCGGAAGGTGCGCACCAGATCTTCGGCCTCTTCCTCGATTTCGATGTCGCTGTCGCGCAGCACGCGGAACAACCCGTCGCCTTCGATCGTGAAGCCGGGGAACAGCGCGGCGGCATAGCGCTGGATCAGCCGGGCGATCGAAATATACAGCACCCCGCTTTCGCCCGTCACCCTATGCGGCACCCGCACAAACCGCGGCAGGGCGCTGGGGATCAGCACCATTTCGATCAATTGTTCGTTTGTCTCGTCGCGGGTCAGCGTGAACAGCAGGCCCATGCCTTCGTTCTGGACGAAGGGGAACGGATGCGCCGGGTCGAGCGCCTGCGGAGTGATGATCGGCAGGATTTCTTCAAGGAAGAACGCTTTCAGCCACTTATAGGCGGCAGGGCTGATGCGCTGTTCATCGGCAATGTGGATATCGGCCCCGGCCAGTCCATCGCGCACCGAACGCCAGATCGCTTGCTGGCGCTGCGACAGTTCAGCCAGTTTTTGCCGGATCGCGGCGAGTTGCTGCGAAGGGCTGCGCCCGTCGAGCGACGGTGTTTCCAGCCCGCGCTGCACCTGCCCGACCAGCCCGGCGACGCGGATCATCATGAATTCATCAAGATTGCTGCCCGAAATCGACAGGAAGCGCAGGCGTTCCAGCAGCGGATATTGTTCGTTGCAGGCCTCTGCCAGCACGCGTTGATTGAATTGCAACCACGATAATTCGCGGTTGAAATAGGGCGATTCGTCAGGGCCGAGTTCAGCCATCTGCACAGCGCCTGCGCTGACGGAAACATCCTCAGTGGCAATCGGTGACGTGCTCATCGCTTCCCTGTTCTGCCTCGCGCCGGTTGATCGATCACGACACTCGCAACCCCATGTTCGCTAGGCTGCAAGGTGTAAATCAGGAAGATGTGCTTGTCACACCAATGTCAACTTGGCAGCTTGCGCTGACAGGCCGCCTCTGACGGCGCAGACCGGACATCATACCAGATCCCGGCTATCGGCAATCTGCGTGATCCCGCGTTTGCCATTGGCATCGCGGCCCAGTTGCACGATCACGTCGATCACGCTGGCGGCATAGGAGATGGTGTCTGACCGGGTCAGCCCGATCCCGGTCTGCATCACCATCAGCGACAATTGTTCGAGCGCGCCGCGCAAGCTGTTGGCGTGTATGGTCGAAAAACTGCCCGGGTGCCCGGTGTTGATCGCGCGCAGGAAACTGACACTTTCCGCGCCGCGCAATTCGCCCAGCACGATGCGGTCGGGCCGCAGGCGCAAGGCGGCTTGCAGCAATTCATTGGCGGTGACTTTGGCCTCGCCCAGTTCCCCCTTGATCGCCACCAGGCCGACCGCGTTTTCTCCCGGAAACTTCAACTCGGGCGTGTCTTCCACCATCACCACCCGTTCGGCGCGCGGGATTTCGCCGAGCATGGCGTTGAGAAACGTGGTCTTGCCAGTGCTGGTGCCGCCCGAAATCAAAATCGTGCGCCGCGCGCCGATCGCTGCGCGCAGAAACGCAATCGGCTGCGCCTGCGGGTCGGGCAGGTCGACATGGCCTTCGCCCACCAGCGGGCCGGTGTCATAGGCATCAAGCGGCAGGTCGAGCCTGCGGTGGCGGCGGATTGCCATTACCCAATGCTTGCGGCTGGCAGGCGGGCCGCAGAATTGCACTCGCGCGCCATCTGGCAGGGTTGCGCCCAGCAGCGGGTGTTCGCGGTTGATCCCTTGGTGCGAAACGCGGGCGACCTGTTCAGCAAGGCGCTGCACCAGCCGGTCATCAATCTCCGGCGTATCAATCCGCTGCATCCCCGGATTCGACGCATCCTCGATCCACACTTCGCCGGGGCGGTTGACCATGATTTCGGTTACGGTGTCACGATCAAGCCAGCGGCGGAACGGGGCGAGATAGGCGTCAAGATAGACGCTGCGTTCAGCGCTTAACGCGGCGCTGTCAGGCTCCTCACCCATGCCCAGCCGGTGAATATCCGCGCTCACGAGGTCAGTTACCGACGGTGCTGAAATCGAGATCGCGTGCGGTGAACACCCGGATCGGCTCGCCCATGCGCACGCGGATGGTGGGGCTGATTTCGCCGTTGGCCTGCACCGCCGAGCTCGCCGCGCCTTGTGCTCCGCCCGCAACGATCACGCCGCCGACGCCGCCGGTCGCAACCGCGCCCAGCCCGCCGATCACCGACAGCAGCAGGCCCGATCCGAAGCGTTTGAAGAAGTGGCTGTTGACGTCACCTTCGAGGCCCGTCGTCCCGTCAAATCCGATCGCAGGTGATGCAAGGTTGACCGAAGCGCCATCGGGCCGGATCAACCGCGTCCAGATCACATAGGCGCGCCGCTGCCCCTGCTGCACGCCCGCCTGATACTGCCCGATCAGCCGCGAGGAGCGTGGCACGAGAACGCGCTTACCATCAAAACTGCGCACATCCTGGCTCACCACCGCGCGGACAAAGCCCGGAACATCGGTGTTGATCGCGGTTTCAAGGATCGCGGGGATCAGCGTGCCTTCGGTCACTGTGGTCGAAGGATTGGTCATCGGCCGCGCCTGTGCAGGCGCGCCGCCCACCCCGCCGATACGGCTGG